>Ga0302326_10004202_pt1 | contig 33498 bp, 31 predicted proteins | sample Palsa_T0_3_FD_202264 | JGI IMG/M metagenome (GOLD analysis project Ga0302326, IMG submission 202264) | Peat permafrost microbial communities from Stordalen Mire near Abisko, Sweden - Palsa_T0_3 | ecosystem: Environmental > Terrestrial > Soil > Palsa > Peat permafrost | place: Sweden: Abisko...
TCGCCCATCGTTCCCACCAAAGCTGCGACCTCGCCCCAAGACGCCAATCGCGACGCAACGGGGCGGTCGTCCGATGTCTGGTGGTGCTCAATGCGCGAGGTGGAGAAGCCGGCGGCGCCCGCACGTAAGGCGTCGGCGAGCTGTCCCGTCATGAGCTCGAGGTCCTCCGCACTGGCCTCCTGCTCAAAGGCCCGCTCCCCCATAGCCCAGGTCCGCAGGGCGGAATGGCCGATATTGGCGGCAAAATTGATCCCCTTGTCGAGGTTGTCCACGGCATCGAGGTATTCAGGAAACGTCTCGAAATTCCAGTCGATCCCTTCGGCCAGGGCAGCCGGGTCGATGTCCTCCGCACGTTCGAGATTCCGCACGACGAGGGCTCGTTGATGCGATCGAACGGGGGCCAGGGTGAAGCCGCAGTTCCCCATGACGGCCGTCGTCACGCCATGCCAACACGAGCTGCTGCCCGAGGCATCCCAGAAGACCTGGGCATCCATATGGGTGTGTCCGTCGATGAAGCCCGGCGTGACCACGAGGCCGTCGGCATCGATTTCCTCGATGCCGCGCCCGGAGATCCTTCCGACGAAGGCAATCCGGTCGTCGACCACTCCCACGTCGGCTCGAAAGGACCCGAGTCCGGAACCGTCGACGACGGTCCCGCCTCTGATCACGATGTCATAGGGCATACGACCCCCTCACCCCGGCAAGTAATGGGCGTATATTAGACCCGATGGCATCAACCACCGAGATCCACGCGCAGCTGTCCCACCCCGTCATCGATATCGACGGCCACATGGCCGAACACCTGCCCACCTTGGCGCCCTACCTCGAACACGAGGGACTCTCGCTGGATCATCCGTCCCTGCGGCGACTCATTCCGCCCTACGGCGGATCTGATCAGACCTGGCACAGTCAGACACCCACCGAACGCGCCGCCACCCGCACGCCGCGTGGGCCATGGTGGAGCGCACCCGCGGGTCGAACCATCGATCTGGCAACGGCCCTGTTCCCCGAGTTGCTCTATGAACGATTGGACGAGCTGGGCATCGATTTCGGCGTCGTCTACCCCAGCCTCGGGCTGGTCTTCCTCCACACTCCGGACGATCGGTACCGGCGGGGCACCTGTCGAGCCCTCAACCGCGCCAATGCCGAGACCTTTGCCGGCTTGGCCGACCGGCTGACACCCGTCGCCGCCATTCCGATGCACACCCCGGAAGAGGCGTTGGCCGAGCTCGAGCACGCGGTAGAGGAGCTGGGTTTCAAGGCAGTGCTCTGCGCCGGCTACGTGCAACGACCGTTCGCAGCCTTGGCGGGCAAGGATCCAGAGGTGTCCGACTATGCGTTCTGGCTCGACCAGTTCGGACTCGATTCTCAGTACGACTACGACCCGGTGTGGGCGCGGGCCCAGGAGCTCGGCGTGTCGATTGCCTTCCATTCGGGCTTTATCGGCATGACGCCGTATCGCTCCATCTCGAGCTACGTCTACAACCACATCTCGATGTTGGCGGAGGGTCAGCAGTCGTTGGCCAAGTCCCTGTTCCTCGGAGGCGTCACCCGCCGGTTCCCACAGATGAACTTCGCGTTCTTGGAGGGCGGCGTGGCGTGGGCGGCGTCTCTCTACTGTGACCTCATCGGACACTGGGAAAAGCGCAACCTCGGCGCTCTGCGCCGCAACCTTGATCCCGCCTTGGTTGATCGCTCCCTCATGGCGGAAATGATGGCTCGCTACGCGCCCAGCGCCTCAATGACTGGTAGTCACGTCTCCAGGCGGCCTCCCGAACCGGCGGAGATGCTCGACGAATGGGCGGCCTGCGACATTGAGACGGCCCAAGACATCACGCGGCTCTTTGTGGATCGCTTCTACTTCGGCTGTGAAGCAGACGATCCGCTCACATCCATGGCGTTCAACACGCGCGTCAACCCGTTCGGCGCGGAACTCAACGCCATGATGGGATCGGACATCTCCCACTGGGACGTGCCTGACATGACCGAGGTTTTGGAGGAAGCTTGGGAGATGGTTGACCGCGGTTGGATCGACGAACACGCTTTCAGAAAATTCACCTTCACCAATCCGGTCCGCTTCTACACGGGCACCAACCCCGCCTTCTTCAAGGGGACGGTGGTCGAAGAGGCGGTAGACGCCTTCCTAGCCGAGGCCTGACATGTTCGATCTGGTATTGCGCGGTGCCTCGGTGATCGACGGCACGGGCCGCCCCCCCATGACAGCTGATGTCGGGGTGTCGGGCGCCCGGATCACGGCGATCGGGCACGTCGACCAATCCTCCCGGCGGACGATCGACGCGCATGGTCTGGTCGTTTGCCCCGGGTTCATTGATCTGCACACCCATTACGACGCACAGCTGCTGTGGGATTCCACGGCCAGCCCCTCGGTTCTCCACGGCGTCACCACCGTGCTCGGGGGAAACTGTGGGTTCTCCATCGCGCCACTCGCACCTGGCGATTCCGGCTATATCCAGCGCATGATGGCGGTGGTCGAGGGAATCCCCCTCAGAGCGCTCGAGGAATCAGGAGAGTGGAACTGGACCTCGTTCGACCAGTACCTCGCCCGGGTGGATCGAGGCCTCGCAGTGAACGCCGGCTTCCTCGTCGGGCACTCTGCCATTCGCCGCGCCGTCATGGGCGACGATGCCACACGCTCGGCGTCTTCACCGGAGCAGCTGGCCGGCATGGTGGCGCTGGTCGACGCCTCATTGTCCGGCGGTGCACTCGGACTTTCGTCCTCCCTTGGCGAAGGCCACACGGACGGTGAGGGCCGGCCAGTGCCTTCTCGTTCGGCTACCTTCGCCGAATTCGTGGCCCTGGCCGGGGTACTGCGCCGGCACCCCGGCACGACGCTCGAATTCATCCCAACGGTCGGACCGATTCCCGAGGATCGGATGCAGCTCATGGCGGACATGTCCCTCGCCGCCGATCGTCCCCTCAACTGGAATCTCCTCGGCAGCCTGGCTTCCGAGGAGATCTACGAGCAGCAGCTGCGGGCCTCGGACTTGGCCACCGAACAGGGTGGCCACGTGATCGCCCTCACTCTGCCTGATCTGATGCGCATGCGGGCATCACATCTTCTGCCCAGCCTGCCGGGATGGGGAGACATCATGGAACTCGACGGTGCGGGCCGTCGTGCGGCGGTGGCAGACCCCGACATCCGGGCCCGCCTGCGCTCGGGTGCCGAGATGGCGGCGCAGAGGTCCATGGGCGTCCTTGGCGACTTCGCTCTCATGGAGGTCGGCGAGCCGAACTCCAAATGGCTGGGTCGGTCCCTGGGGGAGATCGCCGGTATTCGCGGCACCGACATCATCGACGTGCTGCTCGACGTCGTTCTGATCGACGCCGTGACGTTGCTGCTCGTGTTGCCGTCTCTCACTCCGTCCCTGGGGCGATCGGACGAAGGCTGGCAAACCCGCGTGTCGGTGTGGAAGGACCCCCGCGTGATGTTGGGCGGGTCCGATGCCGGCGCTCATCTCGATCTCATGTGTCACGCCAACTACCCGACGGTCGTGCTGGGCGAGGTGGTTCGTGACCGTGGCCTCCTGTCGCTCGAGGAAGCCGTCGAAATGATGACCGATCGACCCGCCCGTCACTACGGGCTGCGCCACCGGGGGCGCGTCGCTGAGGGCTGGTTCGCCGACCTGGTGGTGTTCGATCCCGATGAGATCGCCACTCGGGCAACCGAGGTGCTCCACGATCTCCCCGGCGGCGGCGAACGGCTCTCCGCCGCCGCTCGTGGGATCAGCCATGTCTTCGTCGGAGGCCGCGAGGTTGTGGACAGCGGAACGGTCACCACCGAGCGGCCAGGGCGAGTGCTGCGCTCGGGGCGCGACACCGACACGATCACGTTGGCGGACGTCAAGCGGTCGAAGCACCGTCGATAACGAGCGTCGTCCCGCTGACAGTGGCCGCGTCAGCCGAAGCCAGGTATGCCACGGCGGCGGCCACCTCGGCCACATCGATGAGACGACCCATGGGGGACACGGATCGCGACAAGAGAGCCATGTCGGCCCCTTCTGGTAGCCGGAAGCCCCGGAGGAACGGGGTGTCGACCGAGGCTGGGCATACGGCGTTGACTCGCACCCCCGCACTGGCGAGTTCGAGAGCCATCGACTTGGTCAACATGATCACCCCTCCCTTGGATGCGCAATAGGCGGCGTTATAGGGAGTGGCCCGCATTCCCGCCACCGAGGCCATGTTGACGATGGTCCCCCGAGCCTCAAGAAGGGGGGCGAGCGCGGCTTGGGAGAGGAGGAAGGTCCCGGTCAGGTTCACGTCGATAACCCGTCTCCACTCTTCGAGGGAAACCTCCCCGATGCGACGCGCCACGCCGATGCCGGCCACATTCACCAGAACATCGAGTCGACCGTGGTCGGAAAGCGCCTTGTCGACCGCGGCCCGGCAGGAATCGGGATCGGTGACGTCGCACAGGACGCCATCCGGCATCTCGGTGATGTCGCCGCGGATAACCGTCGCCCCCTCCTCGGCCAGCCGGACCGCGACGGCGGCGCCGATTCCGCTCGCCGCTCCCGACACCAACGCAACTCTTCCTTCGAACCGTGCCATGCCCCGAAGGTAGCTGCTTTCATGGGTCTCCATTACTGTGACCGCGATATGTTGACCACTCCGACTTCGGGCACCGTCGAGCGGCTCGCCGCGCAAGGCCACCTGATCGGCGAGGCATGGAGGGCCAGTGATGCCGGCGGCGTGTTCGAACACCACAATCCCGCAACTGGCCGCCTACAGGCTCAGGTCGGACTCGCCGGGGCTTCGGACGTCGACGACGCCGTCGAAGTGGCCCGTGCTGCGCAGGACGGCTGGGCGACACGTGCACCAGCGTCTCGGGCCGCGATCCTGCTCCGGCTGGCTGACCTTTTGGACGAACACGCGCCAGAGGCGGCAGAGTTGGCGGCACTGGACAATGGAACGCCGGTCAGCGTCATGAACCCGGGCAGGTACGCCGCGTCGTGGGTCCGTTACTACGCTGGTTGGTGCGACAAACTCGGGGGGGAGGTGATTCCCGGCTCCCGCGGCCGCCACTACGTCCGCTTCGAACCGTACGGGGTGATTGCCGCCATTCCCCCTTGGAACGGCTCGATGATGGGCATGGGCCAGAAGTGCGGACCGGCCCTCGCCGCCGGCAACGCCGTCGTGGTCAAGCCGCCGGAACTCTCTCCGTTCGGAATGCTGCGTTTCGCCGAATTGGCGCTCGAAGCAGGCCTGCCACCGGGTGTTCTCAACGTCGTTGTCGGGGGTCCTACCGCCGGTGCGGCGCTGGTAGGACATCCCGGAGTGAACAAGATCAGTTTCACCGGTGGGTCGGCGACCGGGCGCCTATTGATGGAGATCGCGGCGCGCAATCTCACGCCCCTGACACTCGAGCTGGGAGGGAAATCACCCAATATCGTCTTCCCCGACGCCGATCTCGATGCCGCTGCAGGAATGGCGGCGTTTGCGGGGCCGGCGCTGTTGTCCGGACAGGGTTGCGCGCTCCCCACTCGGCTCTATGTGCACAGCGACGTGTACGACCAGGTCGTGGCGAAGGTGATCGAGACGATTGGGACGATACGAGTCGGCGATCCGCTGGACCCGTCCACGGTGGTAGGCCCGGTTGTAACCGAGGCGGCCATGGAGCGAATTCTGGGTGTGATCGAACGAGCGGGGGCTGACGGGGCCGAACTGCTCGTTGGCGGGTCACGTCTCGGCGGTGACCTGGCCCATGGGTGGTTCGTGGCCCCCACCGTTTTCGGTGGCGTCGATCACGACAGCGACCTCGCCCGCAACGAAGTGTTCGGTCCCGTACTCGCAGTCTTGCGATTCGATACCGAAGACGAGGTCCTCGCCAAGGCAAACGACAGCGATTTTGGGTTGTCCGCATACCTCCACACGCGGGACGCCCATCGGATCGAGCGCTTCGTGCGCTATCTCGACACGGGAACAGTGGTCGTGAATGGAATGGGGCATGCAACACCGGCCGCTCCGTTCGGAGGAGCAAAGCGAAGCGGATTCGGGCGAGAGGGAGGTCGGGCAGGTATCGAAGAGATGCTGCGTCCCAAGGCTGTGTTCGAATCGTCCTGAGCCGCGCTCCGCTCAGCGATCAGCCGTCAGAGGGGTGTTGGCGAGCTCGGCATCATCGGTGTCCATTGCCTGGCGCAGAGCGGGCAACACGGCTTCACGAGTCCGAAGTTTGGTGGCCGCAAAAGCAGAATGATTGAGTGACATCAGCTCGCCGGCCTTCATCCGCGCCGCGTCAAGGAGGTCCTCGGCGGCCACCACCTCGTCCAGCAGCCCTGTGCCCACCGCCGAATTCGGGTTGAAGACCTCGGCCAGGACGACCACCCGATGCATGTGCTCTTGGGGGAGGCGCTGGCGGCACACTTCTATTGCCGCTCTCGGCATGGTCATGCCGATGGCAACTTCGTTTGCCGTGACCTTGTGGGCGGCGTCGACCACACCGAAGCGGTAGTCACCAGACAACAGCACGAACACCGCCATGGCGAACGCATGTCCAGAGCACGCGATCACGACGGGGCTACTCGTCGACAACAGCCTGTACGAAAATTCGAATCCGGTCCGCAAGAGTCGCGCCGTGTCCGGGCCGCCTCCCGTCAGAACAGCCAGATCGAAACCGGCCGAGAAGAGCCCCTCACGACCCGTGAGTACGAACGCTGCTTTCTCCGACTCGGCTCGATCCAGTGCTTCGTTCAGTTCGGCGAGCATTTCAAATCCGAAAGCGTTGACCTTTCCATCATTCATGGTAACCGTGGCAATTGAATCCGTTACCTCGTACGAAACCCGCATTCTGGCCATTCCCTCCACGTTGTGTCCTCGTCAGTTCGTCCAATGTCTAGCGCAACCGAGCCAGGTGGCCACCAAGTCCCGCCGGAACAACCGCTCAGTCGTCGCCGAAATCCAACACGATGCGGCCCCGCACCCCGCCCGCCTCGAGGCGCCGGTGCGCCTCAGCTGCCTGGGCCGCCGGGAGCACGTCAGCGACGCGCATGGTGATCGTCCCGGCTTGCGCCTGGTCCCGCAGAGCCGTCAGACGGGCTGTGTCGGTCACCGCCCGCCTCACCCAGATCGGATGAATGTCGATGCCGCGCTCGCTCGGGCCGTCCCAGCCCCTGACTACGGCGAGTCCGCCTCCGTCACGTATAGCCGGCAGTACGATCTCATGCGACAGGGCGCCGTCGACGACGCCGTCAACGCCCTGCGGAGCGACGGCACGGATGCGCGTTGCAACGTCGTGGCCCCGACGGACCACCACATCGGCACCGAGCCCCGCCACGAGTGATTCGTCGGCCGCGGAGGCGTCGGCTATCACCGTGAGCCCATCGGCCTTCGCAAGCTGGATCGCAAACCCGCCCAATGCTCCTGCGGCTCCCGTCACCGCAACGGTGCCGCCCGGCGGAATGGCAAGATCGTCCAACGCCAGCCGGGCGGTCAATGCATTCATCAAGATCGTGGACGCGGCCCGAAGGTCGGCATGTCGTGGTGCAAGCACCACTGACTCCACGGCGACCACGATCAGATTGGCGTATGTCCCGCCCCCGGGGCCGTATGGGAGCACGACCGCCATGACCGGATCACCGACGGTCAAAGAGGTATCGGTGTTCGGACCGATCGACTCGACGACGCCGGCCGCATCCATCCCGGGCACATATGGGCCCGGGCGGCCTTCGAACCGCGCCGCCGTGGCGCCCGAGCGGAACCCGGTGTCGGTCGGATTGACCGCCGCCCCATGGACACGGATACGCACTTCGCCCGAGCTTGGTATCGGCTCGGGGATGTCCACAACGTCAAGGACTTCTGGTCCTCCGAATCGAGTCACGCCGACAGCTCTCATTCCGGAAAAGCCTAACGAGAAATGACCGATGATTCTCGCTCGGCGGACTCGCTGAACACACCTCGTCGTGCGGCTGGACCGAGCCTTTCGCCGTTGGATACGTCGTCAGGCCAACCACGTGGCGATCCGCTCAATGTCCGCCAACCCGTTCGGTCCCACAGGATCAACGTTGAGAATCGTGACCCCGGCCTGCCTGTATGCCGCAATTCGCTCCTTCACGAACCCAGCATCGCCAACGAGCGACATGCCTGTGACCAGCTCGGTCGGAACAAGGGAGGCGGCCTCTTTACGGTCGCCTCCGAGGTAGGCATCCTGAATAGCCGTCGCCTCCCGCTCGAATCCGTACCGCTTGAGGACCTCGTTGTAGAAGTTCATGCCACGGGGGCCCATTCCGCCGAAGTAGAGCGCGAGCATGGGCCGGACCCGATCGCGCAGGTGCTCTACGTCGTCGCCGATGGCGAGCGATCCTCCGGCTACCACCTCGAGTGGACCGAGTTCGGCCGAGCGTCGGAGGCCGCCCGCCTCGAGCGATGCACCCCACACCTCGGCCGCTCGATCTGGCCAGAAGTGCAGTGGTAGCCAGCCCTCGGCCAACTCAGCCGTCATCTCCACGTTCTTCGGTCCCAGGGACGCCACGAAGATCGGAATCCGCTCACGCACCGGATGATCCGTTATCTTGAGCGCCTTTCCCAACCCGGTGCCCTTGTCCGCCGCCAACGGGACCTGGTAGGCCCGGCCAACATGGACGAGCCGCTCGCGTCGCCATACGGCACGGCAGATGTCGATAATTTCCGCCGTCCGGGCCAATGGAAGGTCGTAGGCCACGCCGTGAAAGCCTTCGACCACCTGTGGGCCAGAAGCACCCAGTCCGAGAACGAACCGGCCACCGGAGACCTTGTCCATACCGACGGCCGTCATGGCGAGCAACGTCGGCGTGCGGGTGTACAACGGAAGGATGCTCGATCCGATCCGGGCTCGATTGGTGACTGCGGCCAGGAAGCCCATCGTCGAAACGGCGTCGCCAGAGTACGCCTCACCCGTCCACAGGTAGTCGACGCCGGCGTTTTCGAGTCGCTTCGCCTGCCGGGCGAATGCATCGGGACCGGTCTGCATGCCTACCGTCGTCCCGAGCTTCATGTTCGTTCCTTCCCGTCAACGTCTACATAATTCTCGAAGGTTCGAAAACGGGTATCGGTCCGCATGTGCCCCGGGGAAACCGAGATCTGGCATTGTTCCAGAGCGGCGACACGCCGACCTCTCACGGCAACCGCAACTCGGTCCGACCATCGGGAGGGTCCTTCGATTTAAGTATACTCATTTAGTCCAGCACAAGGAGCGCAAGATGGCTGAAGCTTCCGCCGACAACCAGCCGGTGATCCTGACCAGCGTTTCCGATCGGATCGGGACGATCACCCTCAACCGCCCTGCTCGCCGCAACGCACTCAACGGTGCGCTCATGGCGGCACTCGAGCGGGCCGTGAACCAGATGGCTGAGGATCCTGAGGTCAAAGCCATCGTCCTCACCGGGGCCGCCCCCGAGGGCGGTCACGGCGGCTTCTGCTCGGGTGGTGACGTCAAAGACGGCGGGGGCGGATCGGGCGGCGACCGCGGCGTGCCGACGGCAGCTCTCGAAGGCGACCTGGCCCGCCACGATCGGCACGCCGCCATGCGGTTGCACCTGATGCCCAAGCCGACGATCGCCATGGTTGGGGGTCCCGCTGTCGGTGCCGGGTGCAGTCTGGCGGCTGCCTGCGATCTGCGCTTCGCATCCGATGACGCTGTATTCGCCACCAACTTCTCCCCCAATGGCCTGGCCGGCGACTACGGCGGATCCTTCTTCTGGACCCAGATAGTGGGCACGGCCACGGCGCGGCGGCTTTACCTCCTCAATGAAAAGATCGTGGCTTCCAGGGCACTCGAGATGGGCATGGTGCACGCGGTCGTCCCACCGGATGAGCTCACCAACTACACGTACGACGTGGCGCGCCGTTTGGTGCAAACACCGGCTGCTTTGCTCGCCCTGGTGAAGGACAATCTCAACGAAGCGGAGGACGAGGTCGAGCGTCGACGGTGGTTATTCGCCCACGAGGCCGAAAATCAGATCACATCCGCCCGAGAGATGCTCGAACTGCGAAGCGCACGGCGTCGAAAAGCGGCGAGCAGTGAATAGCGTCGTGCTCACCTGATCGAGGACGCGCTGCTCTTTCAGGGTTTTTAGTACCGTTTGGTCCCGATACGAGAACGAGAACGAGAACGGGGAGCCGGAAGATGGCCGAGGACAGAAAGCCGGACCGGAATCCCGCGTGGCCCGCATGGGCCACACCGCCTCCGGGACGAATCCTCAATAGAGGTCATCCGGCGGGCGACTTCCTCGAGGCCTATAAATGGGACGTCCTCGAACAGCGCACCGACTTTCTCGAACTGGATCTGCACCTTCCCGATCACGTCCGCAATCCGAGAGGGCAGCTCTTCGGAGGGTTCACGCCGACCTACGTCGATTTGATCGCTCTTTTGACCGTACGCCCCATGCGGCCCCCGGAGGCGAGTCAGATCACTTGGCTCGCCACCACCAACATGCGAGTCGACTACTTCGAACCGATCACCGGGCCGCGCTTCCGGGCCGCAAGTACAGTCGAACGCCGACGCGGACGAACGTTGTTCGTCGCCACCCGGTTCTTCCAGGACGACGAGCTCGCAGTATTCGCCCTCACCACCATGAGAGCAATGCCCATGGGTGGGCCGCTCGGTGATGCATAGGCCGGCCCGTTATCCATGGACTCTTCACGAAGTCGGAGCAGAGCCATGGGATACTGGCGCCGTGCGCAAGGGCTCTCTGTTCCACAAATGACGGTCGGCATTGAACGGGCCGACGGCATCGTGGTGGCATCCATCGACGACGGGAAGGCAAACGCCCTGAATCTCGAAATGATTGCCGAGCTCAGATCGGCTCTTGAGTCGGCCATTGACGAGAAGTCTCCTTTCATCATTACCGGTCGGAAGGGGTACTTCTCCGCCGGATTCGAATTGAAGACCATGCGGAGCGGTGACCGCGATCGCATCTCAGAGCTCGCCGGCCAAGGATCCCTGCTCTTTCGGGAGATACTTGCCGCCCCCATTCCCATACTCGCCGCGTGTGGCGGGCACGCGCTCGCTGCCGGGGCGCTGCTTCTCCTCGCTGCCGATTACAAAATCGGGCAACCGGGTGGGTACACGATCGGACTCAATGAAACGCGCATCGGGATCGCGCTTCCTCAATTTGCCATCGATATCGCCCGATTCCGGTTGAGCACGAAGCATCTCGTTGCGGCGACCCTGTTCGCCAGCGTTCTGACTCCAGAAGAGGCCTGTGATTTTGGCTATCTTGACCGCATCGAACCGGACGCGCGCGCGGCTGCGCACGTACTGGCCACAGATATGGCGTCCGTAGGACTCGCCGCCTTCGCCACATCAAAGAAGCGCATGAACGCACAGATCGTTCGCCAACTCAGCGAGAACTAGGCGTACTGGGTCCGGCGATCAGCCGGCCAGCCGGCCCCGGGGTGTCCGCTCAACCCAGGCGGGCCACGACCTGGGGAAGGTCGACCGTCGTCCGGATGCCCGGCTCGGCCTCACACACCACGGGCACGGAATTGACGGCGCGGTTGGCGGTGTACCCGGGCGTCGTCTCTGCCATCCGCTCCAGCGGAATGGCCAGCCGGATGTCAATGTCAAGAGGACAATCGCCCGCCACCGTCACCCGCCACCCACCCTCACGCAGATCCCAGTCAGCGTCGATCTCGGTCGAGCAATACCAGTTGGCACTGAAGGAGAGGAACTCTGCGCCGTGCCGCATGCCGGCGACCGTCATGCGCTGTGCCGCAACAGTCCCTGCTGCAACGGTCCCGGCCGCGATCTCGACGTCCCGCGTCGCGACGGCGACCTCGCCGTTCGACTCGACCGAGTCCAGCGGGAGCCCAATCGCCTCGCCGAGGAGTCTCAGAGAAGGACCGAATGAGGCTGCGCCGTGTGACCAGCGCCCCGGATCGAACGCGGATCGATCCCGTCCGAAACCCATCAGTTGGAAGAGCATTTCGGGAGAATTGCGACTCGACACATCCGCAAATTCCTCGATCTGCAGGCGGTCCAGTCTGCGTTGAATCGAGGTCAGGACGATCGGCATTGCCTCGGAGATGAACCCCGGGCTGATGCCCGTGCTGTGGATCGAAGTGGAACCTCGATCGCATGCTGCTTCGATGCGATCCCGCATTGCGACGTCCATGCTCCCCGGGTGGTGGAACTCGCCGCAGGTGGTCACAACGTTCGCACCGGACTCGAGCAAGGTCGTGATCTCTTCGATATCCATCCCTTGTCGCATGTAGAGGACACAGTCGGGTTCGACGGCAAGGATGTCGTCGATTGTGCGGGTCGCTGCCACTCCGATCGGACCGAGACCACAAAGCTCGCCAGCATCGATCCCCTCCTTGTCCGGGGAGTTGACATGGACTCCGACCAGTGTCATCTGCGGATGCTCGATCACAGCTCTTATGGACCGGGAGCCGATGTTTCCGGTGGCCCACTGAACGACCCGATAGGTCGGTGTCGGTGCAGTCTGATCGCTCATGCGTCTTCTCCTGACGTGGTCATCTGGTTGCAGATGAAGTGATCTTCAGAAATTCGATCTTCCCGGGGTGTTGCGCCGTCAATTCGTCCTTGGCCGGGAGCATCACGATGCAGGACGTTCTGCCTCGACGAGTCCCGCCCTGTACAAGACGGTGGAAGCGTGCCGCATATGGGCGGCATCCACGAGCTTGCCGTCACGGCCTATGGCACCCACGCCCTCGGCCTCCGCCTTGCGGTAGACCGCAATCGACTCCCGGGCGTCGGCAACCTCTGCGGCAGTGGGAGCGAAGACCGCGTTGGCAATCGGGACTTGACTGGGGTGGATAGCCCACTTGCCGTCGTAACCGAGAAGGCTGGCGTGCCCGGCAGCCCGGCGGTAGCCGTCGGCGTCTTGATAGGCGGGATAGGGGGCGTCGATAGCGTCAATGCCCGCTCCTCGCGCGGCCGCCAGGACCTGCACTCTGGCGAAGTGCCAGAAGTCGCCCGGATACTCGCCCAGCGGATCGAAGTTTCCATCCACTCGTGCGTGCATCGACGCGGAGAGGTCGCCGGCGCCGAAGATGACCGCCTCCAGCCGATCGCTGGCCCGAGCGATCTCCGCTGCGTTCACAAGTCCTTCGGCCTCCTCTATGAGGACCTCCAGCCCGATGCGCTTCTCGAGACGGAGCTGGGACTCGAGCTGCGTGAGCAGGACGTCGAACCACCAGACGTCTCGAGCCGTTCGCGCCTTCGGGATGATGATGACATCGAGTGCCCCTCGCGCGCCGGTAACGATCTCCACCACGTCGCCATAGCACCACGGGGTGTCAAGGCCATTGACCCGAACCGCTCGCACGACGCGGCCCCAGTCCTGGTGAACGAGAGCGTTGACGGCAATGGTCCGTGCTGACTCCTTGACGACCGGCGCGCAGGCATCCTCGAGGTCCAAGAAGACGAGATCGGCGCCCGAGCTCGGCGCCTTCTCGCACATGCGTTCGCTGCTGGCCGGCGTGGCCAGCTCCGATCGTCGAGCTCGAGGTGCGCGCACAGTTGCCTCCGTTGTGGGATGGATTCAGATGACGCCCGCCGACCGCAGGTCGGCGAGTCGGCCGGGCTGCAGGCCGAGGAGGCTCCGGTAGACGGATTCGTTTTCCGCGCCGAGAGATTGGCCAAGGTGCGCAATTCCTCCGGGCGTCTCGGAGAGCTGAGCGACGGGCGCCTGCGCCCGCACGGGTCCGAGGTCCGGATCGTCGAACGGAGAAAAAGTCCCCCGGGCCAGGAGATGCTCGTCGCTCAAGAGCTGCTCGGCATCGTAGACGGGCGCGGCGGCCACTTCCGCCTCGAGGAACACCTTCATGGCTTCGTCCAACGTGCGGTTCCGCACCCACTCGGCGACCAGAGTGTCGACCTCGAGTCCTCGCTCCTGACGACGGACCGGATCCACGTAATCGGGGTTCTCGGCCAGATCGTCCCGACCGATGGACCGGTAGACGCGCAGAAGGATGTTCGACGATGCACTCGAGATCGCCAGCCATCTGTCGTCGGCCGTCAGGTATGCGTTGCGAGGTGCGCTCGCCGGCAGTTGGTTGCCTATTCGGCCCGGACTGACCCCAAGCTGATCGAACGAGAGGGTCGAGGACTCAATGAGGCGCGCCAAGGGCTCGACCAGATTGACGTCCACCAGCTGGCCCGTCCCGCCGTGCACATCCCGATGGTAGAGGGCCATCATCACTGCCCAGGTGGCTGCTTGCGCGGCCACACCGTCGGCCAACATGAACGGCGGCAGGGTCGGCGGCCCATCGGGTTGCCCGGTCACCTGCGCGAAGCCGCTCATCGCTTCGGCCAGGGTACCGAAACCCGGTCGATCGCTGTACGGTCCACCACGGCCATAGCCGCTCACGTGGAGCATCACCAGCCTCGGGTGGCGATCGTGAATCGCCTCGTAGTCGAGACCCCATCGTTTGAGCGCGCTCGGCCGATTGCCCATGACAAGTACATCGCTGACGTCGAGCAGCTCGTGGAAAAGCTCCTGACCTTCGGTTTGACGGAGGTCGAGAGTAATGCACCGCTTGTTACGGCTGACGCTCTTCCACACGAGGCCGATGCCATCCTTGCGATCCCCCCAGGTGCGCAAGGGGTCGCCGGCACCGGGCTGTTCGACTTTGACGACCTCGGCACCGAACTCGCCGAGCGCGGTGGCCACCATTGGACCAGCAACGAGAGTCGCCGCGTCAACCACCCGCAGACCGCTCAGTGGTCCACGTGTATCACCCATGCTTGGCGCACTCGGGACGGGCCAGCCCCAAGTTCTCGCGCAGGGTGGCACCCATATAGCGATCGCGAAAGACGCCTCGGTGCTGGAGTTCGGGAACGACGAGTCGCACCACGTCCTCGTAGGCACCGGGGGCGTGCGTGGCGGCGATCACGAAGCCGTCACAGGCATCGGTGGTGAACCACTCCTCCATCTGGTCGGCCACCTCGCGTCCGGTGCCGACGAAGCGTGGACCCTGTAGCAGCGTGGCGCGATGTCCAGCGAGGTCGGCCAACGTCACGGTGTCCCCACCGATGTGCGTCCGGAGGTTCTGCACGAGTCCCCGCATACCCGACACGGATCCGATGAGCTCATCGGTGATCGGCGCATCGAGAGCCATGTCGGAGAAGTCATAGTTCATCAGCTCGGACAACAGGGTCAGCGAAGCCATGGGGTCGACGAAATCGTGCAGGAACATCTGCTCGCGCTCTTGCGCTTGGCCGGTCGACTCCCCCACCACCGTGTAGGCCATGGGCAACATTTTCACCGAGTCGGGATCGCGCCCCTCCTCGGCGATGCGCTCCTTCTGGTCCCGGTAGTGGTTACGCGCCACGTCAATATTCGGATCGCCGGTGAAGATGACCTCGGCCCAACGGGCGGCGAAATCTCGGCCGCGGCCAGACGATCCCGCTTGGAGAAGTACGGGCCGGCCCTGAGGTGAGCGCGGGACGGTCAAGGGGCCGCGCACCGAGAACCACTCACCAGCGAGGTTGAGTTCATGGACCTTCTCCGGATCGGCGAACACCCCGCTGATTCGGTCGAGGACGAGAGCGTCATCCTCCCAGGTGTCCCACAGACCGGTTGTGGCCTCGAGAAACTCGTCGGCCCGGTCGTAGCGCTCGTCGTGCCCGAGCACGTGCTCGACCCCGAAATTCTGCGCCTCGCTGTCGTTCACGGAGGTCACGACGTTCCAGGCCGCTCTTCCGCCAGTGAGGTGATCCAACGTCGCAAAGGTCCGGGCCACGTGGAACGGCGAATAGTAGGTGGTGGAGTACGTGGCACCCAGGCCGATCGACCGCGTGGCCCCGGCGATGACCCCGAGGACGATGCTCAGGTCGAGCTTGACCGGACGGGCACCGTGACGAACCGCCTCGGCAACCGAACCCCCGTAGATGCCGGGCATGGCCAACCGGTCATCGAAGAACATCATGTCAAAGCAGCCCTCTTCGAGCGTGCGGCCAAGCTTTGCGTAGTAGTCCGACGTGAGGAAACCGTGTTCGGTAGCCGGGTGACGCCACGATCCTGCGTACACCGTGGCGTTACCGGCTTGCATGAACCCAACTAACGACATCTGCTTCACCGAACTCACCGTGGCTCTCTTCGACTCTTAGGGGATGCTGCTGCGAAAGCTTGCCGATCGGCAGGCCCGGGGCGAACCGCCTCAGGTATTGCGACCACCGTTCACACCGATCACCTGGCCGGTGATGTAACTCGCCCCTTCCGAAACGAGGAACGAACAGCTGTGGGCAATGTCCTCCGGCGTTCCGGCACGTCGGACGGGGGTGAGCTCGGCATTCTCCTCCACGCTCCGGCCGAGCAGGCCGCGGCGCTGGGACTCACGAAGCATGGGCGTGTCGATGAACCCCGGCGGGATCGTGTTGACCGTTATTCCCTTTGGCGCCAGTTCGAGCGCCAGGGCCTTCGTGAATCCGATGAGACCCGCCTTCGACGTGACGTAGTGAACCATGTAGGGCTGGCCGGACTGCGCACTCGACGACGAAATGTTGACGATCCGTCCCCAACCAGCCTCGATCATGTCAGGCACGACGGCTTGAGCGAAGTAGAACGGCCCGTTCAGGTTGACTTCCATGATCCGGTTCCACTTCTCGTCGGTGATACTCAGGAACTCCTTGAACCCGGGCATCCCGGCGTTGTTGACGAGGACGAGTGGAGGTCCAATCTCTGTTCGGACTCGCTGTACCGCCGCATTCACCTGCGCCCGATCGGACACATCGACGTCGCCGAATGCAAAACCTTCCAGTCCGCGCGCGCCAATCTCGCTCGCAACGGATTGTGCCGCCTCCAGATCCAGATCGAGCACGACGGCGGCAAAATTATCCTCAGCCAGCCGGATGGCGATGGCACGGCCGATACCCGATCCAGCGCCGGTCACGATGGCAACACGCTTGGTGCTCCGGCTCATGCGGAGATCACTTTGATGGGCATCGGTCCTCCGTTTCGCTCACACGCCCGGCTCGGTCGACGTCGGCGTGAACCGGCGCATCTTACGAAGATATGGTTCTTGCGTCAAGAGAACCTAGTTTCCGCAGGTGCACCTCGCTGATTGCCGGACCTCGGCCTGCAGCACACTGGATCAGAGGGGCTCGTACTCGATGGTGAGCGAGGAGCTGGTGGGCACGGACTGGCAGGTCAGCACCCACCCCTCGTCCACTTCGTCGGGCGTCAGCGCGTTGTTCGCCCGCATGGTCACCGTGCCCTCACGCAGGAGGGCCATGCAGGTGGCACAATTGCCCGCCTCACAGGAGAAGGGTGCCGCCAGGCTCGCCCGGCGAGCGGTCTCGAGAACCGTGTCGCCGGCGCGATAGCTGATCTCGTTCCTCTTGCCGCGCAGAATGAGGACGATCGTCTCCGGCGTCTCAGTTCCGGCCGGGGCGACGGGCGCTGGTGCCACGGATTCGGCTGTGGTCGTGAAACGTTCGATGAAGATGTCGTCGCCGGCAACACCGAGGACCAGAAGAGTCTCTTCGACAAGCTCCATGAACGGCCCGGGCCCGCAAAGGTAAAAGTCGGCGTCGCGATTGCAGCCGAGAAATGCGGCAATTGAGCCGGCATCGAGGAGACCGTCCCGGGTATCCAGGTGGTGGTGGATATCGATTCGGCCCGGGTACCGATCCTGGAGATCCTTGAGGGAATCGTCGAATATGACCGAATCGGAGTCCCGATTGGCGTAGAGAAGACGAACCGGCCGCTCTGACGCTGCGAGCACGCTTTTCGCGATGGAGATCACCGGCGTGATGCCACTCCCCCCGCAGAAGGCGATGATCGGGCGGCGTCCGTCCCGCACGCAGAACGAGCCGGCGGGCCTCGTAACGTCCACCAGGTCGCCCTCGCACAGGTGGTCGTTGAGCCAATTCGAGACGAGGCCGGCGGCCACTCGCTTCACCGTGACCGTGAGGTCAGGGTCGACTTCGGGTGCGCTGGACATCGAGTAGCAGCGCGCATGCTCGTCGTCTCCAACCCGCACCCGGAAGGTGCAGAACTGACCCGGCAGGTACCCGAATGCCTCGCGAAGATCGTCGGGGATGTCAAGGGTCAGCGATCGGGTGTCCGGGGTCTCCTGGACGATCCTCTTGATGGCAAGAGCGTGGTAACCGTGCCGGCGCACCGCCTCGTCGTGCTCACCCACGCCGGCGGGCCACCACGCGCAAGAGGCGGAATCTTGCCATCACGGCTTCACTCTAGCAGACAGGAGAGAATGGCATTCTCGCGCCGAAGTCCCTGGAAACTGGGCTCTGGGTGCCCAGGCGGTGGGCGTTGCCTCCGTTCTGCCCATCCTCCGCACTTTGGTGCGATAATACGGCTCACGTCATGCGATAACGGTATGGCGATTGCACGGCAACGCTGCTATCACCTCTGGAGGAGCCGACATGGCACGACCACGCACGCCGCAGCCTCCCGTTCACCTCACGAGCGCTCGCATGCTCGACGTCATCGGCGGCGCGTTGGTCGAACCCGGTGACCTCCTGGTCGAAGGCGACCGCATCACGGGCGTCTCACCGAAGTCGGTCCCGCACGATGCTGTCGAAATCGACCTCGGGGACGTGACGATGCTCCCGGGTTTGATGGACATGGAGGTCAACCTCGTCATGGGAGGCCCCAACCATGCCAGCCCCCTGATCCCGGTGCAGGAGGACCCCGCGCTGCGGACCCTGCGTGCCGCGGCCAACGCTCGCCGGACGCTGCAGGCCGGTTTCACGACCGTGCGAAACCTGGGCCTGTTCGTGCAGACGGGCGGGCTCCTGCTCGACGTCGCGCTCATGAAGGCAATCGACATGGGTTGGGTCGAAGGGCCGCGCATCGTCCCGGCCGGGCACGCCATCAGCCCCACCGGCGGTCACCTCGATCCCACCATGTTCCAGGCCTTTGCCCCCCACGTGCTGCCGCTCACCGTGGAGGAAGGCATCGCCAACGGAGTCGCCGAGGTCCGCAAGGCCGTCCGTTACCAGATCAAGTACGGCGCCCGGGTCATCAAGGTCAGCGCGTCCGGGGGCGTCATGTCGCACACCGGCCCGGCAGGCGCCCGGCAGTACTCCACCGAAGAGCTGGAGGCCATTGCCGACGAGGCCCACCGCGCCGGCCTGAAAGTCGCGGCGCACTGCCACGGCGACGAAGCCATTCGCGTGGTCGTCGAATCAGGATTCGACTGCATCGAGCACGGCTCGCTCATGAGCGACGAGACCATGGACCTGGTCCTCGAGCGGGGCACGTTCCTCGTGGCCACGACATACCTTGCCGACGGTATGGACGTGTCCCACGCCGCTCCCGAGCTCCAAGCGAAAGCGGCGGAGGTGTTCCCCCGAGCGCGGCAGACCATCAGCAACGCCATCAAACGCGGCGTCCGCATCGCCTGCGGAACCGACGCGCCCGCCATCCCGCACGGCCGCAACGCCAAGGAGCTCGTCGCCCTCGTCAACCGAGGCATGACCCCGCTTCAGGCGATCCGCGCCGCCACCCTCGTCTCCGCTGAGCTCATCGACGTGAACGACCGGGGCCGGCTCGAAGAGGGGCTGCTGGCCGATATCATTGCGGTTCCGGGCGATCCCCTGAAGGACATCACCGTCACCGAATCTGTCCGATTCGTCATGAAGGGTGGCCAGATCTACCGCAACGAGACGAGCGGGTAGGCGTGCCGCGTTGGGCTGATACGCGCCCGGCTTCGTCCTGATGGTCGACGATTTCCACCCGGACCTTCGGCGCGTCGCCCGGTGGCTGCCGCGTGCCGCGGTCAGTCAACGGACCCTGAGACCGATTCGGCTGCTCGGCGAGTTGCCTGCGAAAAGGGCGAAGAAGCCTGTCGAACTGAAGCCCGTTGCCGGGGTCTCGGTGCGCGTGCATCGGCCCGCACCGACCACGAATCCCCTGCCGGCGCTGCTCTGGATCCATGGGGGCGGCTACGTGATGGGCACGGCGGCCCAAGACGATGCAGTGTGTCGGCGGTTCGCCGACGAGCTCGGGATCATTGTGGCCGCCGTCGAATACCGGCTCGCCCCCGAGCATCGGTTTCCCGTGCCTCTGCACGATTGCCACGACGCTCTGGTCTGGCTCGCTCGCCAACCGGATGTGGATGCGACCCGTATCGCCGTCGGCGGGGCGAGTGCCGGCGGCGGGCTCGCAGCTGCTTTGACCTTGCTCGCCGACCAGCGCGGGGAGGTACAACTCGCCTTTCAACTCCTGGCCTACCCAATGCTCGACGACCGTACGGCGACCCGTCTCGACGTCGATGAGAGCAATTTCAGATTGTGGAACACCAAGGCGAACCGTTTTGGTTGGCAGTCCTACCTGGGCCGCCCCCCGGGATCGGCAGAGGTCAGCGGGCTGGCCGCACCGGCCCGCAGCGACGACCTGAGTCGGGTACCCCCGGCATGGATCGGCGTGGGAACGCTGGACCTCTTCTACGACGAAGGGATCGCCTACGCCGACCGCCTCACGGCGGCCGGTGTGGCGTGTGCAGTCGAGGTGGTGCACGGGGCATTTCACGGCTTCGATCTCGTCCAGCCAAAAGCGGGCGTGTCGCAGGCGTTCCGGGCGGCGCAGGTGGCCGCTCTCGCCACCGCCCTGGGCTGACCCCGAACCCGAGATTTAGCCCCCGAAGAGGAGCGAGGCGACCACGCCGCCGTCGACGAGCAGGTCCGTGCCGGTGATGAACGACGACTGCGGTCCGACGAGGAACTCCGCCACGGCCGCGATGTCATCGGGCGTGCCGAGCCGTGCCGTGCCGCTTCCGGCCACCATCGAGCGCATGAATGCGCCACTCGGGCCGTCGAGTTCGGCCGCGCCCATCGGTGTCGAGATGACACCCGGGGAGATCGAGTTGACCCGGGCGCGACGCCGGCCCCACCGGACGGAAGCGGCCCGGACCCGTACCTGGTTCGCCTTCTTGGCGAGCCCGTATGCCGCGCCCGGGTTGTCGATCGCGCCTTCAGCGAGCTCGGGCAGGTCGAGCAACGCTGCGGTCGGGGTCGTAGCCAGCCGACGTTCCAGTTCGAGATCCTGCGGCCATAGCGTTCCAGCCATCGAAGCGACAACGACACCGGCTCCACCCGGGGCGATGGCCGAAGCGAACGCGTCGAGCACGAGTGCGGTGCCGAGGAGGTCGACCCGCAGGATCGCATCGATCGGTGCCTGTACCGGTGACAATCCGGCCGTGTGGACGAGCACATCCACCCGGCCCATCTCCAGGGCAGCCGAAGCCAGAGCAGCGACCGAATCCGCGTCCGAGACATCGGTTTCCTGTTCGACAACCTGCTGGCCCTCGGCCCGCAGGACCTCGGCTGCTGCGCCCAAGGTGGTGCCATTGACGTCGGCGAGCAAGAGTCTCGACCCGGGTCCAAGCCTCCTGGCCACCGCCAGGCCCATGCCGCCAATGCCGGTCACGACGACGACCCGATCACCCTCGCCCATCATCGACACCTCCGCTTCGTCATTGTGGACTCACTGTAGTGATGGTGCGGTCTCCCGGCCGATGCGAGCGCCACTGCACCGAGTTGCGGACCGCGAAACCCCGCTGACGTTCAGACAGACGCGGCAATCGACGCGACGTAGTCGCGGGTGCGCTGCGCCGAGGCCAACTTCTCGTCGCGGGTATCACCGATGGGGACGATCCGCACCGACAGGTCCGTCGCGCCGGAATCGGCGAAGGACCGCAGTCGTCGGGCGATCGACGCTTCACTCCCCGCGGCGAGGATGTCCCCCACCGTACGGGCGTCTCCCAGGTCAAGCAGCTTCTGGTAATTCGGCGACACCTCTGACTCGGAGAGGACCCGGTTGGTCCGGCTCACCGCCTGCTCGACCTCGTCGTCACGACACAGGCACACCGGCACGCCGGCGACGATCCGGGGAGCCTTGCGGCCCGCTGCCTCGGCGGCAGCGATGATCGTCGGTGCCACATGGGAACCGATCGCCTTCTCATCGGCCAGCCAGAGGATCGTACCGTCGGTGCGTTCCCCCGCCAGGCGGAGCATCATCGGGCCCAGGGCGGCGATCATCACCGACGTCGGACCGATGTCGGTGACGTCGAGCGGATTGTGCACCCGGAACATCTCGTTCTCGACGTCTACCATCCCCGGCCCGCGCAAACCCGGCTCGAGCACGCCGAGGTAGGCGGACATGGTCGCGGCGGGATGCTCGTAGGAAAGGCCCAGCATCTCGTCGATCACCCAGTGGTGGGACACGCCGAGACCGAGCGTCAATCGACCCCCGCAGACCGCCTGCGCCGAGAGGGCCTGGATCGCCAGGGCAATGGGGTGCCTGGGCTGCACCGGCACGACCGCCGTCCCTATTTCGATGCGATCTGTCTGCAAGCCGATCAATGTGGCCGCCGTCAGGGCGTCGAAGTCGTCGGGGATCTGTGGCACCCAGACCGACGCCAACCCCGCGTCCTCGGCCCATCGGGCATCGGCCACCATGCGCTCCACCTTGGTGCCGTAACGGCCGCGTTCAGGACCTACCATCACGCCGATCCGCATCTGTAACCTTCCTTTCGCCTAGCGAGGACGGGTCGAAGGACCGGATCAGACTGCGGGCTCGACGACGGCGTCCATGCTCGCTGCCCCACTGTCGGGGACCCTGGCCTGTCGCCATACCTCGATCGGAAACGAGACGTTGACCAAGGAATAACACAGCAGAAGGAGTCGACCGGCATCATCGGGAAGTGCGTCGAGATCGAGTGTGTCGAGGTACTCGAGAACCTCGTCGAGCCGCGGGAAGGCTACGTCATAGAAGGTCTGCATCTCTTCCATCGAGCTGGCCAACCGCTTGGCATAGCGCTCGGCCTCGGTGGCGAGGCACCAATCGGAGAACGGCTCGAGATCGGCAAAATCCGGGGGCAGTGTCGTGGTCATGGGAACTCCTGGCTCAGCGGGCGGCTGGAACGCCGACCGGGGTCGCGGTCACCTTGTGGTCGGCGACATAGCGCCGAGCCGTCTTGTGAAGGTGCCGGAGAAGGATCTCCTGGTCGCTGAGGGGGAATTGGGTGACAACGCGTGCCTCGAGCATCGACTGCGTGGCTTCGAGGGTATTCCCGTCCTGCAGGGCGAACTCCTTGAACGTGACCGCCGCCAGTTCCTGGCGCATACGTTCGGTGGCGTTCTTCGGAGGGACGAAGTAGAGGGTGCCCTCGAAGATGTGCGTGTTGTACGACGTCGGCCAGTAGTGGTACGTCAGGTACCAGCCCGGAGCCCAGATGAGCACCATGAAGTTGGGGAAGAAGACGAAAGAGTCGATGCCCCACGTCGGGCTGCGGGCAGGGTTGATCCCTTCGGGAAGTTCGTCGAGCCCCTCGATGTCCGGCCGATCCCAGGGCCCGAACAGTCCGCTGCGCAGGACGCGCTCGATCGGCTTTACCATGCTGGGGTCCTTGGGTGGCGCCATGCCGCCCCACGACGAGACCATCCCGTGGGGTCCCTCGATCCCATAGGAGAGCGCCTCGTACCCGTAGCCCTGCAGCTTGCGTGACTCCTCACCGATCGCCTGCCTCGCGTGAAGAACCGGCGCATGGTAGAACTCGGCAAAGGCGTCGATGAACAGCTTCCAATTGCTGCCGACGTTCGCCCGGTACTTGTACACCTGCGTCATCTCGCCGAATGGGTAGCCCTCGATCCCGGCGCCCAGCTCCCCGAGGTATTCCCGCACGGACGTGGTGTTGTCGGGGTCGAGGTTGACGAAGATGAAGCCCTGCCACACCTCGGTCTGGACCGGAGCGAGACCGAAGTCGGCCTTGTCGAGGTCGAAGAACTCCGACTCCTGCTGAACGAAGTTCAGGGCGCCGTTCAGGTCGTAACGCCAGCCGTGGTACTTGCAGGTGAACTGGCGGCAGGTTCCGCTGGTCTCTTCACGCGGGTAGTCGTTCCAGACGAGCTTGTTGCCGCGGTGCCGGCAGATGTTGTGGAAGCCCCGGACCTCGCCGTCCTTGCCGCGAACGATGACGACCGAGGTTCCGGCGCATTGGAGCTCCTTGGTGAAGTAGCTCCCGGTACGGGGGATCTCTTCGATCCGGCCCACGTTGAGCCAGGTCCGGTTGAAGATGGCCTTGCGCTCGAGCTCGTAGAACTCCGGCGAGATGGAGTCCTCGTAGGTCACCGTGCTCGTGCCCAGCTCGGGATAGTGCTGCGTCCAGCTCCCCTCGGCTGGCTTGGGGAAGTGTGCCATTCGTTAGTCCTCCTGTAGGGCTGGTTCCGTCACGATAGCAGCGATCTCCGTAAAAGAGAAGGCCGTTATCACTTGAGGTCATCGTCGAGCTGCACATCGAAGGAGCGGAAGGCCATGGCCAGCAGGTCGTAGGCCCCGACCGTGAAGACGAGGTCCATCAACTGCTCGACGTCGAGCCCTGCCGCGAGCACCTCCCAGGTTCCGTCAGTCACCATGGCGTCGCCCAACAATTCGTCGACGGCGGTGATCATGGCCCGATCGACCGGCGACCAGCCCGTGGCACCGGGCCCCTCTTCGATCCGGGCCACCTCATCTGGCGTGATGCCGGCGTCACCGGCCAGCACGACGTGTTGCCTCCACTCGTAGGTCGCTTGGCGGACCACCGCCACCCGAAGGACCAGCATCTCGCGCTGGCGGGGCGAAAGGGACGAGGCGAAGAGTATGTGGCCGTTGAAGGTGTTGAAGGCGAGGGTAAGAGCGGGGTGGTGGGCCAGCATCCCCAGTGCGTTCAAACCCTTGGGGCGACCCGGGTCCCGGCTCGGCAACGGATGACGGGGGTTCGGGGGGATCATGGCGGCCAGTGCTTCTCGCATCTCGGGAGGCCATTCCTTCGGTGGCAGGGGCGTGATGCGCCTGCTGTCAGCTGAAGCTTCCACTGCCCTTAGTCCTCCTTCTCCAAATGGTGGCGCCGCTCGGCGCCTGTCGTGTCACCGGCAACGCATCGAGTCACTGGATGACCTCGTCGCCGGCCAGCGTGCACCGGTGCATGTCGCGCGATGAGTCAGGGTCGTACGGCAGGGCACGGTGGAGAACCCCACGGTTGTCCCAGATCACCATGTCGCCGACCTCCCATTCGTGGCGGTAGACCCGCTCGGCCACGGTTGACTTCTCGAGCAGGTCGGACAGGAGGGCGCGCCCTTCGTCGGCGTCCATGCCGACCACATGGGACGTCGTGGCGCCGAGAACGAGCGATCGCCGACCGGACTGGTGTCGCCAGACAAGCGGATGCTCCTTGGAAGGGCGGGTCCGCCACATCGCCAATTGCTTGGGTGTCGGATCGTCGTTGATCAGGCGCTGCGCCGCCTCCAAGGAGTGCACGACGCGCAGGGAATCGGCAAGCTCTTTCTCTTCGGGGCAAAGGCTCTCGTAGGCGACATACGAGCTGGCGAACTCGGTCTCGCCACCCGTCTCGGCCACGGCATGGGCACTGAGCACCGTCGCCATGATGGGCACGTCATCGGTGCATCCGTCGATGTGCCAGTCGAACGTACCCCGCAGGTAGGCGGCCATGGGATTTTTCGCAGGGTCGAGGGTGACGCGGAAGATCTCGGGCGGGTCGCAATGGGGCAACAACTCGACGCGACCAAGCTTCTTGCAAAACGCCGCCTGGGTGGCGTCGTCGATATGCAGGCCCTTGAAAATGAGGACGCCATTGGCCTCGAGCGCATCGAGGCACCACTGCGGCAGGTCGGCGTCGGTCAGGAGCCGCTCGCAGTCCACCCCGACGACCGTCGCACCGACGGTCGCGCCGGTTCTCTCGATGGCCAGTGTCGTCAATGGACCTCTCCTCCTCCTTCTGTCGGCCGCCGATGCCTCCGAGCGTGGATACGTGCGACGGTTCGCCCGCTTGGACGACCGGACGACCTGCCTCGTAGAGCGGTGTTCTCTTCATAGTAGAACAACAATTTCCCCGTCTCAACTAGTCCCTCGGCCACAACGCTCCTCGCCGTGACCGCCGCTGTTCCCGAAACGTATGCCATTGTCATTGCCGATTTTAGAGAACTTGATTATCGTCGACCAAATGGCGGAATCCAAACCATCAATTCCCGAGGAAGGCTGACCATGGGCGACCTGCCGATCGACGATGTCATCGAACTCGAGCAGCTGCTCGCCCGGTACGCCGTCGGCATGACCAAAGACGATGTCGACGCGGTGGTCGAGGTCTTCACCCCCGACGGCACCTACAGCGCATTCGGCGATACGTACAACCTCGGGGATTTCCCGACGCTCGTCGCCGCCGCGCCCAAGGGCCTGTTCCTGGTCGGTCCCCCCGTCTTCGAACTCGACGGTGACACCGGCAAGGGCGAGCAGCCGCTCTGCTTCGTCGAGCAACAGACCCATGACATGCGCATCGGTTACTACTCGGACACCTATCGCCGGACGGCTGAAGGCTGGCGCCTCTGCACGCGCTCGATGACGTTTTTGCGCAAGAGCGGTGCCCGCGATTCGGGGCGGGCCCATGACCCCACCCGCCCCCAACCCACCACTGCATGAACAGCACGGCTCCCCCGCAGGGAGACATCGACGATTTCCGGTTGTCCGTCGAATCCTGGTTGGACGAGAACCAGCCCGTACTCGCCCCCGGCTACCAGGGCACCGGAACACTCGACGAGCAGATGGCCCAGTTGGCCAAGGTCAAGCGTCTCGCCTATGGGGCCGGCTTCATGCGCATGGGATGGCCTGAGCGCGTCGGCGGCCTCGGAGGGTCGTCCCTGATGCGCGCCTATCTCGGCGAGGCGCTGACCACCCGCGGCCTCGTCGAACCTGGGCTCTACTCCATGACCGAGGTCCTGGCCCCCACCATGATCGATTACGCATCTCCCGAGCTGGCGGCGGCCATGGTGCCCGCTCTGCTCCGGGGCGACGAGACCTGGTGTCAGGGATTCTCCGAGCCCGGCTCCGGGAGCAACCTGGGCTCGCTCTCGTGCCGCGCCGTGCGCACCGAGGAGGGCTGGCGGGTCACGGGTCAGAAGGTCTGGACCAGCTTGGCTCAGTACGCGCAGCGCTGCGTGTTGCTCACGCGTACAGGTACACCGGAATCGGCACACCGGGGGATCACCGCCCTCTTCGCCGATATGGACACACCGGGCATCACGGTGCGGCCGATCCGGACCATGCACGGCGTCGAGGAGTTCTGCGAGGTCTTCTTCGACGACGTCGCCGTCCCCTTCGCGCGAACTCTGGGGGAGGTCGGGGGTGGTTGGAGTGTGGCCATGGACCTGCTTCCCTATGAACGCAGCACGTCGCTGTGGCACCGCGCCGCCTATCTGCAGCGGCGGCTCCAGGGCCTCCTCGACGCCGCGCCGGCCGGTGCCATCGACCCGGCGCGGCTCGGAGAGGTCACCCAATTGCTCTATTCGTTCCGGGCCCGCTCCCGGGCGACGCAGCACCGTATGGCGAATGGCGAGCACCTCGGACCGGAGACCTCCATCGACAAGGTCCTCCTCGCCACGGCCGAGCAGGCCGTCTTCGACCTTGTGGCCGACACGCTGACCGCCGAGGTGACACTGGGTGACGATCCCGACAGCGAGCGCTGGCGCACCGAGTTCCTCTACTCGCGCGCCGCCTCGATCTACGGGGGGAGCATCGAGATCCAGCGCAACATCATCGCCCGCCGCCTGCTCGACCTGGGCAACGACCGCTAGTGGATAGCGAAGCCCATGCGCTGTTCGAGCGGAGCCTTCGCAATGCCGTGAAGGACCACTCGGGGCAGGCGCTCGACGCCGCGCTCGAAGAGCTCGGGTGGTCCGGTGCGATGGCGATCGAGCCGCGCGCCGCCATCTCGATCCTCTTCCGACTCCAGGGTGAGAACAATGTCTCCTCCTCTGCCCTCGGCCAGGTCGTGCTCTTCGGACTCGGCCCGAGCGACAAGCCGGTGATGGGGGTCGTCTTGCCTGCCATGGGCGAGTGGGATCCGCCGGGCACGATGGACGGCCATGGCCTGGCGGTGAACGGGCTGGCGCCCGCCGCCTTGCGTGCGCAGGAGTCAGCGATCGTCGTGGCATCTACCGAGCGCGGCACTCGCGCGGTCGAGGTGCCGACGACATCGCTCACGTTCGAGCGCGTGCGCGGCATCGACCCGAACATCGATTTCGTGCGGGTGAGCGCCGCCGATATCGGAACCTTCACGGACCTCGGGCCAACGGCCCCCGATTGGTCCTCCGCCGTCGCCTTGGCCCGGCTCGCCCTCGCCCATGAACTCGTGGGCTCGTGCCGAACGATGCTCGAGTTGGCCCGGGAGCACGCACTCGGGCGCGTACAGTTCGATCGTCCGATCAGTTCCTTCCAGGCGATCCGTCACCGACTGGCCGACACGCTCGTGGCGATCGAGATGGCCGATGCGATGATCGACGCCGCCTGGCTCGACGGCACGCCGGACTCCGCCGCGATGGCAAAAGCGGTGGCCGGGCGACAGGCGCGCACCGCAGCCCGCCACTGTCAACAGGTTCTGGCGGGGATCGGCTTCACCACGGAGCACCCCCTGCACCTCTCCGTCAAGCGGACGCTGGTCCTCGACGGGCTGTTCGGCTCCGCTGTCCCGCTCACGAGAGCCCTCGGTGAGGAGATGGTGCGGGCTGCGCAGCTTCCGCCGCTGCTGCCACTCTGATCCGGCGCTCTAGGGGGGACTTGCCGTCCCCACACCATGCAGAATGAGGTCCCACAGTTCCTCGGCCTGCTCAGCCGGCTCCACCCGCATGGATGTGCCGCCGATCGTCGCCGAGAACGTGTTGAACATGATCGCCTCGAGCACCATGCCGGCGATCGTGCCGCTTCGGAGTCCGGGACGGATGACTCCTGCGGCGGCGGCCTCATCGAGCACCTCGCCGAACAAGGAGACCAACGGGGCAAAGGCTTGGGCCGCCTCGGCGGGATGCCTCGTGAGAAGTTGCTGGGCGAAGTCCACCAGCATGGGAGACGTCGGAGTCCAGTCCACCGGATCGCCCCCGGGAGCCGGCCGGCAGACGCGGTAGTACTCGACCACGAAGCGATGGAGGCGCTCGAGGGCGTCATCGTCGTCGGCGATCTTGTCCCGGAGAATCTCGGTGGTGGAGCGAACCGTCTCTTCGAACAGGGCCAGCAGCAACTCATGCTTGCCGCTGAAGTACTGGTAGAAGAGCCGAAGCGATTGGCCCGAGCGCTCGACCACCTCCTGGACGGTGAAGTCCTTGTGTAACTCCCCCTCGTTCATCAGCTCGAGGGCGGCGTCGAGGAAGCGCTGCAGGCGGCTCTCCGCTCGCGCTCGGGCGGAATCGAGGGATCGTGCCACCGCCCGCTCACGCCGGCTCACCCCGGCATCCGCCTTCGCCGGCTCGGCCTCCGCTGCTGTTTCCTTCATGATCCAGTGCCTGGGTGGAGAACTCGTATACCCATCAGTGAAAACCTCATGTCCGCGTAAACGTTACCTTGCCCCCGCCGCAACCCGAACCCATGCCGCCTATGCCGTTTCCTCGCGTGGCTTGAGGACCCGGTCCAGGTTGGCCCGCAGTTCGGGCGAGGTGAAGGACCTGTCCTCGGCGGCCAGCGCGAAATCCAGGGTGGCGACGATGGCCCGCTCGAGGTGGAGATTGAGAATGCGCTTGGTGTCCTCCACCGCCCGGCGGGGGAGCTTGGCGATGCGGTGGGCACAGGCGATCGCCTGCGCCAACACCTCGTCGTCGGCACAGACATGGTTCACCAGGCCCATTTCGGCCGCCCGCTGGGCTGGTATCCGGTCCCCGGTGAGGGCATACTCCTTGGCCAGCTGCAAGCTGGTCAAGAGGGGCCACGTCACCGGACCGCCGTCGGCGGCCACCAGGCCCATCATGACGTGCGGGTCGGCCAAGTGGGCGCTCTCGGCCATGTAGACGATGTCGGAGAGAGCGACGAGGCTGCATCCGAGTCCCACGGCCGGCCCGTTCACCGCGGCAACGATCGGAACACGGCATCCGGCCATCCCGGTGACGATCGCCTTGCCGTCCGTCAGCGTCTGGCGTCGAAGGTCCGAGTCGTGGGTCAACTCGTCGAGATAGGCAAAGTCACCGCCGGCAGAGAACGCCCGCCCGTTTCCGGTCAACACGACGGCGCGGACATCGTCATCGCCGTCGATCTGCGGGAACAACTCTGCCAACCCGCTGTGCAGGCCATGATTGGTCGCGTTGAGCTGCTCCGGGCGGTTCAGGCGGATGATCAGAATGGGCCCGTCCGCTTCGACCTGGAGCTCGGGGGTCAGGTCGTAGGTGCTCACGATGCCGCCAGGTGCAGGATGCGATCTGCGATCAGATTGCGCTGGATCTGAGACGTACCGCCCATGACGCTCTGAGCCCGTCCGTAGAGGTACACCTTGAGCCCGGTGTCGTCATCGGCGGGGTTGAGGCCGCCCACCGACAGGGCCGCGTTGCCGACCGCCTGCTCGGTCCACGTCATGAGCAACTTGTCGATAGACCCTTCGGGACCATGGGTTACGCCGTCCAGACGTTCCGAGAGCCGTCGGCACACGTGCACGCGCAACATCTCCGCCTCGACGATGGCCCAGCCGAGGTCCCGAATCTGGTCCGCGTTGTACCGCGCCGGATCACTCCGCACCTGCTCCACCATGTCCTTCACCAACTTCTGGTAACGCCCGGCAAAACCGAGCTGCTGCGGTTCCCGCTCGTGACTGACAACGGTCATGGCGAGGGCCCATCCCTCCCCGGGCTGGCCGATCATGTTGGACGACGCCACCCGGGCGCCGTCGAAGAGAACTTCGCCGAACTCCTTGGTGATCCCGTTGATCATGGGTAGCGGCCGTTGCTCGATGCCCGGCTGGTCCATCGGGACTGCGAAGGCCGAGATGCCCTTGTGCTTGGCCGCGCCGGTGTCGGTCCGGGCGAGGACGAGGCACCACTCGGCGTCGTCGGAGTAGCTCGTCCAGATCTTGTGACCGGTGATGACGTACTCGTCGCCGTCGAGCTCGGCGCTGGTACGCAACGACGCCAGGTCCGAGCCGGCATCGGGCTCGCTGAAACCTTGGCACCACCGGTCCCGTCCGTTGACGATTCCGGGCAGGAACCGGCGCTTCGTCTCGTCACTCCCGTGCTCGAGTATTCCTTCGACCAGATAGCCCAGGCTCGGTCGCGGCGGGGCGCCGGCAGCGGCCAATTCCTCATCGACGATGACGTCGAACACGCTCGGGCGGCCTTGGCCGCCGATCTCCTCGGGCCACGTTGCCCCGAAGAAACCGCCGTCATAGAGCGACTGATGCCATGCCCGCTGGCCGGCCCAGTACTCGTCGTCAGTGGACGAGGCGGGCAACCGCGGGTTGTTGCTCGCCAGCCACTCCCGGAGGCGCGTGCGGAAGGCTGCCTCTTCGAGCGAGTCACCGAAGTCCATCAGTTGCTCCGATCCCGTAGTGAGCGAGAACCCGCCCCATGTTGACGCCCACGCCGCCGAGAACCTCGCTCGAAAGGAGTGCTCGACGGAGATGGACGTGCGCCAGGCATTCCCAGGTATTGCCGACGCCGCCGTGCACCTGGATCGACGTTTCGCAGACTGTGCGCGCCGCTCGGGCACAGTACGCCTTGGCCCGGGCAGCCGCGCCGAGCGCCTCTTCCGGGTCGAGAGCATCGACAGCCCACGCGGCATGCCGCGCCACGCTGCGGGAGCCCTCCATCAGCACCAACGCGTCGGCCAGGAGATGCTGGACCGCCTGGAACGAGCCGACCGACCGACCGAACTGTTGACGCGAAGAGGCGTAGCCCGTTGCCAGTTCGACCGCCCCTCGCATGATCCCGACCAGGTCGGCACAGGTCAATGCCAGCCCGAGTGCAGCGCAAGTCGCCCGGTCGTCGCTCGAGAGCGCCCGACCTTGTTGATCGATCACGGCGACGGGTGACGCCGAACCGACGACCGCGCTGGGGCGGGTCAGATCCACGCCGACCGCAACCGACGCCACCGGAACCGAGGCCAGTACGAAAGCGTCATTATTTTCTCGGGCCACGAGAACGAGGGCAGATTCCGCTCCCTGGGCGTCGATGGCGACCGATCCGTCTTGTAGCCCGCCGACGGCAACGGCGAATTCGGACAGCGATGGCGCCAGGACCACGGTCTCACCGGCTGTTGCTGCAGGTGCCGACGCCAGGCGCCGCAATTCCGCCGCCAGCGTCGGACCGAGGAACGGCGCATCGGCCAGACCATGCCCCAGTTCTTCGGCGACGATCGCCGCTTCGACACCCGAGGCGAGCGGCGCTCCGTCGACTTCGGGCACCCGCAGATCGCGCCAGCCCGAGGCGACAACGGCCGCTTCGAGCTTCTCGGCTCTCTCGAGGTCGTCGAGCTGTCGCACGGTCCGGGGCCCGAGCCGGTCGACGACGAGTGAGACCGACTCACGCAGTGCCTCTTGCACCGGGGAAAGCCGGACGTCCATCAGGTGTCTTCCCCACCGTCGGCCAGCAACGGAGTCCACTGGTCTCGAAGTGTGCGGCGCAGCACCTTGCCAGAAGGCAGGCGCGGGATCGTGTCGGCGAACACAACCCGTCGCAGGTGCTTGTACGTAGCCAGGGTACCAGCCACGAACTCTTTGAGCTCGTCTTCGGAGACCGGCTGATCGGGATGAGGCTGCACGACCGCCACGGGCCGTTCGCCTGCACGCTCGTCGACCAGGCCGAACACGGCGCAGTCCACGACCGCGGGGTGTCCGTGCAGGACTCCCTCGATCTCGGCCGGAGCAACCTGAAAGCCGTTGACCTTGATCATCTCCTTCGAGCGGTCGGTGAGGTGGACCCACCCTCGTGATTCCAACCAGCCCACGTCCCCCGTTCGATACCAGCCGTCGGAGAACGCCGCAGGGGTCTCCTCTTCGGGCAGGTAGCCCACCATCACCGAGGGGCTGAGCACTTGGATCTCGCCGATCTCGCCGGGTCCAAGGATGGCACCAGTGTCAAGGTCGGCCACGCGCAGCGTGACCCCCGCAGGGGGCAATCCGGCCGAGTCGAGCCGCCACTCCCCCGGCCGATCGACCGGGTTGGCCGCGATGACCGGGACCTCACTGGCGCCGTAGGCGGGGAGCCAGCGCACACCGGTACGCGCCGAGACGACGGTCGCCACGGCCTCACTCACGGGCGTGGCGCCCCACATGATGTAGCGCAACGAGGACAGATCGAACTCCTCGAGGCGAGGGTGGTTCGCCATTGCCAGGGCGATCGGCGCCACCGCCATCTCGAGCGTCATGTGCTCGGCCTCAATGAAGTGGAGCACCTCGTCGAGGTCGAACCGGCGGTGCAACCGGACGGTGGAGCCCGCCCACGTGGCGGCCAGCAAGTTCAGCAGACCGAGGATGTGCGATGGCGGCGTCGTTACCTGGAATCGGTCGGTTGGGCCAAGGCCGAGTGCCTGGCACCAGTGCGCGGTGGCGCAGCCCATCGAACGATGCGTGTGCCGGACCGCCTTGGGAAGCCCGGTCGTTCCCGAGCTGAACACCAACACCGCCTCGTCGGTGTCGCTCACAGCGCCGGTCGACTGGTTCCCGATCCGGCCCGCCGGCGCCGCCTCGAACGCCTGCCGGCGGTCGAGGTCCGTGACACCGCCCTCTCCGAAGAGCTCGCCCAGCAGCGCCACGGATGGACCATCCGCCACCGCG
>Ga0302326_10004203_pt1 | contig 33488 bp, 27 predicted proteins | sample Palsa_T0_3_FD_202264 | JGI IMG/M metagenome (GOLD analysis project Ga0302326, IMG submission 202264) | Peat permafrost microbial communities from Stordalen Mire near Abisko, Sweden - Palsa_T0_3 | ecosystem: Environmental > Terrestrial > Soil > Palsa > Peat permafrost | place: Sweden: Abisko...
AGCCTCGAGACCCCCATCGGCGAAGAGGAAGATTCGCACCTCGGCGATTTCATCGAAGACAAGAGCGTCGTGTCCCCGGCCGAGGCGGTCATCAACATGAACCTCGCCGAACAGACGCGCAAAGTCCTGAAGACCCTGACCCCGCGCGAGGAGAAGGTGCTCCGGATGCGCTTCGGCATCGGCGAGAAGAGCGACCACACCCTGGAAGAGGTGGGTCAAGACTTCGAAGTGACGCGCGAGCGGATCCGTCAGATCGAGGCGAAAGCTTTGCGCAAGCTGCGCCATCCCTCTCGAAGCAAGCAGCTCAAGAGCTTCATCGAAAGCTGAGGCGGAACGGGAGGGCGTAGGCCCCCCACGAGGTCCGTCGATGCTCGGTACGCGGCGGCGAGCGGTTCGGCGGCTGGAGCGGGGGGGGGTCGTCCTGGCCGTGCTGGCCGGTTGCGTCGCCGGGTGCGACCGCGGATGCAGCGAGTCTTGGGTCGGTCGCGCGATCGCGGGTCGCGGGGCCGGGCCGCAGGGGCTTGGCGAGACGCCCTTCGACGCGATGGACTGCCCTGACGGGCTGGCGCGTTGCGAGGAGGGGGTCGTCTCGGTGTCGCGCCTCGCGACGATCCCGGTGCCTTGCCACGGGCCTGCCGAGGCGTGCCAGTGTCCTTGGGAGCGGGTCGCCGACTGTCCTGGAGCATGCGCGGCGGACGGCCTCGAAGTCGTCATCGATCGAGCGGCGGCTACGGCTCAGCTCTGCGCGTCGCAGGCGCCCGCGTCCTTCGTCCGTCCCTCCGCCGTCCCCGTCCCAAGTCCGACACCTTGCGAGGAAGGCGAACGGTTCGAGTGCTCCGGCAGCTCCGTCGTCGAGTGTTCATCGAGCTCCATCGCCGGCGTCTGCCTGCACGGGTGCCTGCGCGACGGCGGCTCCATCGACGACGATGGCGTCAGCCGCGTAGCCGCGTTCGCGATCTTGTGTTCGCGGTGATGCGCACGCGCCTTCTCTGATCGGCGCGACGCTGTCGGGCCCTCGCGTGCGCAAAGTTCGCCGAGCGCCAACGCTGTCAGCGCAAGAAAGGTGACTACATCCACCGACGTCCGTTAGCGTGCGCTCGACAACAGACGTTTCAAAGTGGCTGTCCGCGGCATCGGTGAATCCGTTGCCGGATCCCGTCGCCGTACTTATTTGAGTCCAAGGGTCGACGGATCGCGAATTGCTTAACGCATAGAAGGTCGACTTAAGACGAGCAGCAAAACGATTGGGGCCGAGCGGTTGGCGGCCACTCTCATCGACGCAATGTGGCGGCCCCCCCAGGCCATGGCGCAACGAGTCGCGCCGCCCGGGAACGAGTGCCGCGAAGAAAGGTGCGCGCCCCGCGTCGGCGCGCGGGGATAGATCCATGTTCTGCAGGCGAGTGATTCTTCGAGTCGGATGGTGCCTGACGCTCCTGGCGATCGTCACCGTGACCGCGGGCTCGCGCGCGGCGCCGCCCGCGTCTTCGGCGGTCGAATCCATGGGCGATCCGCTCCCGCGGGCCGAACGGCTCGAACTCCTTCCGCGCCTGGCGATCCATGACGCGGCGCTCTTTGGCAGCTTCATACGACCGGGAACCGCCTCCGATGCACTCCCCAGCGAAGATGCCTGTCCGCCAGACATGGTCGAGGTGGAAGGCGAGTACTGCCCCCTCATCGAACAGAGATGCCTGCGCTGGGTCGATTCAGCGACGAAGCTTCAATGCGCCGAGTTCGAGAAGACGCCAAGGTCGACTCATTGCCCGCTAAAGACTCAGCACAAGCACTTTTGCATCGATCGCTATGAGTGGCCGAACAAGCTTGGCGCGATGCCCACGTTCATGGCGAGCTGGAAGGAAGCCAAGGCTTCGTGCGAAGGCGTTGGCAAGCGTCTTTGCGGCGACACCGAGTGGACGCTCGCGTGCGAGGGACCAGAGAGGCAGCCGTATCCGTACGGCGACGGCTACGCGCGCGACGCCCAGGCCTGCAACGTCGACAAGCCGTACGTGTGGCCCCGCCCGGAGCGCATCTACAACGTGCAGACCGAGGACGACGAGCTGTCTCGCCTCGATCAGCGCGAGCCCAGCGGGACGCGCCCCGCGTGCGTGAGCCCCTACGGCGTGCACGACATGGTCGGCAACGTCGACGAGTGGGTGCTCAACGTCTCGCAGTTCGGGCGGCCGCACCTGAGCGGCTTGAAGGGCGGATACTGGGGTCCCGTGCGCACGCGCTGCCGCCCCATGACCACCGGCCATGACGAGACCTTCCGCTACTACCAGACGGGCTTTCGCTGCTGCGATGCGGCCCGCGCGATCGAGATCGGCGACGCGCCGCTGGCGACCTTGTAGAGCGGCCGCCCCGATCGCCGTTACCGGCGCTCGTTCACTCGTCGCGCTCGGGCGGCGAGCCCCCATCCGGGGGGGCTTCCGGGGACGTCGGCTCCCGCCTTGGTGCCGGCGGATCGCCGTACTCGCGCCGCATCTTCGAGGCGAGGGCGTCGAGAATCACCTGCTCGTGGTAGTGCGGCATCTGGGGCAGCTGCACGAGGACGCTGACGCCGTTGTCCTGGCCACGGCCGCGCACGAGCTCGAGGGAACCAGCCGTCGGCTTGCCGCTCTCGGGGGACGCGTATTCGAACAGCAGGTAGCCGCTCGCCTCGTCTTTCTCGGAGATCTTCCAGCCGTTGTCGACGCGCACCAGCCGCAGGGCGGCATTCCACGTGCGCTCGTAGCCGTAGGGCGAGTCGTACGTCGACTTGGCGTCGGCCCAGGGAGCCGTGGCGACGGCGGCGACTGCGACGATGATCCCGCACACGGCGCCCAGCAGCGCCGCCTTGGAGGCACCCCAACCCATGGCTAGAGCGCTTATCGAAGTCGCGGTCTGGTGGCCAAGTTTGTGGCCCGCGTCGTCACTCCCGCGTCGTCACTAGAGCAGCCTATGCGTCGGAGGGCGCGGGCACGGGGGCGTCGCCGGCAATCCCGGTCGCTTCCAGCGCGGCCACGCCGTCGCGGTCGAACCAGAAGGCGATCGCGCCGAAGAGTAGCTGGCAAACCACCTGGCACGCGTAGAGGAGAAACACGTAGGCCGCCCCGGCCCCGACGACGACGTTCGTGGGGTAGAACATCGTCATCGCCGCGTAGATGCCTGCCTGGAAGACGCCCAACATGCCGGGCGGGCCCGGGATGAAGATGGCGCAGCTCAACATGCCCATCATCGCGCACGCCTCGCCGAACGTGGCCGCCGAGCCGTCGGCGTGTACGACGCCGCATCCCCAGGCCAGAAACCACATGCCGAGGACGTTGATGCCCCAGTAGAGCGTCGTCTCCAGCATGAACCCGAGCGCGTCACGTCCGCGGCTGAAAAGGTGCAATCCATCCGCGAACTTCTCCGCCATCGTTGCAAGGCGTTCGGCAAGGCTGGGCGACACCTTGCCCAACACGGCAAGTGTCGTGCGGTGGGCCCACGACCTCGCGAAGTAAAAGACGGCGATCGTGGCGAAGGCGGTGCCGAACAGGCCGAGCATCGCGTACCCGCTCATCCGCACGTGCGCGACGGTCACCGGGATCCCGACGACGCGGTCGGGGAGCGGATGAACGGTGGGCACGAACAGCAGAGCCAGGGCGAGCACGATGCTCACGTAGAGGCCATCGATGACCCGCTCGGCGACGACAGAACTCGTGGCCGCGGTGAGGGAGATGGACTTACCACCCAACCTCCCAGGACTCCGGATGAGATACGGGCGAACGAACTCGCCGATCCGGAAGGGCATGAGCAGGATGGCCGCGAAGCCGATGCACGAGACCACGACGACCCGCTTGCGCGAGAGCTCGGCGATGGGCCGAAGGAGCAGGCGCCACCGGACCGAGCGAAACCAGGTCACCACCACGAGCGACGCCACGTAGACGGCCACGGTCCAGACGCGCACGTGGTCGAAGTCGCCCCCCTCGGGCAAGAGCTTCAGCCCACCCTTGTGGACCGTGGCGACGATCCCGCACGTAATGACGGCCGAGGCGCCGAGCTTGAACCCGTATCGCCTAAGAAAGCCGTTTCCTGCCGAAGGCTTGGCCGCCTTCGTGCCGCGGATCGCTGCGTCGCTCACGTGCGCCATGGCCTATAGCATGCGATGCGCGGAGGGAAGGCCCTTCTAGGGCTCAAACGCTCCAGTAACGGAGGCGCGGGGTGACCTGGTTCGGATCGAGCACGCTCTTCACGTCGACGAGCACTCCACCATCGCGAACCATCGAGGCGATGGCGCCTGGCTCGAGCGCGGACAGGTACCACCGATGGGGTACGGCCAGCACGAGCGCGTCGAGAAGCGACATCTCCTCCAAGGCCACCACCGTCAGGCCGTACTTGCGCAGGGCGTCCTTCGGGTCGGCGACCGGGTCGTGCACCGCGGGCTCGATCCCGAACTGCCGCAGCTCGCGCACGATGTCCGGGACCTTGCTGTTGCGGATGTCGTTGCAGTTTTCCTTGAATGCAAGCCCCAGGATCCCGACTCGCGCGCCCTTGACCGTGATGTCCGCGTCGAGCAGGAGCTTCACGACGCGCTGCGCGATGTACGGGCCCATGTTGTTGTTGATGCGGCGGCCGGCGAGGATCACCTCGGGCTGGTAGCCGAGCAGCTGCGCCTTCGTCGTCAGGTAGTAAGGGTCGACGCCGACGCAGTGGCCGCCGACGAGCCCGGGGCGGAACGGGATGAAGTTCCACTTCGTCGCCGCGGCCGCGAGCACGTCGGACGTCCGGATTCCCATGCGGTCGAAAATGATGGCGAGCTCGTTCATGAGCGCGATGTTGAGGTCGCGCTGGGTATTCTCGATGACCTTGGCCGCCTCGGCGACCTTGATGCTGGGGGCGCGGTGGACGCCCGCGTCGACGATCGCGGAGTACGCGGCGGCGATGCGGTCCAGCGTGGGCGCGTCCTGGCCGCTGACGACCTTGGTGATGCGCTCGAGGGTATGCTCCTTGTCGCCCGGGTTGATGCGCTCCGGGGAGTACCCGACGGTGAAATCAACGCCCCGCCGCAGGCCGCTCGACCGCTCGAGCAGTGGGCCGCAGATCTCCTCGGTGACGCCGGGATAGACCGTCGACTCGTAGACGACGATGGCCCCCGCGGCGAGCACACGGCCCACGGTCTCGGTCGCCCGCTCGACCTGCGAGAGGTCCGGGACGTTGTTCGCATCGACCGGCGTCGGCACCGCGACGATGAACAGCGTGCAGCCGCGTAAGTCGACCGCGTCGGCCGTGACCGTCAGGGCCGTCGTGCGCAGGGTGCCTGACGGCTCTTCGCCGTTCTTGTCGGTCCCGCGGCGCAGCTCTTCGACGCGCTCCGCGTCGACGTCGAAGCCGACGGTGCCCGGAAAGCGCCGGGCGAACGCCAGCGCGACGGGAAGCCCGACGTAGCCGAGGCCGAGGACGCCTATGCGCTCGGACATCGCCGCGGCACCTTGCTCACGTCGCTCCGGGACTACCGAGGATCCCGAGCGGTCCGGCCGACAGCAGCCGCTTGCACTCGGCCGCCCCGACGCCGCGCTCGAGCTGCTCGATGGCGCGGACCACCACGTCGACGTCCGACGGCCGGTGCGCGTCGGAGCACGCGGCCTCATAGGCTTCGCTCTCCAGCAGCTTCTCCGCGGCGCGCTGGGCGGAGCGCCCATACTTTCCGACGAGCGCGCAGACGTCGAGCAGGAGATGGGCCCCTGCGTCGAGGAGGGGATCGAGGCACGAGTCGTCTTTCCAGACCGGCTCGTATCGCTCGGGGTGTGCGAGCACCGGGACGAGGCCCGCGCGTGTCACGTCGAAAAAACGCTCGGCCAGCCGCACCGGCAAGGCCCCCCGACCCAGCTCGACGAGGACAGCGCGGCCGCCGGGGTAGGGGACCGCTTGCCCCTTGAGGAGCCGCCCGAACACGACGTCATCGAAGAAATGCTCGCTCGACAGATGCACGACGGGCAGCCGCCCCGCGGCCGACAGCGTCGGCTTCATCGCGTCGAAGGCGCGCTGCAGGGCCGGCCGGTCGTTGTCGAACATGCCCGGGCGCATGTGCGGCGTCGCCACCACCGTGTCGAATCCAGCCTGGTGAAGGCCCCGCAGCATCGCCAGGCTCTCGTCGCCGTTTCGGGCTCCGTCGTCGATCCCGGCCACCCAGTGGCAATGCAAATCGACGTAGCCCCGCACGCTACGCCTCGGTTAGCACGCCCGGCCGCCTCAGGCCCAGCGGAGCAGCGTCGTTTCGTAGGGGTGGGTCATCCCTTCGTTGTACGGCAGGACGCGGACGGCGAACGCGTGGGCGCCGCTGTCCGACGTCGCGATCTTCCCGGAGTAGTTCCACGTATGCGCGCCGTCGGTGCCGGCCGGGGAGACCCCGCTGCCCGCCCCAGCGGCCTTCGGCTCGAGCGACATGCGCACGATGCTCCCGGTCGTGATGTCGGAGCCGCCGCTCGTCGGGCCATGGTAAAGCTCCACCGCCACGTCGTCCGGCGTGAGCGGACCGAGGTCGACCACCGCCGACACCCGCACCGGGTCACCGACGGCGACCTCCTCGTTCGACTCGAGGCGAACGTCCTTGACCGCGACGAGCGGCCACGCGCTGCGCACCTTCTCCTTCCAGGCCGTGAGGGCCTTGGCGGCTGCGAGGTCGGACTGGGTGAGCTTGTACTCGAGCTTGATGGCGGGCACGTAAAAGCGCTTCGCGTACTCGCGCACCATGCGCGACGTGTTGAACATCGGCACGAGCTTGCCGATGCAGCTCTTCATGCGCCGGATCCACCCGCGCGGCATGCGGTCCATCCCACCACGCGCAAAAAAGAGCGGCACGACCTCGCGCTCGAGGACGTCGTAGAGCAGCTCGGCGTCGCGCGCGTCGCCGCTCGCGTCGGGGTACTCCTCGCCGCGGCCGATGGCCCAGCCGATCTCGCGCCCGTGGGCGTCCCAAGCCTCGACGAACCAGCCGTCGAGGATGCTCAGGTTGAGGGCGCCGTTGGACGCCGCTTTCATGCCGCTCGTGCCGCTCGCCTCGAGCGGGCGACGCGGCGTATTGAGCCACACATCGACGCCGCTCACCATCGCGCGCGCGATCCGCATGTCGTAGTCTTCGAGGAAGACCACCCGGCCGCGCAGACCCGCGTCGCGGCTGGCGTGAATGATCGACCGAATGAGCTCCTTGCCTCCGCGGTCCTGCGGGTGCGCCTTGCCGGCGAAGACGAGCTGCACCGGCCGCTCGGGGTGCATGAGCAGGCGACGCACGCGCTCGACGTCGGTAAAGAGCAACGCGGCCCGCTTGTAGGTGGCAAAGCGCCGCGCGAAGCCGATCGTCAGCGCGTTCGGATCGAGGACCTCGTCGGTGAGGTCGATCTCTTCGCGCCCGGCCCCGCGCCGCTCGGCCGCGTCGTGCAACCACCGGCGGGCGTGCTGCACGAGGCGGTGGCGACGGTGTTCGTGCACCTGCCACAGCTCCGTGTCGGGGATCTCGCTCACGCGCGCCCAGAGCTCGGGATCGTCGCAGTGCTCGGCCCAGCGCGGGCCGAGATAGCGCGTGAAGAGCTCACCGATCTCGTCGGCCACCCACGAGGGCGTGTGCACGCCGTTGGTGATCGACTCGATGGGGATCTCGTGCGTGGGCAGCCCCGGCCAGAGCCCGCGCCACATCTTGCGCGCGACCTCGCCGTGCAGGGCGCTGACGCCGTTGTAGTGGTCCGACGCGCGCATCGCGAGCACGGGCATCGAGAAGTTGGCGTTCTTGTCGGCCGTGTCGATGCGGCCGAGGGCGAGCATGTCGTCGTCGGAGAGACCGAGGGCGGCGCGGTACGGCTCCAGGTAGCGGCGCACGAGGTCGGGGTTGAACGCGTCGTTGCCGGCGGGCACGGGGGTGTGCGTCGTGAAGACGTTGCCCGCGCTGTTCGCCTCGCTCGCCACGGCAAACGAGACGCCACGCTCGCGCATCACCCGCCCGATGCGCTCGATCGCGAGAAACGCGGAGTGTCCCTCGTTCATGTGACAGACCGTCGGCGAGAGACCCAACGCCGCGAGCGCGTGCATGCCGCCGATGCCGAGCATGATCTCCTGCCGCACCCGAAACTGCTGGTCGCCGCCGTAGAGGGGGCCGGTGATCGCCCGGTCCGCGGGCGCGTTCTCGGGCAGATTGGCGTCGAGGAGAAACAGCGGGACCCGCCCTACCTGCACCTTCCAGAGCTGCGCGCGGACGACGCCGTCGGGGTAGCGCACGTCGATGACGAGCCGCTTGCCCGCGTCGTCGAGCACGGGCTGGACCGGCATGCGGTGCCAGTCGTTGATGGGGTAGCGTTCGTCCTGCCACCCGTCGGCGTTGAGCACCTGGCGAAAGTATCCTTCGGCGTAGGCGAGGCCGATGGCGACCAGGGGTAGCCCCAGGTCGCTCGACGTCTTCAAGTGATCGCCGGCGAGCACGCCGAGGCCGCCCGAGTAGATCGGCAGGCACTCGTGGATCCCGTACTCCATCGAGAAGTAGGCGATCTTCGCGCCGGCCGCCTCGGGGAACGAGCGCGCGAACCACCCCTCGCGTTGCATGTAGCGTTGCAGCGTCTGCCACGCGGCTTCGAGCTGACCCGTGAAGGCGTCGTCGCCCGCCGCCTCTTCGAGGCGTGCCTGATCGACGCGCGACAAGAGCTCGATCGGGTTGCCGCGCACGGCGCGCCACAAGTCCGGATCGAGCCGGGCAAACAAATCCTGCGCCATGGGCGTCCAGGACCACGAGAGGTTGTACGAGAGCTCTCGGAGTCGCTCGAGAGCCGGCGGAAGGCGGGGAATGACCGTGTAACGTCTCAGCGTCACCATGGGCGCCGAGCATACTCAATTCGAGTGCGCGCGAAGTGGGTCCTATGGACCTTGACGTGACGATTCGTACGAAACGCGCTTCTATCAACCCCCCATGGCACGCCTTCGTATTCCGGCGGGTGCGTTCGTTCTCGTCAAGGAGGTGGCGCGGCACCTGCTTCGGCGTCCCGTCGTGGGCATCGCTGCCGCGGCGCGCACCGCCGACGGGCGCTGGCTGCTGGTTCGCCGTGCGGATATCGGCAAATGGGCTCTTCCTGGTGGGACTTTGGAGTGGGGCGAAACACTACGGACATCGATCGTGCGCGAGCTTGCAGAGGAAGCCGGGGTCGAGCGATGCAGCGTCGGCCGCCTGGTCGGCGTGTACTCACGGCCTGATCGGGATCCGCGGATGCACGGTGTGACGGTCGTCGTCGAATGCGCGATCGATCCTCCGACACGCGAGCCCGACAACCCGCTCGAGATCCTCGAGGCGCGGTTGTTTCGCGCGGCCGATCTTCCGATGGACCTCGCGATGGGCATGCGCGACATGCTCGATGCCGCGCTGCTTGGCGGCGAGCCCGTCGTGGAATGAGGGACGCCATCCTCGGCGTCGTCGCGCTCGCCGTCGCCGCGTGCGCGACGCCCCGGGTCCGGTCCGGCACGGGCCTTCGACAGGTGTCGTACGCGGTCGACCCGCCCGCGCCGGGGTCATGGCTCCTCGGCGTCGAGGCGACCTTCGAAGGATCCCCCTCGGCGCTCCTCGTCGCACCGGACCAACCCGACACGTTCGGGAGCGTCGCAAGCGTCGACGCAGGCGCAGTCGTACCCGCCGAGCGCAGGGGCACCGGCTGGTGGGTCCCTTCGTGCCAGTCGCGTTGCACCGTGCGCTACACGGTCGATCTCGAAGCGATGGCGGCATCATGTGGACGCATGGACTGCGCGCGACGCATCGGCGACGCCGTCCTCGGGACAGTCGACACGTGGATGCTCCGCCCCGACCCCATGGGCGATGCGGTGGTCCACGTCCACGTCGTCGGCGCCCAAGCGTCGCGATTCGTCACGGGACTGCGGAGGGACCCGTCTGGCGGCTACGTCTTTCAAGCGCGAGAGCTCGCCGAGGCAAGCTACGGCGCGTTCGGATCCTTCCGCAGCGACGACCTCGTGGTGTCGGGTGCGAACCTGCGCGTGGCCTTCCTCGGGCAACCGCTGGCCCTCGGCGACGCCGGGGCGCTCCAGTGGATCCGCGAGGCAGCGTCGTGCGAAGTGCGGCTCTTCGGCCATTTCCCCGTCGATGCGACCGTCTTCGTCGTCCCGGTGCCTGGCAGGGCGGGGGTCGTGTTCGGTCGCGTCATGTCGCTCTCGGGCGCATCCGTCGTCCTCTTGTTCGGGACGGCGACGACGGCGGACGAGCAACGCGACGATTGGGTCGTCGTCCACGAGCTGTCTCACCTGGGTTGCCCGTCGTTCGTGGACGAGGGGCACTGGCTCGAGGAAGGCCTGGCCACGTACTACGAGCCCATCCTTCGCGAGCGATGCGGCTGGATGTCGGAGGCGGCGCTCTGGTCGCACTTCGGTTCGGAGATGGACCGCGGCCTTCGCCACAATGGAGATCCGGCGAGCCTCGAGCAGCGCGACGACATCGACGCGACGTACTGGGGGGGCGCACTGTTCGCGTTCCTCGCGGACGTCCGCATCCGGGAGGCCACGCGAAACGCCCGCTCCCTCGACGATGTCCTTCGCGCCGTGCTCGCGCGCTCGGGGGACGCGACGCACACGGCGCGCGTCGCCGACTTCATCCGGATCGGCGACGACGTCACGGGGACGGACGTCCTCTCCCGCCTCTACGATTCCTGGGCCCTTCGCGGCGAGAACGCGGACCTGCCCGCGCTTTGGCGGTCTCTCGGCGTGAACCTCAGGCAGGGCCACGACGCCGGCTTCGAGAGCGCGGCCCCGCTCGCGGCCGTCCGGCGGGCGATCGGTTCTGGCGAGAAGAACTGAACCGATGTACCGTGCCACTGGGAGCGGTCGGTGTCCCTTCGCGGCAAGCTTTCAAGGCTCGAATCGACGTCGGCCTCGCCGGTCGCGGCACCCGCGGTAGGGAGCGAGAGCTCTCCCACGCCTCGGCAGGCTCTGCTCGACGACCTTCGCGCCCGCATCCACGCGGCCATCGCCCGGGGCCGCGGGCGACCGGTACCGCCCTCGACCGACGCACACTCCTCGGCCGAGCCGTTCGACTTGCCCTTTGTCGTCGAGGACACGGCGAGCGGTCCTCTTCACGTACGCATCCGTCGGCTGCCCTTCGCCCATCGAACTGGCCGAGCGCCCATCGCCGACGGGTGGGAGGCCAGCGCCGCGATCCTCGCCCTCCTCGCCCTCGACCCTGCCCTCGCCGGATGCGATCCGCGCCGCGCCCTCTTCATCGACACGGAGACGACAGGCCTCTCGGGGGGGACCGGGACGGTCGCGTTTCTCGTCGGGCTGGCGTGGTGGGAGGCGAGCGGGTCCGGTGGGGCCCTCGTCCTCGAGCAGCTGCTCGTGCGCGCGCTCGGCGAAGAGACTCCGATGCTCGAGCGCGTCCGCCATCGCATCGAGAGCGCCAGCATGATCGTGACGTTCAACGGGAAGGCCTTCGATCTGCCGCTGCTCCGGACGCGTTTCGTCATGACCCGGATCGCGCCGCCTGCGGAGCCGCCGCACCTCGACCTCCTTCACGTCGCGCGCCGGGTGCATCGCGATCGTGCAAAGCAGGTCCCGCAGGCGTGCCGGCTGCAAGCTCTCGAGCGCGACGTCCTCGGCTTCGAGCGCGTCGACGACGTCGTCTCCGCGGACATCGGCGCCCACTACATGCACTTTCTTCGCACGGGCGACGGCCGGGGGCTCGTCGGCGTCGTCGAACACAACGCGTGGGACGTCGTGGCGATGGCCGCGCTCGTGGGCGTCTACGGCGAGCCGGAGCACGCTGGTCTGGCCGCCGACCACCTCGTCGGGATCGCGCGCACGCTACGACGCGCCGGTGCCCTCGATCGAGCCATGGTGGTCGCGCACGCCGCCGTCGATCGCGACGCCTCCACCGAGTCCTTGCGAGCGCGGGCCGACATCGCCAAGGCGCGCGGGGATCGCGCGCGGGCCCTGGCCGATTTCGAGGCATTGGCCGCCCGCCTCGATGACGCGACGGTGCGTCTCGAACTCGCCAAGATCTACGAACACTGGCTGAAGCGACCCGACGAGGCCCTCCGCTGGGCCGAGCAGGGGACGGGGGAGAGCCCCGAGCGCTCGCAGGCTCGGGCGCAGCGCCTCGCACGGAAAGCCTCGAGGCTACGGCCCGCGATGGGCGACGTCGTCAACCCGCGATGGCGGCGAACGACGCGTCGAGAATTGTGAGCGCGTCGTCCACCTCGCCACGCGCGACGACGAGCGATGGGGCTACGCGAAGGACGTTGCCGTAGAGGCCCCCCCTGCCGACGAGCAGGCCGCGTTTCTTCGTCTCCTCGAGCATGCGCAGCGTCGCCTCGGGGTTGGGCGTGCGATCGCCGGCCTTCTCGTCGCGCACGAGCTCGACGCCTTGCATGAGTCCGCGCCCCCTCACGTCGCCGACCACAGCGTACTTGGCCTTCAACGCCTCGAGCCCCTCGCGCAGCACTCGCCCCATCGAGGCCGATCGCTCGACGAGCTTGTCCTCGGTGATGACGTCGATCGTCGCGTTCGCGGCCGCGCACGAGATCGCGTTGCCTCCGAAGGTCGAGATGTTGCCGCCCTTCCACGCGCCGGCGATCGCGTCCGTCGTGACCACGGCGCTGATGGGGTAACCGTTGGCGATCCCCTTGGCCATGGTGACGATGTCGGGCGTCGCGTCCTCGGCGTCGACGCCCCACATCGTGCCGGTGCGCCCGAAGCCCGTCTGCACCTCGTCGCAGATGAAGAGGCCGCCGTACTTCTTGACGATGTCGACCGCCATCTTCATCCAGCCCTCGGGCGGCGCCACGAAGCCACCCACCCCGAGGATCGGCTCGACGATGAACCCGGCGATCTCCCCCTGCGTCGTCGTCTGAATCAGGTTCTCGATGTCCTCGGCGCACTTGATGCCGCAGCTTGGGTACTTCAAGCCGAAGGGGCACCGATAGCAGTAGGGGGCGTGCGCGTGCTTCACCGCAGCCGCCTGCGTGGGCACGATGCGAAACTTGGAGTTGCCCGTGAGCGATTGCGCGAGCATCGACCGCCCCGAGTAGCCGTGGCGCAGCGCGATGATCTCGTGGCGGCGCGTGTGGGCCTGGGCCAGCGCCACCGCCGTCTCGTCGGCTTCCGTGCCGCTCGCACAGAAGAAGACCTTCTCCATCTTGCCGGGGGCGAGCCGAACCAGGCGTTCGGCCAGGTCGACGATCGGCAGCGTGGGATACACCGCCGACACGTGACCGATGCGGCCCATCTGCGCGCGCACGGCGGCGTTCACCTTCTCGTTGGCGTGCCCGACGCTGATCGTCAGGATGCCGCCGAAGAAGTCGAGATACTGCTTGCCGTCGAAATCGCGGACGCGCACGCCCGAGCCGCTCTCCAGGGCGACCGGCTCGGCGTAATAGGCCCCCGTGCTGGGGAAGAGGTACCGCTTGAAGCGGGCCGCGACGTCGGCGTTGGTCGGCTTGGACGGAACCTGATCGCTCACGAAAAACCTCGCATGGGGAAAGGCGTCAACCCTTGGCCGGCAGGAGTCTACCCCGAGAGACCGCGGCCGCGGTGACGGGGCGGTGCAGCGTGATCGTCCGCCCGGCGTTGCGCCCCTCGATCCACGCGTCGGTTCGCTTGTGGCCCGAGTGTCGAACGCTGCGCACGTACGGGTGGCGGCGGCGCAAGTAGCCGTCGAGGTCTGCGTCCTTCACCCAGACCAGGCCTTCGCCGCGCGTGGCTGCCTCCTGGCGCGCGAGCTTGTCGGCAAAGCCCGCCATCACGCCGGCGAGGTACGTCCGCCGCTCGCGGTTCGACCGCAGACCGCGGGCTCGTTTGTGGTCGCCCCAGAGGCGCGCGGCCGTGCCGTGCAGAAAGCCGTGGGCGTACTCGGCCATCGCCAGGTTCGAGCGCGTGCCGCAGATCTCGAGCACGCTCCCGCGCTTGCCCACGAGCGGGCGATAGGCCGGTACCCAGATGGCCTCGACGAAGAAGTGCTTGCCGAGAATCATCGCGACCAGGCGCTCGTGCTCGGCCACGCGCCCGGTCGGTTCGCCGAGGTGAGCGAACCCGTAGTCGCGCGCGGCCTGCGAGCGGACGGCGTCGAGGTTGTGCTTGAGCATGAGCCGGTGCGCGGCGGCCATCGCGGCCTCGGCCTCGTGGCGGTTCGGGCTCTCGGCGAGCGCGAGCAAGCGGGCGATCCGCTCGACGATCTTCTCCTCTTCGCCTTGGCGCTCGGGCACGGCCGCCTGGGGCATTCCCGAGGCGCGCGCGTCGACGCCGAGCCGCCTGCACGCCTCGCGAAAGCCCCGTCCGTGCGCCGTCTGCTCCGTCTCGCCAAGCACCTCGTGCACGTACTGGTGCGCCATCTCGTGCTTCAGGACCTCCACGACGACCGCCCACGGGCGCTCCAGGACGAGCGGCAGCGAGATCTCCACCGTGCGCGTCGTCGGGACCCATCGGCCGAGAGTCGACCGGGACCCGACGACCTCGAGCGTCGGGGGTGCGAGCGCGCCCCGGAAGTGCGCCTCGTTGATCTGACCCCACGTGGCCCTGAGCTCGCGCGCAAGGGCCGCGAGGAGGGCGGTCGTCAGCGCCGGATCCATTCGAGTAGCAGATGGTTTACCTCTTCGGGCCGCTCCTGCTGCACGAAGTGCCCGCAATGGGCGATGGTCTGGACTTCGACGCCGGGCGCATAGCGCTCGGTGCCCGGAACGATGTCGTCGTAGTTGAGGGCGGCGTCGTCCATGCCCCAGACGACGAGCGTCGGGATGGTGATGGTCTTGTGGGCAAGCGCGGCCGAGCCGCCAGCGCGCCGGGCCCGCAGGCCCGTCCGGAAGGCCGCGCGGTACCACTCGACCATCGCCCTGGCCCGCCCGGGCTTCTGCACGGCCGCGGTGAACGGCGCAAGCTCGTCGTCGCCGAAGTTGGTCTTGTCGACCGCGTTCGCGCGGAGCAGCGATCCCACGGCCTGGCCGCCGCGCATGGCGAGCAGCGTCTCGGGCAGCCACGGGATCTGGAAGAAGAAAATGTACCAGCTGCGGCGCGTCTGGCTGAACTTGTAGATCGCGCGCTGGAACACCAGCGGGTGCGGGCAGTTCATCGCCACGAGCTTCGCGCAGCGATCCTGCCGCGTGCCGGCGAGGTGCCACGCGACGGCGCCTCCCCAGTCGTGCGCCACCACGATGGCCTTGTCGATCTGGAGGTGATCGAGCAAGGCGACGATGTCGTCGCGGAGCGTGTCGATGTCGTACGGGCCCTTGGCCTCCGTCTCGTTGTAGCCGCGAAGGTCCGGCGCGATGACGCGGTAGCCGGCGGCGGCGAGGGCGCGGATCTGGTACCGCCACGACCACCACATCTCCGGAAACCCGTGCAAGAGCAGGACGGGGATCGCGCCGGGCCGGGCCGCGCCGGCCTCCACATAGTGCATCCGCAGGTCGTTGACGTCGGCAAACGCGTGGCGCACGTCGAGGTCGGACGGGGTCATCGCCACCATGACCCGCGCTTTACCAAGGAAGCGCGGCGGCGGCGAGCGTCCCGCGTGCTACCTTGAGCGGGAGCCATGGCAGCCTCCACGAAAGCGGTCCAACCAAACGTGGTCCAGCCGGTCGAGGCGCCGAAGCCCGGTGCCCGCGCGTCGTTCACGCGCATGGATCAGTCGACGCGCGATGAGTGGTACACGATCGGGCGCGCCACGGTCGACATCCAGGCCAACGTCGCCGAGCGGATGCTGCACATGCTCCGCAGCTTCGACGATCTCTACGTCGGCTTCCGCGTGAGCCAGCTGCACCATGCGCTTCAGACGGCGACGATGGCCCGCCGCGCCAACGCGTCCGACGAGGTGGTCCTCGCCGCCCTCTGCCACGACGTGGGCAAGTACGTGTCCATCGCGAACCATGCCGCCATCGCGGCCGAGATGCTCCGCCCGTACGTCTCCGACGACACCTACCGGATCGTCCTCACGCACCAGGACTTCCAGGGACGCCACTACTTCGAGCACTTCGGAAAGAGCAGCAGTCTCAGGGACAAGCACCGGAGCGAGCCTTGGTTCTCGCTTGCCGAGCGCTTCACCGACGAATGGGATCAGGCGGCGTTCGATCCGTCGTACCCGGTGCTGCCGCTCGAGGAGTTCGCGCCGCTCGTCCGCCAGGCCTTCGCCCGCTACCCGATGAACTTCTGACGCGTGGCGGCGTCGCCCCGGCGGCCCTAAACATCGAGGGCGAGCCCGGCGATGCCTGCCCTCCGAACCGCGAACGTCGCCAAGCTCCACGAGGCGCCCTTCGACGTCCTCGTCGTGGGCGGCGGCATCAACGGCGCCGTCTCCGCCGCGTGCCTCGCGGCGCGGGGCGCGCGCGTGGCCCTCATCGACAAGGGCGACTTCGCCTCGTTCACCAGCCAAGAGTCGTCCAACCTGGCCTGGGGCGGCATCAAGTACATGGAGACCTTCGAGTTCGGTCTCGTGCGAAAGCTCTGCCTGTCGCGCAATCACCTGATTCGCAGCTATCCCTCGACGGTCCAGGAGATCCGCTTCTACGCGATGCACCCGAAGGGGTTCCGGCACGGACTCTGGAAGCTGTTCCTCGGGACGTGGCTGTACTGGATCATGGGCAACTTCTTCACCCGCACGCCGCGGCTGCTCGGCAAGCGGACGATCGCGCGCGAAGAGCCCATCATCGATCTGAGCACGGCCGACGGCGGCTTCGAGTACTCCGACGCGTACCTTCACGACAACGACGCGCGCTTTGTTTACAATTTCATCCGGCGCGCGCTCGACTACGGCTGCATCGCCGCCAACTACGTCGAGTCCCTGGGCGGGGCGCGGGGCGCCGATGGCCTCTGGACGACGCGGGTGCGCGACGGCGTCCGCGGCGCGGAGTTCTCGATCCGCTCGAAGGTCGTCGTCAACGCGTGCGGCCCGTTCGTCGACGCGATGAACGCCCGCGCCGGGGAGGAGACGGCCCACCACCACGTGTTCTCCAAGGGAGTGCACCTCATCGTGGATCGGCTCACCAAGAGCCGCCGGGTGCTCACCTTCTTCGCCGACGACGGGCGGCTCTTCTTCGTCATTCCGATGGGCCCGCGCACCTGCATCGGGACCACCGACACCCGCGTCGAGAGCCCTCGGGCGTACGTGACCGACGAGGACCGCGCCTTCATCCTCGACAACATCAACGCCCGCCTGCGCCTGCCGCACAAGCTCACCCGCGACGACGTCATCGCGGAGCGGTGCGGGGTACGTCCGCTCGCCGTCAGCGCCAGCTCCAAGCGTGGCGCGGACTGGGCCCAGCTCTCGCGCAAGCACGCCGTCGAGGTCGACGTGCCGACGCGGCACATCAGCATCTTCGGCGGCAAGCTCACCGACTGCCTGAACGTCGGCGAGGAGATCGCGCGCCACGTCGCGTCGCTCGGCGTCGCCCTGCCTTACCCGCAGGCCCACTGGTACGGCGAGCCGCCGGACGAGACGCGGCGGGAGTTCATGCACCAGGCTCGGTTGATGAACCTCGACGCCATGACCTCGCCCCGATCCTCGGAGCTTCTCTCGACGCGGCTCTGGCGGCGCTACGGCGCGCAGGCGATCGGCCTGCTCGAGGACATTCGCGCCGACCCGACCATGGGCGAGGTGCTCATCGAAGGCGCGGAGTACTTGCGCTGCGAGATCCGGCTCGCAGCCCGCTGCGAGATGATCGTGAAGCTGGACGACTTTCTGCGCCGCCGCTCCAAGATCGCGCTCGTCATCGCGCAGCGCGACCTCCGCGCCGCCCCCGGCCTGCGCGAGGCGTGCGGCATGCTGTTCGGCGAGGCGGCCGACGCCCGTTACGACGAGTACTTCGGCGCCTCGCGCGCGCCCGAGGAGGCCGCGCCGTCGGCGGCGATCTCGTAGTCCGCGAAGTCCGGCTCGCGCGTGCGGCGGCGGTAGACGAACGTGAAGTTCGGCCAGTTGTTGGTGTTCTTGCCGGACGCCGTCTTGTACCAGCTCGTGCAGTCGCCGCTCCAGATGGAGCCGTCGATGCGTCGCTGGACGTCCGCGTTGTAGGCCGCCTGCGCCTTGCTCGCGACGTCGACGAACCGGAGCTTGCGCGCCTCGATCTCCTGCACCAGGCGCGTCACGTACCGGATCTGGCTCTCCAGCATGTAGATGATCGAGTTGTGCCCGAGGTTGGTGTTCGGGCCGTAGAGCATGAAGAGGTTCGGGAAGCCGGAGATCGCGACGCCGAGGTAGGCCTCGGCGCCGTCCTTCCAGGCAGCGTGCAGATCGCGGCCGCCCCGCCCGCGGATGCCCATCGGCGCGAGAAACTCGCTCGCCTTGAAGCCCGTCGCGTACACGATCGTGTCGACCGCCCGCTCGCGGCCGTCGGCCGTGACGATCCCGTGCGCGGTCACCTCGCGAATCGCATCGGTCACGACCTCGGCGTTCGGGCGCAAGAGGGCGGGGTAGTAGTCGCTACTGAGGAGCACGCGCTTGCAGCCGAACGGGTAGTCCGGCAAGAGCTTGCCCCGCAGGCCTGGGTCGGGGACGCTCGCCTCGAGGTGGCGGCGGAAGGATGCTTGCAGCAACGCGAGCAGGGGAGGGGCGAAGACGAGTCCCAGTGCTCGCGCCTCGTACGCGGCATAGATGCCCCCGCGATTGAGGCGCATCACGGCCGGGATCCTGTCGAAAAGCGCCTGCTCCCACCCCGAGAACGTCCGGTCGGCCTTGGCGATGACGTAGGGCGCCGATCGCTGGAAGAGGTGTAGCCGGTCGACCCGACCGACGATCGACGGCACGATCTGGATGGCGCTCGCTCCGGTGCCGATGATCGCCACGCGCTTGCCCTCGACGCCCGCCTCGGCCCAGCGGGCCGAGTGAAACGCCGCGCCGCGGAAGCGCTCGGCACCGGGCAGCGTGGGGATCAGCGGGCGATTGAGCTGCCCGCACGCCGTCACCACGATTCGCGCATCGAAGCGCTGGCCCGACGTCGCCGTGACGCGCCAGACGCCCTCGCGCTCGTCGAACTCGGCCGACCGCACTTCGGTGCGAAAGCGCACGTGCCGCCGCAGATCGTACTTGGCCGCGACCCCTTTCAGGTACTCGAGGATCTCGGGCTGTGGCGCGAACGCCCGCGACCAGTCCGTCTTGGGCTCGAACGAGAACGAATAGAGGTGCGACGGGATGTCGCACGCCGCGCCCGGATACACGTTGTCGCGCCAGACGCCGCCCACCTCGTCGCCCTTCTCGAGCACCGTAAAATCATCGATGCCGGCGGCGCGGAGCGACGCTGCCATGCCGAGGCCGCCGAACCCCGCACCCACAATTAGGACTCTGCGCCGCTCGATCACGGGAGTATCCTAACGCCCGTCATGAGCCTGAACCTAGCGACCCTTCTGCGCACCAGCGCCACCCGCCACCCGAGCAAGAGAGCCATCGTCCTCGGCGACGTCGAGATCACGTACGGCGTCCTGCACGAATATGCGCAGCGGTTCGCCGGTGTCCTCGGCAAGCTCGGCATCAAGCCGGGCCAGCACGTCGCGCTCATGCTGCCGAACGTGCCGCACTTCACGATTGCCTACTACGGCGCGCACTACGCCGCGGTTCCGGTGGTCCCGCTCAATGTGCTCTTGATGCCCGACGAGATCGAGTACCACCTGAAGGACTCGGACGCCGTCGCGTTCGTCGTGTGGGAGGGGTTCCTCGATCAGGCCAAGGCGGGGTTCGATCGCGTCGCCGGCTGCAAGCACCTCATCGTCGCGCGCGCCAATCCGCAAGACCTCTCCGCGCCCGAGGGCGCCCACAACATGACGGCGCTTCTCGCCGCCGCGACCCCGGTGCGCGAGTTCGTGTCGACGATGCCCGACGACACCGCCGTCGTCCTCTACACCTCCGGCACCACCGGGCGGCCCAAGGGCGCCGAGCTCACGCACTTCAACCTCTATTACAACACCGAGACGGTCGCGACGCGGCTCTTCCCGCCGCAGCCCGACGGCGTGTACCTGTGCGTCTTGCCGCTCTTTCACATCTTCGGCCAGACGTGCGTGCAGAACGTCGCGCTCCACCAAGGCGGCACCCTCGTCATGCTGCCCAAGTTCGACCCGATCACCGCGCTGGCGCTCATGCGCAAGCACGGGGTGACGAGCTTCTCCGGCGTGCCCACGATGTTCTTCGCGATGCTCCACCACCCCGAGGCGAGCAAGCACGCGCCCACGACGCTGCGCTTCTGCTGCTCCGGCGGGTCGGCGATGCCCGTCGAGGTGATGAAGGCCTTCGACGAGAAGTACAACGTGAACATCCTCGAGGGCTACGGCCTCTCGGAGACGTCGCCCGTCGCCAGCTTCAACGTCCTCGACAAGCCGAAGAAGGTCGGCTCGATCGGCCTGCCCCTCGCGGGGATCGAGATGAAGCTCGTGGACGACAAGGGCGCCACCGTCACGGCGACCGACACTCCGGGCGAGATCTGCATCAAGGGCCCGAACGTGATGAAGGGCTACTACAAGCGACCGGAGACCAACGCCGAGGTGATCAAGGACGGGTGGTTTACTACCGGCGACGTCGCGACGCGCGACGCCGACGGCTACTACTTCATCGTCGACCGCAAGAAGGACATGATCATCCGGGGCGGGTTCAACGTGTACCCGCGCGAAGTCGAGGAGACGCTCTACGCCCACCCGGCGGTCGCGGAGGCGGCCGTCATCGGCGTGCCCCACCCTAGCCACGGCGAAGAGGTCAAGGCCATCCTCGCCCTCAAGCCGGGCGCAGCGGCCACCGCCGAGGAGATCACCGCGTATTGCAAGGAGCACTTGGCCGCGTACAAGTACCCGCGCATCGTCGAGTTCCGCGCCTCGCTCCCCAAGGGCCCGACGGGCAAGATCTTGAAGCGCGAGCTTCGCGGCTAGGGGGTGTCGGGCTGAGCGTGGGGGGAGTTCGAGTGGCGGACTCTTGGCCGTGGCCGAGACGTGCTCGCGCATCTTCTTCGTGGAGAGATGCACGTCCGACGTGGAGAGATGCACGTCCGACGTCGAGAGACGCCCCGGCTTGCCCGGAAGAACCGCGTTCCGGGTGTTCTCGGGCACCAACGAGACAGAAGGATGCCCGCGTCAGCCTGAAACGCGTGCAGGACCGATCGGAAGATGGGCGAGTGAGACAGGAAGATGCATCTCTCTCGCTTGCCCGCGCGCAAACCAACTTGGAACGCACGCGAGTCAGCGAGAGAGATGCATCGCTCTGCGAGGCTCGCGCGCAAACCAACTTGGAACGCACGCGAGTCAGCGAGAGAGATGCATCTCTCTGCGAGGCTCGCGCCCGTCTTTGCTTGAGAGATGCACGCGCGAGCGAAAGAGATGCACCCATCCCTCGCGATCGCTACCGCCTTGATAAAAGGGAGGGGCCGCCGAGGCTCAACGGGTGGACGCTGTCGCTCGGCGGCGTACCTTTCGTGTCAAGGGAAGGCACGGTCGGCGCGAGGGAAGCGGCCGAGGTCAGGACGCGCGAGGCGCTGCGCCAAAGGGCCGCACGGGTCGGCGGCAGGGATGGATCCTCGTCGCTCGTGGCAGGAGCGGTCTCGCGAAGGGTCTCGTCTTACGTCGTCGACAAACCACCCGACCCGCACCGAAACGGCAAAGGTTTGACCGCGTCTCGACGGCGGTGCGCTACATAAGGGCCCATGGCCAATCCGCTCGTTGCCGACCGGAACGTCGAGTTCCTGCTCTACGAGGTGTTCCGCGCGGAGGAGCTTTGCCGGTTCCCGGCGTACGCCGATCACTCGCGCGAGACGTTCGACCTGGTCCTGCAGAACGCGCGCAAGTTCGCGCGCGAGGTGCTCTTGCCGGCGTACAAGCCGATGGACGAGGCGCCAGCGCGCCTCGTGGGGACGGGCATCGCGGTGCACCCTGCGATGAAGCAGCTCTATCCGAAGCTCGTCGAGCAGGGGATGGTCGCCGCGACGAGACCGTACGAAGTCGGCGGTCAGCAGCTCCCGCACGTCGTCACTTGCCTCGCCACCCTCTACGGCATGGCGGCGAACCTCAGCGCCGTCGGCTACATCGGCCTCACCAGCGGCGCTGCGCACCTCATCGAGGCATTCGGAACCGACGCGCTGAAGGCCGAGATGATGGCCCCGATGTACGCCGGCAAGTGGACCGGCACGATGGCCCTCACCGAGCCGCAAGCCGGCAGCAGCCTGACCGACGTCAAGACCGCCGCAACCCCGACCGACGCCGGCCACTACCTGGTCCGCGGCAGCAAGGTCTTCATCTCCGGGGGCGACCAGGACATCACCGAGAACATCGTGCACCTGGCGCTGGGGCGCATCGACGGCGCGCCTCCGGGTATCAAGGGAGTCTCGCTCTTCGCGATCCCCAAGAAGCGTCGCGAGAAGGGCGATCTCGTCCCGAACGACGTCCACTGCGCGGGCGCCTTCCACAAGATGGGCTGGCGCGGGATCCCGAGCATCGCCCTCAACTTCGGCGAAGGCGGCGACTGCCATGGATGGCTCGTGGGCGAGCCGAACCGCGGCATCTCCTACATGTTCCAGATGATGAACGAAGCGCGGTTGATGGTCGGGATGAACGCCATCGCCACCGCGTCGGTCGCCTATAACGAGTCGCTCGAGTACGCGCGCACGCGTCCCCAGGGCCGCCCGCTCTCGGCGAAGAACCCAGCGGCGCCGCAGGTGCCCATCATCGAGCACGCCGACGTACGGCGCATGCTCCTGCGCCAGAAGGCGATCGTCGAGGGCGCGCTCTCGCTCGGCGTGCAGACGGCCCTCTACGCCGACACCGCCGCGCACGCGCCGACGCCGGAGGAGCGGCGCCGCGCGTTTCTGCTCCTCGAGATCATGACACCGATCGTCAAGTCGTTCGCGGCGGAGAAGGGCTTCGAGTCGAACGCTCTCGCCGTGCAGATCCACGGCGGCTACGGCTACACGAGCGAGTACCTCCCGGAGGCGTGGCTGCGCGATCAGAAGCTCAACAGCATCCACGAGGGGACGACGTGCATGCACAGCATGGATCTGCTCGGCCGCAAGGTCGTCGCCGATCAGGGCAAGGCGCTGCAGCTGGTCGGCGACGAGATCGCTGCGGCGACCAAACGCGCCCGCGCCGCCGGGGTCGACGCCGATTGGGTCGCCGCCGTGGATCGCGCTGCCGCCCTCGTCGGGGATCTCACGCTGACCCTCGGCGCCCTCGGCATGGCGGGCAAGGTAGACGCGATGCTCCTGCACAGCGTCGACTACCTCGACTTGTTCTCGACGGTCGTCGTCGCGTGGCAGTGGTTGCTGCAGGCCGCCGTGGCCAAAGAGAAGCTGTCCGCCGGCGCCGGCGAGACCGCGTTCTACGAAGGGAAGCTCTGCGCTGCCGAGTACTGGCTGAAGACCGAGCTTCCGCGCATCGACCACCTCGCGCACCTGTGCCGGACGGGAGAGACGTCCTACGCGCGAATCGAGAACGCCTGGTTCTGATCGGGCGCGGATCTCGTCTCGAAGAGTTCACGGGTTCGGCACACTGGACGCGCCGGGAGCGTTGTACTCCGGGCCTCGATGCCCCGAGGATTCTTCGTGTTCGCGGCGCTGGCCGCCCTCGCGATCCTCTCGTGCAACGCCGAGCCCCCGCTCGCCGTGGCCTCGAACGTCGAGCTCTCGCGCTTTCAGGGCAAGTGGTACGAGATCGCCCGGCTGCCGCGGACCACGCAGACGGACTGCCACGGCACGACGGCCTTCTACACCCAGAACAGCGACGGTTCGCTCACCTTCGTGAACCAGTGCAACGTCGGGAGCCAGACGGGCCCGATGAAGACGCTCGCGATGGCCGCGACGGTGCCCGACTCCAACGTGCAGGCCAAGCTCGCGCTCGACGTGGGCGGGTACGTGGGCGACTACTGGATCCTCGAGGTCGACTCGAACTACCAGTACGCCGTCATCGGCCACCCCTCGCGGCTCTACTTCTGGATCTTGAGCCGGGCGCCCACGCTCGACAGTGCCACGGTGCAGGGCATCGTCAGCCGCGCCCAGAGCGATCACTTCGACATGTCGCAGCTCGAGTACACGCCGCAGCCGCCCCCCGACGATCGCACGACGTCCGACACGCCCGTCGGCACCGTCCCACCCGCGCTGACGACGGGTTGCTCCGTGTCCGACCCCGCCGCGGTTGGGGCGGAGAGCGCGCCGCTGTGGCTCGCCGTCGCCGCCATCGCCGCGCGTCGGACACGCCGCCGCGCTGCTGCCTAGGCGAAGTTCTCCTCGGCGCAAGGCGCAAGACGGGACGGTCAGCGCAGGACGATGGTCGTCGCGCTCCCCGTCGCGCCCACCGGCGACGGGAGCGTGTAGGTCACGACGCAATCGGTGCCCGTGCACGTGATCGCCGGCGCAGCGCCCGCCGCCGCTGTCACGCCGATCGTCGAGCTCGAGTTGACGAGGTCATACGCCGTGGCCTTCGTCAGCGACGGCGCGCCCGAGATCTGGAACGTGACGGGCAGCGCGGCGTTCGTCTTGTTGATGGCCACCACTTCCACCTCCGAGGGGTCCTCGGAGTGCGAGAACGCGTAGACCGACGAATTCTCCACGTTTGACGTCTGCGCGTACACGGTCGTGTCGCCGACAGTCGACCCCTTCGCGTCGTAGTTTCTGTAGAGGTCGAACGCTGCGACCACGTAGTTCGCGAGGGCGGTGCCGTTCGCGATGGTCTTCAGCGGCCAGGCCGTCGCGGCGTACACGCCCTCGCGGCCGAAGATGCCGAGCAGATCGGCCTCCGCGACGCCGCCTTCGATCGACCCCTCGCACCCCGGGTCGTACTCGCTGAACGAGAGCCCCGGCGCGCTGGCCCCCGTGCCGGAGTACGCGGCCGAGATGTACTTCTGGAGGCGCGGGATCATCTGCCTCGGGTAGAGGTTCGCGTCGAAGTAACCGACGTTCATCGCGTTGGGCTTGCCCGCCCAGCCGTAGTCGATGGAGTCGGTCGCGGCCGCGGTGAAGTCGGTGAAGTTCGGGTCCCAGAACATGCGCGGGACCTGCACGCACTGGGCTGTGCTGCCGTTCGACGTGTAGTAGTGGACGTCGTACGAGTCGAGGAGCGCGTGCCCCGCGGCCACGGAGGCGGCGGCCATCTTCTCGAGGTAATACTGCGTGAAGACCGTGCCGGGCAGGTTGGGGTCCGAGTAGTCGCCGGCGTAGATGATGCCGTCCTGCGCGACCACCGGACCGAAGACCTTCGCCTCCGGCCACGTCGCCTTGATCGCGGTGGCGTACGTCGTGTCGTACGAGACGATCTGCGCGAACGTGACGGTGCCGCTCGTCCCGCAGCCGGGCGTGCCCGTGTAAGGCCAGAGCTCGGGGTGGGTGCCGGGCCAGTAGTTCGGTTCGTTGTCGAGCGAGAAGAAGATCGGCGCGCCCGACGAGCCGTACGTGACCTTCATGTAGTTCACGAACTCGTCTTCGTAGACGGCTCCCGTCGTGTTCACCGCGCACGCGGACCCGCACCCGGTGCCGGCGCAGGTGCAGAGCGCCGTCGACTTGGTCGCGCTGTTGGCGACGAAGGCGTGGCTGCTGGAATCGACCGACACGAAGTCGAGGTTGCCCACGTTGGACGCGTAGCCGTTGGCGGACGCGCACGACGGGCTGCCCGGGCACGGCGGGCTCGATCCGGACCAGACGTTGTTGGTAACCGCCGACGACGAGACGTGGTCGAGGATGGGGACGGTGACGAGCGCCGCGGAGCCGTGGCTGTTGGCGGTGCCGACGCTCGGGTACGTGGTGCCGCCGATCGTCGCCGCGAGGCCTGTCCCTTTGCCCTCCGCCCCCTGCCAGAAGCAGTAGTCGGAGCCCGAGTTGCTGTAGTCGTTGGTCCAGTTCCAGCTCGTGAACGCGTCGCCGCCCCAGCGCAGGGCGCCCCACTTCGTCGTGCTCTCCCACGCGGCGAATTGGTTGACTCCGTACACGTACGGCGAGACCGCCACCGGCGTCGACGGAGGATCGAACTGCCTCGCGGGCCCTTTGCACATGTTCACGGAGAACACGACGCCCCCGCCGCTCACCGCCGGGAACGACCCTGCGCCGCCGTCGCTGCACCGACTGCCCGCGTCGTACGACGACGTGGACGTGGAGCTGCCCGTGTCGTCGCCGTACGACGAGCCCCCGTCATCGTCGCCGCCGCCGGACGAGCCCGAGCTTCCGCCGCCTGTAAGCGTGAGCCCAGGAGGCTGCCCGAGGGCCGAACCGCCGTCGCCGCCTCCGTTGTGGTCGGACGAATTCCCGCATGCCGCGAGGAGGGCCATGACCGTGACGGAGGCCCATGACAGACCGGTGCTCAGGTTCACGATCCCCTACCTTTCCGGCACGTCACCCCCTTCAGGGCGACGGCGGCATCTTGTTGATCCACTCGATGACGTGCTGAGTGTCCGGGACGTCCACGATGTACGTGGCGATCGGCGGCATCTGATTCTGCGCCGCGTTGTTGGTGCCCCGGCTGGTGATCAAGGTTACGAGAAGGCTCGCGCCCGCGTCGCCCGCGACGATGCGCGTCTGGTCGTTCCACATCGGGTTGTTCGCTGTGACGCCGATGGTGGTCGTGCGCGGGTCGAAGTTCGTCGACGGGCCGCCGTCGAGCAGCGTCGGATCGAGCCGCAGGCGCATGCTCGAGCCGTAACCCGTGGAGTCGGGGTTGTCGTTGTGACACGACACGCCGCAGTTGACGTGCAGCCACTCGAGCGGCGCTGCGGCGACGCCGGTGCCGTCGTCGCCGACCGTCAGGTGCGTGCTGGGGGGCGGGGGGGAGAGTAGGTTCTGGGCCGCGAGCTCCGAGAGGGTGAGCCCCGACGCGTCCGGAAGCCCGAGCGAGACTTCCTCGAACCCCATGAGCCGGTCGTTGCGCCCGCGGTGGCACTGGTCGCATTCGTCGGGGGTGGGGATGTGATAGAGGCCGCCGTCGGCTCCCCAGGGGATGTCGCCGCCGCCCGAGATCGTCGCCTCGGTGCCGGCGTCGTTCCACGCGTACGTCGTGTAGACCCAGAAGCCCGTCCGCTCCTTCTGGAAGAGGCGCGTCTCGACCGTGATGGGCTGCCCATCAAGGTCGCGGCTGAATTGCTTCCACACCTTCGTCCCGACCGGGAAGACCCACTCGTTCGGGTCAGAACGGTCGATCGTGGTGCCCGGCGGGAGCCAGATCCATCGCTCTTTCTCGGCCGTATCCGCCCAGAGCGGCACGGCCGGTGCGTACGGTTGGTTGACGGGGGCGATCTCCTTGGTGGCGAGGTTCGCGTAGAGCCCCGTGCACTCGATCGTCTCCGGGGGGACGGCGGCGTCTGCGCACTCCGCCGCGTAGGGGTTGGTCCACGCCGCCGCGTCCACAGGCAACTGGGCGTCGGCCGGCGACTGGGCGTCGGCCGGCGATCCGTTCGCCGCGGTGGGCTGTGAGCTGCACGCCGCGCCGAGCATCACGACAAGGAGCACGGCGGGTCGGAGTACGGCGCTGGTCATCGGTAGAACCGCGAACGCTCAGGGAGGGCCAGCGTCGCCATTGGCCACGCAATCGAAGGGATCCTGGCTCTGCAGGCCGCAGATGTTGAACGAGACGCCTTCGCAAGTCTGGCTGACGCAGTCGCTCTGCGTGCACTCGGCCTGCGTGCCGCAAAGTTGCGCCGCGGCCTGGGTGTTCGTTTGCGGATGCGGCTGACAGAAGTCGCCCTGGGCCACCGCCCGGCACGAGGAGCCTACGACCTGCTCGAGCTCGAAGTAGTAACCGCAGCACACCTGGCCGCCGGGGCACTCGCACGATTGCAGGCACGCGACGCTGTCCTCGGACGTCTCACACGGTTCTGGCTTGGCGACACACCGGGTGGTGAGGTTCGGGCTGACGCAGCAGGTGTTGTAACGGAGGTCGCACGTCTCGCCGTAGCCGCAGGTGGGCGGGCTGTAGTTCTCGCAGGTCAGCTGGGGAGGGCCAGCCTCGCCGCCGTCGTCGCCCGACGCGTCGCCTGCGTCGGGGACCGACACGGCGACCGTCGCGTCGCTGGTCGCGCCGCCCTCCTCGGCAGCGTCGACGAACGAACCTCCGAACGGATTCGTGAGGCCACCCGAAGAGCCCCACGTCGTGCTGCCACCCGTCGTCACCTGGGTCAACATCCCGGGCGGCCGCGTGGTCCCCGCCTCAGGGGCGGGCGTCGCGCCGCCGCTGGACGAACCGCAGCCCGCGCCGAATGAGAGCGTAAGAGCCGCGGCAGACACCAGCGCGCCCGTGAGATACCGCCAGCCGTTCGATCCGTTCGAAGCGCCAGCGATCATCCGCGCGCCCTCCTGCCGATGAGTGCGGGATGTTAGCACGCGGCGAGCGTATCCTAGTGCGCCCGCGACGCGCTTCATCCCGTCGCCCGGGCGATGAAATTTTCGTTAAGCGCTCACGCGTCTCTGACGCGCTGTCCCAAACGGTGACTCGTCCTCGACGAGGGGGCTACGCTGCGATAGCGTCGGTTCGATCGCGCGGGCCGCGGCAGGCGAGAGCCACCGAGCGGCGCGGCGGTCCATGGCGAGGAGCGACGCGGCGATGCGCAGGCGCGTGATGGCGGGCCGGATGTTGGCGGTGGCGGCGTGCAGCGCGTCGGCCATGGGCTGTTCGAGCAGCCCTGGTGCGATCGCCTTCATCGGCGATAGCGGGTCGACCGACGCGACGTCCGCGGTCTCGCCGAGCGTCGTGCCCCAGTGCGACGCCGGCGGCCTGCAGGTCGCCTTCAACCCGATGTACTCCGCATACGACGGCGTGCACATGTTCCAGGTGCCGGCGGTCGTCGTCGGCTCGAACGAGAGCGTCGTCTGGAGCGCCGATTCGTCGATGGTCGGCATGCAGTCCGACCCGGAGCGCCCCAACGAGGTGCTCATCACGATGCTCAACTCGGGCACCACGACGATCGAGGTGCAGAGCGCCGACGGCAAGTGCGCGACGGCGCAGCTCATCATCACGGCCGCGACGCCGCAGGAGTGGGACATCGGCAACGCCCGTTACTACGACGGGAAGTCTCTCGTCCTGAACGGCGCCGCCGGCGGCACGGGCAGCCCCCTCGAGCAGGCCGGTGGCGGACCGGCCTGCAACAATTGCCACGGGGAGACGGCGACGAGCGAGCCCTTCACCGACGTCTCGCACACCCCCGAGCAGACGGGCGGCTTCAGCAATCAGGATCTGCTCAACATCATCTTGAACGGAGAGTTCCCCGACGGGGGCTACTTCGACACGAGCATCGTCTCGTACATGGGCTGGCACCAGTTTCACCAGTGGCGCGACATCACGGCCGACGGGGGCGAGCAGGCGGGCATCGTGACGTTTCTCCGGTCGCTGCCGCCCGCCCCCCAGGACGGGCGCGCGAACTTCGCCGCCTTCGACTCCGGCTCGGGATCGACGCCCGTCGACAGCGGCGCCGAGACGGGCTCGGGCGCGACGGGCGAGGTCGACGCGGCGAGCGAATCGGGCACGACTTCCGGTGTGCCGGAAGCCGGTGTCACCGACGCGGGCGGGCCGGACGCGAACGCAAACGACGCCGCAACGACGGACGCCAGCGAACTCGATGCAACCGTCGACTCGGCCGCGTCGGATTCCGCCGCGTCGGACGCCGAACCCGACGCCGGAGACTGAGCGCCTCTTGAGCTGCTAGTGCTCGCGCGAGACGTCGGAGGTCGCTGGTTCGCGCTTGGGCAAGGCGCCGGCCCATACGATGGCGTCGGGGAGTTCGGCGAAGGGGAAGTGCTTGAACTCGGCCTTCACGAAGCGCTCGGCGACGCGGGGGGCAAGGCGGGCGACGCGGCCGTCGGTCGCGAGCGCTACGCGCCGCACGCTGAGATGACGCTCGCGGACGAACTGCACGTTGCGGATGAACGCCCCGATGCTGTCCCAGCCCGGAAACTCACGCAGGTGCACCACGAGCCCGCGGAGCGCGCCGTGCGCTTCGACCCACGTGTCGACCACGGCGGCGAGGCTCTCGAAGTCCTCCGGCGTCCAGGGACCGGTTGGCTCGAGGACCAGGACGCGCGCGTCGGGGATGAGACGGTGGGAGCGATACTTCGCGATCGGCGCCGCGAGCCATTCGAGGGCTTCGCCCCGCTCGGCGAACACGTGAATGGGGCAGGGCAGCATCGCCCCGATGACGTGCGCGCGGTCCCTGGTGGCGGTGCTCTCGCTCACGATGGCGCACCGTTCGAGGAGCCGCAGGTACTGCAGCCCGAACCTCGCGTCTTCCCACACGGCGCCCGCCGTGAAGCCGTCGAACGACGGCGCGAGCTCGTAAAGGAGGCGGATGCGCCGGTGGTCGCCGCGGGCTGCCTCGAGCAACGGTCGCACGACGTCGTCGAAGTCGCGCTTGCTGACCTTTCCGACGGCACGAAGTCCGTCGATGCCCTGGGGCACGTCTCGCAATGACTCGAGCATGGTGACCTCCTTCGTTTCGTTCCACATCGATCACTGCGCCGGGCAGCACCCGGGCGATCGGCGACGACCTCACGCCAACAAGGCATGGCGCGTACCGACCCCGCGAGCAGCCGGAAAAACATGCGTGCGCGCAGTCTTTTGGCGCATGACCTTGGTCGCCATGACCCCGGCAGCTCGGAATCACCTCAAGAGATGAGACGATCGGAGCGCCTGAGTCCGTGGTTTCCCCGTCGCGGTCGCTCCATGCTCGGGTGTCGTGCGGGGGCGGATATTCTCGCAAGAGGCAAATTGCCGCTCGTCGCAGTCGACGCGCCTTCTGTGTATTGCGTCGGATTGCGTCATTCGCGGCGGCACGCGCGGTGCAGCATCAGGTCGCGCCGTCCGTCGCAGCACATCCGCAGGAGCACGTTTTCATGCATGCCTTCCGCCTGGGAAAGGTCTTGGGAATCGACGTCCGGCTCGATTGGAGCTGGGTCTTCATCCTCGTCTTGATGGTGTGGAACCTGTGCGCCTTGTTCGGGCGGTGGCACCCGGAGTGGCCGGCGGTCGAGCAGTTCGCCGTCGCGGCGGTCGCGGCGCTGCTGTTCTTCGGGTGCGTGCTGCTTCACGAGCTCGCGCACTCGGCGGTCGCGATGCAGTTCGGGCTGTCCGTCCGCAGTATCACGCTCTTTCTCTTCGGCGGAGTGTCCAACATCGAGCACGAGCCGCCGTCGGCAGCCGCCGAGTTCTGGACGGCCATCGTCGGCCCGGTGACGAGCATCGGGCTCGGCATCATCTTCCTCGGCCTCGGCGCGGTCACGACGAGCGTGTCGATGCACGACGCCGCGAGCCTGCAGGCAACCCTGTCCGAGATCGGCCCCCTCGGCACGCTGCTCGTCTGGCTTGGACCGATCAACATCCTCATCGGCGTCTTCAACCTCATTCCGGCCTTCCCCCTCGACGGCGGCCGCGTGCTGCGGTCGCTCTTGTGGTGGCGGTCCGGGAGGCTCGAGTGGGCGACGCTCCGGGCGTCGGCCGTGGGGCAGGGGATCGGCTGGGTGTTCATCGTGCTCGGCATCGCGATGACGTTCGGCCTGCGCGTGCCGTTCTTCGGCACCGGCTTGGCGTCGGGGCTCTGGCTGGCCTTCATCGGGTGGTTCGTCCGGGGCGCGGCGTCCCAGGCGACGGGCCGAGTGGCCATCGAGGAGGCGTTCGTCGGCCATGTCGTCGGCGAAGTAATGCGCCGCGACGGCCCCGCTGTATCGCCCGACCTGCCGCTGACGGCGTTCGTCCACGATCACCTGATCCGGGGCGACGAACGCGCGTTGCCGGTGGTGCTCGGCGGCCATCTGCTGGGCCTCGTTTCGAGCGCCGACGTCCGGACGGTGCCCACGGGGCAGTGGCCCTGGACGCGCGTCAGCTCGGTGATGCGCCCCGAGGCTCTGCTCGCGGTCACGTCCCCGCAGGAGCCTCTCGCCGCCGCCTTCGACCGCCTCGTCCACGAGGACGTCGCCCAGTTGCCGGTGCTCGACGAGGGAGAGCTCGTGGGCATGCTCCACCGCCGCGACGTCGCTCGATGGCTCGAGCTGTCGTGGAGCCCCCGATCGGGCTCCGGCGGCCTCGCCCCAGGCGGCCCGCGGCTGCGTCACGCCTAGTCGCCCCGCAGTAGCCCCGCCGGCCGAGAGAGGGCAGACTTGGCCGCGTGAAGCGGGGCCATGCGAAGGGCCAGTCCCATACCTTCCACGCGAAAGTGGTGCGTGTCGGGATCATGTACGCCGTCGACGTGCCCGAGGCGGTCAGCAAGACAATCGGCGTGCGGGGCTACGTGCCCATCGCCGGTGTCCTCGACGGCGCGAGTCCGTTCCGGGCGAGCCTGATCCCGCGCGGCGACGGACGGCATCGGATCCTCTTGAATGGCGAGGTCCGGCGGGCGGCCGGCATCCATCTCGGCGATCGCGTCGCCGTCGAGATTCACGTCGACCGCGAGCCACGCGGCGGCCCCGTGCCGGAGGACGTCGCGGAGGCGCTGCGCGAGGAAGGGGTCCTCGAGACGTTCCTTTCGCTCGCACCGGGGAAGCGGATGCACATTCTTCGCTGGGTCGATGAGGCGGTGCACGAGGCGACGCGGGCCAAGCGCGTGGCGCGCGTCGTGGAGGTGTCGCTCGGCGAGCGGGAGAAGCAGCTCGACCGGGAAGCGGCGCGGTCGGTGAGGAGACGGCCGCGCTGAGCGCGGGCGCGGGCGCGGGCGCGGGCGCGGGCGTGGGCGTGCGCGGGCGCGTGCGCGGGCGCGGGCGCGGGCGCGGGCGCGGGCGTGGGCGCGCGGGCGCGGGCGCGGGCGCATGCGCGCGCGCTCGCTACACCCCGGTGTTTGCTCGAAGCTATTGACGCACCCGTGATCCGCGCGCGAGGGTTGCGGCATGAAGTCGAGGGGTGTGGGGCGTGCGTGGGGCGGGGCGTGGGGGGCATCCGGTTTGGTGCTGCTCGTCGCCGCCTTGCTGACGGAGTGCTCGTCGAGCCCCAGCAAGGCAAGCCCCAGCAGTTGCGGCGTCTCCAGCAGCGCTCCGTGCCCCGATGGCGCCCTTGTCCCCGCCGACGGCGCCGGCTGTCTCGGCACGCTCTGTCCCTCCGGACAGGTATGCGGCATTCAAGGCTCCAGCGCGTCGTGTCTGCTAGGCACCCTTCCGTGCGGCTGGGCCCAGCTCAGCACCGATGTCCAGCTCGTCGTCGGCATCGTCTGCACCACCGACGCGGAGTGCCCTTCGACGGCCACATGCAGCGGGGGCATCTGCTTCGGGACGGTGTGCCCGAGCGGCCAGGTGTGCAGCGGCTTGAGCTTCGACGCCATGTGCGGGCCGGAGCCCGAGGGCGGGGTCGCCGAGGCCAGCGTCGTGGTCGAAGCCAGTGTGGCCGAGGCTAGCCTCGCCGAGGCCAGCGTCGCCGACGGGTCGGTCGAGGCCGCCGCCGCTGTCGATTCGTCGGCCCTCGATTCGTCCGAAGATGCGCCAGCGGACACGGCGTCCGAGACGGGCGCTCCCCTCGACGCCGGAGCCAATGCCGACGGCGCCGAAGCGAGCGCCGAGGACTAAAGGGCGCGACCCCGAGGTTCTGACCGAATACGCCGGGAGAGGACATCCGAGAGTGCCCGTCTGGTTTCTTGTTCACCCGCACGGCATCGTCTTTCGACGCGGCCAGGACGC
>Ga0302326_10004204_pt1 | contig 33482 bp, 25 predicted proteins | sample Palsa_T0_3_FD_202264 | JGI IMG/M metagenome (GOLD analysis project Ga0302326, IMG submission 202264) | Peat permafrost microbial communities from Stordalen Mire near Abisko, Sweden - Palsa_T0_3 | ecosystem: Environmental > Terrestrial > Soil > Palsa > Peat permafrost | place: Sweden: Abisko...
CGGCCCTGGGATGCTGGCCGGAATCTCGATCGACACCAGCGTGCCGCGGCCTGGGTTGCTGACAACGCTGAATCGCGCCTGGTTGCCGTAGAGAACTTCTAGCCGTTCCTGTACATTCTTGATGCCGATGCCGTTGCCCTCACGATGAAGCGCCGATTGCGGCCGGTTGCCAATGCCCACGCCATCGTCAGCCACTTCGATACGAACCCGGTCGCCTTCAAGACGGCTGCGTAGCGTGACCGTCCCGCCATTGATGCGCGGCTCCAGGCCGTGCTTGATGCTGTTTTCAATCAGCGGCTGGAGCAGAATGCTTGGAACCATCACTTCCAGCGTGCGGGGGTCGATTTCTTTTTCGACGCGCAGTTTGTCAGCGCCAAAGCGCACTACTTCGATGTCGAGGTAGTCGTCGGTAAAGTGCAACTCCTCGCTGAAGGGAACGTAGGTGTCATGGTCTTTCAACAGCGCGCGCAGAATATTGGCCAGCTTCACCGTCATTTCGCGCGCCAGCTCAGGCTTCACGCGCACAAGCGAAGCAATGGAGTTGAGGGTGTTGAAGAGAAAATGAGGGTTGATCTGCCGCTGTAGCGCATCGAGGCGCGCTTCGAGAAGTAGTCGCTTCTGCTCCTCAAACTTGATCTCCAGCCGCAGCGCATTCCACACCTTGAGGGCAATGCCGACGTCGATCGGCGCCGAAAAAAAGACCAGAATTTGCAGCCAGGGCTCCGAGGCGAGCAACGCAAACAGGCGATGAGGAAACTCGTGGGCCACCCAGTCGCGGCAACCCTCGGCCGCGACGATCAAAAACAACATCAGGAACTGACGATCGATGCGCGGCTTGCGCAAAATGCGCCGCACCCATCGGTAGAGACTGAGGTCGATGAATGGCGTGAAGGACCAGATCTCTTCCGGTTCGACAAACTGTCCGAGGAAGCCGGCAAGGAAGCCCACTCCCGCGTTGAACGGCAGAGCCAGATATTCGCCGTGATGAAGCGCAGGGACAGAGAGAACAACGCCACCAAGCACAGCCCATCCCGGACCAAGGAAAAGTCCGAGCAGAATAATCGTTTCGAAGGAAATGTCAGCGGCAAGGAAGTTGGGAACCGCAGTGCGGATCCACACGCCGATGGTAAGAGGCACGAGAAAAAACGCCAGAAGAGCGAGCGTTTGACGAGGCCGTCGATTTTCCGCAAAGAACAGACGCCGAAAGGTGCTGCCCCGCGCGAGCACACTGGCAACCGAGGCTACAACGCCCAGCTTCACCACCAGCGTGATCAGAATCAGCCTGTCGGTCACCCCTCAACTGTATCGTGTTGCCGACCGGGCATCGAATCCCCAACGCGCTGGACGGGATGGTGACCGCCGCGCCGTGTGTTTTGACGCAGGGCGTTGAGCCCAATTCCGCACAACGTAGAATAGAGAAATGGCATTTGAAAGCGTGAAGAAGGTCGCCGAAGCGGAGTTCCCTACCCGTTGGGGAGACTTCCGCATCATGGGCTTTGAAGGCGTGCTACCTGCGCCGCGCCCATGCTGTGAACACGGCGAAAAATCGGGAAAGAAAACCGAGGGGCTGGTCGCTTTGGTCATGGGCGACATTCACGGCGCGCCGCCCGTGGTGCGGATTCACTCGCAGTGTCTGACGGGCGATGTGTTCGGTTCGCTGCGCTGCGACTGCCGGTTGCAGCTTGAACTGGCGCTGAGCAGGATCGCCGAAGAAGGCGCGGGCATTCTGCTCTATGAGCAACAGGAGGGCCGCGGCATCGGCCTGATGGCCAAACTGAAAGCCTATGAGTTGCAGGATCATGGCCTCGATACCGTGGAAGCGAACGTCGAACTCGGCTATGCGGCGGACTGTCGCGAATACGAGCTACCTGCTGAAGTCCTGAAGCAGCTCGGCGTGAAGCAGGTTCGCCTGATCACGAACAATCCGGAGAAGGTCGCTGCGCTGGAGTCGGCGGGTATCGCCGTCACAGAACGCGTCTCAGCAGAAGTGGTACCGCAGGAAAGCTTCGAGCGCTATTTGCGCACCAAGCACGAGAAGATGGGCCATATCGTGGATAGCGCGGACGCAACCAACAGCGTCGGCTAAGAGGCCACACCGGCAGGTTCTCGAAGCGATTCCCGGTAGAGTTCCCTTCCCCGCGTAAGCGCGTGTTGGTCCAGCTCGACCCATCGGGAATTCTTCACAAGTGCGCGCAGCGCAGCGTCGATGCTGGCCCGCGGCAACGCGCCTGTGATCTCGAGCAGCGCGCCGAGCATGATCATGTTGGCCGCGCGCGGATCGCCCAGTTCATCGGCAATGCCTGTGAATGGAAGCGCCAAAACATGCACATCGGCGCGCGCAAACTCCTCCGGGAACGAATCGCCGTTGTAGATGATCCATCCGCCCGATTGAACCTGCGCGTCAAATTTCTTGAGTGACGGCTCATTCATTGCAACCAGCACATTGGGCGCAGTGACGAGCGGCGAGTCGATAGGATCGCGCGAGATGCGGACGTGGCAGTTCGACGTACCCGAGCGCATCTCTGGCCCGTAGGAGGGCAGCCACGAAACCTCCAGACCCGCATCGAGTCCGGCTTCGGCCAGCACTTCGCCAAGTAGCAACACGCCCTGTCCACCAAAACCCGCAACGCGAACGTGGAGATCGACATTTGCGATCGAACCGTTTGCAACAGAGTTCATTTCCGACGAAGCTTCATGGTCGAGGCCGAGGATCTGCGGAATCGACTCAAGCGGTGGGGGCGGCGGCACAGGTGGGCGCGGTTGCGTTTCTTTGGTGCGATCGCAGAAGACGCCGAGCGGGTAGGTCTTCTCCATCACATCGCGGACCCAATGTTGTGCGTCAACGGGCGACATCTTCCAAATGGTTGGGCAAGGCGACAGCACTTCAATCAGCGAGAAGCCGAGGCCGCGCACCTGGTTCTCGACGGCGCGCCGGATCGCGCGAGCGGCGCCGGCAATCTGCTTATTGTCGCCGAGGCCCACGCGCTCGATGTAGACGGGCGCATCCAGGGTTGCGAGCAGTTCGCTAACACGCAGCGGATAGCCTTCATTGAGTGCGCTGCGGCCATGCGGCGTGGTCGTACTTTTCTGCCCGATAAGCGTAGTGGGCGCAACCTGGCCGCCGGTCATGCTGTAGACGGCGTTGTTGACGAAGATCACAGTAATGTTTTCGCCGCGATTAGCCGCGTGCAAAATCTCCGCCGAGCCGATGGCGGACAAATCGCCGTCGCCCTGATAGCCGATCACGATGCTCTCGGGGCGGCCACGCTTGACCGCTGTGGCAACCGCAGAAGCGCGTCCGTGCGCGGCCTGGATATTGCCGACATCGAAGTAGTAATACCCGAAGACCGAGCAGCCAACGGGACTCACAAGAATCGTCCGGTCCTGAATGCCGAGTTCATCAATGGCGCGCGCCAGCATCTTGCTTACGGTCCCGTGGCCGCATCCGGGGCAATAGTGTGTCTGATGCTGCAGTTCGCCCTTGCGCTCATAGGATTCGTAGAGGCACTCCGGCTTCGCGTGCGCTACTTCGTATTCCGAAATCAGCTCGCTAGACATGCGATCCCCGCTCTCTTTTCCCATGGCGCGGTCGGCGGCATTTGTCGTGCAAGCCCGCGGACACACGAGAGCACCTCTTCGTGCGAAGGGACATTGCCGCCCATGCGGTTCAGGAACTTCACCGGGCGCGCTCCATTGAGCGCCAACCGCACATCTTCGAGCATCTGGCCGTTGCTCATCTCGACGATAACGAACACGCGTGCATGCGCTGCCAGTCTCTGAAAATGCATTGTTGGAAAAGGATAGAGCGTAATGGGCCGCAACATGCCGACGTGGATTCCTTCCGCGCGCGCCTCGGCAGTGACGGCTTTCAGAATGCGGCCCAGGATGCCGTAGCCCACCAGCACAATCTCGGCATTGTCGGTCTGAAATTCTTCCGCGCGGGTCTCGCACTGTTCCGCGCAGCGATATTTTGTTTCGAGGTCGTTTGTGTGCGCTTCGAGTTCATCGGTTTCGAGATGCAGCGAGGTGATGAGATTGGGGCGCGATTCCGCGGTACCAGCCACGGCCCACTTGGGTAGATGCGGGGCGATCGCAGTTTTCTGAAATTCGACCGGCTCCATCATCTGCCCAACGAAACCGTCGGCGAGCAGGACCACGGGATTCCGATAGCGATCGGCAAGTTCGAAGGCCTGCGCTGTGAGGTCGGCCATCTCCTGCGCCGAGCTGGGCGCGAGCACGAGGGTGCGGTAGCTGCCGTTGCCACCGCCTTTCACCACCTGGTGATAATCGCTCTGCTCGGCGGCGATGTTGCCAAGGCCGGGGCCGCCGCGCGTGATGTCGGCGATGACACAGGGCAGTTCTGCCCCGGCCATGTAACTGATGCCTTCCTGCATGAGACTGATACCGGGGCCGCTCGACGCCGTCATGCAGCGAACACCTGCTGACGAAGCACCATAGAGCATGTTGATCGCGGCTACTTCGCTCTCGGCTTGAAGGAACACGCCGCCAACTTGCGGCATATAGAGCGCCGCAGCTTCGGTGATCTCACTCGCCGGCGTAATGGGGTAGCCATAGAAGGCGCGGCAACCGGCGAGAATCGCGCTCTTGACGACCGCCTCGTTTCCTTTGATCAGTTGCTTGCGCATTCGGTGGTCCCTTCCATGCCGCGTTCTATTGCCGCGACTTCAGCAAGACCCAAAACGGCGGCGCGATTTCGTCTGCGCAGGACTGTAATCGCCCCTGGTTCCGGGCAAACAAGGAAACAGATTCCGCACGCAGTGCATCCCGACCCGGAGTAGGCAGCGGTCCGATAGCCGTAGTGATTGAGCCGGTCGTTGAAGGCGATCACCTTGGGCGGGCAAGCTTCGACGCACAAGCCACAGCCTTTGCACTCATCGCCGTCCACCCGGAGCAGCCCTCTGTCTTGTTTTTCGACAACCATCTGTCGCATTTCCTTCCACTTGGCGACGGTAGCTCCGCCGTGAAGACCCCGAAATATGGTCAGCTTCGCGGAGGGACGAAGCTGTGACAGGTATCACCGGTCATCGGAGAAGCGGGGTGGAAGCGAAGCTCGTCGGGGCGGGAATTCGGCCAGTATTGAATCAACGGACCGCGATGGCAAGTGGCAACTTTATCCGGAGATGCAGCCGATTACGAGCCGCGATTCGCGCCTAGATCCCGCGCACGGCCTTCAGCACTTTGGCCGTTGTGACCACCTGGCCCACGTGCCTCTGCGTGTGGTCGGCAACATGAACGAGCGCGCCGCCAATGCTGGTGGGCAGCTGTTTGCGACCTACGCCGCGGAAGAGGTTCAAGTCAGCCGTGGCGAGAGTGCGCACGCGCGCCTCTGCATTCGAAAACGAAGCTTCCACCTCGCCGAGGAGCTCAGCGAGGGATTCGTCTCCAGTCTGTTCAGATTTCAACACTGCGAGCTGGTCGGCGGTAAGCTGGCCGCCTTCGGCATAGGTGAGCAGGCGGTCAATCGAGCGCGCGATGTGGCGCAGATGAAATGCGACCGAAGGAAGTCCCAGCGGCTTGGTGTGCACTTCCGCGTCGGCAAGGCCTTCGGTCCATCTTGTCAGGTCGTCGAGAGCCAGATCGAACGCGTGCAGCACGGCGCGGCCCACGGCAGGAACTTCGGGATAGGTTCCGCGAAGCCAGGGTTCGACATAAGGCGCTTGCGCAACCGGACCGCTCATGAGGAAAACCTCCAGACGTTCGGCTTAATTGGGAACTCAGCCCGCGCTCTTCACCCGCACCACCGTGATCTTCGCAAATCCCTCTTCAAACACCGGTGGCTTCAGCTTCTCCGCCATCCTGCGCATCACTTCCTCGCTCACGGACCGCTCGCGCTGGCGGTTGCGATCGAGGCACACGTCAAGCGGCACATCGAAGAAGACTGCCTGCACCTCGTAGCCGAAACTCTTGGCCATCTTGATCCACTGGCGGCGCTCGTGTACAGAAAGGTTCGTCGCGTCGACATAATTCCACGGCATGCGCGCAATCAGCCTTGCGCGCAGCAGGGAGCGCAGCGTGGAAAACACCAGCCCTTGATAGCGCTGCTCCTCCACATCGTCGAAAAGAATGTTGCGCAGAAGGTCGCTCGAGAGCGGAGTGACGCCGCGCCGGCGAAACCACGTTGTCTTGCCCGAACCGGGCATTCCGATAGCCAGCACCACATAGCCCTTGGGCGCCTGGGGAGAGCGTTCGGCCGTGGGTGCCTCGGGCGGTGGCAGCGAAGGCGATTCGGGCTGGGTTTCCATCTCCAGGCGGCCGGAATCCGCGGGCTCAGTCCATTGCGGGCTCGCGGCCGCTTCAATTTTCACGCGGCGCTCGGGCGCTGGCGTCGGCCGATCCGCAGCTTGAGACGGTGGTTTCCGGGGTTGAGCTGTCTCCGCGCGCAAGGGCGCCGCCGAAGAGTCTTCCGGATAGAGAGGCACCAGCGGGCGCGGTTGATTCGAAGGGATCTCCTGGCCAATTTTGCCTGTGGATTCCGATGTGTTCGGGGGACGCCTGGAACGTCTTCTCATGCTGCGTTCTACACCTGCATTCTGATACGGAGATACCACATCGTCGTGGGGCTCTGCAAATAACAAAGATCGAACGATGCAACCCACCGAGCGAAATCGCGATGACGCTGGCAACGTAACGTACGACTTCACGCTACGATGCCCTCTCCTGTGCAGCCCGTCACATACCATGATCCGCTTCGCCCTCCACACTGGGAGTGACGGGACCGCGCTCAAACCAGGAAATCTGAGTTTTCATTTCGGCGGCGCAGTCCAGGATGGTACGATCAAGGGTTTGGTGGAATCGCCTGCTGGAGCATATTTCAGCTCCGAACGCCTCTCGATCCGGACCTCAGCTTTACACAAACCAAGGAGAAGACACATGGCAGTTAAGGTTGGCATCAACGGCTTCGGCCGCATTGGCCGCAACGTTTTGCGCGCCGCTCTCGGCAATCCCGAGATCGATTTTGTTGCCGTAAACGATTTGACCAGCCCGGCAACGCTGGCGCACCTGCTCAAGTACGACTCGATTCTCGGCAACCTGCCCAACAAGATCGAGGCCGGCGACGATTTCATTTCGGTAGACGGAAAGAAAATCAAGGTATGGGCTGAGCGCGACCCTGCCAAGCTGCCATGGGCCGAAGTGGGCGCACAAATCGTCGTTGAATCGACCGGACACTTTACCGATGCTACCAAGGCGAAGGCTCACCTGGGCACAACCGTGAAGAAAGTCATCATCTCCGCCCCGGCCACCAACGAAGACGTCACCCTCGTGCTGGGCGTCAATGAGGACAAGTACGATCCGGCCAAGCACAACATCATCTCCAACGCCAGCTGCACCACCAACTGCCTCGCCCCGGTCGTCAAGGTTCTTCTCAAGGAAACCGGCATCGTCAGCGGCATCATGACCACCATTCATAGCTACACCAACGACCAGGTGATCCTCGACTTCCCGCACAAGGACCTGCGCCGCGCCCGCGCCGCCGCCATCAACATGATTCCCAGCTCGACGGGCGCCGCCAAGGCCCTCAAGCTCGTCCTGCCCGAGACCGCCGGCAAGCTCGACGGCTTCTCCTTGCGCGTCCCAACCCCCAACGTCTCCATCGTCGACCTGACCTACGTCGCCGAGAAGCCGACCGACGTCAAGGCCGTTAACGCCGCGCTCAAAGCCGCCAGCGAAGGCGAGCTGAAGGGCATCCTCGGCTACGAGGAAAACCAACTCGTCAGCTCCGACTTCAAAGGCAACAAACTCTCCTCCATCGTCGATGCGCCGCTCACCAAGGTCGTCGGCAACAGCGTCAAGGTGCTGAGCTGGTACGACAACGAGTGGGGCTACTCCAACCGCGTCGTCGACCTGATCGGTTTCCTGGTTAAGAAGGGGCTGTAAAACAGGGATCAGGGAATAGGGATCAGGGATCAGTCGCATCATGCCGCCACAAGCGCATTCAACTGAAACTTACCTTATTCCCTGATCTCCAAACTGTAGTAGTCAGGGTTCAGGCCTTCAGGAGCAGTCGATTTCGTTCGCACGAGCGCATCGCAACTGATCCCTGATCCCTATTCCCTGATCCCTGGTTTTTTCAATGCGCAAAAACATCAGCGGCGGTTCTCCCTACGAGCCCATCATCGGTTTCTCCCGCGCCGTGCGCGTCGACAACGCCGTTCATGTCGCCGGAACAGGTCCAGTTGGTGCCGAAAATGAAGACGCGGCGGGCCAAACGCGCCGCATCTTCGCCATCGCCGAAAAGGCTCTGCAAGAAGCCGGGGCGACCTTCGACGATGTCGTCCGCACCCGCATGTATCTCACCCACGTCGAAGATTGGGAAACCGTCGGCCGCGTCCATGGCGAGTTCTTCTCCACCATCCGTCCCGCCGCTACAATGGTTGTCGTCGCAGCATTGCTCAACCCCGCATGGCGCATCGAAATCGAATTCGACGCTGTGATCTCGGAGACGCCAGCCGGTATAGCTCGGCCACTGACGACTGACAACTGATCACTGACAACTGTTTTCAAGGAAAACTCCATGCCCAAGCTCTCCATCCGCGACATCGATCTGACCAACAAGCGCGTCTTCATCCGCGTCGACTTCAACGTGCCCCTCACCGAAGACGGCAAGGAAATCACCGACGACACCCGCATCGTGGCCACTCTGCCCACCATCGAGTACGCCCTGCGCCACAAGGCCAAGGTCATTCTGGCCTCGCATCTCGGTCGCCCCAAGGGCAAGCCCAATCCGAAATACTCTCTGCGTCCTGTCGTCGACCGGCTGCGTGAGCTGCTCGATGCGAAGGAGCATGACTACTCCATCAACGTTGCCTTCGCCCCTGACTGCGTCGGCGAGATCGCCAACGAACTCGCGCGTCAGCTCGAATCGGGCCAGGTCCTCCTGCTTGAGAACCTCCGCTACCACGCCGAAGAAGAGGCCAACGATCCGGGATTCTCAAAAGCCCTCGCCTTGCTCGCCGATGTCTACGTCAATGACGCCTTCGGCTCCGCGCACCGCGCTCATGCATCCACTGAAGGCATCACGCACTTCCTCAAGCCCGCCGTGGCCGGCTTGCTCATGGAAAAAGAAATCACCTATCTCGGCAAAGCACTTGAAGCGCCCGAGAAGCCCTTCGTCGCCATCATCGGCGGCTCAAAAATCTCCGGCAAAATCGACGTCATCGATAACCTGCTCGACAAGGTAGACACGCTGGTAATCGTCGGCGGCATGGCCTACACCTTCCAGCGCGCCCTCGGCGTCACCACCGGCAAGTCGCTCGTCGAAGAAGACAAAATCGACATGGCGAAAGCCGCGCTCGAAAAGGCGAAGGCCAAGGGCGTCAATCTGCTTCTGCCCGTCGACAACATCCTCGCCGACAACTTCGCCGCCGACGCCAAAACCCAGCCGTGGGATACCTCTAAGAACTTCCCGCCCGACTGGCAAGGCCTCGACATCGGCCCCAAATCCATCAAGGCCATTGAGGAAGTCGTCTCCACCGCGCGCACCGTCGTGTGGAACGGCCCCGCCGGCGTCTTCGAATTTCCGCGCTTCGCCGTAGGCACCAACGCCATCGCCAAAGCGGTAGCAGCCAACAAAGCAGCCACCTCCATCATCGGCGGCGGCGACTCAGTCAGCGCCATCAACCAAGCCGGAGTAGCCGACCAGATCACCCACATCTCCACCGGCGGCGGCGCCAGCCTCGAATTCCTCGAAGGCAAGAAACTCCCCGGCGTCGAAGCGCTAACCAACAAATGACACCGGCGCCACGGCCAAGCACATGCGGTGCAGCCAACTGCCTTCGGCGCGGATTTCATGGATGCTGCTTCAGCAAGGGAAGGGACGTTGGCTAAGCACGAAAATGGGTGCCCCAGGTCTGGATTCTCAGACCTGGGAAAGCACGGACCCAAACTAACCGCGCTCAAACTCCCCCTCGCTCCGGGCCCCATTCTTTCCGATTCCTCTCCACAAAGACAAGCAAAGGCTGGAAAAACCGCAGGGCGTTAAACTCAATGCTGGAAGAGCCGAACACCACGGGAGCATACCTTGAGCTACTACACGCGAGTCCTCTCAAAAGACCCAGCGTTCCCTCCCTTCGACGAACTCGCGCAGTGGGTCCGCGCCGAACACCCCGAATTCAAGCTGACCGTCGAAGACGGCGAAGAAGAGGAATGGGAAACGCTCCTGCTCTCGGGCAATGACGATGTCGAAGTCGCGCTGATCGAGCGAATTTCTGTCTTCGATGAGAGCGAGCTCTCCGATTTCACAGAGGACCTCGAGGAATGCAAGCCGGAAACCGGCGTCGCCTGGCTCAAGGAGTATCTAGCCGAAGTGAAGACCATCTACGCCTTCCAGCACCTGCAGGGAGCAGACACGGAGGACGGCAGCAGCGTCCTGCATGCGCTGCGCGCGCATCTCTGGCAGCGCGGCGACGCGATTATCCAGGCCGACAACGAAGGGTTCACCAACGAGGACGGCTATCACATTGTCTGGCAGTTCTCAGACTTCGTTTCAGGACCGTGGAACATGGGAGTCTTTCAGGACGGAACCTGGTATCACTTCAAAATGGACCTCGGCGATCCCGAGCATCGCGCCGCATTCCTCAGCGGAGAGATGCCCGGCGACTTATCCGCCATCCGCGTCACGGGTCCACAGCACTAGACACGCCCCACGGATTTCCTCGATCCCTTTGCTGGAAATATCGATCCTCAAACGCATAATGGCTTCAGGCACACTTTGAGAACTCCCGAGAAGATGCCTTCTATCTGGGGCACCGCGTCCGCCGCGCATGGCTGTGTTGCTCCGCAGACTCGGCGAAATGACGAAATCGATTCCCTAAGCCTTTTGCCAAGACGACTCTGCGGATAAGTCCATAGCACAGGCAACTTTGCCGACACTGATTGTCGCTAAAGCAATGAAAACGAGTAGCTTCCTTCCAGAGTCCGGGGGGGGAGGGTGCTCTGGGGTACAGTACCGCCTCAGAGTTCAGACCCACATCCACCTTCAGGCCCGGCTCACGATCTGTGGGAACTACTCGGAGAGGATGGTTCCCGCTGTGCTCCCGGTCACCCGGCGCTCAGGATCCATCCGATAAAATCGCCCAGAGGACCCCAGAGAAAATGCCACGTAAGAAACTGATCGCCGCCAATTGGAAGATGTATAAGACGCCCGCAGAAGCCAAGGCGTTTGTCGATGCGTTTTTGCCCCTTGTTGCCGGCCACACACGCGACGAAATCGCCTTGTTTCCTTCGCCTGTTCTGCTCCCCACCGTGATTGAAGCAGCCAAGGGCTCCAACGTCGCGGTTGGCGCGCAGAACATTCATTTTGCCGAGGAAGGCGCTTACACTGGCGAGACTTCCGTCGGCCAGCTCATCGCTGTCGGAGGCACACACACGCTCATCGGTCACTCCGAGCGTCGCCAATATTTCGCCGAGACCGACGAGATTGTGAACAAGAAGCTGCACACCGCTCTGAAGCACAGGATCGTTCCGGTAGTCTGCATCGGCGAAGTTCTCGCAGAGCGCGAGGCCGGCAAGACCGAATCCGTGCTGAAGACCCAGATCACCGGCGCGTTCGCGGGCATCACGGCAGCTGCCGGAGCGCCTATCGTCGTTGCGTACGAGCCTGTGTGGGCTATAGGAACCGGCAAGACGGCCACTCCCGAAATGGCGGAGGACGCACACAAGATCATCCGCGCCGAAGTGGCGAGGTTGTTGGGCGCCGATGTCGCCGCGAAGATGCGCGTCCTCTATGGCGGCAGCGTCAAGCCCGACAATGCCACCGCCCTTCTCAGCAAGGAAGAGATCGATGGCGCGCTCGTCGGCGGTGCCAGCCTCAAGCCCGACTCGTTCACGGCCATCGTAAAGTATTGAGAGCGTCGTATTGCCCATGCTGGACAACTGTGTTCAGGGGATCGGCCATCTGACAGTCGAGGAGAACAAAGATGGCAACCAGGAAGAAATCGAGCAGCGCCAAGAAGAGCAGCAGCAAGAAGACCTCGGGCCGGAAATATTCGCCCTCTGCAAGCAAGAACGTCGAGACCGAGATGAAGGAGATGAAGCGCGGCACTCTCAAGTCGGGTCGCAGCGGCAAGAAAGTGACGAATCCGAAACAGGCAATCGCCATTGGGCTTTCGAAGGCCCGCAAAGAAGGCAAGAAAGTGCCCGCCAAGGCATCGTAATTTCTTGGAGGAGGATGCGACGAGTCGCAAGCCGCGTAGTTTCCGACGACGCGCAAAAAACGCGCTTACAACTTCACGCGCAGTTCGCCGTTCTCGACCTTCGCTTCAAGAACCTCGGCCTTAAGGTCGGGATCGTCCTGCGCCGCGCCTGTACGAACATCGAAGGCATATCCGTGCCAGGGACACACCACCCTTCCCTCTTCCAAGGTCCCCTCGCCGAGCGGTCCTCCCTCATGCGGACATGTTCCATCGAGCACGCAGATGGCTCCATCCACATTGGCAACGCAAAGCGCGCGGCCTGTCGCGATGAATTCGCGGACCTGACCGGCAGCAGGCAATTCAGATTGCGCGCAGATGCGCACGAAGTCGGACATGATAATCGCTCCTTAGGAAAGATCGCTCGCTCGCAGCGGGGCGACCCAATTAGCATAAGGCAGCGCCACACCGTGGTTGCAAGCCCCCATGAGCAAGCCGCTCCCGCCAAGGAAGTCGCCAGCCACAGTTGCAAGATCGATGCGGCCGGGAACGAGTGCCACTTGCAATCAACCGCCTATCATCTCCGCGCGATGGATGGCCGGCGCCGTGGCAACTGTGTTACTGGCAGCGACACTTTGTGTATGGGGCGCACTGTGCCTCACCTTTTGGCAAGGAAGTTGGCAGCTTCTCTATCATCCGGCTGCGGCGATCACGAGCACGCCGGCGAATCTCGGCCTTGCATTTGATTCTGTCGATTTCGCAGCCACCGAATCAGGACAGCCTCAACTTCACGGATGGTGGGTTCCGTCGGCTTCCGACAGCCGTTTGACCGCGATTTACCTGCATGGGGGAGACGGCAACATCGGCAACACCGTCGATGCGCTGATCCCGCTTCACGCGGCTGGCCTGAACGTCCTGGACTTCGATTATCGTGGATACGGCATGAGCCGCTTCATTCATCCGAGCGAGCGGAGCTGGCGCGAAGATGCGGAGTCTGCCTTTGGGTATCTGCGAGATACGCGTCACATTCCGGCCGGCTCTCTGATCCTGACTGGCCGAGGCCTGGGCGCAAATCTCGCATTAGAAATGGCCGCGGCGCATCCAGAAATCGCGGGCGTAGTGCTGGACAATCCGCTCGACAGGCCCACAGACGCGACCTTCAACGACTCGCGTGCACGGCTGGTGCCCGCTCATGCGCTGGTGCGCGACCGATGGGAGTCAGACCAGCCAGCGACCAGCCTGCGCATTCCATCGTTATGGCTCTATCAAATGCCTCCGAAAAGCAAGCCGCCCCCAATCAACACAGAAGCCTACGAGAAGGTGACAGCGCGGAAGATGCGGGTCTGGCTCGATAATTCGCCGGAGGCAGGGACGAATTCCGCCTTCGCGCTTTCCCACTGGCTCGACGATCTTCCGCAAAATGGTCGATACCGATAGGACGACAAATTCAGCCATGCGAAGCGCTACGCCGCCCGCTCACCGTGGAATGTCGCGGTGGACTGCCTTCACCTGATAGCCCGCTTTCCGGAGACGTTTCGTCATCTCCTCGGCCATCATCACGCTGCGATGCTGGCCGCCTGTGCAGCCAAATCCCACTGTCAAATAGCTCTTGCCCTCTTCTACGTAGTGCGGCAGCAGGTAGAGCATCAGATCCGTTACCTTGCCCAGAAATTCCTTGGTCTGCGGAAATCCCCTCACATAGGCCGCGACCTTCGAGTCCTTGCCGGTTTTTTTGCGGAATTCAGGTACAAAATGAGGATTGGGCAGAAAGCGCACATCGAAAACCAGGTCGGCATCCAAAGGCACGCCGTTCTTGAAACCGAAGCTTACGACACTCACCAGCAGGCGCTTGGTTTGCTCTTCAAGGCTGAAACGCTGTTGTATGTGCGCGCGCAATTCATGCACGTTGAAGTTTGAAGTGTCGACCAGAGTATCGGCCACGTTTCTGATCGGTTCCAGTAGCTGCCGCTCCTCGACAATGGACCGCTCCACGGTTTCGGATCGGCGCAGCGGGTGGGGTCGTCGAGTCTCAGAGTAGCGCCTTACCAGCACGGCGTCCTGCGCATCGAGGAAGACGACGCGAGTCGGGAGGATTTGCTTGACTTGCTTCAGAATTTCAGGCAGTCGATCCAGTGTCTGACCTTCGCGCACATCAACCACGATGGCTGCGCGTTCGATCTCGCTTGACTTCCCCACCAGGCCGGCGAACTCGGTCAGGAGCTCCAACGGAAGATTATCCACGGCGTGGTAGCCCAGATCTTCAAAATTCCTGAGAGCCGACGCCTTGCCGGCTCCCGAAATGCCGGTCAAGATGACCAGTTCCTTTTCCGGTTTTTCCTTCGGCACGATGCCGTTGGCAGGCGATTTGTTGGATGGGATGGGGGACACCTGCGACGAAGGTATCATGGGCACATCGTACACCGAATCGGCGCGCGAATGAATGGAATCAGGATGAAAACACCCGTCCGGGTAACCGGATACCGGTGATCGAAATCTGCGTCAGACCTTGAAAACTCAAGCGAACAAATCTAAGAAATCTCCACCAGTTCCATCTGACCATCGCGTCGGCGGTGGAGCACATATAGCTCTCCGCCTGCATTGCGAAAGACCAAAAGATCGCGATCTCGAAACTCAGCTTCTTTTACCGCCTCCTCAATGGACATCGGCTTCATGGCGATTGCTTCGGCGCTGGAGACTATGTGGGGCTCAACCACCGCAGTATTTGTCGGGAATGAATGTACGGCAATCGCCGCCCGAGCTTTCGCACTCGCTGGCTGCCCGTTGGCGAGCATTTCCTCGGGCATGGAGGGCCGCGACTTGGGCCGAACGACCGGCGGCGCGGTCAGCACCTTTTCCTCTTTCGGCATGCGCTTACGCGTCAGATGCCTGTCCCGATAGCGCAAGGCCTGGTGCTCCGCATGCGCCAATGCCTCGCGCAACGCGGACTCCATCGAATCGGCCTCACCGGCAGCCACAATGGTCTGCAGACGCGCCTTCACCGTCAGTTCGGCAATCTGCAAATGCCGTTGCACGCGAAAGATGACACTTGCGCTTGTGGTCCTGCCAAGTATCCGTGCAATGCGGTCCATACCCTCCTCGGCTTGCACACGCAATGCCTTGGAGACTTTCACCTGTCTGGCTGTCAACTCCACTTGCATCGTCAGCCCCTCCGGTCAATGTTCTATTGGCGTTTGGTACGGCTGGCCTCTGATTCCGGCCGAGAACTTTGAATCGCAATGATAATCCTGTTTCCCTGCATTGACGAACGATTGAACTGGACTCGCTGCTTGATCGCAAGGACGGCTCAATTGACGGGACAACACAAGGACGTTCATCACCAGGTTTAACGACGAAAAATCCGATGGGTGCCGGCGGCGCACGGGCCGCAAACGGAGCGAACCATCGAATTCAGGATTCACGGCTCCGCAACGCATGTGACGAATTATAACTACTGACAGCGAATGGGCCGGTTGGAAGAGCCCGTTCTTGAGCAGCGAAGCGATTTCTTGGATTTTGGGACATTTGCAGCTTGTCTGTTTCAGCTTAAGAACGTCGTCTGCATGGCAGGATTTGAGGCCTCCGACGCTCGCCATTCTCCATCGCCGTTGTTCATGTGTGCCCGATCGAGACTCGCAGCGCCGTCGCCCCCATCCTGAACAAGGTTCAACGTCCCGTTTCCAGGAATGAACACACGGAAACAGGTGACACATTTGCCATCGCGGCGAAAGCTTCGGTAAGAGATGCGCCCGCTATATTTTTGCAGAATGCCCTTGCTGATCCACAATCCCAGGCCCGTACCCTTTGCCGCCTTGGTGCTGTAGAACGGCTCAAAGAGCCGTCGCACGTCTTCCGGTTTGATGCCGACACCCGTGTCAATCACGGAGATTGCCGGCCCGCGCCTTTGCGTCGGCCAATCAGTTGCTTCGTGTACATGAAGCCGCAAAGTTCCTCCGCTTGGCATGGCCTGAACCGCATTGGCAATCAGGTTTAGGAACACCTGGCGAAGTTCCACGGGGAAACCGGTAACATTGCTGGCGCTCGAATATTTCTTCCGCAACTCAATTTTGTTCACTTGAAGAGCGCGGTTCTGCAGTTCAGCAACATCGTCGAGTAGCTCGTGAACCCGGACCGGCGTGGGCTGTTTCGATTCCCGGTAGAAGCTGAGAGTTTGGCGGGTTATGTGGGAAACACGAACCAGTTCCTGCTCGGCGGCAGCTGCGTAACTGCGGGCCTCATCGTTCAGCGATGGGTGGTTGCGCAGCAGATAAAAAATGTTAGTGATAGCGGCAAGCGGATTATTGATTTCATGCGCGATGATGCCTGCGACTCTGCCCATTGCGGCCAGCTTTTCACTCTCGCGCAGTGCATCTTCCGCCTTTAACTGGACGGTGATGTCGCGGCTCACCTCGAGCACAGTCTTACTTTCGCGGTTCATCGTCTTGCGGCACGCAACGACGATTTCACGTCCATTTCTGGTTTGCTGAACCAGGTTTCCTCGCCAGCTTCCATTCTCCGCGAGAGCCCCTTCCACGTCCTCTCGCGAGACGGGAAAAACTGTGTTCAGGATAACGTGCAGTTTCTGGCCAATCGCTTCTTCCCGGGTCCAGCCATAGAGCGATTCAGCACCCGCGTTCCAGAACTGGATTTCTCCTTCCAGGCCGCGTACGATGATGGCCTCGGACGCAAGCTCCAGCAGATTCGCCTGAGTGCGAAAGCGTGCTTCACTTTGCTGCAGTTCCTCGGTGCGTTCTTCCACACGCCGCTCGAGCTCGACGTTCAGCTTTTCCAGCATGCGCGTCTTCCGGTGCAGTTCGACAAACACGGCAACCTTGGCGCGCAGCACCTCCGGAATGACGGGGACCGAAATGTAATCGACCGCACCGCTGCGGTAACCCTGGATTTTGTCGGAGTCGGCAAGGTGGACTCCGGAGATGAAGATGATTGCGGTCTTCTGAAAGCGAGGATGCTGTCGGATCACGTCGGCGAGCTCGAATCCATCGACATCCGGCATGCTCACATCCATCAGCACCACAGCGATGTCGGTCTTCAGGAGAATGTTCAGCGCATCGCTTGCCGAATGCGCCTTGATGAGATTCTCCCCCAGGCCCGCGAGGATGACTTCATAGCTCAGGAGCTTAGCCGGTTGGTCATCGACCATTAGGATGTTGATTTTGTCTGCCGTCATCGGTCTTTGCTCCTCGCATCTCCGCATGTAGCGGCTACCGGCAAAATCGCAAGCTTTCGCGCCGCCGGATTAAGATCATTCGTTCGATAAATGGCGTACTTTCTTTTGATACTCGCCCGCACTGACGATCGTTTCGCCGGCTAACGATGCAACCACATCCGCAATGCCGCCAGCAGCTGTTCAGTGTTGACTGGCTTGGCTAGGTACTCTGAAGCGCCCGCTTCCAGGCACCTTTCGCGGTCACCCTTCATCGCCTTGGCCGTGAGCGCGATGATTGGCAGACGGCGAAGGGAAGCATTCTGCCGAATTACTTGCATGGTTTCGTAGCCATCCATCTCGGGCATCATAATGTCCATCAAAACGATGGCCAAATCGGTCGTGTGTTCGATGGTCTCGATCGCTTCTCGTCCGGTACCAGCGGAGAGCACCGTCATTCCACGGCGTTCCAGTACGCTGCTGAGCGCGAAGATGTTGCGTACGTCGTCGTCGACCACCAATACCTTGCGTCCTGCCAACGCATCGTCGGATCGGTGGAGGCGGTCGAGCATCTGCTGCTTCGACTGCGGCAGGTCGCCAACCACGCGATGCAGGAAGAGTGCCGTTTCATCGAGCAAGCGCTCCGGCGATTCCACATCCTTCAAGACGACGCTGCGAGCGAGGGTGCGGAGTTGCGCATCTTCCTCAGCCGTCAGCTCGCGGCCGGTGAAGACGACCACGGGTAGATCTTTCAATTGTGGCCGATCTCGCAGCTGCTCCAGGACCTCAAAACCGGTCATGTCGGGCAAGCGCAGATCGAGCACGACGCAGTCGTAGCCTCCCTGCTCAATCGCGGCGATCGCGGCTTCACCGGAGTCTGCAGCTTCGATGTCGATATCCTCATGCCACAGCAATTCCCGCGTACTTAGCACCTCGGCGGGATTGTCCTCCACAAGCAGGAGCCTTTTGCGGCGCGGCTGCGAGTAATCCTTGATGCGCGTGAGAGCCGCATCCAGGTCCTCGGTTGAAGTGGGCTTCGTGACGAACGCGAAAGCGCCGCGTGACAAGCCATGATGCCGGTCTTCATCGAGCGTCAGCATCTGCACCGGGATGTGGCGCGTTCTCGCATCCTGCTTCAGGTGATTCAAGACAGTCCATCCGAGCATGTCCGGTAGGAAAACATCGAGCGAGATCGCCGTCGGATTGTACTCCTGCGCCAGCGATAGAGCCTCCGCCCCCGTCATCGCACTCAGAACCTTGAATCCCTTATCGCGCGAAAGATCGCACAGCACGCGGGCATAGTGCGGATCGTCTTCGACGATCAACAGGATCGCGTCGCCCTCCGCAAGACTGTTGCGATCGTCTTCAATCCGGGCGTCCTGCTCGACTGCCGTAACCGTGGTGATGAAGACGGGCATGGCTTGCGGCGATCCGCCTGTCTTCTCTGTTTTAACGATGCTCGGTGCGGAAGGGCCAACGTATGTCTGCGGCAGGTAGAGCGTGAACGTGCTGCCATGGCCTGGGGTGCTGCGCAACTGAATTTCGCCGCCGAGCAAGCTTGCGAGTTCGCGGCTGATGGCGAGGCCCAGGCCGGTTCCGCCGTACTTGCGGCTCGTGCCTGCGTCTGCCTGCTGGAAGGCCTCGAAGATGATGCGCTGCTTCTCCGGCGGAATGCCAATGCCGGAATCCGAAACCGAGAATGAAACCACCGCACCGGCGCCGCTAAGAATCGGATGGTCGACGCTCCAGCCTTCCGAAGCGGCGGAAACGACAAGCCGGACGCCGCCCTGTTCGGTGAATTTGAACGCATTCGAAAGCAGGTTTTTGAGAACCTGCTGGAGGCGCTTGGAATCGGTGACAAGGCTCCGGCCCATGCCGGGATCGCTTGTCACTTCGAACTGCAGCCTGCGGTTTTCTGCCTCGTGGCGGAAGGGGCGCGAGACTGTGTCCAGAAGTGCGCCGAAGAATATTTCTTCGGCTTCGACCGAGACCGTTCCAGATTCGATCTTGGAAAGATCGAGAATGTCGCTGATGAGGTTGAGAAGATCGGTACCCGCGCCATGAATGGTGCGCGCGAATTCGACCTGCTTGGCGGTCAAGCTGCCGTCGGGGTTCTCGGCAAGCTGCTGGCCAAGCACAAGGATCGAGTTGAGCGGCGTCCGCAATTCGTGCGACATGTTGGCCAGGAATTCGGATTTGTATTTAGAAGTGAGCGCCAGCTCGCGGGCCTTTTCTTCCAGGGCGCGGCGGGCCTGTTCGATTTCCTGGTTCTTGCGTTCCACTTCGTAGTTCTGTTCGGCCAACTGCTGTGCCTTTTGCGCAAGCTGCTCGTTGGTCTGCTGCAGCTCTTTCTGTTGGGTCTGCAATTCTGTGGCGAGTTGCTGCGACTGCTTCAACAGGCCTTCGGTTTGCATCGTGGCTTCAATGGAGTTGAGCACGATGCCGATACTGGCGGTGAGCTGTTCAAGGAATGCCAGATGCGATGCCGTAAACGCGCTGAGGCTGGCAAGCTCGATGACGGCCTTCACGCGATCTTCGAAGAGCACCGGCAGCACGATCACATTTTTCGGTACCGCTTTGAAGAGGCCGGAGCGGATCGGCACTGTCTTCTTCGGGAGTTCGGTGATCAGCATGCGGCGTTTTTCTGCGGCGCATTGTCCGATCATGCCCTCGCCAATTCTGACTTCTTTGATGTAACCATCGGGCGTGTCGGCATACGTCGAGAGCAGCACGAGGCTGCCATCGGGCGCGGTCGACTCGATGCCCATCTGATAGATGACGCCTTGCTGCGCATTCACCAGGGGCGCGAGTTCCGAAAGCAGCATGCGACCTACGGTCGCGAGATCGCGCTGGCCTTGCAACATGCCGGTGAGCCGCGCGAGGTTGGTCTTCAACCAATCCTGCTCGGTGTTGCGATCGGTCGTGAGCCGGAGGTTGTCGATCATGGTGTTGATGTTGTCTTTCAGCTCAGCCACTTCGCCACGGGCTTCCACCTGGATCGACCGCGTCAGGTCGCCCTTGGTCACGGCTGTCGCCACTTCGGCGATCGCGCGCACCTGGTTTGTCAGGTTGTCGGCCAGCAGGTTCACGTTGCCGGTAAGATCCTTCCACGTTCCGGCAGCTCCCGGCACATTGGCTTGCCCGCCAAGGCGGCCTTCCACGCCTACTTCGCGGGCCACAGTGGTCACCTGATCGGCAAAGGTCGCGAGCGTGTCGGTCATGTTGTTGATGGTTTCGGCCAGCGCCGCCACCTCGCCCTTCGCGTTCACGGTGAGCTTTTGCGTGAGCGCTCCGTTGGCGACGGCGGTCACCACCTTCACGATGCCGCGGACCTGTTCCGTGAGGTTGGCGGCCATCACGTTGACGTTGTCGGTAAGATCCTTCCACGTTCCGGCCACACCGGGCACCTGCGCCTGTCCTCCCAGCTTGCCTTCCGTACCCACTTCGCGCGCTACGCGTGTCACTTCGGCCGCGAATGCGTTGAGCTGATCAACCATGGTGTTGATGGTGTCTTTTAGCTCGAGAATCTCGCCCTTCACGTCCACAGTGATTTTGCGCGACAAGTCGCCACGGGCGACGGCCGTAGTCACTTCGGCAATATTTCTCACCTGCGCCGTCAAGTTGCCGGCCATGGCGTTCACCGAGTCGGTGAGATCCTTCCAGGTTCCGGCGACGCCGGGCACGTTGGCTTGACCGCCAAGACGACCTTCCGAACCCACCTCGCGCGCCACGCGCGTCACCTCAGCAGCAAACGAGCGAAGCTGCTCGACCATGGTGTTCAGTGTTTCTTTGAGCTGCAGAATTTCGCCGCGCACATCGACGGTAATCTTGCGCGACAAATCGCCGTTCGCTATGGCTGTCGCAACTTCGGCAATATTGCGGACCTGGGCCGTCAGGTTGCCGGCCATGAAGTTAACCGAATCGGTGAGATCCTTCCAGGTTCCGGCCACGCCCGACACCTGCGCCTGGCCGCCTAGCTTACCGTCCGTACCCACTTCGCGGGCCACGCGCGTCACTTCGCCTGCGAATGCATTCAGCTGATCCACCATGGTGTTGATGGTGTTCTTGAGTTCGAGAATTTCGCCCTTCACGTCCACCGTGATCTTGCGCGATAAGTCGCCACGGGCTACGGCCGTCGTCACTTCGGCGATATTGCGGACCTGACCGGTGAGGTTGCCGGCCATGAAGTTCACCGAGTCGGTGAGGTCCTTCCAGGTTCCGGCCACGCCCGGCACGTTGGCCTGGCCGCCGAGCCTTCCTTCGGTGCCGACCTCGCGAGCCACGCGCGTCACTTCGCCGGCAAACCGGTTCAGCTGATCCACCATCGTATTGATGGTTTCTTTCAGCAGCAGAATTTCGCCGCTGACGTTCACCGTGATCTTCTTTGATAAGTCGCCGGTGGCAATTGCGGTTGAAACTTCGGCAATATTTCTCACCTGGCCGGTAAGGTTTGAGGCCATCGAGTTGACGTTGTCCGTGAGATCCTTCCAGGTTCCGGCCACGCCGGGCACCTGCGCCTGGCCGCCGAGTTTGCCGTCAGTTCCGACCTCGCGGGCCACGCGCGTCACTTCGCCGGCGAACGCGTTCAGCTGGTCGACCATGGTGTTGATAGTGTCTTTGAGCTCGAGAATTTCGCCTTTAACATCGACGGTGATCTTACGCGACAAGTCGCCGCGAGCCACCGCCGTCGCTACTTCGGCAATGTTTCTCACCTGGCCGGTGAGGTTCGAGGCCATGAAGTTGACGTTGTCGGTGAGATCCTTCCAGGTTCCGGCCACGCCTGACACCTGAGCCTGACCGCCCAACTTGCCGTCCGTTCCGACTTCGCGGGCCACGCGGGTTACTTCGCCAGCGAACGCATTCAGCTGATCGACCATCGTGTTGATGGTGTTCTTCAGCTCGAGAATTTCGCCCTTCACGTCCACGGTAATCTTGCGGGACAGATCGCCTCGGGCCACGGCCGTCGTCACCTCGGCAATGTTACGAACCTGGGCCGTCAGGTTGCCGGCCATCGAATTGACCGAGTCGGTCAGATCCTTCCACGTTCCGGCGACACCGGGCACGTTGGCCTGGCCGCCGAGTCTGCCTTCCGTACCAACCTCGCGAGCTACGCGCGTCACTTCGCCGGCGAACCGGTTCAGCTGATCCACCATGGTGTTCAGCGTTTCTTTCAGCTGCAGAATTTCGCCGCGTACGTCGACCGTGATTTTGCGCGACAAGTCGCCGTTGGCGATGGCCGTTGCCACCTCGGCGATGTTCCGGACCTGGCCGGTGAGGTTACCGGCCATGAAGTTCACGTTATCGGTGAGATCCTTCCAGGTTCCAGCGACACCGGGCACATTGGCCTGACCGCCGAGTTTGCCTTCGGTGCCAACCTCGCGAGCCACGCGCGTAACTTCGCCGGCGAATGCATTGAGCTGGTCGACCATGGTGTTAATGGTGTCTTTGAGGGCTAGAATTTCGCCCTTCACGTCGACGGTGATCTTGCGGGAGAGGTCGCCGCGGGCCACGGCGGTCGTCACTTCGGCGATGTTGCGGACCTGCGCCGTCAGGTTGCCGGCCATGGCATTCACTGAGTCGGTCAGATCCTTCCAGGTTCCTGCCACGCCGGGCACCACAGCCTGGCCGCCCAACTTGCCATCCGTACCCACTTCGCGGGCCACGCGGGTCACTTCCGATGCGAAGGAGCGGAGCTGGTCGACCATCGTGTTGATGGCTTCTTTGAGCTGCAGAATTTCGCCGCGTACGTCCACAGTGATTTTGCGGGAAAGGTCGCCGCTGGCCACGGCCGTTGCTACCTCAGCAATGTTTCTCACCTGGCCAGTCAGGTTCGAGGCCATGGAGTTGACAGAGTCTGTGAGGTCCTTCCAGGTTCCGTCCACGCCGGGCACCACTGCCTGACCACCGAGCTTGCCGTCCGTGCCAACTTCGCGGGCCACGCGCGTCACTTCGGCTGTGAACACTCCCAACTGCTGAATCATGGTGTTCACGATGTTGGCAGAGCGGAGGAACTCGCCTTCGAGCGGTCGCCCATCGACATCGAGGCGCACCGTTTGCGTCAAATTTCCCTGCGCCACGGCGGCGATCGCACGCGTTACCTCTGTCGTGGGTCGAAGAAGGTCTTCGACCAGCGTGTTGACGGAGGTCTCCATGTCGTCCCAGGCGCCACGGTGCCGCTCAAAGCGAATGCGCTCGCGGGTTCTACCTTCTTTACCCACCGCCAATCCGACGCGCTTCAGCTCGCGCGCCATCTGCTCATTGGTGGTCACAATCTCGTTGAAATTGTCGGCAATCTTACCCGGCAGTCCCGTCCAGGAAACGGGAAGCCTGACGCTGAAATCCCCATCCTTCATGGTTTGAAGGCTCTGCAAAATAGCCGCCATGTACTCGTGGGGGGTGCGTTCTAAACCGTTTGGGGGGAGGCTAGTGGGCTCGTCCTGTCCGAGGACAGGCTGCGAAACTACGGTCTCCATGGGCACCGACCTTTGGCGTGGAACGAAGAATTGCCAAGCGCACGGCGACATGGAAGAGCCTGCGGAAACTGACCCAGGGACCCAGCTCAACCTCATCCTGTACGCGCAGCTTAGGGAGGGATGCGATTTCTCGAACGAGGGTTGTCTAGAACAGCGGATTCTTCAAAAATCGGCGCGATGGGCTGAGCACGGAGGTAATTTTCGTCATCAAACAGGCCGGCGAGAAAGCCTACCCGTCCCGCTTTCTTCGCTGGTGTGTCGAGGGTATGTTCATGTCTTCCCTGTATTTGGCGACAGTCCGGCGGGTTAACTGGATTCCCTGCGCCTGCAACATGCCAGCCAATTGATCGTCTGTCAGGGGGTGGCGGGCATCTTCTTCTTCAATCAGTTTCTTCACCTTCCGCTTGAGCACCAGCAAAGGCGTGTCCGCGCCCTCGGGTCCGTTCGATCCCTCGGAAAAGAAGAAGCGGAGCTCGATCACGCCCTGCGGCGTGTGCGCGTACTTGTTGGCAACAGCGCGGCTCACGGTGGAGGGGTGTACACCGATCTCCTCAGCCACTTCCTTGATCATCATGGGACGCAGGGCCTCAATTCCCTGCTCAAGGAAATCCTGCTGCCGGCGCACAATCACGTCGCAGGTCCGCAGGATCGTGCTTTTGCGCTGTGCTATGTTACGCATCAGTTGCAGCGCCGAGCGGAACCGCTCCTTCACGTACTCCTTGACCTCTTTGTCAGTGCCTTCGGCCACCAACATGCGCCGGTAGCGCTGGCTCAGACGCAGACTAGGCAGGTCTTCCTCGTTCATTGTGACCACCCAATCGGTGCCCCGCTTCACAAACACCACGTCGGGTTCAATCAGACGCGTCTGCTCGCGGTTATAAAGCCGGCCCGGCCGCGGTTCAAGGGTGCGAATGAACTCAATCGCGCCGTGCGCCTCTGACGCAGAGACCTGCAGAGCCCGCGCAAGGTCTTTCACATCGCGCTTTTGGACCAGGTGCAGATGACGGTCAGCGATCAATGACGCGACCTCCATGCAGCGCTTCCGCTCTTCCAGCTTTGCCTCTGCCTCGACACGGAAGCCTCGATGCAGATCCTCGGACCCGTCCTCGCGATGGGGAGTGTAGACCTGACCAAACTCATGCTGCTGCGCCGCAATTTGGATCATCAGACATTCGCGGAGATCCCTCGCAGCGACCCCTGGAGGATCGAGGTGCTGGACCAGTTCGACTCCACGACGCACCAGGTCGAGGGCCGCCGCGTCATCCAATCCCTGATTTTCGAGGAGCGAGCTTACAGGGAACTGGCGGAGAGCCTCGATTAACTCTTCCTCACTGGCGGTGAGATAGCCATCTTCATCGAGATTGCCGATGATGAAATCAGCGATCAGTTTCAGGCGGGGCTCGACTGACGAAGCTCCTAGTTGCCATGTCAGATGGTCGGACAGGGTCGTTGGCTGGGAGAGAAAATTCTCAAAAGAGGGCCGTTCGTTCTCTTCGAACTCGGGTTGCGTACGGTACCCGGGGTCCAGATAATCCTGAAAATACGATCCGAAATCAATCTCATTGAAGGAATCTTTGGGAGCGGGGGCAGGTTCTGCGACACCGTGTTCGAGTTGCTCTAACCGCCCGTCTCGTTCCTGGCGTTCCTGGCGTCCCGCCACTTCATCCAGCATCGGAACTGTTTCGTCAATCTCCTCCAGGACAGGGTTTTCCACCATCTCGGCATCGATCATTTCCTTCAGTTCGAGCTTGTTGAGCGCGAGCACGCTCACCATCTGCATCAGGCCCGGCGTGAGGACCTGGCGCTGGGACACCTTCAAATTGAGTCTGGGCTGTAAAAGCGGCATACAGTGCTCGATTCCAGATTGGCTTTGGCTAATTAAGTGTACTTGGACATGAACTTGCTTGCAGGGGTAACTATTACCCGCTAGTACCATTTTCCCAAATTGGGCAAATTCCTGTGCGGAAGTCTACTTCTGGAAGGATTCGGCCTGCTACACCGTTCGTGGAATTGACTTTGCAATGTTTGCTGAATTCAATTCACCATGGGCGAGCCCCTTTGGGGCCAAATCAACTTAGCGAGAATCCTTCCCCAAGGTAGACGCGCCGCACTTCGACATCGTTTCCGAGCTCGTGCGGGGTCCCGGTCCGGAAGATCTTCCCCTCTGCAATGATATAGGCCCTGTCCGTCACGCTGAGGGTCTCACGGACGTTGTGGTCGGTAATCAGGATCCCGATGCCACTCGATTTCAAATCGAAGATAATCTTCTGCAATTCCAGAACGGCAATAGGATCGATGCCGCTGAAGGGCTCGTCGAGCAGAATAAAATTCGGCTGAATGCAAAGCGCTCGCGCAATCTCGACGCGCCGCCTTTCCCCGCCGGACAGAGCGTACCCGCGCGTGGTCCGGATGTGGGACAGATTCAATTGTTGAATCAGGCGCTCAGTCCGGGTGCGGCGCTCGCGTGCATCGAGCGGTTGCGCCTCCAGAACCGCCAGAATGTTTTCTTCAACGGTCAGCTTGCGGAAAACGGAGGGTTCCTGAGGCAAATAGCTGATCCCAAAATTCCGCGCCCGAAGATACATTGGCGTTCGGGTGATGTCGATGTCATCCACCATCACACGGCCCGTCTCCGGGGGAATGAGACCGACGATAATGTAAAAGCTCGTGGTCTTGCCGGCGCCATTCGGCCCCAAAAGCCCTACCACTTCGCCGCGGGAGATTCGCAGGTTGACGCCGCGCACAACCTGCCGCCCCTTATAAGTCTTGCCGATTCCTTCGGCGATCAATGTTTCCATCAATCTCTCAAGCGTACAGTGGCGATCTCACGGCTTCTTTGGCATCGTGGTCTCGGTTGAGGTCTGGCGTCCGTCGCCTTCGACATTGACGCTATCATCGCGACTATTGAAAATCAAAGAGCTTCCCGTGACTGTACCGCGCGCCGGATCCGTCATCCGCGGAGGCGCGGCAGCCGTTCCAGTGAGCACATATTCACCGCGCTCACTGGAGTAGTCGAGTTTCTCGCCCGTTCCGTGCCTGCCCTGCGAATCGATGATCACATTTCCCAGCGCCGTCATCCGGTCTACCTGCGCGCTCCCCCCATCTTTTCCAGCATGATTCCCGGCGGGCAGCAACAACAGTTCCACTTCGCTGGAGTGCGTTGTCGCATCTCCGGTCTCGGCCACCACGTTGCCCACCGCGCCACCATGCATCACTGCTTTCCGCTCGGCGTCGGAGTATTTCAGGTCGCCACCCCGCACCCGAATCACGGAAGGAGTGTCGGATCGGCTCGATTTGTTCCGCACCGCATTGGACTTGTTCTGCTCGCCATTCGTCTTAGTCTGGTCGGCATTCGCCGCGCTCACCAGCACCACCTTCACCGGATCTGCCGCATTTGCCGTCCGTGCTTCCAGCGTTTGCTTCGTCCGATCCAGCACAATCACTGGCGCGGCAATCGAATTTCCCTGCTGCCACAAACGCGCCTGTCCGCGAAACGTCGCTTCGCCGGTCGCCTGGTGCAACTGTGCCTCTGCTGCGATTACGTGCGCGGGGCCTTGCGCTCCTAATCCTGGGCCTGGCTGCGCCGCCGACGTTGGGACCTGCTTGGGATTCGCTGTCGCGCTATCGCCAAACCAAGTGGCCTTCACGTTTCCGCGCGCGAATGCATCGCCTGAAGCCCGGGAGACATCAATCTTGTCTGCAACAAGGTCCAGACCGCCGTTCATCACGCGGGGATTTCCGGTCAGATGCAACAACTCTGCGGTCCCCTCATAGTCAGCACGTTCCGCCGTGGCCCGCAAAGCGGAAGGCGCAGCCGCTCCAGCCTTAGTGGCCGCCTGCCGCACGAGGACAACGTGGCCCTCCATGGTCGCTGCGTCGATCTGCATGGCACCGGACGGAGCGCTTGCCTTCTGCGCGTGGTGTTTTGCATCGGCAGCCTGTGTTCCCGTGAAACGAGCTTCAAGCCGATCGCCGCTCGTCGTCTGGCGCGTGCCTGTTTCAGTTGTTTGCTCGAGGTTCGCGTGTCCGGCACCGGTGAGCGCGCTCAGAGAGGAGTCAGGGCCAAACATCCCCTTCACGTCATCAGCCGTCATGCGGGCATGCGTCGCGGCGCTCGTTCCGCGCTGGCTTTCGCTTGTCACCACTACTCCGCCGATGCCGTGCAGCGAATCGATCTCCACCTGGCCCTTGCCGGAATCGCGAAACGCAAGGTCGGCAACGGGCGACTCCCAAACACGGTGTGCGCGCGTGGCAATACCAGCCATGTTCGCTTGCTCGTCGCTGTCAAAGTTGACGCCTCGCTCCATGTGCGCGAGCCGTAGAACTCCCCCGGAAGCAAATTCGAGTTGAGCCGTTGGCGCTGTTCCGTGCAGCTTGCGGCCATTGGCGTCGGAATCGACCGTCACCCCACCTTCGAGGTGGCCGAGCTTCGGCTGACTATGCTCGTCGAACTGGAGCGACCCGGTCGGCGCTGTCAAATGTCCGCCCGATGCGGTGGTCAACACCAGACCGTTGGTCGCATCCAGTTGCTGCGCCGAGCCGTCGTCACGAAACTGGATTGTCGCCTGCTTGGCGCGCGCATCTCCGTGTCGATACTTGGCCGTGCCTGCAATCAAACGGCAGAGATCCGCGTTGCGATCGAGTTCCGCGTGCTGAGCCGTGATCGCCACCGGATCCACACCGTGCTGCGTATTCAATTCCACCGCGCTGTCCAGCAACAGCCGGCCATTCTGTGAGTCGTAGGAGGCCCCCATCGCACTACCCCAGCCCTGCGGCAAATCGAATTCAACGTGCTGAGTCGAGGTGGCCACACCGGTGTTTTGGTTAAACGTGAGCCCGCTGGTCTTTACGCGAATTTGATCAGGCGGCGAAACCTTTGCAGCGGGATCGGGCGCATCCTTCTTTTTCTCCTTTGCCGGGCTCGTGCCCGCCTTTTTTGCCGTTCCCATTTGCGCATTTACAGGCCGATCGAGCGTGATTTCAACCGGACCGTCCGCCTGCGCTATGCCGGCCTGCTGGTCGTATTCAAATTCGGAGCCCTCAATCCTGTCGGTCCCACCACCAGCCGGATCATACATTTCAATCTTCACTACGTGCAGCCGATAACGCTGGTTCTTGAGCTGTTCAACCTTGGACGCGGTGATCTTGAATTGCGCATGACCCGCGTGAAACTCAGCGTGCGTGAAGCCGTTTGCCTCTTGCTGTATATCAATGCCAAGCTTCTTGGGCAGATCGCGTCGGTTGAAAGGACTTCTCCACCGGCCAATGGTCAGGAACACGCCGAGAGCGACCACCAGCAGCACACCCGCCACCAGCACCACCGTTCGTATCCGTTCAATGGTGAAGCGCACGCGTTAATTCCCCATGCCGAGCCGGGCCGCCAGGCGCTGCGCAAGGCTCTCTCCCAATTCGCTCCACAAAACGCGCGCAGTGGCCCCGGAACCTTTCTCTAGAGCCGACGTGAGTTCCACCAGTTGACGCACGTTCTCCTCGATGTGCCGAGCTGAAAACGCGTCGAGATCCGCATCGACCTCAAGAAAGGCCTCGTCGTCGCCGAAGTCGATCCGGATGTGCCCATCCTGCTCGTACGTACCCTCATCGAACAAGGGTCCGAAGCCCGTTACCCGCACCAGCCGCGGTCCGCGTGCCCAACGCGGTTCGACGTTGAGAGCCTTTTCGAGCTCCCACAGATTCCAGCCAATCTGAAATTCATAGGCATAGTCGTCGTGGAGCAGCTCCATTGCGGCTTCCACGGCCTGTTGTGGTCCTGCGCCTCGGGCGCCGCCTCCATATACGTGCTGAAAAACCGGTGACTCTTTCCAGCTCACAGGCCATACGGTTGCGGAGTAGACCCCCGCTTCACCGCCGTGCGCGGCAAAGGTGCCCAGGGCTGCCGTCATTTTGTCGGGGAGAGCGGCTAGGCGCAGATTCGGATACCACAAACTCAAATAAAGCGTGTCGGACATCTCTATTGATTTTAGACGCGCTGGCCCTTCCTCCGATGCAACCATCCATCAGAGGGACCCGAGGCCGTCAGGTCTTGGAAAAAGTCGGTAGCAAAGAGGCCTTCAGACTCGGACCCAAACGCCGTTACACTGTTCAGCAAGTCCTTCAGGAGCGAATCGTGAGCCCAGCCCGCACCCTCGATCCACGCACCCTCAATCCTCAAATCGACGCCTACATCGCCAAGTCCAGACCCTTCGCACAGCCCATCCTGAATCACATTCGCGAACTGGTGCACACGGCTTGCCCCGGTGTCGTCGAAACCATCAAATGGAGCAGGCCCTTCTTCGAATACAAGGGCGTCATCCTCGGCAATATGTCTGCATTCAAGGAGCACTGCAGTTTCGGATTTTGGGGCGAAGAAATCGCCGCCGTGCTGCGCGACGCCAAACTCCTGCAGCCGGACGCCATGGGTTCGCTCGGACGCCTCACGCGCGTGGAAGACCTGCCCACCGACAAGCAGATGCTCGGTCTCCTGCGCCAAGCCGTCGCTTTCATCGAGAACGGCCAGTACACCAGCCCCATCGCCGCCCGGAACAAAGTGGTCAAGGCTCCCAAACCCGCTGTTGAAGCCCCTCCGGAGTTCAGCAGGGCGCTCAAAGCGAATAAGAAAGCCTCCGCCGCCTTTACCGCCTTCAGCCCCAGCTGCAAACGGGAATATGTCGAGTGGATCGCCGACGCCAAGCGCGCCGAGACACGCGACAAGCGCATTGCCACAGCCGTCGAGTGGATTAGCGAGGGGAAACAACGCAACTGGAAATACCAGAACTGCTGAGACAGACGCCGAATCGGCGAGTGCTTACGAAGTTACGATCTCGCTGAAGTCGGCGATGCTTGAGAAGTTGCTCAGGACTCCTGCGATGAGGGCAAGGTTGGCGCCGCGAATCTCTTCGTCTGGGTCGAGGACCATGACCTTGTCGAAGAACGCGTCGACGGTGGGCCGAAGCGTGGCGATCAGTGCAAGAGCCTCCGAGTACTTGCGCTGCTCGCGAAGCCTCGCCACCTCGTTCCCGAGCGATTGGATTGCGTTTCTCAAGATCTTCGCGTAATCGGAATTGATGTTGGCCCAATTTCCGTGAGCGTAACCCTTTTCTTCCGCCTGGCGTAGGATGTTCTTGATGCGCCTGAAGGCTGCTGAAATCGCGGCAAAGTCCTCCGAGCCGCGCACGGCCGAGAGCGCCTCGCAGCAGGCGATCGCATCGCGTATGTCGCCGGTGCCCACTGCCAGGACGGCATTGACGACGTCATATGCAAAACCGCGAACATCCTTCAGATAAAAGTGCAGGCGCTCGAGTAAGAACACTGCCACCTCTCGATGCAGATTCATCTGATCGTTCAATCCACCTGGGGACTTTTCTTGCTGCGGTTCATCAGGAATGCCGGCATCGATTACCGCAGTTAGATTGAGCGGCAGATCCGACTCGGCAAGAATTTTGACAACCGCATTGGCTGCGCGGCGCAAAGCAAACGGATCCTTCGATCCAGTCGGCGCGGCGCCAATGCTGAACATCGCAGCGATTGTCTGCACGCGGTCGGCGAGCCCGAGCATTTGCCCTTCGACTGTTGAGGGGATCGCATCCTCAGTCGACGCTGGCGTGTATTGATCGTAGATTGCTTGCGCGACTGTTTCGCCGAGCCCTTGAGCTCGCGCGTAAACTCCGCCGATAATGCCCTGCAATTCCGTGAACTCCTTCACGAGTTCGGCTGTGAGGTCTGTCTTCGCCAATTCGACGGCCTTGAAGAGAGCCTCTTCATCGAATGCAACACCAACGGCTTTGACAGCCTCGGAGAGTTCCTGCGCGACTCGGAGATTCTGCTCCGTTTTCCAGAAATAGCTCCCCAGCTCCTTCTGGAAGGTCACATTCTTCAGGCTCTCCACGCGTTCGGTTAGCGGCGTCTTCTGATCGAAGTCCCAGAAGAACTGCGCGTCCTTGAAGCGCGCACGCAGCACGCGCGCGTTACCGTGGCGAATGATTGCTTCTCCCTCTTCATCCACCGCCGTGTTCAACACCGCGAGAAAATGCGGAGCAAGCTTGCCGTCTGCGCCTTCGACGGCAAAATACTTCTGATGATCGCGCATCACCGTGACCAGCACTTCTTCGGGCAGCTTCAAATACTCGGGCTCAAATTCGCCGAGAATCACCGTCGGCCACTCGGTCAAGTGCAGCACCGTCTCGACCAGCGGCTCGTCCTCACGCCAGCGCGCCCCGGCAACGGTCCGTGTCGCCTTGTCCAGCGCCTTGCGGATGGTTTGCCTGCGCTCGGCTGTATCGACAACCACGAATGCCTTGCGCAATGCCTCGGAATAGTCTTTGGCCGACGCAATCACCACCGGCGCATCCCCGTGCAGCACTCGATGACCGCGGCTGGTGTTACCCGCGGCGATCCCCGCAATCTCCAAAGGCACAACTACAGAATCAAGAAGCGCCACCAGCCAGCGCACCGGCCGCACAAACCGCTCCGGCTTGCCAGCGCGCCAATACATATTCTTGGCCCAATAAGTCGCGAGAACTTCTTTCGGCAATTCGGCGGCCAGCACCTGCGGCGCGGCCACTCCCTTGCGCCTTATGCTTGCCCCGACGTACTCGCCCTTGGCCGTCGTGACCTTTTTGAGCGCAGAAACGGCAACACCCGCCTTCTTCGCAAACGCCTCGGCTGCGGCTGTGGGCGCTCCGTCTTTGAACGCCACTTTCCACGACGGGCCTGTCATCTGCTCCTCGGCGTCGGCCTGCGCAGCCAAAACGCCTTCGACCAGCACTGCGAGACGGCGCGGAGTCGAGTAAGTCGTCACCTTCGCGGAGGGATCGAGCAGGCGCTCGCGGGTCAGCAATTCCCCCACGCGCCGACCCAGCTCCGCCTCAGCCCCGGCAATCATGCGGGCGGGAACTTCCTCCAACCCAATTTCCAATAGAAAATCTGACATGCTAAGCCACCGCCTGCTGCACGGCGTAGGCTTTGGCCACGCCTACGGCAAGGGCGCGAATGCGCCCAATCACGCCAACGCGTTCCGTCACGCTGATAGCTCCGCGCGCATCGAGAATGTTGAACAGGTTCGAGCATTTCAACGCCAGCTCGTAGGTTGCCAACAACGGAAAGCGCCGCTTCTCCGCACTGGGTGCGCTTTCGCTCTCAAGCAACGTGTTAGCTTGGATCAAAAGGGCCTTCGCTTCGGCCTCGTACAGGTTGAAGTGTTCCCAAAGCTTCGCGACATCGGCAGTCTCGAAGTTATACACCGAGAACTGCAGCTCCTCGGCGAACCGAACTTCGCCATAAGTCACCGGCGCGCCTGTCTCGGGATCGCGTGCCCACACAATGTCGTAGATGGAATCAAGGTCCTGCAGCACCTGCGCAATGCGCTCCAAGCCGTACGTCAGCTCGGCGCAAATCGGGTCGAGATCGAGGCCGCCGCATTGCTGGAAGTAAGTGAACTGGGTAATCTCCTGCCCATCGAACATCACCTGCCAGCCCACGCCCCACGCGCCACCCGCCGGCCACTCCCAGTTATCTTCTTCAAACTTGATGTCGTGTTTTTTGAGATCGATTCCCAGCGCTTCGAGGGACTCCAGATAGAGCTCCTGCACATTCACGGGCGGCGGCTTCAAAATGAGCTGAAACTGTGTGTGCTTGAAGAGGCGGTTCGGATTCTCACCATATCTCCCGTCAGCAGGTCGCCGCGAAGGCTGCGCATAGCCAACT
>Ga0302326_10004208_pt1 | contig 33451 bp, 30 predicted proteins | sample Palsa_T0_3_FD_202264 | JGI IMG/M metagenome (GOLD analysis project Ga0302326, IMG submission 202264) | Peat permafrost microbial communities from Stordalen Mire near Abisko, Sweden - Palsa_T0_3 | ecosystem: Environmental > Terrestrial > Soil > Palsa > Peat permafrost | place: Sweden: Abisko...
CATACCGGCCACACCATCGGTACGCGGAACGGGCGCGGACGCTCGGGATCCTTGTAGCGGAGCACCAGCACGCCCAGACTCACCAGAATAAACGCGAACAGCGTGCCGATATTGGTCAGATCGTACGTCTCGCCGGCGTCGCCCACTAGCGACCACAGCGCGACGAAGATTCCAGTCAGCAGAGTTGTGGCCCACGGAATATGAGTGCGCGAGTGGATTTTCGCCGCCCACCGCGGCAACAGACCGTCGCGAGCCATCGCAAAGAAGATGCGCGGCTGTCCGTATTGAAATACCAGCAGGACGGCCGACATGGAGACCGCCGCGCCCAACGCCACGATCCAGCCCACCGCGTGGAAGCCCGATGCGTCCAGAGCGTACGCCAGCGGGTCCGCCGCCTTGCCGAGCTCCTTATACGGGACCATGCCCGTAAGCACGAACCCCACGATAATGTAGATCACCGTGCAGATCCCCAGCCCGCCCAGAATCCCGATGGGCAAGTTGCGCTGCGGATTGATGGTCTCCTCCGCGGCCGTGGAAATGGCGTCGAAGCCGATATACGCGAAGAACACGATGGCCGCGCCCTGGTGGATTCCTGTAAATCCGTTGGGAGCGAACGGATGATAGTTGGCCGACTTTAAATGCGTGATGCCGACTGCAACGAAGAGAGTCAGCGCCAGCAGTTTGATGATCACCATGATGTTGTTCGCCGTGGCGCTCTCGCGCGCGCCGCGCAGCAGCAGCCAGGTGATCAGCATGACGATGCCGAAGGCCGGAACGTTGACCAGAATCGGCACTCCAAAAATGTGCGGCGCGGACTGCAACAGCCCATGCACCGGCGCATCGGGACTGAGCAGCGCAGTGCGATAGCCGGTGCTCAGCCACGACGGTAGGTCGAAGCCGACTCCATGAAGCAGCGTCTTGAAATAATCGCCCCACGAGATCGCCACCGCGACATTGCCTACGGCATATTCCAGGATCAAATCCCAGCCGATGATCCAGGCAACCAGTTCGCCCAGCGTCGCGTATGAGTACGCGTAGGCGCTGCCCGCTTGCGGAATCATGGATGCTAATTCCGCATAGCAGAGTCCGGCCAGCGCGCACGCGCCACCCAATAGCAGAAACGAAAAAACCAGCGCCGGACCCGCGCCCACACGGACCACATTGCCCGCCGCGTCCAATTGTCCGGCGGCCGCGGTGCCGATGGCGCCGAAGATTCCCGCGCCGATCACCGCCCCGATGGCCAGCATGATCAGGTCGCCGGCCCGCAGGCTGCGCTTGAGACCGCCGGAGCCCTCGGTTTCCTTCACCAGCGCGGCAATCGGCTTCCGCTCGAAGAGTTGGGACATTGCGCAAATTCTAGCAGAATGGCGGTGGCCTACGCCTTCGACGCCAGCGGGTACGCCAGGCTCTCGATCAGCCACTCTCGGTTCTTGCGCACATCGTCCGTCAGGCGCCGGCACAACTCCTCGCGCTGTTCGAACAGCCGGTACCCCGCGCGCGGGCGCAGATACCCGCGGGCTTTTGGCTCACGCGCAAACACGGCTTCCTCGCCTTCCTCATGCACCATCCGATGGTAGCGCGCCCGGTTATCGAGCAACGCTTTCATCAGGAACGGCATCACCATGGAGTAGTCGGCCTGCATGCTCTCGGTGGTCTGCAGGTAGGTGTCTTTATCGACCTTCCCCCACGTCACCGCTTCCGCCGGCGGGCACGACGACAGCGATCCATCCGTCACCGGCGCGGTCACAATCTGCACGTCGAACTGGTACCCGCGGACATTCGGCAGTCCCAGCACCTGCCCCAGCGCCGGCTCTGGCTGCAGGTTGTAATTCTTGGGCACACCGCCGCCGAGAATTACCGTGCCGAGGGCCTGCACCGAATTATCGAACAGCCCCCAGCGATGGTAGGCGCAAGCCTCGAAAACCTCGGCGTGCAGGTCGAGATCGAACGCGTAGTCGGGAATCAGACCCGCCTGCTTCATGGCCCACAGCTTCATGGAATTCAGGAAGACGCTGCCATCGCCCGGCGCGCCCACGAAAATTGGAATAGCCGCCGCGTGGCAAGTGGAAAGCAGACCGGAAGTGACGCCGTTCTGCTTTTCCTGTTCGGCGTAATACCGCCCCAGCAGGTAACGCAGCTCCGTGCCGGTCATCTTGCGCTGGAATTCCGGCCGCGCCAGCACCGCCGTGAGGAAGCGATCCTGATCCAGCAGCACGCCTTCGTCGAAGGCCATATCGGTCACCCGAATGGTGCCCTCGTCGCGCAGCGCGCCATCGTCGGTAAAGATAGGAACTTCGTGAATCGGGCCAGCCTTATAGGCGTCCAGGCTACGATGGCCGTCGTGATAGCAGACTGCGTCGGTGGTGCTCAGATAAGCCACCCATCCCGTTTCCAGCAACGGGATGAGCCATGTTTGATGTTGTCCCGAGACGGTGACGGGCCCGGAAACCGCCAGCGTCAACGGGCATCCCATGCCGATAGCGCGATCCAGAATCTGATAGATACGCCGCAGGAAAGCGCCGCCGAACGCGGGGAGACAATGGGTGAAGATTTCGTCCAAAGTAGAGCATTCGTCCACACGGCGGACCTGCACATAATGGCGGTGTTTCGCTGGCATAAGTTTGACGGTACCAGATGTGGGTGCGCGGCATGAAAATGGAAAGTAGTGGAAACCCGATTTCCGCCGCCTGCGTCCAGGCGAAGTCGGCATATTCTTGAGCCGGGATGCCTAGGCCGCGGTGTGATCGCGTCGCCGGAATGCGGGCAGAATGGCCTGAAGTACCGAGTACCCCCAGAGTTGGCCGCATTTGCATGGGATTTCGGCAAGCCTCCGCTTTCAGGTCGCGCACCCACGAGATGTCGTGCGGCGGTTGTCCCGAGTGTAACGTGTTAAGGTTGAATCCTAGGGATGAACATTCTTTTCGTGGGGGATATTTTCGCATCTCCCGGGCGGCGCATTACCGCCGACCATCTGCAGGACATCATCGCCACTAACCGGATCGACCTGACCATCGCCAACGCCGAGAATTCCGCCGGAGGCTTCGGCATCACGCCGGCCATCGCCGAGGAACTCTTCGAAATCGGCGCCGATGTGCTCACCTCTGGAAATCACATCTGGGACAAGCGCGAGATCTTCGACTACCTCACGCGGCAGCCGCGCCTGCTCCGTCCGGCCAACTATCCCGAAGGGCCGGGCAGCGGCGTCTTCGTGCAACGCGCCCATAACGGCGTGAATTGCGCGGTCATCAATCTGCAAGGCCGCACCTACATGCCGTCCACCGACTGCCCGTTTCGCAAGGCGGACCAAATTCTGGCGGCACTCGACCCCGCAGTGAAGGTGAAGTTCGTCGATTTCCACGCCGAAGTGACGAGCGAGAAAATCGCCATGGGCTGGTACCTCGACGGCCGCGTTTCCGCCGTCGTCGGCACCCACACGCACATTCCTACGGCGGACACGCGGATTCTTCCCGGCGGCACGGCATACCAGACCGATTGCGGCATGACCGGACCGTACGACTCGGTCATCGGAGTGGAGACCGGCATCATCATCCAGCGCTTCCTGACGGGACTTCCGGTCCGCATGGAAGCGGCTCGCAAAGGCGCGGAACTGCACGCCGTGATTGTGGACGTGGACGAGGAGACAGGCAAGGCGCGCGCCATGCGGCGCCATGCCATCAACGGAGACTAGCCGATGGCTCCTTCCAGTCCGATTCCCGATTTCGCCGCCTTCTACGGTCAGGAAATCGGAGCGCTGTTGCTCGGGCTGGTGTTTTTCTTCCTCTACCGGCAGTCGCGCGTCGTTTACTTCGGTCTGTGGGCGATCGGCTGGCTGCTGCGCTTCCTGGCGGGCATTTTCGGCTATCAATTGCTGCGTAGCGGCTCGGTCGGGTGGATGGCGCCTTACGCGGTCTTTGAATTCGGATTCGCCATCGTGCTGATTGCGGCCGCGCGCGCCGGCTTCGCCTCCAGCATCAAAGATTGGCGCACAGTCCTCCGCTTGATTTCCATTTTGCCGATCTTTGTGGCGCTAATCTACGCTTTCGGGTGGTTTTCCCGCTTCGACGGCTACCGCGCCGCCGATGCAGTTGTGCTATGCGGCGTCTACGCCTACAACTCCGTGGCGCTGCGCAAGAATACCGGCCTCGGCGCCCGCGTCTTCCGCGTTTCTCTCTTGGTGCTGGCCGCGGGCCTGCTACTGCACGCCATGGAATTCATCGGCGTCTTCCATGTCTATCACGGCTATGAGACCTACAGCGACTTCATTCTCCTCTGCCTGCTCGGTTTCGGCGCCATGGCGATGTGGAATGAAAGCCAGATCGACCGCATCCGCCAACTGGCGGGCGAAGTGGACTCCCTTCGCCGCGAAGCGCACCAGCGTCTCGACCTCGATCACCTCACGGGACTGCTCAACCAGGCCGCTCTATCTCGCCGGGTCGATCAACCGGATCCCTTCGATGGCGTGGTAGCAGTATGCGATATGGACAACTTCAAGGACGTGAACGACCGCTATGGACATCTGGTGGGCGATGAAATCCTGCGCAATATCGGCAACCTGCTGCGAACGTCCATTCGCCACGAAGACGAAGCGTTCCGTTGGGGCGGCGACGAGTTCGTCATTCTCTTCCACAATCAGCGGACGGAAGTCGCCAATAAGCGCATGCAGGTCGTTTCCGCGCGATTGCTCGAATTCCGCGTCCGCGGCTACGGAGTGCTGCCGATTACTTTCAGCTGGGGCACCGCCGAGGCCGGCGGCCGCCTCTTGCGCGACGCTCTCGACGAGGCCGACCAAAGCATGTACGCGCTCAAGCGCGCCAAACCCCGAACCGAATGGCGGCAGTAGACGCCGCGCTGGGACCTTCTGTCCGCAGCGTTCGAGCTCCTGATGTCGTCCCGGATAGTCGGCGGACTCGGGAAATTGAGTGGCGCCGAGATTCAGGGGCGACGTGGCGCAGCCTTGTCGCCGCACTTCGCCCGCTTCGGGCAGTGCTACGATTGGCGCATGTCAGGACCGGCTTCTCAGGGCGTGTGTGCCTCCTGCCAACACGCATCTACTGTGATCTCGGACCGTGGCTCGACGTTCCTCTTTTGCGGCTTGTCACGGACCGATCCACAGTTTCCGAAATATCCAAGACTACCGGTCCTCGCGTGCTCGGGATGGAAGCCGGTGGAGGCGCCGGATTAGCCCCCCTCCCGCGCGGCTGCGGCTCGGTAAGAGGTCGCGGTTTAGCAATACGGGACGCTGTGCCACAATTGGAGCCATGAATGAAAAGATCGCGCTGATCACGGGCGCCGGCAGTGGAATCGGGCGGGCGGTAAGCATCGTCTTGCAGTCGGCCGGATATTCGGTCGTACTTGCAGGCCGCCGCAGCGAGGAATTGGAGCGTACCGCGTCCATGGCTTCCCCGCAAGGCGGGACCATACTTGCCGTCCGGGCTGACGTGAGCGATCCTGCTTCCGTGAAGGACTTGTTCGCGGCCGCCAAGAAGAGATTCGGCCGCCTCGACGTCCTGTTCAACAATGCGGGCCGCGGAGCGCCGGCCATACCGATGGAAGATCTTTCATTCGAGCAGTGGAGCGCAGTGGTGGGCGTCAACTTGACAGGTGCTTTCCTGTGCTCGCAGGAAGCCATCCGCATGATGAAAAAGCAGCAGCCGCAAGGCGGCCGGATCATCAACAATGGATCGATCTCGGCGCATGTTCCCAGGCCCAATTCCGCGCCCTATACGGCCACCAAGCACGCCATCACGGGACTCACGCGCAGCATCTCGCTAGACGGGCGCGAGTTCAACATCGCTTGCGGACAAATCGACATCGGCAATGCGGCCACGGAAATGACCGAGCGGATGTCGAACGGCGTACCGCAAGCGAACGGCTCGATTCTGGTCGAGCCCCGCATGGACGTGCGGCACGTTGCCGACGCGGTGCTGTACATGGCCAACCTGCCGCTCGACGCCAATGTAGAGTTCATGACGGTCATGGCGACGAAGATGCCATTCATCGGGCGGGGGTGAAGTCGAAAGTAACGCTCACCACAGAGGCACAGAGACACAGAGAAAAACAATTCAGAGAAGACAGGAGTTCCGCTGCATTCAGGCGGACGCAACATCCCGTGTGCGGCGCTGCTTGTTTGCGGAAGGGACAGCGGTCTGTCGGGGCGGACCTGAGTCAAGCGAAAAACGAGAGCAATCGGAGGTGGCGGAGAACACGGAGAGGTTCGCACCAGGAGCACCAGGAGCACAAAGGCATCGTACACTGGTGATTCATGAGCCACTACGTCGTAACGGGGGGAGCGGGATTCATTGGTTCGGCGATTGTCCGCCGCCTACTCGAGGAGGGCGCGGGACGGGTTGTCGTCATCGATAATCTGCTCACCGGACACGAGGCTAATCTGGAGGAAGTGCGGCGCTCCGTCGACCTTCAGATCGCCGACATCCGCAATTACGAAGAGATCGCTCCGCTGATTCGCGGCGCAGCGGTCGTCTTTCACGAGGCCGCGATTCCTTCCGTGCCGCGATCCATCGTCGATCCGGTGCCCTCCCACGAAATCAATATCGACGGCACATTCAATGTCCTGCGCGCCGCTCACGAAGGAAAGGCGGGACGCGTGGTGTACGCGGCGTCTTCGTCGGCGTATGGCGACACACTGGTGCTTCCCAAGGTGGAGAGCATGAACCCGCAGCCGAAGTCGCCCTACGCGCTGCAAAAACTGGTGGGGGAATATTACTGCAACATCTTCACCGGCGTGTACGGCCTGGAAACGGTGGGTATCCGCTACTTCAACGTCTACGGCCCTCGGCAGGATCCTTCCAGCCCTTATTCGGGCGTGCTCTCGCTGTTTCTGAAAGCCGCCATCGAGCGCACTTCCCCCACGATTTTCGGCGATGGCGAACAATCCCGCGACTTTACCTATGTGGAGGACGTGGCCGAATTGAATTTGAAGGCTGCCCGTGCGGAAAATGTGGCGGGCAAGATATACAACGGAGGCAATGGCGGACGGATCACGCTGAATCAGGCGTGGGCAATGGTGCAGAAGCTGGAAGGCGTGGAGATTCCGCCCGTCTTCGGCGCGCCGCGCGTAGGCGATGTGCGCGACTCCCAGGCCGATACCACGGCCGCGATCCGCGATCTGGGCCACGCCCCGAAGTTCTCATTCGAGGACGGAATGCGTCTGACGCTCGAGTGGTACCGTAAGCAGGCTGTGGCGGCGAAGTAGCGGACGGACCTCGAAGAGGCTTAAACTAGTGCCTGTCCATGATCGAGATCACTCATCGCGAAGTCGCACCCGGTACGGTGGTGATTACCCTCACCGGTAAGTTGATGCTGGGGCCCGAGGGCGACGAGGTCGTCAGCATCGTGGAGCAGCAACTGGCCGCGGGAGCCCGCAAGTTCATCTTCGATCTTTCGGGCGTGACGGTAATCGACAGCACCGGTATCGGCCGATTTATTTCCAGCTTCAACAAGATTATGGCTGCCGGCGGGGAGATGCGCATGGCCGGCGCGGAAGGTCACGTGATGCAATCCTTCCGCGTCAGCCTGCTCGACAAAGTTTTTACTTTTTATCCCACCCTACAGCAGGCGCTGTAGCGGCCTCGACCTCGAAATCGGCCGAGCGGTTCATCTGCTTCCCCTTCGAGTCGCCGCATGCCACATCGAGATGATACGATCCGGGCGGCAGATCTTTCACCGGCACCTTCATGATGACGGGAACCACTGGACTGCCCTTGCGAATGTAGTTATCCAGTGCCATCGTGCCAGAGTTGACCTTGGCCTCGCCCGATTTCCGGTCGGTGATCTTGAGAGCCATCATGACCTTCGGCGGATTCTCCTCAGTCAGTCCAGGCTCATAAATCTCCATGTACAAGCCGATCGGATCGGTGGGCTTAAAGCTGTAAAGGCCAGTGGGAACGTCCTGTACGCCCATGGCTACCAATGGCACCTTGTCTTCGATCAATACCGCGTCCAGACCGGAGTCGTTCTCCATCCTCTGCAATTCGCCGATCGCCATTCCGCTAACGGCGAACTGTTTGCCGTCGTACGGTTCGATGACCAGCGGCTTCTCGATCTTTCCGAAATTCTCGCCCCCGGCGCTGAAGACCACGCGGAAGTTGTATTGCCCCGAAGAAACATCGAGCTGGGTCTCATAGTGGACCGCCTTCTTCATGAATTCTTCTACCTGGACTTTGTTCTCGTAGTCGAACTTGAGGGTGTCGCTGAACTTGGCGCCCACCGAATTGTCCGCGCGGTAAGCGATCCCCAGGATGTTCATCTCCGCGTGGAGCTTGCCCTTCACCTTTTCGAAATTGAATCCCTTGCTGGGGATTTCCATGGCCACGTTGACGCGCGCCACGTTGGGTGAGGCGTAGAAGAACGGAAGCTGCAGCGGCGCGCCCAACTTGCCTGCGGAAACGCCCACCGCGATAGCTTCCATTTCCGTTTCCGCCGGCTTGCCAGCCAGCACATCCACCTGGCGCACATTGCAATAACCGGAGCGCGATCGCACGCTGGTTCCACCCTTGTCCACCTTCAGTTTCAACGTATGGCAGCTGCCCTCGGTAGATTCCGGAGGCGTGTAGCCAATCACGTAGTATTGATCCTGCTCGCGGGCGATTTTCTCCATGCCTCCCGCGAGGTCGTTGGTGTTGACGATGACGAAGCCGCCGGTGCCGTTCGCCAACATGTACATGGCTTCTTCGTTGGTTTCGACATTGGGGGGAATCGTCGGCATGATGGTCCGGGGATTCGTCAAGGGATTCGTGCCATTCATGATGGGGTTCGCGCCGCCCCCACGTCCCCCGTTTGTGCTGGTGCCAGTACCGCCGCCTTTTCCTCCGCCCGCACCGCTGCCAGTCCCGCCGCCGCCACGACCACCGGTGCCGCCCGTACCCGTGCCGCCCGTGCCGGTCCCGCCGCCGCCTTTACCTCCGCCCGCACCACCGCCAGTGCCGCCTCCACCGCCGGTTCCACCGCCTCCGCCCCCACCGCGGGCCTGGAAGGAATTCGCGAACGAACCCAACGATGGTCCATTCGACAAGCCGGCCAGCAGGGAGCCCAGGCCTAGTCCGCCGCGATCACGATGGGGATTCGGCCGGACAAGTTCTCCCCTTCCCCCAGGCACGCCCGTAACCAAGCCGCGAACATCCACCGGGTAGACGGACACATTCGACTTATTGCAGGCATCGATAGTGGCGGTCATCTCCGACCGCAGCTCATCGTTGACAGGGAATCCTTCGGTCAGAAAGACGACCATCTTACGGCCCGGAACGTCCATTAAACCCTTCGCGAGGCTGCGAAGCGCCAATAACACGTTCCGAATCCCGAACGCGCCCGGGGTGTTCAGCGATGCGGGCAGACCGCCTCCCGATGTCGATGTTCCGACGCCGCCCGTGGAAAGCGAGGGCCCGCTATCTTTGGTGCTTACCGAGGAGAATTTGACACCATTGATGACGGACCTGAGCCGGTCGGGGTCATTGGTGAAATTCTGGGTAATTTGCAGCGTGCCGGAGAAATTCGCAACCGCGATGTATTTGTTCGGGCCGGTATTGTTATCGACGAACTTCTCCGCCGCCTTACGCGCGTACATCTGGTTGGCGAAGGACGTCGACGCGTTATCGAATAACAACACCAGGTAATGTTTCTGGTTATTGAGGGGGGACTTCGGGTCCGCCTCAAAGGTGAAGCTGGTGATGGTCTGCTCTTTGTTGTCTTCGAAGACCTTGAAGTCCTTCTTCTCCAGATCGGTAACGTAATTGCCTTTTTTGTCGGTGACCACCGAGTCTACCAGCACCAGTCGGGTCTCCGTACGGATCACGGTCGGAGTAGCCGTCTGGGAAACTTCTTGCGTCCGCGAGGGGACGCCGGTGAATAGAAGCGCAATTATGAATCCTGCAGTTTGGAATCGCATACCATACCTCACTGAATCGCCACGGCGCCATTGAGCGCCGACATCAGTTGCCCTTCCGAATCGCGAACCACCAGCCGGATCATGTAGCTTCCCGGCGGCACCGAAAAGTTCGTTTTGAGAGTCATCACGCCGCCCGTCATCATCTTGGCCAGCGTTTCATCCTTCATTTTGATGTCCACGGTTTTCACAATCGCGGAGAGGAAATTGCCGTTATGATCGAACACCGCGGACACCACCGTCAAAACGTTGATGTTGCGCCCGTCGGCCTTGCGGAACTGAATGTGTTTCGGGTCCATGCGGCACAGCACCGCAATGGTGGCGTCTTTCTCGCTGGCCTTGAAATATTGCGTGTGGAGTTCCACCGGGAGATCGCCCATTTCGTCGCGTGAGAACAGCGCCTCTTCGATTTCTTCCTTGGCGGTCTCTTCGGCGGTGGATGCCTTTTTCGGCGCATAGTAGCCCTTGCGCGCCTGGATGTTCAGGCTCACCGGCGGATTGCTCTTGATGGTGACTTTCAGTGCGTGAAAGCTGCCATCGAACTTCAAATTCTGCGGCGCGAAACCGAGGACGTAATAATACTCCGGAACGCCGACTAATTGCCGGAAACCCGCGTTGAGATCGTTATTGTTCTGGAAGACCGTTCCTCCCGTGCCATAAGCCATTTCGGCGAGCACATCGGCCTGCGTGCTGGCGGCGAGGCGGTCGTTCATCTGTTTCGCAATCTGATATTGGACCGTGGATGAACCCTGTTGAGTGGCATCGAACGTGGGGTCGACCCATAATCCGCGGGCATCCAGGCTATTGATCACCACGCTGGCCTTGATAGCGCGGTCGATGATCTCGTTTTTGTCCGGTTGGTACTCGTTGGGCGAAATGAATCCCGGGGAAACCAGAACAACGATCCGCTGCCCCGGCATGGACGACATGCGCCTCACCACATCTCTAAAAACCGTCAGCGTGACATGAGTTTCCTGCTCGCCGACGGCGAGCACCTGCTGAGCCATCCCTTGGGCGACACTGATGCCCTGCTGGAGCGTCTGCAATCCCATACAAGCCACGGCCTCCTGCCCGGCCAGGTTCAGCGTCTGCGTGTCGTTCTTGTTCAGGATCAGGTCCGCCATGTAATAACTGATGTCGGGACATGGTTTGATCGCCCCCCCGTTGGAGATGGAGCGATTGCGGAGCAGCAGCAGGTCGGCCTGTAGTTTGTCGATGTCGTCCGTGAATTCAACGTTATTTTGGCCAGAAGTGGTGTAAATTGCCGCACGATCGGTTTTCGCCAGCGTGCCCAATTGACGGCCGGCGGCATCGCGCGCGCGCATCAAATCTCCCCAGTCGAGGTGCATATCGTCGAACAAATAGGCGACGAACCGCTCGGGCACATCGGGCTGCTTCGCCTGGGCGACATCGCCCTCCACGGGGAGGGTGTCTACGGTCTTGGCTGCCTTGGCGGCTTGGTCGCCGCTCCTTTCGACCACGAATCTGACGATTTCCTGCGGCTTGCCCTTGTCGAAAACCTGAAAATTCTCCTTGGTGTAAGTGCCGATGGCGTGCCCCCGATTGTCGCGCACCACCACCGGCACCGATACCATGTCCACGCGCGTTTTGAATATCGCGGGAGCATCTTTGGTGGTCATTTCCGGCGCATTCTTATCGATCGGAGAGGCTGTTGGCAGGGAAGGCAGTGGGGTTGTCGAAGCTGGCGGTGGCGTTTGTGCGGGCGCGGGCGTCGTTTGGGACAAGGCCCCGGCCACCGTCAGGCAGAAGAGAGCGGCGGCGCGGAAGAGCGAGACTCGTAAGTGCTGAGTCACAAATAAGCCAAACCTATCATACAAGAATCTATTCCCAATGACACCAGGATTCATTCAGAGATTTTTGTATATAAAGACCTCTTCTGTCCGCTTACGAATTGGAGGTCCTGCGCCGCGGTCCCGGTGAACGGCAAACGACAAGGGCAAGTCACTCCCGCGCAGGTTCCACTGGCTCCCGGATCGTACTCCATCTCAGTGGAGTGGAAGGTGGGAAGAAGGCGACACGGATGGTGCAGATCGAAGACGGAATCAACTTCGAAAAGTGCGTTACGGAGCAGTAAGAGCAGCTCCCATCAGGAGTTTATGAACCTCCGGGCCCGGTGAACGTCATTTTGAAAACATTGCCGTTGCTGTCTTTGGCGACGCCCAGGATTTGAGGAATGGCGTCGGGCCGGTAGAATTCCACCGTCAGGACGGTGCCGCGGTTTCCAGTTATCGATGCCTGGCCATGCAGCGTCGTGCCGAGGACGTGAGAAACGTAATATCCAGGTCCGTAAATCTGATCCCAGATAGCAGGCATGTCGGGCGATACCGGGGGCGGAGCGGATTGCTTGCCCTGCGGACCCTTCACCGGAACGATTCTGGTCCAGCGGCCCTGGCACAACTCACCGTTGGCCAGCACAAAAGAGATGCCTCCCGCATTAATGGTTCCCGTAAACTTGCCGGTGAACACCGGCGCCGGCGATTGCGACATCAACGGTCCCTGCACCGGGTACAGCCGCGCAGTCGACGAGCAGCCTATAATCAGGAAAAATCCGAAAACCGCCAACCACAGTTGAGCTTTCATTATTCCTTCCGTCAGGAAAGACGCCGATAATGGCGTCCAGTTACTAATTAGGGCTAGCCTTTGAGAGCTATCTCCGCCCCTGCCTTGCCCAACGCCGCTTCCAAATCTTCCTTGCTTAGCTCCGTACTGATGAAAAGTTCTTGCCGCGCGCCGGCGCTCAGGGCAATGGCTTTCCAGCCGTTTTGCGTGGGGACGGTAATGTGCACGCGAACTTTGCCGCGAGCATCGCGGACCGGGCGGATGACGCCGGGAATGATCGAGCGGATGGCCGGATTGGACTTGAGAAGCGCTTCCAGGATGTCGCGCACGCCATCGATGATACTGTGTTCGATCTTGAGGCGGTCTTTGGCCGTTCGCAGACGCATTTATCGGCCGCCACCCCGCAGGGGAACGAACCGGCAGAGCGTGGCCACGCGATAGTCGATGCGGCCGTCGCGTTTCCACACGGTGCGGAGTTCCTGATCCTCGGTGATGTCGACGGGAATCACCAGGCAGCCCGGATCGTCAAGCTGATCGAGCAATGCGGTGGGGATTTCGGGCGCCGCGGCGGCCACGGAGATCCCGCGGTACGGCGCTAAGGGCGGATAACCGAACTGGCCGTCGCCCTCGACTACCGTTACATTAGCATCGCGGCCGGTACGGTGCAGGTTTTCGCGCGCCAACTGAGCGAGCCCGGGAATCAACTCCACGGCCACCACGCGCGCGGCCACCTGCCCCAGCACGGCGGCGGCATATCCGCAGCCGGCCCCGACTTCCAGCACCGTCTCCTCGCCGGAGAGTTTCAGCAGTTGAGCCATCAAAGCCGTCATGTACGGTTGCGAGATGGTCTGGCCGTGGCCGATGTGAATAGGGCCATCCGTGTAGGCTTCGATTCGCGATTCCGCGGGTACGAATTCCTCGCGCGGAATCTCGTTCATGGCGGCGAGCACCCGCTCGTCGCGAATGCCGCGGCGGCGCAATTGCACGTCTACCATGCGGCGGCGTTCTGTGGCCCAGTCGGGTATCACGGTGTCTCAATCTTATAATAGCGGTGATGAACCATCAGGTTACGCTGATACCCGGCGACGGAATCGGACCGGAGGTGGCGGACGCGACTGTACGCGCAGTCGACGCCACTGGAGTGAAGATTGAATGGGAACGCGTGGAGGCCGGCGTGCGCGCGCTGGCGGAATATGGACAACTGATTCCGGACGACGTGTTCGCGTCGCTGGAAGTCACTCGCGTCGGGCTGAAGGGGCCGACGGCCACGCCGATCGCGGGCGGCCATCAGAGCATTAACGTAGCGCTGCGGAAGAAGTTGGGACTGTATACCAACTTCCGCCCGGTGCGTATGCTTCCCGGATTGAAGACGCGTTTTCAGGATGTGGCGATCGATCTGGCGATCTTTCGGGAGAACACCGAGGATCTGTACTCGGGACTGGAGCATGAAGTTGTTCCAGGTGTGGTGGAAAGCCTCAAGATCATCACGCGCCACGCGTCCATGAAGATTGCGCGAGCCGCGTTCGAGTATGCTCGGAAGGCGGAACGGCATAAGGTGACGGCCATCCACAAGGCCAACATCATGAAGCTCAGCGACGGCCTATTTCTCAAGTGCTGCCGCGAGGTGGCGGCGGAGTTCACGGACATTACGTACAACGAGTTGATCGTGGACAACGCCTGCATGCAACTGGTGATGCGCCCGGAGACGTTCGACCTGCTGGTGCTGCCGAACCTGTACGGCGATATCATTTCCGATCTGACCGCCGGTCTGGTGGGCGGATTGGGGATTGTGCCGGGCGCGAATATCGGCGACAATCACGCCATTTTCGAAGCGGTCCACGGCACGGCTCCCGATATCGCAGGCAAGGGGCTGGCGAACCCGACGGCGCTGATGCAATCGGCGGTGCTGATGCTGGCTCACATGGACGAGCGAGACGCGTCGGTGCGGCTGCACAACGCCATCTATCGGGTTTACGCCGAGGGGCGGCATCTGACCGGCGATGTCGGCGGCAAGGCATCCACTACGGAGTTCACGGACGCTGTGATCGGCTATTTGGGATAGCTACTTCGCAGATGGTGATGAGCAAGGAGCGTCGGGGTGCCGGGTTACGACCCTTTTCTTGAACCTTCGGAGGTGGGGTGAGGATGAAGACAGCGGAAACTCTTCCCTACGGTGAGGGAGGATCTCGTCTCCGGTACGCGCGGCGTCAGCTCGACCGGTTCAATAGCTGTCAATTGTCACTGCGCAGGATGCGGAGTGGGTCTACCATCAACGCGCGCCGCGCGGGAAGGATGCCCGCAACCGCAACGGCACAGCCCAGCACAACGGGCCCGGCAATCCAAACCCACGACTTCGGCGACGCGATATTCGATGCAATTCGGGTCAACAATTGCGACAGCAGGAACGATCCCAATATGCCAGCCAGAGTACCGGCGCCGGCAAGTTGCCCTCCTTCGCGAAGTACTTGATAGATCACGTCTCGGCGCCGCGCTCCAAGCGTGATTCGGATGGCTAAATCGCGGCGGCGTGCTCGTGCTGCGTCATTTAGTGTGCCGTATAAACCCAGAACGCTAAGGAATAGAGCCGTGGCGGCGCAGGCGCCGACTATCGCCGTCGCAATGTGTAGCGGCGCCAACGCCGTTTGACTCAGGTACGCTTCCAGCGTCTGTACGGCGCGGGGAGCGGGACCGGCGCCAGGCACCAACTCGAGTGTATGGCGCACCTCCGCCAGCATCGTGCCGCTCGCCACTCGTGCGCCGATGATCACTTTCATGGCATAAAGACAGTCTTGCACCATTGGGAAATAGACCGTGGGCTCCGCCCTTCGCTCAAAAACACCCAGTTGGGCGGAGTGCACCACACCTATAATCTCGGTCCGCTGACCCATGTCGTCAATGATGGCCCCTCCCACGGCATGTCCTCCGAAATACAGGTCGGCGGCCTCTTGATTGACTACGGCAACGCGACACCCGCGGCCGCTTGGATTGTCGGCAAAGGTTTGGCCCCCAACCAGGGAGAATCCCATAGCGGCGAAGTAGCTTGGCGACACGACGTTGGTGTCGAACTCGGCTCTCTCTAGCCTCGATGCTACAGGCGCGGAAAAGCCAGCCAGCGGGATTCCGTCGAATGGCTGCCCAGGTTGATTCGTATAGTCGTAGTAGATTGTGGGCCGATCCCGCCCGGTCGCGCCCCTAGTCTTTCGACCGCTAACCACACCGATAATCTCCACCGGCATGCCGGCTGTGTCGCGAATGGATCGGCCGGCCGTATCGTCGCCGAAAAGAACATCGGCGGCCTCTTCATTGACGATTGCGACCCGGCATCCTCGATCTCTGAAACCGAACATCCGGCCGGCCTTCGGCTGCAGCAGAATCGCTTGGCCCGCCGACGTGAACGCAGCCACATCTATCTTGACGTCCCGGAGTGGCAATACCGGTGGTTCGACACGGAACGAGCGCCACGCTGGCTCACTTCCCGGCAGTCTCGCGGCCCAAGCTACCCCTGAAACACCGGATACTGACCGCGCAGCCCGCTCCACGTCCAGGAAATATTGGAGATCCACATCCAAGTCAGGGTGCACTTGCACCGTGGCCACCATAGGCTGCCCAAGGCGATGCCCGACACCAGTCCGCAGCGCTTCGCGAAAACCCTCGTAAAGAAACCCCGTGGCGATCACGAGAAGACAGCAGGACGCCATTTGCGCGGTGACGAGGCTCGCGCGCACAGCCCTGGAAGTCCGGGATGGGCCGGCGCCTTCGCGAGTCAGCACGGCAGCCGGGCGATCGTGTCGAATGCCAAACAGCGGCAGAAGGCCGCATGCCAAAATCATTCCCACGCCCGCCGCTGATGCAACAACCACTTCGAAGAAGCCAGGCGCCAGCACCAGGAACTCAGCATCTTGTTCGAACAGGAGCGCCGGAATAATCTTTGACGTCCACGCAGCCAGCACCACGCCCAGTGCTCCGCCGGCAGTGGAGATAACAATACTATCGGCGACAACAGCTCGGGCTAGCAGACCGCGGCTTACGCCAAGCGCCACTCGAATGGAAGTCTCATGTGAGCGGGCAGCGGCGCGTCCCAGGAGGAACGAGGCGACATTCATGCAAGCGATGAAGAATACGAACCCCGCGGCCACTCGAAGCAGTGTGTCGACACGCGAGAGACCCTCCGCCATTTCCGGGGTCATGCCCGTGTATGGAAGAACGCTTATTTCGACGGAGCCAATACGGGCGCTGCCAGCGCCGCTCCTCACCTCATCGATGGAAACTCCTTGGCGAAGCCCTGCAAGCACCCACGAGTTGCGGATACTGTTATCGCGCCCTGGTGGCGACTCCTCGCGTAAGGGCGTCCACAGGTCGATCGGCCGGTCGTTGTATATCCCTTCCAGGCCATCGGGAGCAACACCAGCCACGTGAGCCTCGACATCTCCGATGCGGATCGATTGGCCACGAACGTCGGCTTCACCGCGGAACTCTCCCAGCCACACCCGACGGCTGATCACGACTCCCCCGTCCAGCGAGAGGTTGAATCGGCCGGCGAGATCCGGGGTTACGGCGGCTATGGATTCGATCGCCGATTGGCCGGCCAACTTGACCACGCGCTCCGAGACTTGTGCGGCGCCGATCCATTCAAACGTGTCGAGATGGCTCTTGAGTGACAGATAGTCTTGGTACGAAACAGGTCCCGTTCCGCGGTAACGATCGCGTCCGAATAGCGAAACAACGCCGCCTTTCGTGGCGATGGGAGAGTTCCGCACAGTCAGCCCACGAATGAATCCCCGGACAGTTACATTGCTGCCAAGGCCGAGCGCTATTGTGAGGAGCAGCGCCAGCGTCAGGCCGGGGCGTCGCACCAGACCTCGTGCCGAGTATAGGATTTCGCGCAGGAAGCCAACCAAGACTGGCCTGTTGTTGCAACTCCATGGCCGCTGATGGCAAACGTATTCTCTACAAGTTTGCCGTACCTCCGAGTACCACCCGTGCGGATCTGGGCCTTGGTGTCCGGGTTCGGACACTGCCTCCAGTGGCCACGGACACTGTGAATCGTGGCTCAGATGCCGCCTGCACCAGCGCCCAGGCAGTTGTGGGCGCGATTCCTAAACGTCATCTATCGGGTTTACACGGAGGCGGGGCTCTGACGGGCGATGTCGGCGGCAAGGCATCCACCACGGAGTTTACGGACGCCGTGATCGGCCATTTGGGATGACTACTTCGCGACTTCCAGTTTGCTGGTGAAGCTGAAGACCCCCGGGACGTTTCGGGCGCTCAGTGTCGCCAGATCCGCGTCAGCCTGATTCGACACCAGCCCTTTGAGCGTCACGTTACCGTCCTTAACGATGATGCGGATGGGGCACCATGCCTGTTCGAAATACGATTCCAGCGGCGGCTGGCGGACGAGCGCGAGGTAAGTGGCCTGACGGATTTGCTCGTTATTGGGAGAAAGCGGCAGCACTTCGATCTGGTCGATCACCTGCCCGACGCCTTCCACGCGTTTCACGAGCTTCTCGGCATCGGTTTTGAAGATGGGTTTGGCGACTTGCCCCAGGAGAATGACGTCATAGCCTTCGACGCGGAATGAAAGGTCATCGAAGATTGTTATGTGAGGGAGCTTCGCTAGCTCATGTGAGACTTCGCCCAGGATGTACTGATTGGGGGCGGCTGGCTGGTTTTGCGCCACGGAATAGGCTACTGGAATTAAGAGCAGGAGAGCGGCCTTCATAAAGACTCCGGCTCGCTAGGTGCACGCGGGCTTCCGGTGTTCGCTAGCTCACGCTGGATTAGAGAGGCGGCTCGTCGAGTTGCTCGAACAACTCCGCAAAATCGATTTCGCCTACGAGAGGAGTGGAAACCTTTTGGGAAGGGACTTTACGGATGCCGGACCGGTCGGCTTCGACCAGCGTGCGCTTATAGGGGTCCACCACCCAGATGTGCGGGATGCCGGCAGCGAGATAGTCGCCGATCTTGGTAAGCATTTCGCCGACTTCGTCGTCGGGCGACACGATTTCGATGGCCAGGTCCGGGCGGGTAAGGATGGACGCGATCTCGTGCGGAAGAGCCTTGACTGAAATGTCGGGGATGCGATAGCGGGGCTCGTCACTCACGCGCACCCTCTGCTCCGTAAACGCTCGGAACCGGCGCTCTCGCTCGCGGGATCCCAGCACCAATGAAATCAAGAATTGTAATCGGCTATGGAAGTATTCGCCCACGTGGCGCTCCACGAGTTGCCCGTCCACGTATTCGCGGTCCGGTTCGTACGTCGTGCGCAGGTACTCCTCTACCGGGACGGTGGTCAACGTCGCCATAAGCTCAGTATCTCACTTCCCTCTTGCCAGCCCCAGCGCGCGAATGCGCTTATGGAGATTCGTCCGCTCCATCCCCAGGGTGCGTGCGGCGCCGGAGACGTTCCAACTGGATTCCTCCAGCGCCCGGAGAATGTGCTCCCGTTCGGCCGATTCGCGGGCTTCCTGAATGGTCGATTTCGGGCCAGCCTCGCGCTGCACGCGGATTTCTACGGGGATGGCGTCGCGCGTCAGGCGATCTCCGGGCGTGAGGATGGCCATGCGCTCGATGACGTTGCGCAATTCGCGCGCGTTGCCCGGCCATGCGTAGCTCTCAAGCAGCGAAAACACCGTCTCATCGAGCATCTTGCGGCGAAAGTTATTGCGCGAGCAGAATTCTTCCAGAAAGTACTCCGCCAGCAACCGAATATCGTGAGGCCGCTCGCGCAACGCCGGTACGCGAATGGGCACCACGCTCAAGCGGTAATACAGATCTTCGCGGAATTTCTCCTGCGTCACCATGGCGGCGAGATCGCGATTGGTGGCCGAGATCACGCGCACACTCACGCGAATAATCTGCTCACCGCCGACGCGGTGGAATTCGCCTTCCTGCAGCACCCGCAGAAGCTTGGCTTGCGACGCGCCGTGCAGATCGCCCACTTCGTCGAGGAAGATGGTGCCGCCATCGGCCAATTCGAATTTTCCGCGGCGGGAGTTGGTAGCTCCGGTGAACGATCCCTTTTCATGCCCGAAGAGCTCGGTCTCGAGCAACTCGGTGGGAATCGCGGCGCAGTTTACCTTCACGAACGGTCCAGAGACGAACGGGCTAGAGTTATGGATCTGGGCGGCGAGGAGCTCTTTGCCAGTACCCGATTCGCCGATGAGCAGGACGCGGGCGTCGGAGCGCGCAGCCATGGTCGCCTGCTCCACTGCGCGCGTCCAGGCGGGCGAGGAACCGATCATCTTGGGGGCGCCGCCCACCAGTTCGCGCAAACGTTCGTTTTCCTGGCGCAGATTGGCCTGCTCGATGGCGTTCTTTACGGCCAGCAGGACGCGGTCGCGGCTCAGAGGTTTCTCCAGGAAATCGAAAGCGCCCGCGCGCGTGGCCTCCACAGCGTCGGCGATTGTCCCGTGACCCGAGATCATGATTGCCGGCGACGCGGCACCGTTCTGGCGAACGGCCTTGAGCAGGTCGATGCCGTTCCCATCCGGCAGTTTCATGTCGAACAGGTAGGCGTCGGCGCGTCCGGCGTCGGGGTGTTTGCCGAAATCAGCCATCGATTTGCACACATTTACCGAATAGCCCTCGCGCTCCAGAATCATGCGCAGCGAGCGCCCGATATTCTCTTCATCATCCACGATCAGCACGCGTTTGGAAGCCATTGGTCGCCACGGGCAGCAGCACGCGGAATCCGGCGCCGCCCAGTTCTCCTTTTACCAGTAAAATATCCCCGCCCGATAACAACGCACTCTTGCGCGCGATGGAAAGACCCAAGCCCATGCCCCGCTTTTTGAAGGAAATCGTGGGCTGGAACAGCGAGGCGCGCGCCTGTTCGCTCAGTCCCGGCCCGGAATCGTGCACTTCGATAGCTATGCGGCCATTGGTTTCGGCCGTCACCCCGAGGATTTTGCCGCCCTCGCCGGCCGCCTCGGCGGCATTCTCCAGGAGGTTGGTGAGGATGCCCTTGATGAGATCCTGGTCGGCCAGCACGTGGTGAACGCTCTCGGCCAGGCGGCATTCGTAAGCGACTTCGGGGTGCGCCGTCTTGAGGAAGGCGACGCGCTCCTGGAGCAGAGAATTCACGTCCAGCTCGCCGGGGCGCACCGGCGGCTCGGCGGCGAATTGCGAAAATGCGCGGATGCGGCGCTCGAGCGATTCAATCTCGTCGACCACGATTTGCGTCGCCTGTTCCATGAAGCCGCGGTCGTCCTCCTGGTAGCGCGCCATCATTTCTTCCACCGTGAGGCGGATCGGGGTGAGGGAATTCTTTACCTCGTGCGCCATTTTGCGCGCCAGCGTCTGCCAGCTGGCCAATTGGCGGAGATAGACCAGCCGTTCGGTGCTCTCCTGGAGCTTTTCGGCCATGTCGTTGAAGGCCTTGATGGCGCGCCCGATCTCATCGTCGCGGCGTTCCACGACGCGGGCGCTTAGGTCGCCGGCGGAAACGGCCGTCAATCCTCTAGTAAGCTGCTGGATGGGCCGGCTGATGCGGTGCGCCATGTAGACCAGCAGGGCGAGCGAAAGCAGCCAGAGAAACGAGACCGCGAGGATGTAATAAAGCTGGAATCCGCGGCGGACATCGCGTTCGCGGGCGGCATCCACCAGTTCGCGGGCGGCGGCAATCTGGCTCCGCAGGCCGGCGATGTCGCTCACGCTGGTGGAATATACCCAGACATCGCTGTCATGCCTCACCATGTAATCCAGGCGGTTGCCTGCCTGCTCGTCATAGTCGAACCGCTCGGGTTCCTGGCTTTCCGCGAAGTTCCGTACGGGTTCCGGCCAGGATTCGTGAGCGGCGGCGGCAAACTTTTTCGGCTGAATATCGCCATTACTGGCATGCGCCTTGAGGTCGGCCGAGTCCCGCTGGTAGAGTTCCCTGCTGGTACGCCGCAGCGACTGGGAAAGAGTATCGACTTGGTCGGCGGTGTGCCGGAAGCTGGTCAGCTCCAGCAACGAGGTGGTATACCACATGGTCACCGCCAGGGGCACGAGCGTGGCCGCCAGGAAGATCAGAATCAGCCGGTTGCGAAGGCGGTTCACCCGGCCCGTCCTTTGCGACGGTTCAGCAGGTCGTCCAGCCGCAGCGGACTCGACGTCCGGTATACCTGCCGCTCGTCCTGTCCGGGGGTCAGCACCTCGATCACATCCAGGTGGATGCCGGTGCCATTCAGGATCGATGATAGTTTGGGGGGTACGGTCCGAAATTCGAGTTGCAGCCAGAATTGCTGATTCCTGGGTATCCCCACGGTAGCCACCGCCAGCCGTTCCAGGCACCATGTCTCCGTACCCGAAAGTGAAAGATTGGTGGCGCGGCGCGCCGGAGGGCCGGGGGTCCAGGCGGCAAACACATCGCCCGATCCCCACACATCGTAGCTCACGAAGAAGTGATGTTCGGCACGCTTGAACTGGGTCACGAAAGGATCGCGGAACAAACCCACTGTGGCCACGTACTCCACGGTAGCGCCTTCTTTTAAACGGTTTAGCGACTTTCCTTGCAGGAAATGCACACCCAGCGAGGAGATATGGAGGTTGTCGCCATCGAAGGTGACGATGAGGGAATCGGCGCCCTTCGCGGGGAATAGAGGAGCCAGCACGCTGGCTAGAAGCCAGCCTCGCCGGCTGATCTGTAGGCCCCGGAAGGGTTCCGCCATCAGGGAAGAATGCCCATAATGAAAATCGGTTCGACGCGTCCTGCCCGCATGGGAATTGCCACCGCCAGGGAGAAGATAGACTCCCGGAGGCCTATGCCCACCGAGTGCCGCGCAACGATAGATTGGCTTTCATCCCAAATGGCGCCCGCATCGTAGAACGCCTGGAGCGGACCGTAATGGTATTCGACGGAATTGGAGATCGCCCGGTTTCCCCCTAAGGGATCGATCTCGTACTTGTTCCAGCCGCGCAAATACTCGCTGTTTCCCAGTACGAACCGGTCGGAAAGGGGGGCTCGACCGGTGATATATCCTCCCCAGGCATTCTCAGTAACGGTGTGTTTGCCGTGGCGATATTGATAGCGCACGCCAGCGGTGCGCAAAGTGTAGAGGAATTCGGTGTTGAGAGCGTGAGTAGCGCTGTGCAGGGACATATCGGCATCGAAGTCCTGCTGGCTGTCGACTCCTTCCATGCTCTGGTGGTAGTGGAGGTCGGCGATGGCCGCATCGGCGGATTGGATTTCGTCGAGGGGGCCCTCGTCCTGGAAGCGCTCGATGCGGGCTCCGACCGTGAGGGTAAGGGGCCTGAAAAGTACTACCGTGGCGGTGGGCTGAAACGCCTGCCGGGCCCGATAAAGGCCCGGGACATCCGAGGGATTCGCCGCCATAGCCTCGAGACTAGCCTGGTTCCACTGGGTGTGGAAGCTTTCGGCTTCGAATTTGAAGCTGAGGCGGTCGGTGCCCACGCGGCTATCTTCATAGCGGGCCACAATCCCCGAAAACCGCTCCGGCAGCCAATCGCCATTGCTCACCAGGCCAAGCGCGAACATGTGGGTCCCGGTTGTGAGGGCGGCCTCGCCGCTGCCGCTGAAGCCGATTTTCGAATCGTAGAGGAACTGATTGACGTTCATGCCCAGGCTGGCGCGGGCCGGACGCACGTCGAACTCCACGCGCACCTGCTCCATAGTCTCCCCGCGCACGACGCGGTGGGTCACTTCGCGGGCACTGAGTTCCTTTTTGAGATTCTGGGCAAGCGTATCCAGAGCGGCCGGATTGAGCTTCTGTCCGATGATTGCAGTCAACTGGTGAAGGAGGCTGGTGCTAATCTTACTGGTGGTTTCCGACTGCAAGTTGGCGGTCCAACCCTTTCCCGAGAGGATCACCGTTTCCACGGTATACCGCGCATTGACATTGTTGTCGAAGTCTTGCGGCGCCGCGAAGAGCAGACTGCCCAGGAGAAGACAGCCGAGCCAGGCACATTTCATGCGGGCTCCGAGCGCACGCTGGGTGCCAATTGTAAATAATTGTAGGGAAAAGAAATAATGCCCGGAACGATGTGCGTGCCGTTCACAGGTGTGGAACTGTAGAAGGATATCCGGTCTCCACCGGGGCAAACCCGAGTCGGCCTAAAGTACTTTGGCCAGCTCGGTAGCAAACGCGCTGCGGGGCGATTGTTCGCGGTCTTTACCGCTGCGCCGTTTACGATCGGGTCTAGGTTGCACGCGTGGAGCAGCATTGGGAACTGCGCTCGCCTGTTGGGGGCCGCGCGGCACTTCCTTGCCCTTAGGGGGTTGGGCGGGGTTGGCGCGCAACAGCCGATCTTCTAAAGGGGCACGATCGAAGCGGCGAATAATCGCCTGCATCTCATCGTTGGTCGGTGCTTCGACAAATGCGAAGCCCTTCGATTCCTGGGTTTCGTGGTTTCGGATCACTTTCACGGCATCGGCCACCAGATCTTCGGCGGCGAGCCATTGCTTGATATCATCTGCGGTGACCCACGTGGGAAGGTTGCCAAGGAAAACGGTAAAGCTCATTCAGTTATTTTTTGTTTACTCCGTTGAATGGATTTGCGGGACTTCAAGGGGAGAATTCCGATCAGATCGCAACTTGATAGTACCAGAGAGTTCGCGCCATTTGCAAACAAGATTCCGGGGTTTTCACGAGTTTTGAGGAAGCTGTACAATCGTCCCACAGGAGCTCGTCAAGCATGCAGGAAACGTCCGCAAACATTCTCTTCACTCACGAGGATTCGGTTGCGGTGATTACGCTGAATCGCCCCGAGCGGCGTAATGCGCTTTCGCTGGCGCTGATGCGGGAGTTGATCGGTGCTTTGGACGCGATCGGCCGCGATCGGGACACGCGGGTAGTGATTCTGGCGGCGGCGGGCAAGGTTTTTTGCGCGGGCCACGATCTTTCGGAAATGGGCGGCCGGGATATCAACGGGTATCGCGAGATCTTCGATGTGTGCAGCGAATTAATGCTGAAAATCCAGGCGATTCCGCAGCCGGTTATCGCTGAAGTCCAGGGAGTCGCGACTGCGGCCGGTTGTCAATTGGTGGCCGCCTGCGATCTGGCGATCGCGGCGGAAGAAGTCTGGTTCGCCACTCCGGGTGTGAAGATCGGTCTGTTCTGCACCACGCCGATGGTGGCATTGACGCGGGCGATCGGCCGCAAACGGGCGTTGCAGATGCTGCTCTCGGGCGAGCCGGTGGATGCGCGGACGGCCGCGGAATGGGGACTGATCAATGAAGTTGTGCCGGCGGGCGAGCTCTCGACAGCCACTCGCCGACTGGCGGCAAAGGTCGCAGAGGCCAGTTCCCTGGTGGTGGCGATCGGGAAACAGGCGTTTTATACGCAGATCGATATGGATCTGGACAAGGCGTACGCCTATGCCGAGGAAGTGATGTCGTTGAATGCCATGGCGGCGGACGCGCAGGAGGGAATTGAGGCGTTTTTGGGGAAACGGACGCCGTGCTGGAGCGGGAAGTGAGAGTTCAGTTCTCGATCGGTACACGGTCGGCGTGGTCAATGACGAGTATTTCGACCGGCGCCCTTTTCGACTCCAGTTTGAGGCCGAGTTGCTCCTCGATGCCGGCGAAGAAGTCTGGCGCCGGATCCGAGGCGCTCTCGGAGTGCGCGGACAGGAGATTGAAGGTCAGTTGGTAAATATATTGCCCTTCCAGACCTGTTTTGTCGATGACGGGCCGGCCGGCGTAGCCGGATATGGACTTGGCGAGATTCGCCATAGTGCCCACACCCGCGATCGACATGCCGCCGCGACCCGGCTTAAACTCCTGTTGGAGATGCGCCGGATCGAACGGCTTCATTTTTAGCCCGTTCCTGGCGACCACCATCTCGTACGCCGACATCTCCTTCTTGTCCCAATGAACCGATAGGCGGAAGCGGTCCTTCAGGAAGGTTTGGAGCATCGATCTCAGGTCACTCTCTGAGGCGCCGGTTTGTGATTTGGCGGTGACGTCATAGCGGTCTGAATCCAGCCAACTCGGTCCGATGATGCGGGAGGTACCCAAGTCATAGGCGCCTTGCAGCAGGGAGAGAAGCGAAAGGTTGGTAGCGATCACTTTACCGTTTTGGAAGGAAACGCTGGCGCCGCCTGAATCGGTGCGATTCGCTTTGATGATGGCGACTTCAAATTCCAACCGTTGAGCGGGTGCGGCGGCCTCGATAACGATGAGTGCGGCGGCAATCGAGAGGACTACTCGCATGGCGATCCGGCCTCCTTTATGACAGACGGTGGCTGGGAAGAAATCGTGGACGCGAAATGTTCGCGGATGGACCACTACTCTCACCGCGACTGTCTCGACGCCGGTATAGCCTTCCTCTTCGCGGCCCCAGCGGTATTCGTGGGGCGAGCGAGTGCCCGTGGCGCTAATCGAGATCGCTGAGTTCGCGCCAGCCCAGCGCGGCTCCCAAGGCGCGCTTTACCTCAATCCAACGGGCCCGATCCAGCGAGCCGGCACGCCTGGTAAGCGATGCTTTCGCGACGGTCCGCAGATTATCGCAATTGGCCACGCACGCCGCCGGCAATCCTTCGGCGGCCCCGAGGCGAACTTCAACCGCAATGTCCCGTACGGTGTAAGTGATCTCCGCAATTATGAACTTGTTGAGGTACTGGTAGGCGCTGTTGCGTGTGAGGAGTAAAACAGGGCGAAGCCCGGCGGGCTGTGGAAGATCGGCCCACCAGATTTCAAATTGTCTCAAGGCTTCCATTCCTCGGGCAGATCCCAGGAATCGACGTCCGGAGCGGAATCCGGCTGGACGCGGTAGGCGTCCCTCATTCGTTTCTGTTCGTATCGAAAGATCGCGTCTTTTACGGCGGTGCGAATGAACTCCGCCCGTTTGCGTTTGGCCGTAGGGGCGATGCGGTCAATCGCCGCTAGGGTGGCATCTTCAAACTGGATCAGCACCTTCGGCATATATTTTTAGTATATCGTCCATCTATATCGACCAAGTCTTCCTTTTTGCGCGATGGCCCGCTGGGCGGCCTCTTTCGCCCTCGCAAGAGCTTGCGTGCCCGGCAATCGCGGGACAAGGGCGTCCCTCGCGGACCGGTGAGCGCGCCCCACCTGAGTTTCGTCGCCGTCACGAAACCATGCGGCATCGGGGTAAAGCATTCCTACCAAGGCAACACGGACGAGAACAGGTTTGCCCCACAAGATCCCGATACCAGCCTTTTTGCGGTATATTCAGCATTCTGACAAGCGCGCCGCATGGATCGAAATCGCAAGAGATTGCAGCGGGTGGTCGATTTCCTGGAAACCGAAACCACGCTAGCGCTGGCCACCGCAGCCAAAGATGGCTCGCCTTGCGTAGCGCCCCTCTTCTATCTGCCGCGCGAAGGGCCGCGCCTTTTCTGGTTCTCCTCGTCTGCGAGCCAGCATAGCCGGAATCTGCGGGAGAATCCGCATGCCGCGGGCACGGTTTACTGTCGTACCGACGATTGGAAGAAGATCCGCGGCGTGCAGATGCGCGGCTCCGCGTCGCCGGTGTCCGATCCCGCGTTGCGTCGAGGCATTACGAAAGAATATGCCGAGCGATTTCACCTCGGCACGCTCTTCGCAGCGGCCATCTCGAAAAGCGCGTTGTATTGCTTCCAGCCGGAGTGGGTGCGCTACATCGACAATTCCCGGGGCTTCGGCTACAAGTTCGAGATGTCAGTATCCGTTCCGTGAACTGCCGCCGATACCGAATCGCGATCCGCCGATAAAACGACAACTCTCGGCCGAACTCGCAGCGCTAGCATATCATCACGTTTGAGGCGCGCCCCGCGGAGGGGAACAGCTTATGGCCAGAATTCTCGGCGGAGTCGCGAGTTCGCATTCTCCACCATCGGGTTTGCACTCGATGCCGGCAAGCAGAAAGACCAGGCATGGGCGCCGATCTCCGAAAGCTACCAACCAATCCGCAAGTGGCTGGTTAAGAAACGCCCCGACGTGTTGTTCATCATCTACATCTACAACGACCATGTAACCTCGTTCTTCTTCGACCACTATTCGCATTTCGTTCTCGGCAACGGGTTCCGAATTTGATAGGATGAGGACCAACTGCGGATGCCTGTGAAGATCAAGAACGTAGTTTTGGCCGGCTCTGTCGCCGTGCTGGTATTTCAATGGAGGGCGCCGGCGCAAGATGACTCCCTGGGCCGCCAGGCGCAGGCGATTCTGGCCGAATCGTGCTACGGGTGCCATGGTCCCGGCCAACAGATGGCTGGCTTGCGGCTCGACACGGGCGCGCGGGCGGTGATAACCGCCGGCCATTCCGGCGACAGCCTGTTGATCAAGCGCGTCACTGGATCGGATGGTCTGGCCCGCATGCCGATGGGCGCTCCAGCGTTGTCGGCCGATAAAATCGCCACTCTGGTGAAGTGGATTGACGCGGGCGCTGTGCTTCCGGCCCCGGCTCGCCACTGGGCGTTTGTGCCGCCCGTGCGTCCCGAAGTGCCGTCCGTGAGTCGCGCCGCGTGGGTGCGTAATCCCATCGACGCGTTCCTGCTCGCGCGTCTGGATCGCGAGGGGCTGAAGCCGTCAGCCGAAGCGGATCGCGCCACGCTGCTGCGCCGCGCCAGTCTCGATATCACCGGCCTCCCGCCTACTCCCGCCGAGCTCGATGCGTTCCTGGCCGATTCCGGCCCGAATGCCTACGAGAAGCAGGTGGATCGTCTGTTCGCATCGCCGCATTACGGCGAGCGTTTGGCGCGCATCTGGCTGGATGCGGCACGCTACGCCGATTCCAACGGCTACGAAAAAGATGCCCCGCGGCTGGTCTGGTTCTACCGCGATTGGGTGATCGGTTCGCTTAATCGCGACATGCCATATGACCAGTTCGTGATCGAACAGATTGCCGGCGATCTGCTGCCCAACGCGACGCAGGACGATCGCGTGGCCACGGGCTTCCTGCGCAATTCGATGGTGAACGAAGAGGGCGGCGCCGACCCCGAACAGTTCCGTATGGAGGCGATGTACGACCGCATCGACGCCATCGGCAAGGGCATTCTCGGCGTGACGATTCAGTGCGCGCAGTGCCACAACCATAAATACGATCCGCTCACGCAGGAAGCGTATTACCGGATTTTCGCGTTCCTGAATAACACGCACGAGTCGGACATCGTGGTCTACACGCCCGCGGAGCAGGCCAAGCGCGACGAGATTCTGCGTCGCACGGCGGAGATTGAGGCCGGATTGCAACGCCGCACTCCCGATTGGCGCGTCCGCATGGCAGGTTGGGAGAATGCTCTGCCTGCTCAGCCCGAGTGGCGAACTTTGCAGCTCACGGTGGACGATATTTCCACCGGGGGCGAGCGCGAACTGCCCATGAAGGACGAGTCCATGCTTGCGTTGGGTTACGCACCCACCAAGCACACCGTGAAATTCACGGCAAAGACCGATCTGCCGCGCATTACGGCCGTTCGTCTGGAGCTTTTGATGGATCCGAATTTGCCCGCCGGCGGTCCGGGGCGTTCGATTCACGGGACCGGCGCGCTCACGGAATTCCGCGTGGAAGCTTCGTCGCCCGATACGCCGCAGACTTTTGCGAACGTGAAGATTGCCGGCGCGACAGCCGATTTCAATCCGCCTGAGACGGTACTGGAGAAAAAGTTCGACGACAAGAGCGGCAATCGGCGCGTCACCGGACCGATCGAGTATGCCATCGATGGCCGCGACGAGACCGCGTGGGGCATCGACGCCGGGCCGGGCCTACGCAATCAGCCTCGCAAAGCGGTTTTCGATTTCGAGAAACCCGTCGAGAACAAGTCTGGCGCAATTCTCAATCTGTATTTGAAACAGGATCACGGCGGCTGGAATTCCGACGACAACGAGAATAACAATCTGGGCCGGATTCGATTCTCGGTGACCGATGCGGCCGGCGCGGTGGCCGATCCGTTGCCCGATGCCGTGCGCGCCATCCTGAAAATACCGCGCGCGCAGCGCACCGAGGCGCAAGAGCAAGCCGTGTTCCGCTACTGGCGCACCACGGTTGGCGAATGGATTTCGGAAAACGACGCCATTGCGCAGTTGTGGCGCGAGCATCCCGAGGGATCGCGCCAACTGGTGCTCGCAGAACGCACGGAAGATCCGCGCGTGACGCACATTCTGAAGCGCGGCGATTTTCTGCAACCCGAGCGGGCCGTTACTCCCGGCGTGCCGTCGTTCCTCAATCCGCTACCCGCAGATACACCGCCGAATCGTCTGAGGTTCGCAAAATGGCTGGTCGATCGACAGTCGCCGACCACAGCGCGCTCGATCGTGAATCGCGTGTGGCAATCGTACTTCGGCACGGGCATCGTGGCGACGGTGGAAAATCTCGGCACGCAGGCGGAAACACCGTCCAATCAGCAATTGCTGGACTGGCTGGCGGTGGAGTTCATGGATTCGGGCTGGAGCTTGAAGAAGCTGCAGCGCCTGATTGTCACCTCCGCTGCTTATCGGCAAAGCTCCGACGTGACGCCCGAGTTGTTGTCCAAAGATCCCGACAACCGGCTGATCGCTCGCGGCCCTCGCTACCGAGTGGATGCCGAAGTAGTGCGCGACATCGCCCTGGCCGCCAGCGGACTACTGACCGACAAGGTCGGTGGACCCAGCGTCTATCCGCCCGCGCCGGCGCTTCTCTTTCAGCAACCGGCCAGCTACTCGCCCAAGACGTGGGATTTGGACCAGGGGCCCGACCGTTATCGGCGCGCGCTCTATACATTCCGCTTCCGTTCGGTGCCCTATCCCGTGCTGCAGGCCTTCGATGCTCCAAACGGGGAGATTGCATGTGTGCGGCGCTCGCGGTCAAACACGCCGCTTCAAGCGCTGACGACGTTGAATGAGCCGCTGTTTGTGGAGTCGGCACAAGCCCTGGCGACGCGAGCGTTGAAGGAAGGTGGACAGACCGATCGCGATCGCGCGGCATATGCATTCCGTCTATGCACAGCGCGGATGCCGTCGCCGGCGGAAGTCGACGTGTTGCTGGAACTCCTCGCCAAGGAAGATCGACGACTGGCTGACGGCTGGCTGAGTGCCATCGATCTCGCTGGACTGAAGACAGGCGTGGGCGCAGTGCCAGGCGACAGCACGCCGCGCCGGCTCGCCGCATGGACCGTCGTCGCGCGCGTGATTCTGAATCTGGACGAGACTATCACCAAGGAATAATTATGAGTTGCCAGGACCATCTTTATCGCGGCATGCACCCGCGCGACGTCTCGCGGCGCTGGTTCTTCAAGGAATGCGGCGTGGGCGTCGGTGCGGCGGCGCTGATGCACCTGATGGCCGAAGCGGGGTTCGCGGCTGACGATCCGCTGGCGCCGAAGGCTCCGCAGTTCGCGCCGAAGGCGAAGCACGTTATCTTCCTGTTCATGGCGGGCGCGCCGAGCCACCTGGAGCTCTTCGACTACAAGCCGCAGCTCGCTAAATTTGACGGCACGCTCCCGCCGCCGGAATTACTGAAGGGATATCGAGCCGCCTTTATCAATCCCAATTCGAAACTGCTCGGCCCGAAGTTCCAATTCCACCGCTACGGCAAGACAGACACAGAATTGTCGGAACTGCTGCCCTTCCTCGGCGAGATCGTGGACGATGTGGCCGTCGTGAAATCGATGGTGACGGATGCGTTCAATCACGCGCCCGGGCAGTTGCTCATGAACACCGGCACGATGCAGTTCGGCCGTCCGAGTATGGGGGCGTGGACGCTGTACGGGCTGGGATCGGACACGCGCGATCTTCCGGGATTCGTGGTGTTCAGCTCGGGAGCGAAAGGCCCGAGCGGCGGCGACAGTTGCTGGGGCAGCGGCTTCCTGCCGACCGTCTATCAGGGTGTAGAGTTCCGCTCAGGCGGCGATCCGGTGCTGTATCTGTCGAACCCGGCGGGTGTCGATCGTCAACTGCAGCGCGATTCGCTGGATGCACTGAGGCAACTCAATCAGATGCGGCTCGATGTTACGGGCGATCCCGAGGTGGCGACGCGCATCAACTCCTTCGAGATGGCGTTTAGGATGCAGGCTGTGGCACCCGATCTGATGGACATAGCCAAGGAGCCGAAGGAGACATTGGATCTGTACGGCGCAGAACCTGGCAAGGCGTCATTCGCGAACAATTGCCTGCTGGCGCGGCGGCTCGTCGAGAAGGGTGTGCGCTTTGTGCAGCTCTACCATGAGGCCTGGGATCAGCACGGCAACCTCGTGAAGGACCTGCAGAAGAACTGCCTGGCTACCGACCGCGCCGCCGCCGCATTGATCAAGGATCTCAAACGCCGCGGACTGCTCGACGAGACGCTCGTCATTTGGGGCGGAGAATTCGGCCGAACTCCCATGTCGCAGGGCGGCACCGACGGCCGCGATCACCACCCGAATGCGTTCACCATGTGGATGGCCGGTGGCGGCATCAAGGCGGGAGCGCGCATCGGCGAGACGGACGAACTGGGCTTCCAGGTGGCGAAAGACAAGGTCCACGTGCACGATCTGCACGCCACGATGCTGAAGCTCCTGGGATTCGACCACACACGGCTGACGTATAAATTTCAGGGGCGCAATTTCAGGCTCACGGATGTGGCGGGGCAGGTGGTTGACGGGCTGATCGCGTGAGGGCTCAGGGGAGGTTCTCTGGCAGCACTCGGAACCGGCGGCGGCCCTCGATTCTATAGGTATTGAAGTCGCCGTGATCGACCGCTAAGATGGTCGACAGGCTCTCTCGCTTCGCGAGGTACACCAGGCTCGCGTCCGCGAAGTCCATCGGCCGGTCCGCGTATCGGGCCATCAAGGTGTGCAAATGCGGCAACTCCGAATTCTCCATTGCTGCCAGGACGACGGCGCCGGAGCGGATGAATTTCCAGGCAGCCTCCATCTCATGCCGGCTGTCTCCCACCAAGTGAAACAACTCCGTAAGCACGGCTTCCGAGGTCACCAACGGCAGCAGTAATCGATCGAATGTCTCTACGCAGATTCCGTGCCAGCGGTCCGTTCGATCCAAGAGCGCCAGAATAGCGCCGGTATCGATCAGCGCGTTATCGTCCATGCCGCTGCCGCAAACGCTGGCGTATAGCTTCGCGGGCGTTCTCCGACCGGCCGGGGTTGCCGCTCGCGAGCGTCCCGATGCATCGTGCAGCGGCTTTGTGAAGACGCTGTTGTTCCGCTTCGCTGCCCGCATCGGCCCCACTCCGGCTCAGCCAATCGCGAGCGGCTTGGTCCAGGACAGCGCCGATCGAGGTCTTGCGCCGCCGTGCTTCGCGCTCCAATCCGCTCTTGAGATCGGGCGAGACACGCCAGCTATAGACCTCCGTCTTCATGCACTACATTGTAGTGCACGATTTCAGCCTGCTGCAATTCCGGGGCTATCGCCCTAGCGAAAGGGCACGCCGCAAGACTTCGGCCACCATAGATCGATCATCCGCGGTGAGGTCGCCAAGGCGGCGTACGATTTCGTGCTGGCCAGAACTGTCAGTTTGTGAACACGTACCGTGGATGCGGTGTTCAAGCCGGCTTCACGCCATCCTTGGATCGAAATATCGAATTCTGAAGCTCGGGGACGCGACGTGATCGGAGCGGCGACGAAATCATTGTCGCCTGAGTCGAGGAGAACGACTGCCGGCCGCACCTTGCCGCCCGAAGCTTGGTGGAAGTCGATCTTGATCAGGACTACTTCACCTGGTAGAAGTCTCATCGATCAGGGCTTCATATACCGAGTCATCGTCAGCATACGCCGCCTCGAACTGTTGGCGGCCGGCAACTCTCCAGGCGTCGTCTTCGGAAGCGCCCCAGTGGAGGACGACCTGAATTTTTTCGCTAGCCGGAACCTGCTGTGCGATTTCAGGAGGGACAGTGATCTGGCCGTTCGGCGTCAACTCTCCATTGAAGTAAACAGTCTTCATGGCCATCCTCCCTCCTATCATCTCACGCGCCAGCGACCGCCGCATTCAACTCGGTCGGTGAACAAGGGACCCTTTACGAAACACCGGAGAGGCCGGGCCGGGCGCGGGTTCTCTCCGATCAGCCTATATACCGGGAGTTGCGCGCAACTGGAGCCGGATACTGGTCGCCGTCGGCGCGCACCTT
>Ga0302326_10004209_pt1 | contig 33449 bp, 33 predicted proteins | sample Palsa_T0_3_FD_202264 | JGI IMG/M metagenome (GOLD analysis project Ga0302326, IMG submission 202264) | Peat permafrost microbial communities from Stordalen Mire near Abisko, Sweden - Palsa_T0_3 | ecosystem: Environmental > Terrestrial > Soil > Palsa > Peat permafrost | place: Sweden: Abisko...
GTGACCACCAGTCCCCGCCCGAGCGTCGCCACGAGGGGACGGCACACGATGGAGGAGACGATGATGCCGATCATGACCGGGCTCAGCGCGATGGCGGCCGCGGACCGCTTCATGCCGAGGGCCGTCTAGAGGAACAGCGGGATGACGTAGGCCAGGCCGTTGACCGCGGCGAAGAATGCCAGGCCGAGCAGCAGGCCGGAGGTGAATCCCCGGTTGGTCAGCAGCGAGGGCAGGATGAGCGGGTCGGCGGCCATGCGCTGCCGTGCCCTGCCGTGACTGGGCTCAGATCAACACCGCTGAGCGCTCCTCGAGCATGGCCGCGGGGCAGCTCAGCGGTGTGCCAGAGCACGAGCCTGGCGGCGCAGGCGGTCAGGCCCGGATGTGCAGCAGCGACTTTGCTTTCGCCCACGTCAGCACGGCGTCGGTCGGGGTCGGGCCGCAGACACCAGCCAGCAGCTCGGTCTCGCTATCGCCGTAAGCCTTGCCCTTCGTCACGTGGCCTGCGCCCATGGCAAGTTCGTTCCGCCCCCCGCCGCAGATGGCGGAGCTGCTGAACGTGCCGAGGATGTTATCCCGGTGGCCCCAGCAGCCCGACTTGTTGGTCCTCGTGCAGTCCGCGTTGCCGCTGCCCAGTCCGTCGTCATACATCCACGCGTAATCGGCACCGAGCGCGTTGTCCCATCCCCCTGCCCAGTTGCCGCCGATTCCGGCCGGCCGGCCGCCGCCAGGCAGCGGGTCCGGTACCTTGCTGAGCTGCGGGTCGCGGTCGGAGTTGGCGCCGGCCTGGGCGACCTTGTCCAGCGACCTGGTCAGCACCGCGGCGGCCGGCAGCCCGCGTTCGGTGCGCTCGAGGTTGACGGTGACGAAGAGCTGTTCGGCGGGGGTCAGCTTCTCGTATGCGGAAAGCGAGAAGGACATGCCGCCCATCTTCTTTTCCAGCACCTTGCGCGCGTGGGCCACTGCCTTCAGCACGATGGAGTTGCATTTCGACCCGTCCTTGCCCCCGGCGCAGTGCGCTGAGAGCAGGAAGGACGGATCGGGCGCCAGGCTTGTCGAGGGATTCTTCGGCGGGAGGATTCCCTTATGAGACGACGCAGCACCGCCCCCGGCCGCCAGAGCGGCGCCAGATCCCAGCAGGGCGGCTCCGGTCAGGGCGATCGCACCGAGGCTCACAACCAGTCGAAGTGTCGGCATGAGCCCTTATTGTCGTGACAAATCCTCTCCGCATGCAAGGTATTGGCCGGTTAGGTGCGGACCTGGCCGAAGGTTGTTCGTGACCGGGGGAACGCTGTTCGTGACCGGGGGAACGCTGTTCGTGACCGGGGGAACGCTGTTCGTGACCGGAAACGTGGTTCCTGACCGGGTCAGTGCACCAGGCGCGCGCGCTTGACGACGTACATGGCCTGGTCAGCCTCCCGCAGGGCAGCCTCGACCAGGTCGCCAGGCCCGGCGAGGTAGGCGCCCACGCTGGCCGGGACACCGACACGGTGGCCGTGGACCAGGTGCGGTTCAGCCAGTGCGCCGGTCAGGCGCGCAGCCAGCGCGGCCAGTCCGTCGGCGTCGATCCGGGGCGCGATAAAGGCGAACTCGTCCCCGCCCAGCCGGGCGACAGTGTCCTGCGGCCGGGCCCGGGCACCGAGCCGGTGCGCGGTGGTGAGCAGCACCTCGTCTCCCGCGGCATGGCCGTAGGTGTCATTGACATGCTTGAAGCCGTCGAGGTCGAGGTAGAGGACGCCGACGTCGCCGCGGACCAGTCGGCCGGCGCGCTTGGTCAGCGCCGCGGTAAGCCGGGCGGTGAACAGGTCCCGGTTGGCCAGGCCGGTAAGCGGATCGTGGGCCGCCTCGTGGGCGAGCGTCTGCTCGGCGAGCTTGCGGCGGGTGATGTTGACGTGGGAGGTGACCGCGCCGCGGGTCGCGCCGCCAAGCGGGGTGATCCGCAGCAGGAACCAGCGGTGGGCGGCCGGCGACGGGCACGGGTACTCCAGCTCGCTCTCGATCGTCTCGCCGGCCAGTACTGCCCGCAGGCCGGCACCGACCAGGCGCGCGTCCTCGCAGCCGGCCGCGGCCGACCGGGCGCATACTTCCAGGTAGTTCACCCCCACGCCGGTCGAAGCGGGATAGCCGCCGTTGTCCAGGGAGAACATCAGCCAGGAGTGGTTGACCGCCAGGATGGCCCCCGAGTCGTCCAGCACCGCGGTCGCGTCCGGCAGCGCGTCGAGCACTGCGCCAGCCAGCACGTCGCGGAGCATCGATTCCCCAGTCAGTAACTTAAAGTAATTACAAGACTACTTTGAGTCACCAGAATATCATCTAACCGGGATTCCGGCGGTTTCTCTGCGCCCGGCGTTTTCTCTGCGCCCGGCCGCTTCCCTGCGCCCGGCCGCTAAGGAGGTCATTCTCAGCAGGGCTGCGCGCAAGAGGACCGCCGTGTCGGCCGCCGAGATCCCCAGTTCGCGACTGGCCCGGACGTACCCGAGGCCGCCGAAGAGCACCAGCCCGAGCGCTCCCTGCTCCGTCCCGCCCAGCTGCCGCCCGGGCTGGCCGGGCTGGTCGGCCTGGCCGGGCCGCGTGGGATGGTCGGCCTGGCCGGGCCGCGTGGGTTGGTCGGGCCGCATGGGTTGGTCGGGCGGGTCGGACCGGGCGGGCCCGCCGGTCAGCTCCCGGCAGTGCCGGTACGCCGATACCGCCAGCCGGATTCTGACCGCCTCCTCATCGGCCCATGACGGCGCCGTCCGCAGGCACTCCTCGATGATCACGTCACCGACCACCTGCTCGGCCAGGTGCGCGTCGTCGAGAGTCAGGAGCGCCTGGCGGTACAGAGCCGCGGCGTGGCTGTCGTAGATCTCCTGGTCCCGGGATGCGCCTGCCGCGGCAGCACGGTGGGAGAAGTATCTCTTGCTGCGTCCTGGCATATCAGGCTCCGAACATTTCGGCGGAATCAGGTCCGTGAACCCCGGCAGCCACCGAAGTCTGGAGCAGCTTTTCGAGCGTAACACGGCCGCGAATTGAGCCCCCGGCGCGCCGACCGGGTGCCAGCGCTTGAGGCTGGGATCGCAAGCTCGTTATGCCAAGGGTTTTTGTCAGGCGGCGGCCAGGACGCCGACCCTGCGGTCGGTGGTCAGCCGGCTGCGCGAGGTCCCGATATAGGAGCCGGACGTGGGCGCCACGTCAGCGTAATCGCGGCCGGTGGCGACGGTGACGTAGCCGCTGCCCGCGCGGCGGCCGTTGCACGGGTCGAACGGGATCGCGACCGCTTCCTGCGCCCTCGGCACAACGACCTCGACCCAGGCGTGGGTGCCGCCCTGGCCGAGCAGATGCCCCGAGACATACCGGGCGGGCAGTCCGACCAGGTGGCAGAGCGCGAGCATCACGTGCGCCGAGTCCTGGCAGACCCCGCGACCGCCGGCCAGGGCCTGCGCGGCAGTCGTCCGCACCGAGGTGACACCGTGCTCGTAGCTGATCGCGTTGTGCACCAGGTCGCAGATCCGCCCGGCCTGCTCCAGCGGGGTGTCGCTGCTGGCGGCCAGGCCGCCTGCCAGGTCACGCAGCCGGTCGTCGGCGGCGGTGAGCCGGGTGGGCCGCAGCAGGGCCGGGCTGTGCAGGGCTGCCGCCGGGAGCACGGCGGGTCCGTCGGCGCGGATCCGCTCCACGACGGCGGCGAGCCGGAACTCCACGGCCTGGGTAACCCGCTCGGCGCGCAGCCAGGCGACCACGTTGCCGTAGACGTCCCGGCGCAGGTAACGGCGGGCCCGGGCGCCGGTCACCTCCAGCAGGTGAGCGCGCCGGTACTGGCTGCCGTGCTGCGATGGCGGCAGCACGACCAGCCGCTGCCGCAGGGACTCCACCGGCGCGTCGTAGTCGTAGCGGAAGCTCTGCTGCAGGACGTAGGTGACGCGGTCGGCTGACTCCAGGTCAAGCCCGTGGTGATCAAGCAGCGGTGCGCTGAGCAGCTGGGAGTCGAGCATCATCTGGCCGCCTCCTCGGCTTGGACCACCATCGTCTCCAGCAGCGGTCCGCCGAAGGTGGTCGCCATCGCCACGTCGGAGGCGTCGCGGCCCCGGCCGATCACGATGCGCCCCTTGCGCCGCATGTTGTTGCGGGGATCAAAGGTCCACCAGCGGTCGCCGAGCCAGACTTCCATCCAGGCGGCGAAATCCATCGGTGCCGGGTCCGGCGGAACGTCCATGTCGGGCAGGTAACCGAAGACATAACGGGCCGGGATATTCAGCGCCCGGCAGAACGAGATCGCCAGATGGGTGAAGTCGCGGCAGACCCCGCGCCCGGCCAGGTTGACGTCGGCGGCTGTCGAGAGCGCAGTGCTGCTGCCGTACTGGAACTCCAGATGGCCGTGCACGTGGTCGCAGATCGCCTGGACCCGGCTGTAGCCGCGCGGCAGGGCGCCGAACCGGGACCATGCCTCGTTGCCGAGCACGTCGGGCAGGCAGTAGCGGCTGGGCAGGATGTAGATCAGCGTGTCGTCCGGCAGTTCACCGGGCGTGCGTTCTGGCGCGCTGGTGTCGGCATCCTCGGTGGCATCGGGCACTTGCGCCAGCGCGTAGTAACGGAAGTTCGACCGGCCTGCGGGCAGCACCGCCCGGACGCACGGGTTCCCGTACAGGTCGGTGTAGCCGTGGATCGCCATCGACGGCTCGGACGACCATTGCTCCTGCTCGACAGCGACCTCCGGGGACTTCGTGGGCTGCACCTGGAAGATCACCGGCGTGTCAATTTCGGCCAGATAGGAAAAATCGCAGCCGATCCGGATCCACCGTGACCCCATAGCCCTTATCGTCCCCGCTCGATGTTTCTCCGCTGTTACGACTCGCCGGGCATCGCGCCGCAGTCGGGCCGCGGTCGGACTGCGGAAACGCCGCAATACTGGGCGCTGATCGTATACCGGCTGCAGCGGCTGCGCGCGCAGCGCCGACAGACTCGCCGCGCCGATAGACTCGCGTGTTGTGACCAATTCCCCAGCGGGCCAGGTGCGGGTGCGTTTCGCTCCCTCGCCGACCGGGATGCTGCACGTCGGCGGTGCTCGTTCCGCGCTATTCAACTGGGTGGTGGCCCGGCAGTCGGGCGGCACGATGGTGCTGCGGATCGAGGACACCGACGCTGCCCGCAACCGGCCGGAGTGGATCGAGGGCATTGTCTCGGCACTCGACTGGCTCGGGATCAGCCCCTCCGGATACGAGGGCCCGTACCTGCAGTCGCAGTTCCTGGCCGAGCATCAGGCCGCCGCGCAGCGGCTCTTCGAGCAGGGCCGCGCCTACTACTGCGACTGCACCCGGGAGGAGATCGTCGCCCGTACCGGAGACCCGCACCGGGGCTACGACGGGTACTGCCGGGACCGCGGCCTGGCGCCTGCCCCCGGCCGGGCGCTGCGGTTCCGCGCCCCGGACCAGGGGACGACGATCGTCGTCGACCTGGTCCGCGGCAAGCCCGCGTTCGACAATGCGACGATCGAGGACTTCGTCGTGGCGCGCGGCGACGGGTCGGTGCTGTTCCTGCTGGCCAACGTCGTCGACGACATCTCCCAGGGCATCACGCAGGTGATCAGGGGCGAGGAGCACCTGCCGAACACGCCCAAGCAGCAGCTGCTGTGGGAAGCGCTCGGGCACGAGCCGCCGGTCTGGGCTCATCTGCCGGTCATCGTCAACGAGAAGCGGCAGAAGATGTCCAAGCGGCGGGACAAGGTCGCGCTGGAGGACTTCCGGGACGAGGGTTACCTGGCCGCCGCCATGCGCAATTACCTGATGCTGCTCGGCTGGGCCCCCCGCGGCGACCGGGAGATCGTGCCGTGGGGGGAGATGGAGCGCGAGTTCCGGCTCGGCGATGTCAACTCCTCCCCGGCGTTCTTCGACGTCAAGAAGCTGCGCGCGTTCAACGGCGAGTACATCCGGGCGCTTTCGGCCGGGGAGTTCATCCAGGCCTGCCAGCCGTGGCTGGCCCGGCCGGCCGCGCCGTGGCCGCCCGAGCGCTTCGACCCGCGGGTGTTCGCCGCGCTCGCCCCGCTCGCCCAGACCAGGATCGCGCTGCTGACAGAGATCACCGGCATGGTGGATTTCGCTTTCCTGGCGGAGCCGGCCGTCGACGAGGCCTCCTGGGCCAAGGCGATGAAGGAACCCGCTGCGGACGTGCTGGCCGCCGCCGCGGCGGCATTGGAGTCCGCGCCGTGGGAGCCCGACAGCCTGCGCGTCCAGCTGGAGGAGATCGGCGCGCGGTTCGGGATGTCGCTGGGCAAGGTCCAGGCGCCGGTACGAGTCGCCGTAACCGGGCGCACGGTCGGCCTGCCGCTGTTCGAGTCGCTGGCGGTCCTGGGTCGGGACCGGACGCTGCACCGGCTGCAGGGTGCCCGTGACCGGCTGGCCGCGGGTTCTGCGGCTCTGTAGTTCTTCTTAGCGGGGCTTAGTCGCCGTCGCGGTCGGCCGGCCGCCGTCGCTGGCAGCCGGTCGTCGCTCGCACAACGTCGCCCGCCGTCGACGTTGTGCAGAAAACGTCGTTATCACGACATTTTTTTCACTATGTCCAGCCGGGATGGGCGAGATCCACCCGGCCGGAGTCCAGCCGGGATGGGCGAGATCCACCCGGCCGGAGTCCAGCCGGGATGGGCGAGATCGACCCGGCCGGGATGGGCGGGGGAGTCCGGCCGGGGCTCGAACGCAGATCGTCTGGCCGGGGCACGGCCGGGCGGTCCTCAGCTGAAGTGGGTGCGCGGCTTTTCCTGCAGCTCGCCGTCCAGGTAGACGTCCGCCTTCTCGTCGTAGAAGCAGGCCAGCCCGGCGACCTTCTGGCTCTCGGGCAGCGGGGTGCGGTAGATCCAGACGATGTCGGTGTGCACGCCCTTGCCGGTGTCTACTGACCAGTAGCCGGCTGTGCCCTTATACGGGCAGTGGCTCTGCGTCGCCGACGGTCGCAGCAGGTCCATCCGGACGTCGGTCAGCGGAATGTAGTGCCGGACCGGCAGCCCGGTCTCGAACAGGATCCGCGGCTGGCTCGACTCGGCGACGGTGACGCCGTCCAGCTCGATGCGCACGTGCCGCGAGCTGCCCAGGATGTCGATCCGCTTGTAGGGGTCGCGCGGGTGGGTATAGACGGGCTCGTCTTCCTCCAGCCACTCGCTCATCGAGTTCCAGTCCAGCCGGACCAGGTCGCGCAGCTGCTCCAGCGGCGAGTCCGGATAGCGCAGCGCCGCCCGCTCGGCGGTCGCGGTGGCCACCTTCACGTGCAGCAGCTCGCCCTGGCCGCGGCTCGGCGAGTGGTCGCTCTTGCCTGCGGGAATCAGCGCGGCGCGGACATCGGCGGCCGGGAAGTAGTACGTCGGGTAGTACGGCCACTCCCAGACGAAGAAAGGCCGCCGGGTGTCAGCGACGAGCTCGCCGCCGAGGTAGGCACGGACCCGCTTGTGGCCAGGCTCGATCCTCACGCTGCCGCGTGCGGTCTGGGTCATGGCGGCCTCCTGGAGAGATGATGGTGACCTGAACAGTGTCGAACATACGCCCCGCCCGCCGGACTTCCGCGGTCCCGCCTGTGCGCGCTGCCGGCCGGGCGCATGCCGTTTGTCCGAGAGTTGAGTAGCGTCAAGGTATGCGACTGGGTGTCCTCGACGTAGGTTCCAACACGGTGCACCTGCTGGTCGTGGACGCGCATCTGGGCGCCCGCCCGCAGCCCGCGTTCTCGCACAAGGCTGAGCTGCGCCTCGGTGATCATCTGGACAGTGCCAACCGGCTGACCCAGGAATGCGCGCAGCAGCTCAGGGAGTTCGTTGACGAGGCTCTGCGGATGGCCGAGGACAAGGGCGTGCAGGAAATGCTGGCGTTCGCGACCTCGGCGGTGCGCGATGCTGACAACGGTGACGAGCTGCTGGCCTGGATCCAGGCCGAGACGCAGGTGAACATCCGGGTCCTGCCCGGCCCGGATGAGTCGCGGCTGACGTTCCTGGCTGCCCGGCGCTGGTTCGGCTGGTCGTCGGGGCGGCTGCTGATGCTGGACATCGGCGGCGGCTCGCTGGAGGTAGCTTCCGGTGTCGACGAGGAGCCGGGCGTCGCGGTCTCGCTGCCGCTGGGCGCCAGCCGGCTGACCAGAGACTGGCTGACCGGGGATCCGCCGACGCCGCACGAGGTCCGCCAGCTCCGCAAGCACGTCCGGGCGGAGATCGCCGCGACAGCCGGCACGGTCATGCGGGACGGCCGTCCCGACCATGCGGTGGCGACGTCGAAGACATTCCGGCAGCTCGCCAGGATCGCCGGGGCGGCGCCGTCGAGCGATGGCCCCTACGTCAGGCGGATCTTGCGGCACGCCGCTGTTACAGATTTGGCAGAACGACTATCGCGTACCAGTGCCGCCGACCGGGCGCAGCTACCCGGGGTATCGCGCGGGCGGGCGCCGCAGCTCGCGGCCGGCGCGATTGTGGCGGACGCGGCAATGGACCTGTTCGGTCTGTCGGAGCTGGAAATCTGCCCCTGGGCACTGCGCGAGGGCGTCATCCTGCGGCGGCTCGACACCCTCGCGGCGTGACGGCCCGGGGCTGGCCGCCTTGCCCCGCTGGCATGGCGGCCCCGGTATGCCCGCTGTCCTAGTGGGCTGTCCTACTGGTTGGTGCTCTCGCCGTCCGCGTCGTCGCGGATCACTCGGGTCACCGCATCGCTGGTCTGGACCGCAGGCCCCGGCTGGCTCCCGTTGCCCGAACGCGCCGACGGGACAGCGGTTGCCTGCCGGGCGCCCACGTGCTGCACGTCCCCGCGCACCTCGGCCGGCTGCGCGGGGGCCTCCTGATCGGTCCGGGCCTGATCGGTCCGGGCCTGCTCCGGCCGCGCTGATGCCACCTGCTGGCCCTGCTGCGCCGGAATGGGCTGCCCGCCAGAGCCGCCGGGGCGGGAAACCGGTCCGGCGGCCGGTACGGAGTGGGCCGGGCCAGCGGAATGCCTGCCGTCGGCGCCAGACTGGTGCGCGCCGACCGGCTTGCCGGCTGGCTGGTGCTGCCCCATCGCTCCGGCGACTGCCTTGTTGACCTCGTCCTCAAGCGATCCGCGGGAGGCCTCGCCGGCTACCAGCGTGGTGACAACATCGCGTATCTCGGTGAGCCGCCTGATCGCCTCGGTGTGCCGCGACATCAGCAGGTTGAGGCGCCGCTCCGCGCCGTCGTGGATCGCGGTCGCCCGCGCCGTGGCCTCGTCAAGCTGCTGCTTGGCCTGTGCCTTGGCAGCCGCGAGGGCGCTGTCGGCGTGCTTGTTGGCCTCGGCGACGACCCGGTCGGCCTCGTTCCGGGTGGCGTTGCGGATCTTGTCCGCCTCGGACCTGGCCGTGGCCACCGAGTGCTCGGCCTGCTCCTGCGCGGCGCTGAGCATGCGCTCGGCCTGCTCCTGCGCTTCGGCCCTGACTCGGTCGGTGTCCTGCTTGGCGTCGCTGCGGAGCTTGTCGGTCTCCTGCTTCGCCTCTTCCCGCAGCTTGGCGATCTCGTCCTGGGACCGGCTCCGCTGCGCCTTGGCTTCCTCGTCGGCCAGCCGCAGGATCTGGCCCACGCGCTCGCTGATCTCCTCGTGCGCAGGCTTCTCCGTGGCCTGCTCCCGGGCGGCCGTCAGCTCGAGCCGCAGCCGCTCGGTGTCGTCCAGGGCCTGGGACAGCCGGTCCTCCAGATCGCGGACCTGGCTGCGGTTCCTGGCCACGAACTCATCAACCCGGCGGCGGCTGTAGCCGCGCATCTCCCGTTCGAAGAGGTCTTCCTGGCCCGCGTCGGCAAGAAGTTCGATGTTCTCGCTCATGATCGTCACCCATCAGGTGGTTCAGGCAGATCCTGGCCGGCGGTCCCGGAGCGCGATCCCGGAAAAGCCGGGGCAGGGCAGGTTCTGCGGTTGGAATGCAACGAGTTAGGGCCGGGCGGCTGGGTCAGCCGCTGCATCCGGACATGGGCGGGTGTACTGGGATAACGCGCCTGACTCTTGTCCCGGCGGACCTCGCGCGCAACCCAAACGACTGTCTATCCTGTTTTGTCTTTATTGATACTATCGCTATTCCGTAAGACAGCTGAGCATGTTGATAACACTGAGCATGCCAGAGGTGGCCCTGAACTGCGGCAGGCTGGCGTAATCACCTGTTTTGGCAGGTCGGATGTCGCGCTGATCGTCGCCGCACCGAGCCCCGGCTGGCCGACACACGCCAGTGGCGACAGCCGTGAGTGCAGCGGCAGCCATAAGGGCAGTGCCATGAGTGCAGTGGAGGCAGCCATGAGTACGGTCGGCCGGACCGGATCCCTCGGTGACGCGATCCCGCTGGTGCACCCGGAGGCGTGGATAGCGCCCGGGGCAGTGGTCGTGGGCCGGGTGCGGCTGGGCCGGGGTGCCAGTGTCTGGTACGGGGCCGTGCTGCGGGCTGATGAGGACCAGATCGACGTGGGCCCCGAGTGCAATATCCAGGATCTGTGCTGCCTGCACGTGGACCCGGGTGAGCCGGTGATCCTGGAGGAGCGGGTCAGCATGGGCCACGGGGCGACGGTGCACGGCGCGTACGTGGCGGCCGGTGCGCTGGTGGGGATCGGGGCGATTGTCCTGGGCGGGGCGCGGATCGGGGCCGGATCCCTGGTGGCCGCGGGCACGGTGGTCCTGCCCGGCACCGAGGTTCCCGCGGGGGTGCTGTTCGCCGGGGTGCCAGGCCGGGTCGTGCGCGAGCTGACGGACGCCGACCGGAGCGTGTTCGCCCAGACACCGCAGCGCTACGTCCGGCGCGCCGCTGCGCACCGGGACGCCCGCTGGGGTGATCAGGGCGGATTCTGAACGCACTACCCGAAGTGGTCAGAGAAATGACCCTGTTGGGTCATGCGGGAACAGCCGCCGCGCCGTAGCCTGATTGCAGGTTCGCAGTATCCGCTCGGCGATGGAGGTGAGCGCGGTGCGAGAACATTTTGATCTTCGTGTCCATGATCTTGTCGCGCTCGACGAAATCGAGCTGTACGCGGAGGTACTCAGCGCGGTGGCCGCCAGTGACCGGCCGCTGACGGCGCGAGAACTCGATGCGGCCCTCGGCGTGCAGCGGGACGCCAGGGCAACTGCCGCATCGGCCTGACCAGGCGGATGCCGACTGGTGGCGGCAACGCCAGTAACGCTGGCATAGCGCGGCAACACCCGGCACAGTCAGGTAACCCTGGCAAAGTCAGGTAAAAGTCGGCGAAGCCGGTCCGGCCGGGTCCGGTCTGCGGGCGAACATAACGTCGGTGTCCCAGTGCGTGAATCCCAGCGACTGGTAGAGCCCGATGGCCGCGGTGTTCGTCTCGTCCACGTACAGCATCACCTGGAACAGGCCGCGGGAGCGCAGGTAGCGCAGGCCCACCAGGGTGAGCGCCCGGCCGAGCCCGGTGCCCCGCTCGGCCGGGTCGACCCCGACGACGTAGACCTCGCCGATCGGCTCGTGGGCGCCGGCGCCTGGTTCCTCGCCGGCTCCGTGGATCTTCGTCCAGTGGAATCCGACGATCCGCCCGGCGCGCTCGGCCAGGAAGAAGCCCGCCGGGTCGAACCACGGCTCGCGCTCGCGCAGGTCGAGATCGGCGCGAGTCCAGGCGCCCTGCTCGGGATGCCGCGAGAACGCCCGCCGGTTCAGATCGGTCCAGGCATCCTCGTCCGCGCCGACGGCGAACGTCCGGATGCTGATGCCGTCGGCCAGCTGCGGCTTGCCGAGGCGGGCCTGCAGTGACCGGCGCATCTGCCACAGGGACCTGGACCGCTCGAAGCCAGCAGCGGCAGCCAGCCGGGCCGCAGCCGGCCGGTCTCCGTGCGCCCAGAGCCGCAGCGGCCGGTCCGCGGCCTGCGCCACCAGCGACCGGGCCAGCGCGAGTCCGAGGCCCCGGCCGCGGTACGCCGGGTGGATGACCAGCTCGCCGCTCGGGCCGGCTACCGGGTCGGTCGGGTCCAGGTGCGCGTAGCCGGCGAGCTGCTGGCCGCTGCAGAGCAGGATGTTGCGCGCCCTGGGATCGCCGCCGTACCTGAGGTGGAGCATGACGTGTTCCGAGAGCGGACCGGTGCCATCTTCCTCGGTGGCCAGCCGGACCAGTTCCAGCACCGCACGGGCGGCTTGCTCGTCGAGCTGACCGGTCACGCGGATGTCCGCCGCGCCTGCAGCAGCGAGCGGAGGCCCGGCGCCCGGGTGATCCGGCCGGTCACCGGTCGGAATGTGCAGGATGGACCTCCTTCGGCAGGGCGCTGTCGGCAGCGCTATCGGCCTTCGGCGCAGCGCTGTCGGCCTTCGGCAGGGCGCTGTCGGCCCTCGGCGCAGCGCCATCGACCAGCCCGTCAGCCGACCCGTGAGCCGGCCCGGCCGCCTGCCCGGCTGGCATCCGGCTGTCGGGCTTGGCCGGGACGAACCGGTAACCGACATTGCGGACCGTGCCGATCAGGGCCTCGTTCTCGGCGCCCAGCTTGGCCCGAAGCCGCCGCACGTGCACGTCCACGGTGCGGGTACCGCCGAAGTAGTCATAACCCCAGACCTCCTGCAGCAACTGGGACCGGGTATAGACCCGGCCGGGGTTCTGCGCCAGGAACTTCAGCAGCTCGAATTCCTTGAAGGTCAGGTCCAGGGACCTGCCGTGGATCCGCGCCGAGTAAGTGGCCTCGTTGATCACCAGCTCGCCGGACCGTACCTCGTCGCTCTCCTCGGGCACCCGCTCGGTGGCGCGGCCGATCGCCAGCCGCAGCCTCGCCTCCACCTCACCGGGGCCGGCGGTGTGCAGGATGAGATCGTCGGCGCCCCAGTCCGCGCTGACCGCAGCCCAGCCGCCCTCGGTCACGATGGCCAGCAGCGGGATCTTGATCCCGCTGCCGCGCAGCACCCGGAACAGCTGCCGCACCTGCACCAGCTCGCGCCGTGCGTCGACGAGAACCGCATCGGCCGGCGGCGCGCCCGGTACCGCGCCGGCCTCGGCGGGAGCGACGCGGACATCATGGGCGAGCAGGCTCAGTGACGGAAGGATGTCGGCTGTGGGCTGACCGGCGCCCGTGAGCAGCAGTACGGTGCTCAACCGGCCCCACCTCCAGCCTGCGGAGCGATCCGCGGGAAGCTGACTGAAACTCCTGCAACCCGAGTCGGCGCTGCCCAGGGTCGTTATGAGCGAGGATAGCTGACATGGCCATCGTGACCTTGCGCTACTGGGCCGCGGCGAAGGAAGCGGCGGGTGTCGCCGAACAGAGCGTTACCGCGGACACTCTGGCCGGGGCGCTGGCCGGGGCGCTGGCGGGGGCCCAGGCCGGGGCAGCGCGCGGCGGTCGGCTCGCCGCGGTTCTCGCCCGGTCGTCGTTCCTCATCGACGGCCTGCCGGTCGGGGTCCGCGCACCAGAGTCGATCGCGCTGACCGACGGTGCCGTGATCGAGGTACTGCCGCCGTTCGCAGGCGGCTAGCTGCCTGCGAATCGGGGGCCGGTGACAACCGGAGTCAGCCCGGCCAGCCGGGGCCACAGCTGACAGCTCATACAAATCGGAAGCCGATGGTGAACCAGCAGGCCTGGCGCGACGTTGTCAGGGGCGTGGCACCCCTGCAGAACGGCCGTGGCCCGGCACCAGCGGGCCGGGGCTGCGATGAGGCACTGGTGCGTGCGCTCTACAGCGAGCACGCAGGCCCGCTACTGCGTTATGCGCTGCACCTGACCAGCGGGGACCGGCAGCGGGCCGAGGACATCGTGCAGGAGTCGCTGCTGCGCGCCTGGCTGCATCCCGAAGCGATCGCGGACCGGCCCGCACGGCCCTGGCTGTATGCGGTCGCCAGGAACCTGGCCGTCGATGCCCACCGGGCGAGAAAGGCGCGCCCGCACGAGGTGGGGGAGGGCGCGCTGGATCTGGTCTCGGTTCCCGACGAGGCGGACCGGGCGCTGGAATCCTGGGCGGTCGCCGACGCGCTGCGAGCACTGCGTCCCGAGCACCGCAGCGTGCTGCTCGAGACCTACTACCGCGGCCATTCAGTGGCGGAGGCGGCGGCCGTGCTGGGCATCCCGGCGGGAACTGTCAAGTCCCGGACGTTCTACGCGCTGCGGGCGCTCAAGCTTGCACTGGAGGAACGGGGGCTCGCGCCATGAGCGATATGGGCCGGCGCGACATGGACTGCCGCGAAGCCCGGCAGGCACTGGGCGTCTACGTCGTCGCGGCGATCGAGCCTGCCGACCGCGCGCTGGTCGAGGCGCACCTGGGTAGCTGCCTGCGCTGCCGCGAGGAGCTGGCCGGGCTGGCCGGGCTACCCGCACTGCTCGGCCGGGTGCCCCGGGCCGAAGCTGAGCTGCTCGCCCCCGCCGGGCTGCAGGCTGCGGACGAGCCGCCGCCCGAGCTGCTGCGCTCGGTGCTGGCGCAGGTAGCCGCGCGGCGCAAGGTGCGCAGATGGCGCGGCATCACGGCCGCGGCCGCGGCCGTGATCATCGCGGTGGGCGGCGGCGTGGCCATCGCCCATGCGCTCGGCCCGCGAGCCGCGGCCCCGTCGCCGGACGTGGCGAGCGCCAGCGACGCCCGCACGCATATCAGCGCTGTCGTTGACTATTCCGCGTCCGGGCCAGGGACGGCGATGCGCGTGCGGGTCAGCGGCATCCCGGTCGGGACGACCTGCCAGTTCTGGGTGGTGAGCGCCACCGGCCAGCGCTCGGTAGCCGGCCGCTGGACCATCACCCGCTCCTACGGCGCACCGCACTGGTACCCGGTAACCTCGGCCCTGGCCAGCTCGGCCGTGCACGGCTTCGAGATCACCTCCGGGGCTGGGCTGCTGCTCGACATCCCGGCCACCTGAGCCGATCCGGGCTGGCAGGCGGGAATCCGGCAGACGGCAAGCGGGCAGACGGGATCCGCAAGGGAGAATCGGGCAGGCGGGAATGCCGGGCAGGCGGGAATGCCGGGCCGCGGACTGGTGCTTACCTCACCGTGATAACGGGTCTGATCGCGTGCGCCGCTGCGCTGGTGGCCGCAACGGGTCTCGGACTCGCCTGGCGCCGGGGCAACGGCAGGATGCGGGGCGGCCCTGCCGCCAGCTCCAGGCACAATCCCGGCGCTGGCGAAACCGGGCCGCGGGTGAGCGCTGCCGAGATCGGCGAGCCGCTGGGCCAGCGGGCCACGCTGCTGCAGTTCTCCTCGGCGTTCTGTGCTCCGTGCCGGGCAACCCGCCGGGTGCTCGCCGAGGTGGCCGGCATGACCGAAGGCGTGGCGCATGTCGAGATCGACGCGGAGTCCCGGCTTGATCTGGTCCGGCAGCTCGACGTCAGAAAGACGCCAACGGTGTTCGTGCTCGGACCGGACGGGCAGATCGCACGGCGAGCCAGCGGGCAGCCGCGCAAGGCGGACGTGATCGCGGCCATCGGTAGCGTGACATAGACTGAAAATTCCTATACGTCAGGTCGGAATAGAGGGTAGTGACAGCGAGCATATTCACGCATAGCATCGGCTACGTGCCTGGCTGGACGACACAGTCCCGCCGGTCTGGCCGAATGCGGCCGCCGGCGGTGATGCTCACCAAACGGCGCGCAGTGGATTTCTGCCGTGTCGTGACCACTTCGTGTTGACCAGCGCAGCAAGCCAGCATGCTGACCAGCCCAGGACGCCAGCACTGTGGTCATTGAGCACCGTGCAGTCAGTACGGCGCCGGCCCGCCGCGCTGGGCGCCGGCCCGACTGGCCGGGCACGATCCGATCCGCCCCCCGAGAAGGCGCTGAGATGGCGAAGGGACACCGCAGATGCAGATCGATCCGAGAGGACCGCGGTTCGGCGCGTTGCTGACCACGGTGGTGTTCGTGGTGGTCCTGATCACCAGCAGCACCTGGCTGCTGGCCGCGCAAGCGGCAGTCTTCGCGGTCGCCACCTTCTTCGGCATGAGATATGCCCCGTACGGGCTGCTCTACCGCTGGCTAGTCCGGCCGCGGCTCCGGCCGCCAACCGAGCTTGAGGACGCGGCGCCACCGCGTTTCGCCCAGGGCGTGGGCCTGGTGTTCGCCCTGATCGGCGTCATCGGGTACGCCTCAGGGTTGCGTCCGCTGGGTATTGCCGCGGCGGCCTGCGGGCTGGTCGCCGCGTTCCTGAACGGCGTCTTCGGCCTGTGCCTGGGCTGTGAGATGTACCTGATGATCCGACGTATATGGCCGGCTAGCCAAAGACTGGTTCCGGCCGAATCCAACAAGGAGGTTTCGCTATGAGCCGTTCCGATGTACTCGTGGACGCTGACTGGGTCAAGGCCCACGGCAGTGACCCTGGCGTGGTGCTGGTCGAAGTAGACGAGGACACCAGCGCTTACGACAAGGGCCACATCCGGGGCGCGGTGAAGATCGACTGGAAGGCCGACCTGCAGGACCCGGTGCGCCGCGACTTCGTGGACAAGGCCGGCTTTGAGGCGCTGCTCTCCGAGCGCGGCATTTCCAACGACGACACCGTGATCCTCTACGGCGGGAACAACAACTGGTTCGCCGCTTACGCGTACTGGTACTTCAAGCTGTACGGGCACCAGAACGTCAAGCTGCTGGACGGCGGCCGTAAGAAGTGGGAGCTCGATTCCCTCGAGCTGGTGACCGAGGTGCCGGAGCGGGCGAAGACCGATTACACCGCCCAGGAGCAGGACTCCTCGATCCGCGCCTTCCGCGACGAGGTCATCGACTCCATCGGCAAGCGCAACCTGGTCGACGTCCGTTCGCCGGACGAGTTCGCCGGGCGGCTGCTGGCCCCGGCGCACCTGCCGCAGGAGGCGGCACAGCGCGGCGGCCACATCCCGACCGCCAAGAACGTCCCGTGGTCGAAGGCGGCGCAGGAGGACGGCACATTCAAGACCGACGCCGCGCTGACCGCGCTGTACGGCGACGAGGCGGGCCTGGACTTCGGCCAGGACACCATCGCCTACTGCCGGATCGGCGAGCGCTCCGCGCACACCTGGTTCGTCCTGCACGAGCTGCTCGGCCAGCCGAACGTCAAGAACTACGACGGGTCGTGGACCGAGTACGGCTCGCTGGTCGGCGTCCCGATCGAGACCGGCGACGGCAAGTGAGCGATGACGGATGCGGGGCACCGGCAGGCGGGGCGGCGGTGACCGCAGCGGCGAACCCTGGCAGGCAGGCCGTGGTACAGGGACACGTTACCCAAAACGGGTCTGCGGTCTCGGTCGGATACGCCCGGCTGCTGAACGCCGGGGGTGAGTTCGTGGCCGAGGTTCCGCTCGGCACTGACGGCGGTTTCCGGTTCTTCGCCGCTCCCGGCAGCTGGACGCTGCGGATACTGGCACCTGCCGGGGTCCGGGCGGAGCGGACGGTAGCTGCCGATACCGGCCAGGTCACCGAGCTTGAGGTGGCGCTCTGACACCCGGCAGCCGGTAGCTCGACCAGCCGTGGCGGCTCCCCGCGCACCAGCGCGCGGAGCCGCCACGTCCGCGTTTCCTTACTTGCCATCTTCCCTTCGCCTATTTCGCCACGCTTTGTTCAACTGCTCGTCATCTAGACCGCCTACAAAGGGTTCGGGCAGCCCAAAGCGGCTGCGCGCAGGTCGAGCAGGTCGAGCAGGTCAGGGGCGAGGCAAAACATGTCGATTGAGGCGGATCCCGCCAGGTCGGCCGGCTCGGTGCCGGGCACGATAACCGGAGTGGCCGACCCGGCCAGCGACATGGGCGGTGGCGGGATGCCGGCTGCCGCGGACGGGACCACGATCCTGCGCGCGGTCAACCTCACCCTCAGCTTCGGGACGCGGGCGATCCTGTCGGGCATCTCGGTCGATGTGCAGCGGGGCGCGGTGACCGCGCTGATCGGGCCGACCGGCTCCGGCAAGACCACGCTGCTGCGGACGTTCAACCGGATGAACGACAAGGTGACCGGGTACCGCCACGATGGCGACGTGCTGCTTGACGGGCGCAGTATCTTCAGCCAGCACGTCGAGCTGATGTCGCTGCGGCGCCAGGTGGGCATGCTCTTCCAGCGCCCCAACCCGTTCCCGATGTCGATCCTGGACAACGTCACGGCGGGCGCGCGGGCGCACAAGATGGCCAGCAAGACCGGGCTGAAGGAGATCGCGGAGCAGCGGCTGACCGAAGTGGGACTGTGGGACGCGGTCCGCGACCGGCTCAAGGACTCGCCGTTCCGGCTGTCCGGCGGCCAGCAGCAGCTGCTCTGCCTGGCCCGCGCCCTGGCGATCAGCCCCGAGGTGCTGCTGCTCGACGAGCCGACATCATCCCTTGACCCGGTCACTACCGAGTCAATCGAGGCCCTGATCAGGACGCTGGTCCCGCGGCTGACCGTCATCATCGTCACGCACAACCTGGCGCAGGCCGTCCGGATCGCGGACCGGACCATCTTCCTCAACGCCGGGCGGATGGTCGAGCACGGTGAGACCCGGCAGGTCTTCGAGCACCCGGCGCAGGACGAGACCGCCCGTTACGTGGGCGGGCACTTCGGCTGATCCCAGACCACCCGCGCGGGAGGAAAGCACTCCGCCCGCGCGGGCGCAAGGACCGCGCGCAAGCGCGGCGCCCCGTCGCACGCTTGGCGTGCGAGTTGTCTAGCGCACGCGAAAGCGTGCATACGCGAAGGAGTATTCCCAGTTGTCCCAACGAATCCGCTTGGCATGCACAGCGGCGGCCCTGGTCCCGCTTACTCTGCTGGCGGCGGCCTGCGGTAGCAGTTCTGGCTCGACTACGCCGTCGTCGTCTCCATCCGCGTCCGCTGCATCCGCCACCGGCAAGTCGATCACCGAGACCGGCAGCACGCTGCTGTTCCCGCTGTTCGGCGCCTGGCAGGCCGCCTACAGCACCGCCAACCCGAATGTCACGATCACCTCGGGCGCGACCGGCTCGGGCACCGGGATCACCGACGCGAGCCAGGGACTGGTGAACATCGGCGCCTCGGACGCTTACCTGTCCAGTGCTGACCTGTCGCAGTATCCCGGCCTGCTCAACATCCCGCTGGCAGTGGCCGCGGTGGACGTCAACTACAACGTCACCGGGGTCAAGAAGCCGCTCAACCTGAACGGCGCCGTGCTGGCGCAGATCTACACCGGCAAGATCACGACATGGAACAACGCCGCGATCGCCAAGCTCAACCCGGGCGTGACGCTGCCGGCCGAGAAGATCGTCACGCTGCACCGGGCTGACAGCTCGGGCAGCACCTTCCTGTTCACCTCCTACCTCAACGCCCAGGACCCGAGCGCATGGCCGTCGGCGGACGTCGACACCACCGTGACCTGGCCGTCGGTTCCCGGTTCCCTTGCCGAGACCGGCAGCGGCGGCATGCTGGCCGGCTGCGCGGTGAAGGGCTGCATCGCCTACATCGGGATCAGCTACCTGTCGAAGGCCACTGCCGCTGGCCTCGGGACCGCATCGCTGGCCAACAAGGCAGGCAAGTTCACCCAGCCGACCACCGCGGCGATCAACGCCGCGCTGGCCAGCTTCCCTGCCGCGCCTGCCACCGGGGCCGAGGCGCTGATCAACACCTCGGCAGCCGCCGGCTACCCGATCATCAACTACGAGTACGCGATCGTGAAGAAGTCCCAGCCGAGCGCGGCCGAGGCCAGTGCCGTCAAGGCATTCCTGGGCTGGGTGCTCAGCACCGGCGACACCGCGACCTACCTGTCGGCGGTCGGCTTCGAGCCGCTGCCGTCGGCCACGCTCGGGGTCGCCAAGACGCTGGTCAGCTCCATCAGCGGAATGTGATCTGATGGCGGCATCGGCACCAACCGTGCAGCCGGACGGAGGAGCGGGCTCCCCGCTCCTCCGTCGGCTGGGCGCCTGGCTCCGGGCCAGGCTCCGCAACGGCGATCTCATTCGCTGGCTCGGCCGCGGCGGTGCGGTGGTGCCGGTGCTCATGCTCGGCTTCGTGCTGGTCACGCTGATCATCGAGGCGATCCCGGCGATCAGGTTCAGCGGCTGGCACTTCTTCTCCGGCACCACCTGGAACTTCGGCTCGCAGTACGGCACGCCGGTGCACAGCGACGGCCTCACCCACAACGCCGGCGAGCAGTTCGGGGCGCTGCCGGAGATCCTCGGCACGCTGGCAACGTCCGCGATCGCCCTGGTCATCGCGGTCCCGGTGTCGGTGGGGGCCGCGCTGGTGATCGTGGAGCGGCTGCCCAGGCGGCTGGCCAGCGTGGTGGGCATGTTCCTGGAACTGCTGGCCGGCATTCCCAGCGTGATCATCGGCCTGTGGGGCGCGCTCACCTTCGGGCCGTTCATCGCCCACGACATCGCCCCGCTGATCGCCGATAACGTGCCCAACTGGCCGGGGCTGGGCTTCCTGCGCGGCGACACCGGCAGCGGTCAGGGCCTGCTGACCTCCGGCCTGGTGCTCGCGGTCATGGTGATCCCGATCATCTCGGCCACCTCGCGTGACCTGATCCGGGGCGTGCCGCTGCTGCCGCGCGAGGGCGCCGTCGCGCTGGGCATGTCGGAGTTCGAGTGCGCCCGCCGGGTAACCCTGCCATGGGTCGGCAGCGGCATCGTCGGCGCCGTCGTACTCGGCCTGGGCCGGGCGCTCGGCGAGACCATCGCGGTCGCGATGGTCTGCGGGGTCGCGCTCGGCACGCTGCCCACCAACCTGTACGCGGCGATGAGCACGATCGCGGCGAACATCGTGCAGAACCTCAACACCGCGATCACCGACCCGCTGGACATCCGCGCGTTCGCCGAGCTTGGCCTGATGCTCATGGTGATCACGCTGACGGTGAACGTGATCGCGCGGCTGCTGGTGCGCCGGGTCGCCGGCACCGCTCTTCCGGTCGGCAGGGGGCTTTAGCGATGAGTGAATCCAGCAATGAGTGAGACCAGCAGCGCGCCGCCGGCCGCCACCTCGCCGCCATGGCCGGGGGCGCCGGGCAGCGGCAGCGAAGCCGAGTGGCCGCACGTGCCGGTCCGCAGGAAGGCCGCCAACCTGGTCTTCTGGGCGGCCTGTTTCGTCGGGCTGGCCGTCGTCGTCGGTCCCACCCTCTGGCTGGCGGCCGGGGTGGTGGTACGCGCGGTCCCGCACTTCCACTTCAGCGTGCTCACCACCGATACCACCGGCGGCGACGCCGGCGGGCTGAAGCAGGCGCTGCTCGGCACGATCCTGATCACCGTCGGGGTGCTGATCATCGGCGGTACTGTCAGCATCCTGACCGGCCTGTACCTGGCCGAATTCGCCGTTGGCCGGCACCGCGGCTTCCTGCGCGGCGGCTATGAGGTGCTGTCCGGGATTCCCTCGATCGTCCTGGGCTACGTCGGCTATCTCACCCTGGTGATCGGCCTGCACTGGGCGTTCGGCCTGCTGCCTGCTGTGCTCGTGCTCTCGGTTGTCACCGTCCCCTACATCACCAAGGCGACGGAGACCTCGCTGGCCAACGTGCCGTCCTCCTACCGCGACGGTGCCGAGGCGCTCGGCATCCCGCCGTCCTGGACGCTGCGCAGGATCGTGCTGAAATCAGCATTGCCGGGGATCATCACCGGCCTGCTAGTGGCCATCGCGATCTCGGTCGGCGAGACCGCTCCGCTGCTGTATACCGCGGGCTGGAGCGACTCCAATCCCACCCTTGCGCTGACCCACTCGCAGGTTCCCTTCCTTACCTACATGGTCTTCAACTTCTGGGATGTCGGCAGCCCGTCGGCCCTGGCGCTGGCCTACGACGCCGCGCTGGTCCTGCTGGTCTTCGTGCTCCTGATCATCATCGCGGGACGGGTGATCACGGCGGTCTCCCGGCGGAACTCGGAGTGAGCGACAGTCATGCGGGGGGCCAGCGGCGAGCCGGCGCAGGCCGGCCGGGCCTTTCCGCGCCCGCCGCCGGCCCGGGCTTACGACAGCTCGCCCGGCCGGGCCGGCCCGCGGCCGACCGGGGCCACTGGGGGTGTGCAGGGATTGGCCGCGGAACCCGCTGAGGCCGACGGGCCAGCGCGGCCGGACCAGCGGCCGGCCGGCCCCGCGGCCGGGGTTCTCGCTGACCGGCTGGCCGCGTCCCTGGTGCATCACGAGCCCGGCTGGCGGCTGCCGCGGCATACTGCCCTGGCCCGCCGCTACAACGTGAGCACCGCGCAGATCGACGCCGCGATCTCCGAGCTCGTGCGCCGGCACCTGATCCGCAAACTGGCCGATGGCCAGCTCTACCGGGTCAGCCCCGCCGAGTACCTCGTCTCGCTGGCGGGGGTGCCGGCCCTGGCGGCGCAGGCCGACCCGATGGGCGGCGAGCTGACCTGCCGGAGCCGTCAGATCTCCTGGCGCCGGGTGCCGGAGGATATTGGCTGGGCGCTCGGCATCGACCTCGCCGAGCCGATCTGCGTCGCGCGTTTCCTCTGGGCGCTTAACGGGGAGCCCGCGGCCTATGCCACCACTTACCTGCCTGCCGACCTGGCCGGTCACCTCATCGAGGGCCTTGACCCGGGTGCGTCCGCGGCGGGCCCGGTTGCGGCTGGCCAGTCCGTGGCGGGCACGGCCGCCGCGAGCAGCGCCGCGGCGAGCACGGCTGCCGCGCTGAGCCTGCTGCCGCTGTCGCGGCCGGAGCAGGGCCAGGGGCAGGACGACAGGCCGGATCCGGCGGGCACGCCGGTAGCGCTGCACCTGGAGATGCAGCTGCCGCCGCCATCGGTAGCAAGGAGCCTGCGGCTGTCCGCAGGCCAGTCCGCGGCGATCATGACCGTCCGGTTCGATGACCTGGCCACAGCGCGGCCGGTTGCGCTGACGGTCGCCGTGCTCCGTTCTGACCTGTTCCGTATCGTCGTCCAGTCGGGGGCGCCGCCGCTGCCCGGCGGCCCTGGGAGCCCTGAGGGCCGTGAGGGCCATGAGGGCAGTTTCGCCGGATCCTGGACACACGCGGTGCAGGACTGGGACTCTTGACCCGTTATGCCTGCCCCCGCAGCTGGCGCGGCGGAGCGCATGCCGCGGCGCTCTGGCTTCCTCGTCCCGGACGGCGCGCCCAGGCGCGGTGATCTCACCGCGGCGGCCGGCGTCGCCGTGCTGCTGGTTCACCTATTATTCGCCCAGCTCACCGGCGTACTGGCGGTCGCGCTCTACGGTCTGGGCCGGCTCACCAGGTGGCGGCCGCAGTGGCTGGCCGTTCCCGCGGCGGCCGGCCTCATCTGGTCGCTGGCGATCGGTCCCGGCCGGGCAGCAGCCGGTTTTGCCGCCGGTCCTGGCCAGGTCGCCGGTTACCTCGCCGGGATACCCGGTCACCCGGCCACGCTGCTGCACGCTGCCGGCGCGTTCGCCGGCCTGCCCAGCTGGCTGCCCCGGCAGCTGCCGCTCGCGGCGATCGCCGCGGCCGCGGAGGCGGCCATCGCGGGCTGGGCGCAGCGGCGGCGGCTGCGTTCCGGCGATCCGGCGCCGTACCGGCCCGGCCTGGTCGTTGCCGCCCGGCGCGGCTACACAGCGGCCATGCTGGCTGCCGGCGGCGTGGTGACCTCAGACGGCGGATGCCTCGGGGTGGATCCGGCGACCGGGCGGCAGGTTTCGGTCTGCTGGCCGGAGGCCGAACGCGGCGTGCTGGTGACCGGGCCGGACCAGGCGGCGGTGTCAGAGTCGGGCCTGCAGCTAACGTGGGCAGCGATCCGGCGCCGCAAGGCGGTGATCGTGATCGACCTGACCGGCAGCGCGAGCATCACCGCAGCGCTGACCGCCGCGTGCGCCGCGGCGGGGGCGCCGCTGCGCAGCTTCGGCGCGGCCGGCCCGGGCTGCTACGAGCCGGTGCGCGGTGGTCCCCCGGAGCGCACCGCGTCCCTCGCGCTGGCAATGATCGACTGGTCGGCGGTCACCGACGCCCGCCGGCGCTCGTGCGCGGCGTATCTGAGCGACGCCTGCGCCGTCCTGGCCGCCGCGCCCGCCGACCCTTGCCTGCCGGTGCTGGACGACCTGGCTGGCCTGCTCCAGCCGGGCGCGCTGAGCGCGCGGGCCGCGAGGGTACCGGGCTACCATCCGCGCCGCGAGGTGCTGCTGGACCGGGCGGGCGTGTCCGCCAGCCTGCTGGCGGCCGATCCGGCGGCGACATCGGCGGCAGCGCAGCAGCTATCCCGGCTGCGCGCCTCGGCGCTCGGGCACTGGCTGGCACCCGCGCTGGCGGTCAGCGGCAGCGGCGGCAGCGGGCCGGCCGTCCCCATCAGCCTGGGCCAGTCGCTGCGCGAGCGCGCGGTTGCGGCGTTCGCGCTGGACCGGGCCGTGCACGGGCGGTCGGCCGGCATGATCGCCGCGCTCGCCGCCGCCGATTTGCTGGCGATCCTGGCCGAGCTGCAGGCGCTGGCCGTGCGCACCGACTGCCTGGCCTGGATCAACGGCTGCGAGGTGCTGCCGCCGGCCCGGCTGGCCGATCTGGTCCGCCGTGGCGCGCAGACCGGAGCCGCCGTGGTGCTCACGACGACATCGGCGCCGGCCGCGACGGCGCTGGCCGGCGAGGTGGACGTGATCGTGACCCGCGGACGGCTCGACCCTGCGCTGGATCGCGCGCTGGATCCTGCACTCGATACTGCACTGGGTCCTGCACTGGGTCCTGCGGCCGGCCCTGCACCGGGCTGGGACGCGGCCGTGGCGGTGGAGACGGGACTGGGCGGCGGTGTCCCGTTTCGCGTGAAAGGCAGTAAGTGGTCACCCTCCGACAGCGCGGCGCTGACCCTGCTGGTGCGGGGGCCGCAGGGGCGGTTCCTGCCCGCCTGCCGGGCTGTCCGGCCCGACGCTTTTAGCACTGGCGTGGGCGGCACTGGCGTGGGCGGCACTGGCGGGGGCGGCACTGGCGGGGGCGGCACTGGCGGGGGCGGCACTGGCGGGGGCGGGCGGGCATGACCGGGCGGGACGATGCGGGCCGGGCGCTGACCGGGACCGTCCCCCGGCAGCGGCCGCGGCCGCAGCAGCCGCAGCAGCCGCAGCAGCCGCAGCCGTCGCAGCCGTCGCAGCAGCCGCAGCCGTCGCACCAGCGCCCCGGCATCGACCCGGGCCGGGTCTACCTCGGCTGGGAGCACACGCTGCTGCTGCCCGATCCCGGCCCGATGCCGCGGCGGCCGGCGCCGCCGGAGTTCGAGCAGCTCAGCCCGGACTGGGAGGCCGCGCAGCGGCGGGAGAACCGGCTGCTGGCCCGGCCGCTGCGGCTGGCCTGCCTGGGCTGCGCCGCGCTCGCCTGCATCGCCGCGGCGCTGTGGCGGGCCGGTGCGCTGAACGCGGCGCTGAGCGGCCTGGCCGCGGCCGTTGCGCTGGTCATCGCGCTGCGCTGCGCACGGGCGCTGCGCCGCGGCGAGCAGGACCTGCGCGCTGCCATCGAGGCCGAGCGGCGCCGGGTCGCCGACATCCGGGCCGTGCAGCAGAGCCAGCTCGCCGCCCGCCAGGAGCAGCACGCCCGGCTGCACCGCGAGTGGCAGCACCGCCGCGCCGCGTTCGACCGGCAGCCGCAGTGGCACGCGGTGTCACTGCCGGGCGACATCGACCGGGTCGACGTGGCCGGCGGCACGCTGGCCGGCTGGTCCGCGCTGCTGACCATGATCGCCGCGCCCCGGCTGGGCGCTGGCGGTGAGGTCACGGTGCTCGACCTGACCGAGGGCGCGGTGGCGGCTGACCTGGTAGCGGTGGCCCGCAGATCCGGGATCGACCCGCTGGTCTGGGTCATGCCCGGTGACCTGCCCCGGCTGGATGTGGGCATCGGGCTCGGGCCGGAGGCACTGGCCGACGTGCTGGCCCTGACGGTCAGCGCGAGCGACCAGATGGAAAGCGGGGCCGACCCGGCCAAGGACGCCGCGATCCTGGAGCGGGTGCTGGGCGTGCTCGGCGCCGCGCCGGGCATCGCCAGCCTCACGGCCGCGCTGCGGGCACTGGCCGAGGTGGGTGATCCGCGCGCCGACCTGCGGGCCGGCCTGCTGACCGCCGAGCAGCTCCAGCGGATCAGCGCGCTGTTCGGCCGCGGCGCGGCGGAGCGGGTGGTGATCGAGCGCGCCTGGGCCCTGGAGTCCCGGCTGCGCAGGCTCGACCTGCTCGGGTCCGCTCCGGTCAGCCTGCCGCCGAGCAGGCTCCGGGTGGCCTGGCTGGACCGGCGGTCGGGGGTGCTCGGCAACAAGATGCTCGGCACCTACCTGACGGTGGCCCTGACTCACCTGCTGCGGCAGGCACCGGCAGGCCGCCGCTGGGACCACACGCTGTGCGTGCTGGGCGCCGAACGGCTCGGCGGGGTGGTCATCGACCGGCTCTGCGACGCGTGCGAAACCTCGGGAACCGGGCTGGTGCTCGCTTACCGGTCGATTCCCGCCCCGGTCAAGGAGCGGCTGGGCCGGGGCGGCGCGGCGGTGGCGTTCATGCGGCTCGGTAACGCCGAGGACGCGAAAGTCGCCAGCGAGCAGATCGGCACCGAGCACCGTTTTGTGCTCTCGCAGCTGACCGACACGGTGGGGGACTCCCTGACCGACACCATGGGCGACTCCTACACCAGCACCGTGGGCACCGCCGACTCGGTCTCGGACTCGGCCTCGGTGAGCCTGACCACAGGGCGCAGCACGGGCCGCGGCCGCAGCCGGCACGGGGCGTTCGCGCCGTTCGCCGACTTCACCGGGACCGCCAGCCGGGACTCCAGCTTCTCGGCAGCAAGCTCCGACTCCCTTTCCATTACCGAGGGCATGAACTCCAGCACTTCCTGGGGCATCAGCACGTCACGGGCGCTGTCGGCGAGCACGTCGCTCGCGGCCAGTGTTCAGCGGTCCCGTGAATTCCTGGTCGAGCAGCATGAGCTGCAGCAGCTGCCGCCCAGTGCGGTGATCATCACCCACGCCGGGCCGGACGGGCGCCAGGTGGTGCTGGCCGACGCCAACCCGGCGATCATCGCACTGCCCACGGCGACGCTGTCCAGCCTGGCCGAAGCGCGCGCCGCTGCCTCCGCTGGCGGTTCTGCCTCCGCTGGCGGGTCTCCTTCCGCTGGCGGGCCTGCTTCCGCTGCTTCTGCTGGCTCCGCTGGCGGGCCTGCGGGTCAGGGCGCGCCGCCGAATCTGGGCCCGCCGCCCGAGCGCCTGGACTGGCGCCGCGGCCGTGGCTGAGCCAGCCTGACGGCTGAGCCACCGGGGTGGCGGGCAGTTGAGCATCTGCTCACATCCCGCCAAGTAGGTGGCAGCGGACCGTGCTGCCTGATAGGCACGCAATATGGTCGCGACGTCAGGCATCGGGGCAGGGGCGGCCGGGCCGTGGTACCGGGTCCAGGCAATCACGGCCAGCGGCCAGGGCGGCAGCGCCGAGCGCGACTACGCCGCCATCCTGCCGGCCGCGCTCAATGCCGCCATGCACCGCCGCCCGTTCGTGGCCGGCTGGCTGTCGCGCGGCGGCGGGGCGCCGCTTGAGCTGGTCACTAACGCGGGACCGCTGCCCGCGCCGGCCGGCCCGCCGGGACCCGAGGAGCCCGAGCCTGGCCTGGCCGAACTGGATGGCGGCCCGCAGGAACTGCTCTTTCCCTGGGGCGCCCGCGGGGTGATGTTCACCGCCAGCCTGCTCGCCGACCTTGACCGCCTGGTCTGGGCTCCCTGTCCGGGCCGTCAGGCGCCGCAGTTGCTCGGCGAGGCGGCCGGCAGCGAGGCCTGGCCAGCGCAGGGGGGACGCGAGCCGGGTCCCGGCCGGCGCAGCGGGCCCGACCCGCTGGTGTCCCCGACGCTGTTTGAGGCTGCGCTGCAGACACTCATGGCCAGGCCGTTCGGCTGGCTGGTCGTGGCGGAGCCCACCGAGCTGATCGATGCCGAGACTGCCGAGCTGCGAACCCAGCTCAACGTGCTGCGCCGGTTTGAGGAGGAGCACGCGAGGTTCGACGCCGACCGGGCCCGGCGGCGCCTGGCCGAGCTGGACGCCTACCGCGAGGCGGGCCTGTGGAATGTGCGCGTGCTCGCCGGGGCGGCCAGCGCCGAGGAACTGAGCCTGATCGCGCCGGTTCTGGTCGGAGCGACGGACCTGCATGCCCATCCCTACCGGCTGCGCAGCGCCGAGGGCGCCCGCGATCTGGCCGACGCGCTCGCGGCCGTGCTCTCCGATCCGGTGGATGGCTCCCAGGTGCCGTTCGCTGCCACCGCCGGGGCCATGGCCGCGCTCACCGGGCTGCCCCGCCGGGAGGTGCCGGGGCTGCGGGTGCTGGATCCCGGCTACTTCGATGTGACCAGCGAGACTGCCGCCGGGGACGCCATCAGCCTGGGCGCGATCCTGGACGGCCAGGATCGCGCCGTCGGCGAGTTCCACGTGCCGCTGGCCACGCTGAACCGGCATGCATTCGTGGCCGGCGCGACCGGCTCCGGCAAATCGCAGACCGTCCGGCACATGCTCGAGCAGCTGACCAGGGCGGGAGTCAGCTGGCTGGCGATCGAGCCGGTGAAGTCGGAGTATGCGGCCATGGCCGGCCGGATCGCGGGCAGCGGGAAGCTCACGGTGATCAACCCGTCGGACCCGGCGGCGATCCCGCTGTCGGTCAACCCGCTGGCGCCCGAGCCCGGGTACCCGGTGCAGGCCCACATGGACATGGTGCGGGCGCTGTTCCTGGCCGCCTTCGATGCGCACGAGCCGTTCCCGCAGATCATGGCGCAGGCATTGCAGCGCGCCTACGAAGACTGCGGCTGGGACGCGGTGACCGGCTCGGGCCTGCCGGGCGCCCCCGCGCCGCCGGCCGTCCCCACCCTCGCCCGGCTGCAGGCCTCTGCCCTGGAGGTCATCGAGGATGTCGGCTACGGCCGTGAGCTGCAGGCCGACGTCCGCGGCTTCGTCCAGGTCCGGCTGCGGTCGCTGCGCACCGGCTCGGCCGGCCGGTTCTTCGAGGGGGGCCATCCGGTCGACATCGGCGAGCTGCTGCGCCGCAACGTGGTCCTGGCGATCGAGGACGTCGCCAACGATGAGGACAAGGCCTTCCTGATCGGCACCCTGATCATCAGGATCGTGGAGCACCTGCGGCTGCGTGCCCGCGCTGAGCCCGCGGCCGGGCTCCGGCACGTTATCGTCATCGAGGAGGCGCACCGGCTGCTGCGCGCGGGCAGGGAAGGCGCTGGCGCCCATGCGGTCGAGCTTTTCGCCAGCATGCTGGCCGAGATCCGGGCCTATGGCGAGGGCATCATCATCGCCGAGCAGATCCCGGCCAAGCTGGTGCCCGATGTGGTGAAGAACACGGCGCTCAAAATACTGCACCGGCTGCCCGCGCACGACGACCGCCAGATCGTCGGCGCCGCGATGAACCTGGACGAGGATCAGTCCCGGCAGGTGGTCTCGCTCCGGCCCGGTGCCGCGGCGGTCTTCGCCGACGGCATGGACCGGCCGCTGCGGATCCAGGTGCCGTTCGGCGGGGATTTCGAGCGCGCTCCGCAGCCGGACGAGCTGCTGCCGCCCCCGGTCCTCGGCCGGCGATCCGCGGCCTGCGGCCCGGCCTGCGCGGCCGGGCGCGCCTGCACGCTGCTGGAGCTTCGCGGCGCCGACCTGCTCGGCAGCGCGCCGGATGACGCCTGGCTGCGGGTGTGGACCGAGGCGATCGTGCTGGCCTTCCTCACCAACCGCCCGCTGCCGATGGTGCCCGCTGCCCTGCGGCAGCGGTGGGCAGGACTGGACGGGCGGCTGCGGGACTGCCTGCTGGCCACGACGCTGGACCGGGCACTGCAGGGGCGGTCCCCGACCGTGCGGGGTTTCGTTGATCCGGCGCAGCTTGCCGCCGCCGCAGCCGCCACGGCCCAGCGCATGCTGGGCGGCGGCCAGGGCGCCGGTACCCTGCCGGGAGCCAAGTGGGTGATACCGCAGCTGCAGTGGCTGCACGAGATCGAGCGGGTATGCCCGCTCGGCAGCGCGCCGCCCGATCCCTTCGCCCCGGCGCCGCCGCTTGAGTTCGCGCTGCCCGGGCTGACTGACCGGCCGGACGTCAAGGTCGGCCAGCGCGTCAACGGGCTGCGCCGTCATCCGCTCTCGATGGAGCTGGCCAGAAACCGGCTGCCCGCCTGGACCGTCCTGCTCGGCGAGGATGATCAGCGCGGCTTCACCGAGGACCTGGCGGCTGTCGTGATCGGCGCCAGCCACCGGGGTCAGCTGCGCCAGGCGGCGGGCGAGATGGGCGTGGCGGGATGGCTGGAGGCGGTGCTTTCCTGGCCGCGCCGGTTCATCGTCGGCGGCGACGACGAGCTGACCGCGGCGGCGCGGGCGGACAGCCAGCAGCGGACTGGCCGATAGCATCGCGCCCATGAGCAAGCTTCCCCTGCGGGCGCGCCTGGCCACCACCATCGGGGGGGCTGCGGGCCAGGTATCGCGGCTGACCGGCCGCGGGGACGGCTCGGTCATCGGCGGCGTCGTCGGCCTGCGGTTCGAGCCCGACCTGCTGAAGCTGCTTGCTGTCGGCCGCCAGATCGTCCTGGTCAGCGGCACCAACGGGAAGACGACGACGACCAGGCTGATCTCCGCCGCGCTCGGCGCGCTCGGCCAGGAGGTGGCGTCCAACGCGTTCGGCGCGAATATGGAAGCCGGCCTCGCCGCGGCGCTCGGGCGCGCGCCCAACGCCCCCTACGCGGTGCTGGAGACCGACGAGCGGCACTTGCCGGCCACGATCCGCGCTACCCGCCCGAAGGTAGTCACGCTGCTGAACCTGAGCCGCGACCAGATGGACCGGGCCGCGGAAATCTGGCTGATCGCGCGGCGCTGGCGGGAGGCGCTGGCGGCGGCGCCTGACTGCCGGGTCGTCGCCAACGCCGACGACCCGCTGATCACCTGGGCGGCGAGCGCGGCCCGGCAGGTGACCTGGGTCGCGGCGGGCCAGCGCTGGCACGAGGACTCATGGTGCTGCCCCGAGTGCGGATCGCATCTGCGCCGCGACGAGCTCGGCTGGCGCTGCGGCGAGTGCTCCTTCGCCCGGCCCTCCACCAGCTGGGTGCTGGACGGCAGCTCGGTCATCGATGCTTCCGGCACCGTACGGGAGCTCTCGCTGGCGCTGCCCGGCCGCGCTAACCAGTCCAACGCGGTAATGGCGCTTGCCGTGGCTGATTTCTTCGGCGCCGACCTCGACCAGACGCTGCCCAGGCTGCGCGAGGTCTCCTCGGTGGCGGGCCGCTACACGCAGGTAGAGCGTCGCGGGCGGCAGGTCCGGCTGCTGCTCGCCAAGAACCCGGCAGGCTGGCTGGAGGCATTCGACGTGCTCGCCGAGGAAGCCGAGCCGGTGCTGCTCGCCGTCAACGCGCAGGTACCCGACGGCAAGGACACATCCTGGCTGTGGGATGTGGACTACCGCGTGCTGCGCGGGCGACCGGTGCTGGTGACCGGCGAGCGGAGGCTGGATCTGGCGGTCCGGCTCGAGGCTGATCAGGTGCCCTTCGAGCTCGTGAGCGGGATCGATGCTGCCGTCGACCGCGTTCCGCCCGGGAGGCTGGAGGTTATCGGGAACTACACGGCATTTCAGCAGATCCGGGCGGCGCTGGGGAGGGCTGGATGAGCGAGCAAGACGAGCGGATGGTGACACCGCACCGGCCTAAGCACGCTGGCCCGCCGCGGTCAGAGGACGCCAGGAGCGACCGGCAGGCTCGGCGCGGCTCGGGGATGCTCCGGCTCGTCTGGATCTATCCGGACCTGCTCAGTACCTACGGCGACCGGGGCAACCTGCTGGTGCTGATGCGGCGCGCCAGGCTCCGGGGCATTCAGGTCGAGTCGGTCGAGGTCAAATCAGACCAGCCGGTGCCCCGGGAGGGCGACATCTACCTGCTGGGAGGCGGCGAGGATCTGCCGCAGATCCTGGCTGCCCGGCGGCTGCGAGCCGACCGCGGGCTCGCCGATGCCGCCAGCAATGGCGCGGTCGTCTTCGCGGTCTGCGCGGGCTACCAACTCCTTGGCACCGAATTCGGCGGCATCGACGGGGAGCCGGTCACCGGACTGGGGATTCTGGAAATCACCAGCGGCCGCGGCGACCGGCGCGGCGTTGGCGAGATCGTGGCCGATGTCGATCCGGAACTGGGCGTGCCCCGCCTCACCGGATTCGAGAATCATCAGGGTGTTACCTCCCTCGGCCCCTCGGTCCGGCCGCTGGCCAGGGTCAGCCTGGGCGTGGGCAACGGGGACGGCACCGAGGGCGCCTATGCCGGGAAGGTGCTGGGCACCTATCTCCACGGCCCCGCGCTGGTGCGCAACCCCGGCCTTGCCGACCTGCTGCTGACCTGGGCGATGGGGCCGCTGGAGCCGCTCGACGGCGCGGCTGAGGACCTGACCCGGCAGCTGCGCGAGGAACGCCTCGCGGCCGTCTCCGGCTGATCGCTAGTAGACCAGAGCCTGCGCGCCGTCGGAAATAATCTCGGCCAGGAAGGTGGCCGCCCCGGCGATCCTGACGCCCTCGATGACGTCGTCCTGGGTGATCTCCCGGCGTGATGCGCATTGCGTGCACAGGGTCACCGTGCCCGCCGCCAGGACCCTGGCCAGCAGTTCTGTCAACGGCACTGCGTGGGGGAGGGTGACGTCGTCGGCGGTACCGGGCAGGGCATACCAGGATGCCTCTCCGGTGAGCCAGAGCGATATCTGCAGTCCACTGGCGGCGGCGGTCGCGGCGACGGTGAACGCCTGATTGCAGCGCTCCAGGTCGTCCTTGCCCGCGGTCACCTTCACCACGAGAGAGCGGGGGGCCATGTGCAGCACCTTACGTGGCTGCGGTCACCATTTCGGGCCCGGCGGGCCAATGCCGTTGCTTGGCTCAGAGCTGCGAGAAACGCCCGGGTTCTGTGGGAGCGGAGTCCGGATTCGCGCCGTACCACAGGCCGTCGACGAGCATGGCGATCATCCGGTCCGCGCGAGAGGTGTCGTCGGTCCCCAGCGGGGGGATGCAGAGTAGCAGTCCGACCTGCGCCGCACCGGCCGCTACTTCGCCCACCTCCGCGACGAGCGCCGCATCGACGTCGTGGAGCAGCTCATCCCGCTCGCGGACGAGGCCGGGATGTCGCTGACCCACATGGCGCTGGCGTTCACGATCGCGCACCCCGGCGTGACCGCCGCCCTGCTGGGCCCGCGCACGCTGGAACAGCTCGACGACCTGCTCGCCGGCACCGAGGTCGTGCTCAGCGACGAGATCCTCGACCGCATCGACGCGATCGTCCCGCCCGGCACCGACGTCGGCCAGCTCGACATGGCGTACAACCCGCCCGCTGTCGTGCAGCCGACACTGAGGCGACGCCCGATCGACGAACGGACCGCCGCCTAATCTCGGCCGAATCCGCGCTGCGAGGATGCCGCCTGTGCCGGTTTAGTTCAACTGAACCGCGACGCGCCGGTAGGGCACCCGCATGGCGCCGCGCCGAAGATCTACAATCGCGGTATGCAGGGTGAGATCACCGGGATCATCCTGGCCGCGGCGTTCGCGGCGGTAGCGGTATTGTGCGCGGTCCTGGTGCTCAGGCTGTGGCGTGCCGAGCCGGCCGAGCACCGTGCCCCGCCGGACCGCTGACTCCTTCGCGACCAGCCAGGCACCATGCGTGCTCGGCGAGCCCGGAGTCCCGAGCCGCAGTCCTATCGCGTCCATGACGGCAGTGACCGGGACGCTGGGGGGTGCGTGACGGCCTCGCCTGGGGCCGTCCCCCGGGCGGGGCCGTCACGTGCTTTGGG
>Ga0302326_10004211_pt1 | contig 33422 bp, 27 predicted proteins | sample Palsa_T0_3_FD_202264 | JGI IMG/M metagenome (GOLD analysis project Ga0302326, IMG submission 202264) | Peat permafrost microbial communities from Stordalen Mire near Abisko, Sweden - Palsa_T0_3 | ecosystem: Environmental > Terrestrial > Soil > Palsa > Peat permafrost | place: Sweden: Abisko...
CGGGCGTGGGCGCGGGCGTGGGCGCGGGCGTGGGCGCGGGCGTGGGCGCGGGCGCGGGCGCGGGCGCGGGGGTCATTGCGCCTCCGCAGGAGGCGGCGAGGAGGGTGAGGGTGAGGGCGAGGGTCGGGGCGCTCTTGCGGCGCATCAAAACTTCTGGCTCGTCGTCAGGAACGTCAGTTTTTCGTTCGTCTCGCGGAGGCGGCTCGACAGGATCCGAACGCAGTTCCAGAGGACCTCGAACGCGAGGTCCTTGTGCAGAAACAGGAGGTCATCGAAGGCGTCCTTCGTGATGACGAGGAGCCGGCAGCGTTCGTGGACCCGTGCGTCCGCCGACCGGGGCACCTCGTCGATGAGCGACATCTCGCCGAAGACCTCGCCCGGACCGAGGACCGCCAGCGCCTCCTCGCCCATGCCGGCGACTTCGCGCGAGATGCGCACCTTGCCCTCGAGGATGATGAAGAGCTTGTCGCCCGGGTCGCCGTACTGGAAGATCTTGGTCCCGAGGGCGTGAGACTCCTCGGCGGTCGCGTTCGCGATGAGCGAGAGCGCCTCGCGGGTCAGGCCGTCGAAGAACGGAACGCGCGCGAGCTGCGCCTCTCGCTCCGTCATCGGAGCGACGTCCGGCGCCTGGGGCGTGGTCTGGGAGGGGGCCGTCACGTCTCTGGCGGAGACTACGACGGTGGGCCGCGAAGGGTCCACTCGCGGGCCAGCGCGAGGTCAGCCGTGCGGGTCGTGCAGGGCCATCCAGCGTTCGGCGTCGAGCGCGGCCATGCATCCGCTGCCCGCGGCCGTGACGGCCTGGCGGTACGTGAAGTCCTGGACATCACCGCACGCAAAGACGCCCGGCACGCTGGTGTACGTCGACCCTGGTTTGGTCCGGAGGTACCCGTTTTCGTGATGATCGAGCTGCCCGACGAACAGGTCGGTGTTGGGCGTGTGCCCGATCGCGACGAAGAAGCCGGTGCAGTCGATGACGCTCAGCTCTTTCGTCTTCAAGTTCTTGACGCGAGCCCCCGTGACTTCGCCCTTGGACGGGTCGAGCACCTCCTCGACGACGGTGTCGAGGACGAGCTTGATCTTGGGGTTCGCGCGCACGCGATCCTGCATCGTCTTGCTCGCGCGAAAGTCGCTACGCCTGTGGACGACCGTCACCGTGCGGCACAGACCCGACAGGTACGAAGCCTCTTCCATGGCGGTGTCCCCGCCGCCGACGACGACGACATCTTGCTTGCGGAAGAACGCGCCGTCGCACACCGCACACGCGCTCACGCCCTTGCCCTGCAGCGCGTGCTCGCTCGGCAGGCCCAGCCACTTGGCCTGCGCGCCCGTCGCCACGATGAGCGTCCGCGCCAGCACATGCGGGCCCTTGCCGTCCCCCACGGTGAGCGTGAAGGGGCGCTTGCTGAGATCGACCTTCGTGACGTCGTCGGTCACGATCTCGACGCCCTGGGCGATCGATTGATCTCGGAAGTGCTTCATCAGGTCGGGCCCGGCGATCTTGTGCGGAAAGCCGGGGTAGTTCTCGACGTCGTTGGTGATCATGAGCTGGCCCCCGGGGATCCCTCCCCGGTGGAGGCCCTCGATCATGAGGGGCTTGAGGTTGGCCCGCGCGGCGTAGATGGCCGCGGTGTGACCAGCCGGACCCGAGCCCACGATGACGACGGTGCGAACGGCGTGGTGGGTCATCGCGCTGCTACTCCTTCACGGGCGTCGCCTTGAGCGAGGCCCGGCCGTCTTTGACGTACACGCTGAACTTCACGCGCTTGCAGGCGTGACGAGCCATCAGCTGATCCCGGTTCTTTTTCAACGTTTGGGAGAATTTCTCGAAGGTGAGCCCATCGGTGGGCTCCCCGCATTGCTTCTTCGTGCGGATGAAATCCTCATACGTCGAGACCCACTCGCCCGTTTCATCGGCGAGCGCACGATTTTCTCCCGTCGCCTGAGCCAGGAGCTCAGCAGGTACGGACCCGACCATCGTCGCTTCGTCGTCCGGCTCTTCGCCTGGCGTGGGCAGAACCGGCGCGGCGCGCCCGAGCGGCGCGGGAGGGCCTGCCTGACGCACCGGTGGAGGGGCGTTGGGACGAGCCCCAGCCGCGGGCGTCGGGGTCGGCGCGAAAGGCGCGTTGACGGGCGGCGGCCTGACGGGCGAGCCCGCGCTTGGCCTCGCCGGCGGCACCACCGCGGGGAACTGGCCTGACCCCGACGAGGGCGGCACCACGGGCATGACCGCGCCGTCGGCGGGAGGAAACGCGAAGGCGCTCATGGCGGGCTGCGCCGGCGTCGGCCCGAGGATGGATTCGAGGTCGGCCGGGCGCCTCGTGACCCCGCCGGCCTTCTCGATCGATCGCTCCATGCCCTGATTGAGGTTCTGCGCAGCCAGCCGGTACGCGCCCCGGAAACGCGCGACCTGCAAGCCGTCCATGCCGCCGGCCTTGAGCCGCTCGGCCTGCATCACGAGCTCGCGCAGGGGCGAGGTGTGCTCGATCCACGTGAACAGCAGGCCAATGAGCGCGGCGGAGAGCGCGACGCCCACGAGCAGCAGCCACGGCACGTTCGCCTTGTCCTTGTCGTCGGCCCCCGAGAGAAAGCCGAGCGGGCCGGCAAGCGACGTCTTGGAGCGCACGACGGCGAAGCCCCCGCCGAGAAGCCAGGCATCTCCGGGAAGGCGGTCGTACATGACGCCAACGTCGTCCGAGAGCATGCGCACGTCGGACCGGCCCGAGACCCCGTAGGCCTTGTCGGCAAGGTTCTTCAGATCGCTGCCTACGGCGTCGAGCTTCTCCGGGTCGAAGCCCTCGACCCCCGCGGCGCCCGCGGCTCGACCGGCCGGCGTGTAGAAGGCGATGTTCGTGCGCGTGCGCTTTGCGAGCCCGTCGGCGAGCTTGTTGCTCACCTCCTTGAGCCCAACGATGGCGCCCGCCGGGCGCTGCGTGGCGTCGTACTCCACAGGGCGCGCGACGACGACGTACATCTTGCTGCCGAGGATCCAGGTGTCGTCACGCTGAAAGCCGTGCAGCGCGTCGTTGACCACCGGGTAGCCGCCGAGCTCGAAGTCCTCGTTGCCGGCGACGATGTCGTAGCCCACTTCGGCCACGACGTGGCCGTCGCGATCGACGGCGAAGAGCGCGTCGTCGCGCCAATCCGCGGAGATGGCCTCGCTGACCGCGTTGAGGGCCTTCTTGGCGTCGGCGCGGGGCTTGTCGACGCCCTTGCCGTCTTTGGAGGCGTTGGCCGCGACGAGGGCCTGCTGCAAGGCGGCGTCGACGCTGCCGGGCAAGAGGGCGTCGAGGCGGCGGCGCGCGTCGATCTTGAGGGCCCATTCGACCGTCTGACTGTCGGACGCCAGGCCTTCCTTGAGGGCGAGGGCGTTCTGCCGGTTGTATTGTCCGACGGCGACGAAGACGACGTACAGCGCGACCCCGACGGCCACGCCGAGGAGCACGTACCAGACGCGCGAAAGAATCATCACCGGGCGTCGCCCCCGAGCGGCAAAGGTTCCCTGATCTCGGCGCCGTGCTCGGACACGCGCAGCCCCTCGATCGCCTTGCCGACCGGTTTGCCGTCGAAGAACGTCTTGATCGTGTACTCGCCGGGGGGCACGCTCATCACGAACGCGCCATCGCGATCCGGCACGGCAAACTCCTGCGCGTTGGCGTCGACCACGACGTACATGATGATGCTGGGGAAGAGTTCATCTCGGATCTGGTGGACGCCCGGCGTCGAGGCGGCCCACTCGCGCGACGCCCCCGGCCCCGTCGGGTTGGGCGCCCACTTGTCGTTGCCGACCTCGAAGAGAACGTGATTGAACGGGTCGGCGTTCTTGAAGCTCAGGCGCGACCCAGGCGACAGGACGAGGGTCGAAGGCGTCAGGCGGCCCCCAGTGATCTTGATCGGCAGCGGCTCGTGCGCCGGTGCTGCGCCCGAGCCGATCGCGACGACGCACACGTCGCGCGAGACGGAGGCGGAGAGCTTGCGAAACTCTTGCTTTACGCTGGGCGATGGTTCGCGCCAGTTGTACCGGTGCGAGTCCGGCCCGGCGGCGTCGGCGTAGACCTGTGGGACGAGCTTTTCCCAGCCGGCGACGCGGCCCTTCACGGTCGGTGGGGCTCCGCCGGCTCGCAGTTCGCCGCTCACGAGGACGGACGCGGCAAGGAGCGGGGCGACGAGCAAGGCTTCGACCCGCACCCACGATCTACGCTTCAAGTCGTACATGGGGGCAGCCCCAAACCGTAGCTGACGCCGAAAGGCGGTGTAAACGCCTTTTGGTTTCTACGGTCCTTGCCTTGAGGAGCTCGCCCGAGCGCGGGCAGGTCCTTGCCCCGCCGCCCTTTTTTCACCTCGCTGCAGCTCGCTGCAGCGCGCCGGTCATTGGACAGTTACTCGGGCGCGACCACGGCGACGGCCTCGACTTCGACCAGTTGGCGGTCACGAATGACGCGCAGCACGAAGGCCGCGTCGACCCCTCGCAGCTGGCGATCTTGCAGGGCTCGGTGGATGTCGTCGACGCTCGCGACGCGCGCTTCGCCCAAGGCGACCACGATGTCGCCCACCCGGAGGCCGGAGCGCGCCGCCGGCCCGCGCTCGTCGAAGCCCGTGACCTCGACGCCGCTTTGCTGGTGGAGCCCGAGCTTGCGCGCGAGGTCGCGGCCGATCGGACGGTTCTGCCCAGCGATCCCGAGCCATGCGCGGCGCACGCGTCCCTTGGTCATCAGCTCGCCGACGACCCACTTGGCCGTGTCGATCGGCACGCTGAAGCTGATGCCCTGGGCACCCAGGATGATGGCGGTGTTGATGCCGACCACGCGCCCGCGCCAGTCGACGAGAGGGCCGCCGGAGTTTCCGGGATTGAGCGCGACGTCGCTCTGGATGATCTCCTCCATCGCGCGACCGTCACGCGATCGCATCGTGCGACCGAGCGCGCTGACGACGCCCGCGGACACGGTGGAGCTGAAGCCGAGAGGATTGCCGATGGCGACGACGAGCTGACCGACCCGCAGCCGCGACGAATCGCCGAAGGCGGCCACCGCTGGCGGCGCGCTCGAGGTGCGGACGACGGCGACGTCGGTCGCGTGATCGACCCCGACCACGTGCGCGGGCGACGTGTTGCCGTCGGTGAACCCGACCTCGAGGCGATCGGCCCCGGCGACGACGTGCGCGTTCGTCAGCACGTACCCGTCGGGCGCAAACACGACGCCGGAGCCGGCGCCCGCCGGACCGCGCTTCGAGACGCGGCCGATGCTGACGACGGCGGGACCGACGCGGTCCACCACCCCCGCGATGACCCGCGAGTACGCGTCGAGGGCTTCGGACTCCGACGGGGTCGTGTCGCCTTGGGGCTTTTCGGATGAGGTATCCAGTTCGCGGGGAGCGTCGTCGAGAACGAGCGCGAGGGGCATCCCCTAACGGGTGCGCACGCCGGGGCGCAGCGTCAAGAACGCGTCAGCGAACGGCCGGCAGCTCGATGACGAAACGCGTGCCGCCGCCGAGCCGACTCTCGACCTGGATGTCGCCGTCGTGGCTCTCGACGATGCCCTTGACGATGGACAGGCCGAGGCCCGTGCCGTTGCTCTCCGCCTTGGTCGTGAAGAACGGCGCGAAGATCTGGGGTAGGTGGTCCTCGGCGATCCCGGATCCGTTGTCCTCGACCTCGACGACGACGCACATCGAGCCCTTCGCGCGGCTGGACGGCCGCAGGAAGGTTCTCACGACGAGGCGTCCGTCGGCCGCGGGGGCCGCCTGCGAGGCGTTCGTGACGAGGTTCACGAACACCTGGACGAGCTGTTCGCTGATCGCGTTGACGGTGAGCGACTCCGACGAGTATTCGCGCTCGACGCGCATGCCCGCCGCGGCAAGCACGTGCTCGCAGAACGCGACGGCCCGGTCGACGATGCCGCCGATCGACACCGGAACGGGAAGGCCCACGGAGGGGCGCGCGTAGTTCACGAGCTCCCGGGTGAACCGCAGCATCCGGTGGGCCGCTTCGCCGATGCGACGCAGGCGCTCCACGTCCTCGGCGTCGCGTCCGCCGGCGTCCGCCTTTCGGATGAGATAGTCCGAGTAAGACACGATCGACGTGAGCGGGTTGTTCAGCTCGTGCACGACCCCCGCAGCGACCTGTCCGAACGTCGCCAGCTTGTCGGCCCGGACCATCCGCTGATCGAGGGGAACGGAGTTGCGTTGCGGCGGCGCGGACGCGGCGCGCACGCCGGGAAGGATTCGGCCGAGCGCCATCGCGGCCCGCTCGAGCAGCCGCGCTGCAGGGGGGCCTTCGGGTTCCAGGTCGGCGTCGGCCGAGCCGAGGCGCAGCGTCGATCCTTCGAGCCCCGGAATGGCGATGACGTGCTCGTGCTCGAGGCCCGGAAAGATGCGCGCGGGATTGCTTTCCACGGGACGCTCGCGCATCACGGCGGGCACCCGCCGCAGCACGACGGGGGCCCCCGCGCCGGGGTCTTGCGCGAGGCAGATGCCCACGGCGTACGACGGCAGGATGCGGGCGAGAGAGTCGAGCAAGGACTGGGCGACGGCCATCTCCCCGCCTTGCGTCGGAAGATCGAGCACGGCAAGGAGGAGCTGATCGAGCCACAGGGTGGGGACGTCGTCGAGCAGGCGGGTCCTGGCCGACGAGCCCTCGGCCTCGCCAGGCTCCTCCAGGCGGGCACCGCTCGCGGGCGGGATCGTGATCTCGCCCGTGTCCCGCCCGCTCCGGGTCGCGCTCTTTTTCATGTGCCCACCTTCGGGGCACCCACGCTCGCGGGGTTCGCGGGGGCGGAGCCGGCGGGCAGCGGCAGCGGTGAATCACCGGAAGCGTCCACCACCGGGGCCGCAGGCGCAGAGCGATCCAAGTCGAGAATCCGCGCGCGGCCGACGTACGACTTCGTTTCGTACTTCGTGATCGTGCCGATCTTCTTCACGATCTCGGCCATCCGTTCGGCTTCGTTGAAGATGATCTCCGCGGCCGAGTACGCGTTGGTTCCGCGGTCGAGGCGGCGCTTGAGCAACTCGGCGTATCCCATGACGCTCGTCAGCGGCTGGTTGAGCTCGTGCGCGGCCGCGCCGGCGAGCTCCGCGACGATCGACTGACGCTCCTGGGCGAGGATCTGCTCCTGCGCCTGCGCGAGCCGCTGCTCCATCCGCACCTTCTCGCGCAGATCCGTGAAGATCCCCACGCTGCCGATCGGCGTGCTGCCCTCGTAGAGCAGCGCCGCGGAGAGCGAGACAGGGACGCGATCGCCGTTCGAGTCGAGCAGCTCCGTCCGCAGACCCTCGACGCGGCCGCCCCCGGCGCGAATGAGGCGCATGATATCGCGCGCGACGCCGTCGGGATACCGCTTGCTGACGTCCTGCCCGAGCAGCTCCGACACCGGGATGCCGTACGTGCGCTCTGCCGCCGGGTTGGCAAGCAAGATGCGGCCCTTCAGGTCGGCGCTGACGATGGCGTCGACCGACGAGTCGATGATCCGCTGGAGGAAGTCCTTCGTCTTGACGAGCTCGTGCTCGACGGCGCGCTCCGCCGTCACGTCGCGGAACGTGCAGAGCACGACGCCCTCTTCGCGCAACACGGGATTGAGGTTCGCGCTGAGGATCGCGACGTCGCGGTTCTTCTTGCGGATGCGCACGTCGACGTTCTGGGGGTAGTGGCCACGCGTGAACCCGACCCGCAGCTCGTGCGCGATGTTCACGTCCTCGAGGGCGAAGATGTCGCCGACGCGGCGGCCGCTCAAGTCGGCCTCCGAATAGCCCGTGATCGCCCGGGCGCGCGGGTTGGAAAACAGCAGGTGGCCATCGGCGTCGATGACGATGATCCCGTCGGCGGCGCTCTCGAAGAAGTCGGCGTAGCGCTGCAGCGTCCGCAGCCGACGCTCGGCCTCGAAGCGCGCCACGTTGACCTGCTGCGTCTGATCCTTGAGCGTCTGCATCACGCGCGCGTTGCGAAGCGCGATCGCCATCGCGTTCGAGACCGTGCGGCACAGGGCGAGCTCGCGGTCGCCGAACGTGAACTCGTGGCGGGCGCGAAGGAACAAGACGCCGATGGGCCGGTCTTCGTACAGGATGGGCAGGATCGCGAGCGAGCTGAAGGCGCTCTTGAACTGGCCCTCGTGGCGGACGATCTCGAGCAGTGGGTGGGTCGCCACGTCGGGAACGACGAGGGCCTCGCGGCTCGAGAGCACCTGCAGGATCTCGGGGTACCTGGAGAGATCGATCGGCAGGTCGCGCAGCGTCTCGTCGTCGCTGGCGGCGACGACGTAGCCGACGTCGCCCTCCTCGCGCACCAGGACGATGCTCACCCGGTCGACCTTGGCCACGTCGGCGATCCGCTGGACGACCGTGAACAGGATCCCGCGAAAGTCGAGGTTCGACGCGAGCGCCTGCGTCAGCTCGAGCACGAGCCGGCTGTCCTGCTCTCTCTTCGCCAGCGCGTCGACGAACCCACGCACACGGAGTTGCCCGCGGATGCGCGCGACGAGCTCCACGGGCTTGAACGGCTTGCGCACGAAGTCGTCGGCGCCCGCCTCGAAGACGCGCGCGATCTCCTCGTCGGCCTCGACGCCCGTCAGCACCACGACGGGCAGGTCGCGCGTCTCGGGGCGGCTCCGCAGGATTCGGAGGATCTGATAGCCGTCCGGCGGCGGCATCACGAGGTCGAGCAGCACGAGCGATGGCGCGAGCTTGTCGATCTGCTCGAGCGCCTCGAGCCCGGAGGTGACGGCGACGTGTGGGAGATCGGCCTGCGCGAGCGCCTGAATCAGGACGTGTCGACTGACGGTGTCGTCGTCGACCACCAGGACGGGACCGCCAAGCACCGACCAAGTGTACTCGGCATGAAACGCAGGGGCCAACCCGCGCCCGCACGTTCCTCCCTCGCGCGCTGCGTCATCAAAAGAGGTCGCCCTGCTCGGAGCCTTCGGAGGGGGTCCCGCCGCCCGGTCGCACGGGAGGAGCCTTGCCTAAGGCCTCGTAGCCCTTGCGATTTGCCACGCGCCCCCGGGGGGTGCGCCCCACGTAACCCTGCTGGATCAAGAAGGGTTCGACGACGTCCTCGAGCGTATCCCGGGGCTCGGCCAGGGCGGCGGCCAGGGCGTCGACGCCGACGGGGCCGCCATCGTAGTGGTCGATGAGCACCGAGAGGTACCTGCGATCCATCTCGTCGAGCCCCGCGTCGTCGACCTCGAGGCGGCTGCACGCGTCGAGGACGGCGCGGAGATCGATGCGGCCGTTCCCGAGAACCTCGGCGAAGTCGCGGACACGGCGCAAGAGGCGGTTGGCGACCCGCGGGGTGCCGCGCGAGCGGCGCGCGATCTCGTGGCCAGCGTCGGTCTCGACGGAGACGCCGAGGAGCTTCGCGCTGCGGAGGACGATGCGCGCGAGGTCTTCGGCAGGATAGAAGTCGAGGCGCACGACGTGGCCGAAGCGCGAGAGGAGCGGCGCCGTCAGCAGCCCGGTGCGCGTCGTCGCTCCGACGAGGGTGAACGGCTGGAGGGGGATCTGCACCGTGTTGGAGAACGCGCCCTCGCCGGTGACGACGTCGATGACGGCGTCGTCGAGGGCCGGATAGAGGCTCTCCTCGACGACGGGGTTGAGCCGGTGAATCTCGTCGATGAAGAGGACGTCGTTTCTCTGGAGCTTCGTCGTGAGGAGCGCGGCGAGGGCGCCCTTGTGTTCGACGACGGGGCCGCTCGTCGAGACGAGCTGCACGCCCATCTCGTGGGCCAAGATGTGGGCGAGCGTGGTCTTGCCGAGGCCGGGCGGGCCAGACAAAAGGATGTGATCGAGCGGCTCGCCCCGCTGCCGCGCCGCCTTCACGAAGACCGCGAGGTTTCCCTTGTGCTTGGTCTGGCCGATGTAGTCGTCGAACGTGCGAGGGCGGAGGGCGCGATCGAACTGGGCGTCGTCGCCGTGCACCTCCGCGTCCGTCGCGCGCGGGGACGCGTCTGCATCGACGCGAGGGGCAGAGCGCTTCGGCATCGCCGGGACGGTACCGGATGCGCGCCGCGCCTCACAGCCTGGCGAGGTAGTCGCCGATGGCGGGCAACGGCAACACCTCGCTGGCGACGCCGGCGCGCACTGCGGCCCCCGGCATGCCGTTGACGACCGCGGTCTCCTGCGACTCGGCGATGACGATGCCGCCGGCGTCGCGGATCGCGCGCGCCCCGGCGACGCCGTCGTCGCCCATGCCGGTGAGGATGACGCCAACGCAGCGCGGCCCGAGCACCGCGGCGCTCTTGAGCAGCCGGTCCGCGCTCGGGACGTAGCGATCGTTCGACGCGGCGGACCCCACGCGCACCCGGAGCTCGCCGCCCTGCTGCGCGAGCTCCATGCACTTGCGTCCGGGACAGACGAACCCCGACCCCTGACCGACGAGATCGCCGTCGGTCGCTTCGACCGTCCGCACCGGCCCTCGCTTGTCGAGGCGTTCGGCGAAGGTGCGGGTGAACTTGTCCGGCATGTGCTGCGCCACGAGAAACGCCGCCGGGCTCGTGGCGGGCAAGCGCCCGAACAGGTGGAGCAAGGCCGTCGGCCCGCCGGTGGAGCTCGCGATGGCCACGACCGTCCGCGGGGCGCGGTAGGCGGCAGGCGGACCGTCGAATGTGATCGCCTTGCCGTCGGACGCGAACGCGCCGCTCGCCTGACGCCGGATGAGCGCCGTAGCCACGAACGACGGGCGGAGCGATCGGACGAGCAGGACCTTTTGCACGATCTCGGAGAGGGCCTCCGTGGATTCGGGACCCAGTCGGTCGGGCTTCGCGACGAAGTCGAGGGCCCCGAGCTCGAGCGCCTTGAAGACGTTCTCGCGCTGGGCGTAGCTGCTGACGACGATGACCGGCGTCGGCGCCTTGGCCATCACGATGCGCAGGAACGTGAAGCCGTCCATGCGCGGCATCTCGAGATCCAGAGTCACCACGTCGGGCTTGAGCAGCATGACGAGCTGCAGCGCCTCTTCGCCATCGCCGGCCTTGCCCACAATCTCGACGGCCGGATTGGAGGCGAAGACGTCGGCGATGCTCCGGCGGTTGTACGCCGAGTCGTCGACGACCAGGAGGCGGATGGGCCGCGAGGGATCGAGGGGGGTCGGCGCAGGGGGCATTACGCGGGGGGCATCACACGGGGGTACTACCCAGGATCGTGCGGATCGTGGTTCACGTCGCGGGGCGACACGGGCCGTCGGTAGACGAGATCGTCCCGCAAGTGTAACAGCTCGAAGGCCGTCGACACATTGAGCAGCGACTCCGAGTGGCCGAGGAGCAGAACCCCCCCTGGGTTCAGGCGATCATAGAGCACCTCGATGGCGCTCTTTCGTGCGCGGGGATCGAAGTAGATGAGCACGTTGCGGCAAAAGATCGCGTCCGCCCGTCCGAGCACGCGCGAGCGGTCCTCGTCGAGCAGGTTCATTTGACCGAAGTGGCACACCTGGCGAATGGCGTCATCGACGTGCCAACCGTCGGCGAACGACGTGAAGAAGCTCTTGCGGATGTCTTCCGGCGTCGCCCGAAAGGCGCCCTCGGCGTACACGCCGCGCCGTGCCGCCGCGACGCATCGACGCGAGATGTCCGACCCGTAAACGCGCACCGACCACGGCGGGGGCGCCGACGACCCATCGCGCCCCCTCGCTGCGTCTCGGAAGCCTTCGGGCCGGGACGCGAGATCGCTGCCGGATTTCGGCGGCGCCCGAGTGGGAAAGAGACCCGAGAGGTGAACGAGGATCGCGATCGTGTACGCCTCTTCGCCGGTTGAACAGCCCGCGCTCCAGATGGCCAGCCGGCGGCGCGGGCGCGCCAGCGTCTCGAGCATCGGAAGGATCTCGTGCTGGAACGCCCGAAGCTGGCGATCTTCGCGGAAGAAGTACGTCTCGTTCGTCGTCAGGAGATCGATCGCCTCGTCCCATTCGTCGGCGGCGTGGGTGCCGAAGCGCAGGTAGTGGTGGTACTCCGCGAAGCTCGAGAGCTTGAGCACCATGAGCCGCTCGCGCAGGCGTCGCTCCAGGGCGAAGCGCGACTCGGGGCCGAACTGCAGGCCGACGCGCGACGCGAAGAGGTCGCGCAGCAGGCGGAACTCGTCCGGCCTGAGGGCGATGCTCTCGCCGAGACGGGGCGTCCTCACTAGTGCCCTGCCTCGCCTTCGCCGGGGACGGCCAGCGCGAGCGCATCCCCCCGATCCGTCTCGGGACCCTCGGCCATGGGGCGGATGCTGGTCGCCGACGCGATGGCCTCGCGGACGACGGGATCGCGCTCGCGCTCGTAGCTCGCGTGCAAGAGGTCGCGTGCCCCTGCGCTGGCGTCTTGTCCGAGGAGCTCGGCGGCGACGCGGCGGACCTCCCACGACGGGTGGTCGAGGCAGGACCCGACGCGGGCCAGGGCGCGCGGGCCCGGGTGCGACGCCACGAGCGAGAGCGAGAGCTTGACGACCTCCGCGTCCGGATGATCGAGCGCCGCGAACAGCGAGTCTTCGCAGGCGGCCATCAAGTGGGCGGGCGGGCGCTTGGATGTCCTGCGGGTGGTGAGGTTCCCGATGGCCTCGACCGCGGCGCACGCCATCGCTGCATCGGCGTGCGAGAGGAGCGGTCGAGCGGAAGCGAGCGCCCGCTCCGGATCCGCCTCGCTGAGCGCGCGCAGCGCCGTGGCGGTGACGACCGGGTCGTTCGTGCTGCCTACCAGCCCTGCGAGGGGCTCGGGCCGCCCGAGACGCCCGAGCGCGCGCACGGCGGCTATGCGCACGTCGTGGACCTCGTCGGCGAGCGCGAACACGACCGCGTCCGCGGCGGCGTCCCCGCCCCCCTGAGCGAGCGCGTCGACCGCGGCGCGCCGGACGTGCGCGTCGTCGTGCGCGAGCGCCCGTTGCAGCACCCGGACGTCGTCGTCGCGCAGCGCCTGAGTCGACGCGATCGCGCCGAGCAAGACGCAGGCGAGCACGAGAGGGTCGTGTTTCGGTCGAGGCGCACGCAGCAAGGCGCGCGCCGCCGCCACGTGGCGGGCCGCGAGCTCTGAAGCGGCGTTCGTCGCAGCCGCCGCGATACGCGCGTCGGCGTGCCAGACCCACGAGGCAATCTTGCGGAGGTCCTTCGCCTCGCCGAGAGGGCCGAGCGACTCGACCGCGCTCACGACCACCTCGATCGATGTGTCGGCGAGCCCACGGCGCAGCGCATTGCGCACGGTGGCGACCGGCGCCCCTTCGAGCGACCCGAGCCTGTCGAGCGCCGCCGCTCGGACGGATGCCTTGGACCCCTTGGCCGCCGCGAGCAGCGCGCTCAGCGCCTCCGCGCCGAAGCCATCGAGGGCCTGGCCCGCGCGCTCGGCCACGTCGTCGTCCGCCAGCGCCTCGACGAGGAGCGGCACGTCGGCGACCCGATGGAGGAGACCGAGGACGAGCAGGGCCGACCCTCGGGCTCGGACGTCTTCGACCTCGCGCGCCGCGCGCCGGACGTTCTCCGCGCCGACGGGCGACTCCGCCAGCTCGACGCGAGCGCGCTCGAGGAGTTCGGGATCGGAGTTCCCCTCGGCCACGAAGTCCCCAAGCGCGACGATCGCCTCGCGCGAGATGGTCGGCGACGAATCGCCCGTCGCGGCGGCGAGGACGCCGATGGCCGCCGGCTCGCGCGCCCGCGCCGCAGCGGCGACGACATGGCGGCGCAGAATCGGATCGTTCACGAACGGCTCGAAGACCGACCAGGGGACGCGCGCGTCGAGACGCCCGAGCGAGTCGAAGACGGCGATTCGGAGAAAGACGTCGCCCGCCCTCACCTCCGCCAGGAGCGCCGCGATCGCGCGGGCCCGAGACTCTTCCCCCGCCAGGGCCGCATTGCCGAGGGCCTCGGCGGCCGTCACCCGAACGTTCGGGTCCTCGTCCGACAGCAGGCGCACGAGCGCCGCGGTGCCGCGGGGGTCGGCGACGCCTCCGAGCACCTCCACCGCAAGCTTTCGCGCGTCGGCGTCGAGCCGGCCGAACGCCTCGAGGGTGGCCCCCACGGCGTCCGGCCCGATCGCCACGAGCGCCTCGACCGCCGCGTTGCGAAGCCCGATGTTCACGACGTCCTCCATCGCGCCCAGCAGCGCGGCGACGACCTCCTCGCGACGCTCGAGCGCGGGCGCGACCAGGGTGCCCTCTTTGCGGACGCGCCAGTCGTCGTCGGCGAGGGCGCGCAGCAGCAGCTCGGGCGCCTCGCGGCCCCGCACCTTGGCGATCTGGTGCACCGCGACCCGACGGGCCTCGGGCTCGGCCTGCTCGAGCAGCCAGCGGACGGCGCCCGCCGCGTCGCTCACGTCGACGACCCCTGCGGCAACCCCGGCGGACGGGAACCGGGCCCGATCTTTCCGGTGGCCAGGAGGGGATCGACGAGATCGTGCAGCCGCGACGTATCCAGGACGAACACGAGGCCGCCGGAGTAGTTGGTCACGCCCGCAAAGCCCCTCGCGTCTTCGTGGCCGCCGAGCGTCGGCGTCGGGCGCAGGTCGGCGCCGCCCGTGCCGAAGACCTCCGTCACGGCGTCGACGAGGAGGGCGACGAGCCGCCCCGCCACGTCGACGATGACCCACTTGCCCTTCGATCCCTTCGTCGCGTTGGCCTCGGCCGGGGCCAACGGCGGGAGGGAAAAGCGGATGCGCAGGTCGACGACCGGCACGATCTCGCCGCGGTAGTCGGCGACGCCGATGACCTGGCGCGGCGCGTGCGGCACGGGAAAGACCGGCATCGGGTTCACGATCTCCTTCACCCGCGCGATCGGCACCGCATATCCGATGTCGGCGACCACGAACCCGACGAGGCTCTTCGTCGGATCGTGACGGTTCTTGCGGGCGAGGGAGCGCTTGGCGATCGTCATGGCGACTCCGCGAGGGGGCGCAGATCGAGCAAGATGAGCATCGCCCCTTCCACCCCGGCGGGCCGGCCGATGCCTGCGATGTGGGCCGCCTGGTCGCCGCCGAGCACGTTGGACGGCTCGATCTCCTCCGGAGAGAGCCGCCACACCTGCTGGACCTCGTCCACGACGAATCCGATGTGCTCGGTGCCGCCGTCGACCAGCAGGATCCGCGAGCGATGATCCATGGGCGCCGGCGGCAGGCGGATGCGGGTGCGAAGATCGATCACCGTGACCAGACGCCCGCGGACGCTGACGACGCCGACGACCGTCCGCGGGGCGCGCGGCACCCCCGTGATGGGGGGTGGCCGTAGGATCTCGGCGAGCTGCGCGATCGGCACGGCGTACGTCTCTCCGGCCAGGCCGAACGCGATGTACTCGGTCCGCGTGCCGGCCTCGCCGGCGCGCATGGCCGCTCGCTTCCCGGCGCGCACTTTCGAGAGCGTGGGCATGGGCCGCTAGGACCTCACCGCCTCGGCGGCGCCGAAGAACCGCGTCTCGCCCGGAACCAGGACCTCCTCGAGCAAGGCGGCTGCGTCGAGGACGAGGGCCACGCGCTGGTCGCCGAGCTCGGTCGCGCCCGCGAAGCCGCGGACCCGCGCCAGCGAGCGACCGAGGGGCTTGATGACGATGTCTTGCTGGCCGATGAGCTCATCGACGATGAGCCCCATTCGCCTGTCGCCCACCTGCGCGATGACCACGAACGAGCGGGCGCGGCGCGACGACGTCGTCAGGCCGAAGAGCCGATCGAGGCGGCAGACGGGCAGCGACACGCCGCGCACGCTGAGCACCTCGCGGAGCTCCACCGTCCGGAGCGCCGCCTCGTCGAACGCGATCGCTTCCTCGATGCTCGCCAGCGGGATGGCGAAGGGCCGTCCGCCGATCTCCACGAGCAGGACATTGATGATGGCCAGCGTGATCGGCAGCGTGATCGTCATCTTCGTGCCGATGCCGACGTCGCTCGTGATGTCGACGACGCCGCCGAGCTTCGAGATGTTGGTCCGGACGATGTCGAGCCCCACGCCACGACCGCTGAGATCCGTGGCGACCTCCTTCGTGGTGAAGCCCGGCATGAACACCAGGGCGAAGACCTCGCGCTGGCTCATCTCTTTGGCCTCGTCGGCGGTCACCACGCCGCGCCGTATGGCGGCCGCCGTGAGCGCCTTCGGATCCATGCCCGAGCCGTCGTCTTCGACCTCGATGACGACATGGTTGCCCTTCTGGAACGCGTTGAGCGCGATCGTCCCCACGACGGGCTTTCCCACGCTCAGCCGGTCGTCGCGCGCCTCGATGCCGTGGTCGATGGCGTTGCGGATCATGTGCATGAGCGGATCCGAGAGCTCCTCGACGATGAGCTTGTCGATCTCGGTCTCGGCCCCCGTGATGACGAGGTTCACCTCTTTCAAGTGCTCGCGCGAAATCTGGCGCACGATGCGGGCGAGTTTGTCGAACGCTTGGCCCAGCGGGACCATGCGCACCTCGAGGATCCCGTTCTGCATCTGCGCGAGGTGGCGCTCGAAGGAGCGGTTGAGGCGCGCGAGCTCCGTCGCGAACTCGCGGGGCTCGACGTAGCGGCCGCGAGCCCGCTCGGTCAGCCGGGCAATCGCCGTCTTTACGATGGCGAGCTCCCCGACGATGTTCATCAGCCGGTCGAGCTTGCGGATGTCGACGCGCACCGTCTGACTGACCGACCGAAGGGACATCTCGCCCTGCCCGGGCGCCCGCGCCGACGACGCCTTGCCGCCCGCGGTGACGGCGGGCACGTTCGACGTCCCCGTCGGCCGCGGACCCTCGAGCACGGAAGGCCTGGACTCGCGCTCCTGGCCGGTCGGCGCCAAGCCAGGGTGCACCGAAGGCACGGCGCCGGCGGCCGACGCGGCCGCGGGTCCCTGCGGCGCACCCGTCATGTGGATCGAGAGGGCCGCGGTCGTTGGCTCCCGCCGCTGCACCTCTTCGACCGTCACGCCGGAGCTGCGGATCGCCGCGGAGAGGACGCCGAGCGGCGCCTTGCTGGCCATCAGGATCTCGAGCTCGATCGTGTCGGCGTCGCTGCTCGATCCCGTCGGCAGGTACGTGATGATCTCGCCGTGGGGGCGCGCGTTGGCTTTGACCGCGTCGAGGGCGGTGTCGATCGTCGCGAGCGAGAACAGCGCCCGGATGCGATAGAGGCCAAAGCCTTGCTGGATGTTGGCGCGAAGGCGGTGCTCCTCGTACTCCGTCAGGACACCGAGCAAACCCGGGTCGAGCTCGTACTGGGCGACGGCGCCCACGCCTTCGCCCGTCCGGCGCCCCGAGACCTGGCCCAGGGCGAGCAGCAGCTGCTCGACGTCGTGCACCGGATCTTCGGCTTCGCCCTTCTCGGCGGCCAGGATGCGGGCGTAAAGGGAGACGGCCCGAAAGAGGAGGTCGAGGACACCGACGCCGATGTCGATTCGGCCGAGCCGCAGCTCGTCGAGCAAGTCCTCGAGCTGGTGCGAGAGGCCCGCCATGCGCGTTGCGCCGAAGAGGCCAGAGAGCCCCTTTAGCGTATGCACGCCGCGGAACACGTCGTTGATGATCTCCGGATCGACGCGGCCCTTTTTGAGCAGGTCGTCCAGCATCAGAAGGTCGCGGCCGAGGCCATCGACGAGCTCTTGAGCCTCGCTGAAGAAGTCGTCGCGTGCGCCGCCGTCGCCCCGACCGCCGCCGTCGCTCATGGGGCCCGATGACCTCCGCTGGGCGGCCCGCTCGACGGGTGCGCCGGTCCCGCCAGCAGCTCGGCGCAGCTTGCGCGGAGCTGCTCCGGGGTGAAGGGCTTCGGCAGATAGACGTTCGCGCCGAGCGCGATGCCGCGCTCTGCATCGTGCTGGGCGCGCAACGTCGAGATGACGAGCAGCGGCGTCTGCCGGTGGTGCGCGGAGCGCCGGATGAAGCGGATCAGCTCCAGCCCGTTGATGTCGGTCATGTTGATGTCGGTGACGATCAGGTCGTACCGATCGCGCGGCAGGAGGCGCATCGCATCGAAGCCGCACGTCGCCTCGACGACCTGGCAGCCCCCGAGCGCGTCGGCGAACTCCGGGGCCTCGAGTACGGCGCGCACGAAGGCGCGGGTCGAAACGGAGTCTTCGACGACTAAGACTCGGCGCATTGAATCACGGCAAAGCGTACTACGAACGCAAAGGAGGAGAGCGCACCAAATCGGTGTACCTTTCTCACCGCTTGTCCGCTCTTTCCCCTTCGCCTCCTTCCCCCGCAACGGCCGCGGTGCTCGTCATCGGCGACGAGATCCTCTCGGGCAAAGTCCAGGAGGCGAACGTGGCGACGCTCGCGGTCGCGCTCCGCGGGCTCGGCGTGCTCCTTCGCCGGGTCGTCGTCGTCATGGATGACATCGACACGATCGCGCGCGAGGTCGCCCTCCTCTCGAAGACGCACGATTGGCTGTTCACCAGCGGCGGCGTCGGGCCGACCCACGACGACGTCACCGTCGAGGCCGTGGCCAAGGCGTTCGGGGTTCGCGTGGTCTCGTCGCCCGAGATGGAGGCGATGCTCCGTGCACACTACAAGGAGCGGTGCACGCCGGGGCACCTGAGGATGGCCCTCATCCCGGAAGGCGCCTCGCTCGAGGTCACCGGCGACATCACGTGGCCCACCATCCGCCTCACGAACACGTGGCTCTTGCCGGGCATCCCGGAGGTCTTCCGGATGAAGCTCCCCGTCGTCGTTGCGCACATCGGCGCTGGCCGAGCGTTCGTGTCGCACGCCGCCTACGTCCGGATGGAGGAGAGCGACCTCAAGCCGTCGCTCGATCGCGTCGTGGCCCAGTTCACCGACGTCGCGGTGGGGTCGTACCCCAAGTGGTTCGACCCCTCCTACAAGACGAAGGTCACCTTCGACAGCCGCGACGCAGCGCGCGCTCGCGCCGCCAGGGACGCCTTCGTCTCCTGGCTGGATCCCGCCCTCGTGACGCTCCGAGACTAGAGTTCCAGGAGGCCGGAACCGCTCGGGACCGCCATCTCTTCGCAAAAGAGCGAAAGATCAGGGTGCCGGTCGAGGCTAGTGACAGGTTGGCCGACGGCTCGCTACTATTCCTGTGTTCTTCCAACTCTTTCGTGTTCTCTTCCGGGCGCAAACGCCGAGCCCACGAGCAGACCGCCCATGTGGAAGCTGGCCATCGAGGACGACGAAGGAAAGCGGATCGTTCTTCCGCTCACGCTCGACCAGTACACGATCGGGCGGAAGGAAGGGAACGCCATCCGGCTCACGGAGCGCAACGTCTCTCGCGAGCACGCGCGCATCTACAAGAAGAACGGCGCAGCGCGAAAGCCCGCCGAAGGCGCCGGGCCCGCCGAGTCGGGGTTCGTCCTCGAAGATCTGACGAGCTATAACGGCGTCTTCGTCAACGGCCTGCGGGTGACCCACGCGCAGCCCCTCGTCAACGGCGACCTCGTCCAGATCGGCGACTACCGCATCGTCCTCCAAGACGAGGCGACCGCCGCCGAGCCCGAGGCCGGCATCAGCAGCGACGTCAAGCAGACGGTCCCAGGGGTACGCAGCCCGCATGCAGCGCAGCTCTCGCGACCGAACCGCCTCGTCATGCTGGCGGGCCCGATGCCGGGGACGGAGTTCCCGCTCGAGGGCGAGCGCCTGACGATCGGGCGCGCCACGGAGGCGAGCATCTCGGTCAACCACAACTCGGTGTCGCGAATTCACTGCGAGGTGCACGCGCTCGACGACGGACGCTTCGAGGTGATCGACAAGGAGTCGAGCAACGGAGTCCGCGTCAACGGAACGGATCTGCGCCGAGGGATCATGGAGCCGGGCGACGTGATCGAGCTCGGCGATGTGCAGTTCAAGTTCGTGGCGGCCGGCCAGATCTTTCGGCCGAGCCAGGCCCCTCCCCTCGCGGCGCTGGGCGACCGCGAGGCCACCGACACGTTCAGCACCCGCCGCCGATCGAACGTGCTGCCGATCGCCATCTTCACGTCCGTCGTCGCGTTGGGCACGCTCGGCGCGTGGCTATACACGCGGCGTGCGCCGGAGCCGCACGCGGCCTCGGAGGCAGCGCCCTCGGGGCCGCCGTCGCCAGCGCGGATCGCGCTCGACGAGGCGAAGGCCCTCTGCGCGGCCGGAGACTGCGACGCCGCGCACGCGAAGCTTGCCGCGATCGACGACGCCTCGCCGCTGCGCGCCTCGCCCGAGTTCCGCGACGTCGAGACGAAGTGGGCCGATCAGGTGCTCGCACACGCCGACGCTGAGCCCGACACCAACATCAAGCAGTCGCTCTACCAGCGAGTGGCGCAGGACATGGCCGTCGACTCCGCCCGTCGAAGGGCCGCCGCCGACAAGCTCCAGCAGCTCGAGGCCGTCTCCAACGGGCTGCCGCCCCTGCCCGCGGCGACGATCGTCACCTCGGCCAGGACCGCGCGGGAGGAGACGGTCGCCGCCGTCGCGCACGCGGACGCTCCCAAGCGTTCGAGCGCCAGCGTCGCCGATCCAGCGCCGAGCCCGCAGCCCGCGGCGTCGCCGAAGGCGCCCGCGGGCACCGACGATCGCGAACGTCAGCTCGCCCTTCAGGGCACGCAGGAGTCCAAGGCCCTCTTGAAGCAGCAGCTCGAACAGCGCGTCGCCCGGGGCACGGCATCGGAAGTCGAGATTCGCCTCCTCGTCAGCACGTGCAAGGATCTCGGCGATCGCTCTTGCGTCCAGTCGGCCCGAGCCGCCCTCGCAAAGCTGCAGAACCAGTAGAACGTATCGCGTTCTAGGGAATCGGGGCGGGCGAGACGCCGTGTGCGGTGGCGTTGGCGCAGCCCAGCTCGACGCCCGTTGGGCCGTCGGCCGTCTTGACGATCTTGAATTCGACGCGGCGGTTCTGCTCCCAGGCCGTCTCGTTGTGGGCTTCGTCGACCGGGCAGTATTCGCCGTACCCCTTGCTGCGGAGGCGCGGCGCCTCGAGGCCCCGCGCCACGAGCGCGCGCACGACAGAGTTCACGCGGTCCTGGGTGAGCTTCAGGTTGTACTCGTCGCTCGCGCGTTCGTCGGCGTGGCCGGCCACCTCGACGAGCGTGAACTCGGGGTGGTGCTGCAGCGTGGTCGCCACGGCGTCGAGGATCTTGTTCGACTCCGGCAGGATCTCCGCGCTGGCCTTGCGGAACTTGATCTTGTCGAGGATGACGATGTTGTTGTCCTGGATGATGACGCTCCCCTTGTCGGGGCACCCGTCCTCGTCCTCGAAGCCGTTGTACGTCTCGGGATCGTTGGGGCACTTGTCCTTCACGTCCGGAATGCCGTCGCGGTCGTTGTCCGGATCGGGACAACCATCGGCGTCCTCGAAGCCGTCCTTGTCCTCCGGGTCATTCGGGCACTTGTCGCGCTTGTCCGGGATCCCGTCCTGGTCGTTGTCGGGATCGGGGCAGCCGTCGGCGTCCTGGAAGCCGTCGCGGTCCTCCGGCTGGTCGGGGCACTTGTCGAGCTTGTCGGGGATGCCGTCTCCGTCGCGATCGCCGTCGCCGCCTTCCGGGCAGCCGTCTTCGTCCTGATCGCCGTCGCGATCTTCGGGCACGTTGGGGCAGCGATCGTTGACGTCGAGGATCCCGTCGTTGTCGTTGTCCGGGTCGGGGCAGCCGTCGGCGTCCTGGAAGCCGTCGAAGTCCTCCGGATCGTCCGGGCACTTGTCGACGTCGTCCTTGATCCCGTCCCCATCGCGATCGCCGATCGACGGCTCGAAGATGAAGCCGAGGAAGATCCGCTGGTCGGCGGCCTCGAAGCCGTTCGTGTAGCGCGCGCCCGCGCCGAGCATCAGGTATGAGTTTCGCTCGAGAAAGAGCTTGATGCCGCCGACGGCCTCGTTGCTCGCCTTGACGGCGGACGACGCGTCGCTGGAGAGCAGGTATGAGGCGTACGTCTCGCCGACGAGATCGACCTGCTCGAGGATGCGGAAGCTGATCCCGCCGCCGTACGTGAAGAGGTTTCCGTCGTGGTACGTCCCGTTCGAGAGAGGCATCACCGTCGACGTGGCGGAGTGCCCGCGAAAGCCCCCGTCGAGCGCGATGCGCAGCTGCCCCGCGGACCCGAAGCGCTTCTCCGCGATGACGTGCGGCCAGTACCAGAAGCCCGGGTCCGCGGCGCCGTTGGCGGCCGCGCTGCCCAGCCCATCGCCGATCTGCAACGCGACGGCGAGGCCGATGCCGCGCTCGACCCGCGTGATGCGCCACTTGGCGTGCGCCCCGAGATAGCCGACGTCCTGGGCGTAGAGCTTCTGGGGACCCCAGTCGTTGGGAAACACCTGCTGGGGGCTTCCGGACATCAGGTCGACGGGAACGTCGACGCCGACCGACAACTGGTTGGCGATGCCGTAGTTGAACTGCAGCGTGCCCTGGAACGAGTGCTCTATGAGGTCGTTGCTCTGCGGCTCGCGCAGAAGGACGTGGGCGTAGTCGAGGACCATGCCCAGGCTGAACTCCTTCGCGCCCAGGATGTCGCTGCCGTTGACCGTGAAGAGCCCCTTCGAGTCGAGGGCCGGACGGAAAAGGTGCGTGTCGAAGCCGCTGCCGTTGGACGACGGGATCGCGTTCTGCGCCCGCGCCCGGCCGGCTAGGCCAACGACCACGCCAACGAGCGCGACGCCGATGGCGAGGGCGCGCCGCGCGTGACGGCTCATCATGCAGAGGCTCCGTTCAGCACTCGCTTCGTCCCGAGATGCGGACCTGCTCCTTCCCAGCGTGGTCGCACGGAGGGTAACACAGCGGACCCCGGACCTAGTCAATCGAAGGCGCACCTTGCTACGCTGACGGTCGCTCGTGAGTCGAAGGCAGGCTTGCCTCATCCTATGTGCCCTTGCGGCCATCCTCGCCGCGCGGATCATCGTGCCGCTCGAAGCGCGTGCGGACGGGCCGTCTTTGGACGGGCCGTGGACCATGACGGCGGTGACGGAAACGTTCACCGTACAGCAATGGAGCCCGAACTGCGGGCCGGCTCCGGTGTCGGGCAACGCGCAGCCTGGGGGGGTGGTGAAGGTGCGGACGGACGGCAGCGAGCTGTCGATCGAGGGCGGCACGCGCACGCTGCGCACCGACGGCTGCATCGATCCGATGCCGACGCTCAGCCGCGACGCCCACACGAGCGACGGCCAGTCGTGGCGCACCCGCTGCTCGACCCCCGCCAGCGATCCGCGGCGCGCGATGATCAACGCGGGCTACTTCCTTTCGGCGGCGGGCGACACGCTCACCATCGGCGAGACAGGCCGATACGAGGTCACGATCAACGGGTCGCAATGCATCGCCGACGTCAAGCGCGAAGGGACGCTGCGCAAGGGCGTCGCCACCGCGCCGATCACCAGCGCGACCGCGACCGCCACGGCACCCGCCCCCCAGGTCGTCGTCCCCGTCACCCCCGCCGTGATGGCGCCACCGGTCGCGCCGGCGCCGGCCCCCACGCCACGGGTCGATTGCAGCTCCCCCGGCAACCCGGCCCGGCTCGAAGTCCGCCCCTCGCGCAAACTGCTCCGGGCGGGCGACACCTTTGGATTTCACGCCATCGTGCTCGATTCCAGCGGCTGCTCCACCGGCACTGCCATCCAGTGGACCGTCACCACCGTGCGCTTCCGGGACGGACAGAGCCGACCGGCGACGCCCTCGATCGACGCGTCCGGCAGAATCAACGTGCCAGCCGACTTCGCCGATGCGACGTTCGACGTCGTCGCCACGGCGGCCGGGCGCAACGCGAGATCTTCGGTCGACGTCACGTCGCCGGCCAACTACGAGGCGCTGCTGGCGCAGTCGGGTCTCGACCCGAACGGCGAACGCGACGAGCCCTCGGTCGCGCTCCTGGCGACGGGATCCATCGGCGCGTCCGGCGTGCAGGCCGAGGACAGCGCGCACCGCCGCCGCCTCGTCTTCATCGCCGTCATCGCGGGCTTCGCGCTTTGCCTGGGAACGGTGGCGCTCATCGTGGCGAGGCGGGCCCAGAGGGCCGCGCTCGAGGTCGAACGCGCCGCCGAAGATCGCCACGCCCAGCGGATGGACGAATACGAGAGGGCCAAGCGCCATCGCGAGGAGAAGCACGCCGCGCAGATGAAGGCCCACAAGGAGAGCGTCGCCATGGCGCAAGAAGCGGCGGCTGCGGCTGCCGCGCGCGGCGTCCAGTCGGGGCCCATGTTCTGCCCGTCGTGCCGGCGCGAGTTCGCGGCCGGGGGCTCGTTCTGTCCCTTCGACTCGAACCGCCTCGTCGCCGTTGCTGGCCACCAGAACCTCATGGCCGGCCCGTCCGGAGGCGTGTGCCCGCTCTGCCGCCGCGGGTTCAACCCCGGCGTCAAAGTGTGCCCGCACGACGGCGAGGAGCTGGTGCCGGCCGGGGCGATCGCCGCCGCCGCCCCGCCCGTCGCGGCCGTCCGCGGCAAGATCTGTCCGACATGCGGGGGCCGCTTCGACGGCACGGCCGGCTTCTGTGGTAAAGACGGCACGCAGCTCGTCCTTCTCAACTAGCGCTTTTCGCACGCCGCTTTGCGTCGACGCTCCTAGTGCTTGACGCCGTACCCCGCGCTACGATTCGAGCCATGTCGTCAAGGACGGTCGCCCGATGAAGATCACGTGTCAGTCGTGTCAGGCCAAATACACGATCGCGGACGACAAGGTCCTCGGCAAGATCGTCAAGATCCGCTGCAAGAAATGCAGCGAGACGATCGTCGTCAACGGGAGCGACCCGTCCGGCACGCCCGGCTACACGCCCGAGCCGGCGGGGGCCTACGGCGGCTCGGACGACGCGTGGACCGTAAACGTCGGCGACGGCGATCAGCGCACGATGACCGACAGCGAGATCGTCGCTGCCTACCAGGCCGGCACCGTCGGCGACGACACGTACTGCTGGAAGGACGGGATGGGCGACTGGTTGCCGCTCCGCGAGATCGATCAGCTGATCGAGGCGTGCAACGCGACGCGCGCCGCCGTCTCCGCCTCGATTCCGCCGGACCACGAGGAGAACGCGACGCGCATGCTCAACACGGCGCCAGCCGCAGGCTCGCCCGCGGCGTACGCCTCCAACGGGGGCAACGGATCCGCCGCGAACGCGTTTCCGCAGGCTGCGCGCCGGGCGGGCGGCCGCGCGCCCGGGGGCGACCTATTCCGCGGCGCGGCGCAAGCCGGCAGCGAAGAAGACGTGATGACCAGCGCGCCCACGCACACCCCCGAGGCCCGCGAGGATCAGAAGCCCACGGGAGCCCGCAACGAGAACAGCGTCCTTTTCTCGCTGGCCGCGCTCACCAGCAAGGGCCAGTCCGATCGGCCTGCGCCGATGCCCGGGTCCGAGCAGTCCGGCCTCATCGACATCCGGCAGCTCAGCGCCCAGATGGGCCAGATCGCGGAGAAGAAGCAGAGCCGCGTCGACGACATCATGAACCTCACGAGCGGTGCGGCGTATAACCAAGCCCTGTCGGCGCCCGTGCTGTCGGCGCCGGCGCTCGATCACTATGGGTCCAGCCCCGACGCCGCGGGCAGTGCGGCCTCGGCTGGCAAGAGCCGAACGCTGGTCTTCGCGGCCATCGGGGGCGTGTTCATCATCGCCGCCGGCATCGGCGCGACCTTGATGTTCTCGCACGGGAGCGGGCCCGACGCGGCGGGCGCTGACAAGCAGGCCACGACGGCTGCGAGCGGCGCCATGGCCTCTCCCACGGCGACGGCTTCCGTGGCCGCGAAGCCGAGCGCAACCGCTGTTGCCGTCGCGCCGTCCACGGCCGCGGCGCCCGCAGCCACCGATGCCCCTGCGGCACCGACGGCCACCGCGGCCCCCGCTCCGACCGCCGCAACCCCCGACACCGCACCCGCTCATGCGGCGGCCCCGGTGCCTCACGCGCAGCCGGCCGCAGTGGCGGCGGCGCCCGTGGTCAAGGCGGCGCCCGCACCGGCCCCGGCCCCCGAAGCCGACGCCCCCTTCAACATGGGCGAGGCAAAGTCGCGCCTCGCCGCCGCGGCGGCCGCGGTGCAGGCGTGCAAGAAGGGCGACGCCACCGGCACGGGCCGCGTGGTCGTGCTGTTTGCACCCAGCGGCGCCGCGCAATCGGCCACCGTCTCGGGGGCGCCTTTCGAGGGGACGCCCACGGGTGCATGCGTCGCGGCCCGCTTCAGGGGCGTCCACGTTCCGGCGTTCAGCGGTAGCCCCTTCTCGGTGAGCAAGAGCTTCACGATCAACTGAGTCGAGGGCGCTGGCGATGGGTCCACCGCTGCCGCCGCCCGGTCCGGCCGCTGGGGATCTCGCGTGGGTCGCGACGACGTCGTCTCCCACCCCCGCGTCGGGGGCCCCCGGCGACGCGCTCGAGCGCGCTGCGACGGCGCGATGCGGTCAGGCGGACGGCCGGCTCGCCGATGTGGCCCGGGCCGTCCTCGGGGAGCGCGTCCGCACGGGTCGACTGCCCGATTCGGAGTGGACGTCGTTCGCGCAGCGCGCCTCCGGCGAGCCGCATCCATGGCCGCGCGTGTGGGCGATAAGCGCGAAGACCCTCGCACCGGACGAGACGAACACCCGCCTCGACGCCTGGCTGGCAACCGCCGGTGACGGCCGTTTTCGCCGCTGCGGGTCGGCCGCGGGCGCGACGCCGGATGGATCGCGCGCGCTCGTCGTGGTCGCGGTCGATGCGCTCGCGGATCTGGCGCCGCTGCCCACGCGCGGTCGTACGGGCCAGTGGCTCACGGTCGAGGCGCATCTCCATGGTCCGGCAACCGGCGGCGACGTGATCGTCATGGGGCCAAGCGGCTCGCCCCACCGGGTCGCGACGTGGTCGGAAGGCCGAACGCTCCGCGGGCGGTTCGCCCTCGACGGGCCCGGAGAGTTCACCGTCCAGATCGTCGCCACCACCGACGGCGGACCGCGGCCCGTGCTCGAGGCGCTCGTCTTCGCCGACGTGGCGCCGCCCGGCCGGCCGCCTGCCGACGCTGCCCCGGGCGAGATCGACGACGCCACCGGAGACGCTCCGGACGACGACGCGTCGGGTCTCGCGGCGATGCTCTCCGAGGCGCGCGCCTCCGCGGGACTGGCGCCGCTGTCGCGCGATACTCGCCTCGACCTCGTCGCGTCGCGTCACTCGTCGCTCATGGCGACGACGCAAACGCTGTCTCACGACGCAGGCGACGGCTCGCCCGGCGCCCGGATCCGATCCGCGGGCGTCGCCGCGCGCGAAGAAGGCGAGAACGTCGCCGAAGCCCCGACGGTCGTGGCGGCGCACCGGGCGCTATGGGCTAGCCCCTCGCACCGCGCCAACATCCTGCACGCCACCTTCACCCGCGTGGGCATCGGCGTAACCCGCGACCGTCAGGGCAACGTCTGGGTCACCGAAGACTTCGTCTCGCCGTAGAACGCACGCCAGAACCGCGCGATCCCTTCGCGCGGTTCTGGCACGCGTTCTTCCCTAATCCGCGTTCGCCGGATCCTTCGGGGTCTCTGCCGGTGGTTTCGGGGCGGGGGTGTCGCCGTTGTCCTCCGCGGTGATCTTGAATTCGACGCGGCGGTTGGCCAGGCGGCCCTCTTCGGTGTCGTTGGTCTCGATCGGCTTCGTCAGGCCGTAGCCCTGGCTCTCGAGGCGCGCCTGCGCGACGTCGTGCTGAACGAGCCACGCCATGACGCTCGCGGCGCGGCGCTTGGACAAGTCGAGGTTGTACTCGGCCGCGCCGTGGCTGTCGGTATGGCCCTCGATGCGCATCTTCTTGATGCTGGGCGTCACCTTCAGCAGGTTCGCGATCTCCTGCAGCATCGGGAAGCTGTCCGGCAGGATCGTCGCCGACCCCGTCTGGAAGTGCACCTGCTGCAGCACGCGCACCGACGAGCCTTCGAGCTTGATGAACCGCGGGCAGCCGTTCTTCTTCGGGTCCGGATCGGGCTGGCCTGGCTCCCTCGGGCACGCGTCCTTCGTGTCCGGGATGCCGTCCTGATCGGCGTCGTCCTCCGGGCAGCCGTCCTGGTCCTCGATGCCGTCCTTGTCCTCGGGCTGATCGGGGCACTTGTCGAACTTGTCCGGGATCCCGTCCCCGTCGCGATCGGGGGGCGAAGGGCAGCCGTCGTTCGGGTCCGGGTCCTTGTGGTCCTCGGGCTCCGTTGGACAGGCGTCGATGTCATCCGGAATGCCGTCGCCGTCGGTGTCCTTGAGCGACTCGTGGATGCTCTCGCGAACCTTGTCGTGCACCTCAGGCGAGTGCGGGTTCGTGTCCTCGATTTGCCAGTACGAGCCGATGAGCGCCACGATGCGCAGGTCCGGCGCGCCGTACCCCGGCAAGATCAACGTGCCGCCGCTCGCCCCGGCAAACCAGTGGTCGCCGAGCGTGACGATCGGCAGCTTCATCCGGCCTTCGAGGTTCCACTCGATCGGCGTGTTCTGCTTCGTGAAGAACGTGGGCCCCGTGACCTTGTCGCTCGTCAGGCCCGTCTGGCCGAAGATCGTGGCGCCGACGCGAAACTTGCCCTGCGCGAGAGGCAGGAACGCGGCCAGCGCCCAGCGCCACTCGTCGCCGACGCCGAGTCCGTCGCGGGGGCCCTCGTTTCCGTTGGGATCGTTGATCGAGTTGTCGTGACGGAAATCGACGCCGGTGTTCACGACGAACGTCGGCAGGTGCGCGGGCGTCCACTCGCCCGACACCATCAGGAGCGCGGACGCGGAGCCGTCGCCGCCGAAGTTCGTCGTCGTACCCGTCGGCGCGAAGCCGCTCAGCTGGAGGCCCACGGCCTGCGAGCGATCGAGGTTGCGCCACACCACGTACCGGGCGTCGAGCCGGATGTCGCCGGCGGCCGGTCCGCCGACCGAGAAGTTCGTGTAGGTCGCGCCGCTGAACGCCTGCGCGGGAAAGACCGGCACGTTGCCCGACTCCGCCCAAGCAACGGGAAACGTGGTGCCGAGCGTCAGCCGGTCGAGCAGCTCGAACCCCGCGGACATGTACGTGGTGAACTGTTCGCTGATGACGTTCGTGGCCGAACTTTGCAGCGCGGGGGCGTAGTTCGTGATGTTCGTCATCCGCAGCGGGTTGATCGCCAACCCCAGACCGAGCTGCGCGTAGACGATCGCGTGCTCTTTGGTGACGGGCCGGAAAACGGCCACGCCGTCGTTCGGGGCCCCAGGGACCTCGAGCCGATCGAGGTGGAAGGTTGGCTGCTGAGCTGCCGCTGGCGCCCCAGCTAGCAGCGTCCCCCCGCATAAAAGCGCGAAAAGGGCGGACTTTACTCGAGGCGCGACCCCGGCACGCCGCCCGTCGACTCGTCTCATCGCGCCGGGCAGAATAGAACAATGCTAGGGGCGGCCGTGCGAACAAAAGCCAGTCGCGAGGACTTGACCGAACGCCGGCCGGATGCTCTCTTGCGCCCGACCCTCTCGGCCCAACATGAAGCGCACCTACCAGCCCCACAACATCCGCCGCGCCCGCACTCACGGTTTCCGCGCGCGGATGGCCACGAGCGGCGGACGCAAAGTCCTCGCGAACCGTCGTCGCAAGGGCCGCAAGCGCCTCACGCCGGCGATCTACAAGAAGTAGGGAGTGCGGCGCTGCCGCCGCCCCATGCCGCGCCGAGGTCCCTCGCCTTCGGCGGCGACCGCAGGCTTCGCCGGCATGACGAGTTCGTTCGCGCCCAGCGCCAGGGTCGCCGGGTCAACACGGCACATTTTGCCCTGCTCGTCTCGGCCCGCGACACCACGGCGGCCGGCGGCGAAGCGCCGTTTCCCTCTCGCCTGGGCCTCGTCGTGTCCCGCAAGGTCGGCGGCGCCGTGCAGCGCAACCGCGTGAAGCGCCTCTGCCGCGAGTGCTTCCGCGCATGGCCGGACTTGCTTCCAGCCGGCGTCGACCTCGTCGTCATCGCCCGTCCCGGGGCGCAGGCGCTCACCCTGGCCACCGTCCGCGCAGAATGGCAAGGGGCCGCCGGGCTCCTGAAGAAGCGAGCGGCCGAGTCCCTGGCGCGTTTGCGTGAGGGGCATCATGTTGGCGCCACGCGAGACGGCCGCCACGGCCACGGCGACGGTTGAGCCGGGCGTCGCGCGTTTCACGCTCGTCGCCGCCATGCTCATCGCCCTAATCACGCTGTATCAGCGCACCCTATCCAGGTTGCTCGGACCGCATTGCCGCTTCGAACCGTCGTGCTCGCGGTATGCCGTGGCCTGCCTCGAGGAGCACGGCACGCTCCGCGGCGGCTTGCTTTCGATCGTGCGCCTGTGTAAGTGCCATCCCTTTCATGCAGGCGGGTTCGACCCCCCGCCGACACGCGCGATGCTCCGGGGCGCCCAGGGCAGGCCCGAGGCGCACTGAGGACTCATGGACAGCAATACGGTTCTTCGCTGGAGTGTGATCGCCTTGGCGATGCTGGCCGTGTACTGGCTTTTGAACGGCCACAAGTCGAGCGACGACGTCCAGGAAGTGCCCCAGGAGCGCTACGTCGATAGCCCCGGCTTCGCTCCCGACGTGCTCGACGTCGAGCCGGGCCGGCCCACGCCGGGCACCCCGCCGCCGGGCGAGCTCTGCACGCTGCACGGCAACCGCTACGAGGCCGACCTCTCTTCGAGGGGCGCCGGGATCACCCACCTGCGCCTCACCGACGCCCGGTACGCCAAGAGCGCCGGGGCCGACATGTCGACGACGCCGGACCACGAGCGCTGGCGCAACCTGCGGACGCTCTTCCGGGTGCCCGGCGCCCCGCCGTCACCCGACGACCAGGTGCAGTACGACCGCTTCAACTGGACGCTCGGCCAACACGACGGCAAAGGCTGCAGCTTCTCCTACGAGGACGACCGCGTGCGCATCGTGAAGACGATCGCCGCCGGCGAGCGTCCCTTCGAGATGAACGTCGACACGACGCTCACCAACCTCTCTTCGTCGCCGAAGACCCACGCCGAGACCATCCAAGTCTTCGCGTACCGCACGAACGCCGCCGTCAAGGGCAAGCTCGGGCGCGTGTCGCCGTTCCAGACGGGCGTCGAATGCGCCCGCGACGACGACGTGGCCCGCAAAAGCAAAGGCGACAAGATCTTTCGCGCGCAGCCGTTCTGGTTCGACGAGCCGCTCGTCGACCGATACGCGGCGATCGCGAACTACTACTTCGCCCAGGCCCTCGTGCCGCTCGACATCGCGCCCGGCGAGAAGGGCGAGAAGCCCGTCTGCGGGGTGCTCGTCGAGCAGTGGTACGGCGCCGGCCAGAAAGCGGACGACGACGAGGCGGGCGACATCTACCACGCAAAGCTCGAGTACCCGAAGCGCACGCTGCAGCCGAACGAGTCGACCACCTACCGCCAGATCGCGTTCTTCGGCCCCAAAGAGCGCGACGTGCTGGCCGACGCCGCGGGCGGACGTCCCCGACTGCAGGACCTCATCAACCTGGGCACGTTCTCGATCATCGCGAAGTACCTCGTGATGCTGATCACCTGGATCCACGCCCACGTGACGTTCGGCAACTGGGGCCTCGCGATCATCGTCATGACGATCGGCCTGCGCCTCGCGCTCTTCCCCCTCACGTGGAAGCAGATCCAGAGCACGATCCAGATGCGCCGACTCAAGCCGGAGATCGACGTCTTGAACGCCAAGTTCAAGGATGACGCTCAGGCCAAGAACCTCGCGATGATGGAGCTCTGGCGAAAGCACAAGGTCAACCCGCTCGGGGGGTGTCTGCCGGCGCTCGTGCAGATGCCGATCTGGTTTGCGCTCTACGCGACCTTGCAGACGGCCGTCGAGTTTTACCACACCCAGTTTTTGTGGTTTACCGACCTCTCCGCACCGGACAGGTTCTTCGTGCTGCCGTTCGTGCTGGGGCTCACGATGATCGTTCAGCAGCGGATCGTGCCACAGCAGGGGATGGACCCCGTCCAGGCCAAGATGATGACGTTCCTCATGCCGCTCGTCTTCACCGTGATGATGCTGTTCCTGCCGGCCGCGCTCGGGGTCTACATGCTGACGAACAGCGCCCTCGGCATCACGCAGCAGCTCGCGGTAGAGAAGCTCTTCCCGCGCGCGGGTGGGGGCGCCGGTTCGGCGGCGGGTACCGGGGTGGTCGGATAAGACAACGGCGGGCACCGCGAGGCGCCTGGCTCAGGAAAGGGAAAGATCGTGTCGGAGGATCAACAATCGCAACCGCAGGACAAGGCGTCGGCGCCCGCCGTCGACGAGGGGGCCCTCGACCCGCAGACGATTCGCGCGCTGGCTTTCGTGCGCATGCTCGTCGGCAAGATGCAGATGTCGGTCGAGGTCAACGTGCCGCCGGACGACGGCGAGGGCACGCCCGACGAGATCCGGATCGAGATCGAGGGGGCCGACTCGGGGCGCATCATCGGCAAGAAGGGCAACGTGCTCGACGCCATCCAGTACCTGACGGCGCGGGTGGCCGTGCGGCCGGGAGACGCGCGTCGGCACGTCATCGTCGACGCCGAGGGGTACCGCGCCCGTCACGAGGACCAGCTCGCGCAGATGGCGCGGCGCCTCGCGCAGCGCGTAGCCGACGAGGGCAAAGTGATCACCTTCGACCCGATGAGCGCGCGCGAACGGCGCATCGTGCACATGGCCCTTCGCGACGTGAAGGGTGTGCGCACGGAGAGCATGGGGCAGGAGCCGCAGCGCCGCGTGCAGATCATCCCCGAGAAGACCGGGACCTGACGCGCGGGTAGAACGCGACGGGGCTACTGGCAGTTGTTCGACGGCGGAATCGCGATTTCGCAGCCGCAGGTGTTGTCCGCCTTGCAGCACCCGACTTCGTAGACGGGGATGCAAAGGGTCGTCGCGATGCACACGCTTTGCGAGCACGTCGGCGCGCTCGCCTCCACCGGCTCCGCCTCGCAGCTGCCGCTCATGCACGACGGGGTCGAGCCCGAGCAGCTCTTGCACGCTTCGCCGCCCGTCCCGCACGTCCCGTTCGACAGGCCGCCGACGCACGTGCCGCTGCTGCAACAGCCGCCGCACGTCGCCGGGGAGCACGGAGGCGGTCCCGCCTCGACGACGGCCGCGTCGTGCTGCGGCGTCGTACCGGCGTCGTGCACGACGCCCGCATCGTTGGTGCCGCTCTCGGGCGCGGCGTCGCCCGCAGGCTCTGCGTCGGAGGTCGGCTCCGCCTCGCTCTCGGCGTCGTCCACGTTGTCCGGTGGACCGTCGTCCATCGTGAGCTCGCCCGTGTCGTCCGAGCCCGAACCCTGCGAGTCGCCGTCGCCTGGATGAACGACCATCGCGGCGTCGTCACCCGGGTTGACGGAGACGGGGGCGTCGCCCGGACCCACCGAGTACGCGCCAAGCCCCGAGATGACGCCGCAAGCCACGCTGCCCAGGGCGAGCATGACCGGCACCGCGAGGGGGCGCATCCTCCGACGATAGCTCGACGGAACGCCCCGGCACCACGTCCTCCCGCGTCCCCCTCGCGTCACGGTGCGTCACGACGCGACCCAACCACCGCGCGAGTCCGCGCTCAACACGCTCAGCGAAGCCGAGCGCGCGTGCTCATGTCGCGTCTCCGGTCGACTGGCCCATCGAGCGGAGGCTGCTGCATCCGGCCCAGGGGCATCGTCCGAACCCCGGCAAGGCCGGGCGGAAGCGCGGCGCAAACCCTCGCCGGGTCATCGGTTCCTACGGCTACGACGAAAGGCGCGATCGGACCCAGGGGCGCCGCGAGG
>Ga0302326_10004212_pt1 | contig 33419 bp, 31 predicted proteins | sample Palsa_T0_3_FD_202264 | JGI IMG/M metagenome (GOLD analysis project Ga0302326, IMG submission 202264) | Peat permafrost microbial communities from Stordalen Mire near Abisko, Sweden - Palsa_T0_3 | ecosystem: Environmental > Terrestrial > Soil > Palsa > Peat permafrost | place: Sweden: Abisko...
GTGCGCGCGGCGTTCATGAGTTCGGGATCCACTTGTGCCAGAGCGGCGCGCGATGTGACGTACATCAGAGGAAATGAGACGACCGCTGCCGCAATCACCGTTGCGGGCCACGAAAACACAACGGTTGTCCCTAGCGTGAGAAAAATTCGACCGAACGGTCCGTTCCTGCCAAAAAGGAGCAGAAGCAGGAAGCCTACAACCGTTGGCGGCAAGACGAGCGGAAGCAAAAAAATTCCATCGACCAAAGCGAACATTGGTCCGCTGCGGCGCTCGCGCCACGCCGCCGCTGCGATGCCCACGACGAATGTGATCGCCGTGGCAGTGAGGCTCGTCGCGAGAGAGATCCAAATCGGCGAGAGATCGGCGGGCATGGAGAGAAGTCAGTCGCGAATCGGCGGCGTGGAGAAGCCGTACTTGTTGAAAACCGGCCTAGCTTCCGGTCCGCCGATGAATCCTGCGAAATCGCGAGCCGCCGCTTCGTTCTTTGTCGCGTTCAAGACGGCCAGTGGATACACGATGATGTCGTGTGAATCTTCAGGCGCGGTGGCTACGATTCGAACTTTCTTTGAAGTTAGTGCATCGGTGCGATAGACGAGTCCAGCGTCGGCGTTTCCTGTTTCGACGTACGTCAGAACTTGACGGACATCTTTCGCGTAGACAACTTTGCTTTTGATCGCGTCGAACAGCCCGAGATGCTGAAGCGTCTGCTCGGCGTACTGACCGGCGGGAACGGTCGCAGCTTCGCCGAGGGCAATCGTCTTCACGGCAGGCTTCGCCAGATCTGGGAAATCCTTCATCACATCGCTGTCCGCTGGTGTGACGAGGACCAACGAGTTCCTTACGATGTCGTGGCGCGTGGGAAGCAGGATCAAGTGTTCGGCCTGAAGCGCATCCATCTGCTTCTCAGCGGCTGAAAAAAAGATGTCCACCGGAGCGCCCTGTTCGATTTGATGCTGCAGCGTTCCCGAGCCGCCATAATTGTATGAAATCGTCGAGCCCGGATGTTTTGCTTCGTATAGTTTCGCGATTTCATCAAGTGCGTCTTTCAGGCTGATGGCGGCGGAGACGGTCAGCGTCACCGGCGCCGATTTCTGAGCGGGTGCTGCCAGTGGCACGAAGGGGCCGGCGAGAAACGCGGCAACAAGAAGCGCAAGAATTATTCGTGCTGGGGATCGAGGATTTGCAAAACCTTTCATAACGATTACCTCCGCCGTTGGCCGCTCATCTTAGCTGATGCAAGGGAAGCGCGTCATGGACTCATTTTGACCAGCCCCTCGACTCGGACGGGGCTTCTGATACGATGACGCGCCGAATTTCTGGCGTAACAATATGAATGCTCCAGCAAAGCCGCCGCGATCTATCGCAGACCGCGAAGCTGGCCTACATCGCCAATTGACTTCGCGTCAGCTTTCGATGATTGCGCTTGGCGGTGCGATCGGCACCGGCCTTTTTCTCGGCAGCGCCGTTTCTGTGCGCGTAGCCGGCCCCGGCGTGATTTTGAGCTACGGAGTGGGTGCGTTGATTGCGCTCGCGCTGATGTGGGCTCTCGCCGAGATGACGGTTGTCCATCCGGTGGCCGGCTCGTTCGGAGTTTTTGCGGAGATTTATCTTAATCCTTGGGCGGGCTTCGCGGTGCGCTACTCGTATTGGTTCGCGCAGTCCGTGGCGATCGGGAGCGAGCTCGTGGCTGTCTCGATCTATTGTCACTACTGGGCGCCGGGCGTTCCGGCGTGGATTTGGATTGTACTTTTCTCCGCGGGGATGGTTTTCATCAACGCGCGGAACGTCGGAAGCTTCGGGACGATCGAATACTGGTTTGCGTTGATGAAGGTAACGACGATTTTTGTATTTCTCGTTCTAGGCACTGCGCTCATTTTTGGCATCGGCTACCACCCGCTTGGTACGCACAATTACACTGCGTTCGGCGGATTTCTCCCGCACGGATGGACGGGAGTAATCCTTGGTGTGGCCATAGCGATTTTCAGCTATCTGGGGCTGGAGGTAGTTTCCGTCGCGGCGGGCGAAGCAAGCCATCCTGAGATCGCCGTGCCTCGAGCGATGCGCTGGACGCTCGCGCGGCTTGCACTTTTCTACATCGGCGGTATGGCCGTTCTCGTCGGCGTGATGCCTTGGACACAGGCTGGACTTGCGGAAAGCCCATTCGTACGCGTATTCCAGGCGACTGGAATTCCATTCGCGGGCGCGATCATGAATTTCGTGGTGCTCACTGCCGCACTATCGAGCGTGAACGCAGATTTATATCTCACCACGCGAATGCTCTTCTCGCTTTCCCGCGGAGGCTACGCGCCAGAATTCGTGGGCAAGCTGAACAAAAAAGGCGTGCCGCTTGCAGCGCTGATGATTTCAAGCGTTGGCATGATCATCGCGCTGATTCTCGATCTTCGGTTTCAAGAAAGCGCATTCCTCTACACTCTCGGGGCAGCGTTCTTCGGCGGGCTTTTCGGGTGGGGAATGATTTTTGTGACCCATCTTGCCTTCCGGCGGCGCTTCGAAAAAAACGGCGGCTCCGTTCCGATGCAATTCGCGCCGCCCGGGCCGTGGTCGTCGCTCGCAGGGACGCTGGCGCTCCTCGGCGTATTAATTTCGACGTGGTGGATTCCAGGTATGAAGATCACAATCCTGGCGGGATTGCCTTGGCTCGCATTCATCACTCTGTGCTATTTTCTTTGGAAACGCACAAACCGAGATCGCTTATCTCCCGGGCTTCATGGCGGCCAACCGCCCGAGAGAGCTTGAGGAAATCGAATGGATGAACTACTGAAGTGGCGCGAAGAATTTCCGATTCTCGAAACCTCCACCTATTTGATCAGCAATTCGCTTGGCGCGATGCCGCGCAACGTTTACCAGCGCATGCACGATTATGCCGACGCTTGGGGAATCCGCGGAGTGCGCGCCTGGGAAGAAGGCTGGTGGGATATGGCGGTGAGCGTGGGCGACAAGATAGGAGCGCTCATTGGTGCAGGCCCCGGCGAGATTTCGCTCCACCAGAACGTGACTTTGACGCAGGCCATCGTTTCCTCGTGCTTCGATTTTTCGGGGCCGCGGAACAAAATGGTTCTCGTTGACCTGGAATTCCCGTCCATCGTTTATTTCTACATGGAGCAACGGCGGCGCGGCGCACGCATCGAGATGCTGAAAAGTGAAGACGGCATTCATGTGCCGATCGAGAAAGTTCTCGCGGCGATTGACGAGACCACGCTGCTCGTACCTATATCGCTTGTGCTATTCCGCAGCGCTTCCATCGTGGACGCGCGCGCGATTGTCGAACGGGCGCACAGTGTTGGCGCGCACGTGATTCTCGATTGCTTCCAGGCGGCGGGCACGCTGCCCATAGACGTACGCGGGCTCAACGTGGATTTCGCGGTTGGAGGTTGCTTGAAATGGCTCTGCGGCGGGCCTGGCGTCGCCTACCTCTACGTGCGTCCCGATCTGCGCAAGACTCTTTCACCGATGATCACGGGCTGGAGCGCGCACCAGCGGCCTTTCAATTTCGAGGTCGGCCCTGTGGACTTGCGCGACGACAGTTTTCGCTTCCTCAACGGCACGCCTCACATTCCGGCATTGTATGCCTGCCAGCCGGGACTCGAAATTTTGGCGAAAATCGGAATCGAGAAAATCCGCGAGAAATCGAAGCGGCAGACGCAGTGCCTGATTGATGGCGCGTTGGCTCGCGGTTGGCGCGTCAACTCACCTCGAGATGCAGCCGAGCGCGGCGGAACGGTCTCCGTGGATTGCCCACACGCGATGGCAGTAAAGAGCGAGTTGATCGCGCGCAACATCCTCGTGGATTACCGTCCTGGTGCGGGCGTGCGCCTCTCGCCGCACTTCTATAACCGCGATGAGGAAATTGATTTCGCGCTGTCGCAGATGGAGGACATACTCGCGACGCGCGAATGGGAGAGGCACTTGCAACCCGCCTGAGCGACGGCCACTCCCGGATGAACCTCTCCCCTGCTCCCGAACTCTCGAGCAACTTGTCCGCCTGTTTGGAAGCGCGCGGCCGTCGAGCGCTTCGGATTCGATCCGGAAATCCTGAACGCCGCTCCTGAAGGCCGCCTAGTTCATTTCTCTTTCTTCGCTGTTGGCGGAAGCAGTCCGTTCAGGCGCAGATACATCGCCGCAATCGAATAATGATCGGCAAACTCCGCCGAGACGGTCATCATCAATCCGCCGCGCGATATCGTGCGTCCGCCGAAGAAGGGAAGCGTCTCGCCGAGATTCGAATCATCCACATTGGCAAGGTTCGCGGTGCAGAAGTCGTAGGAGGCTTTGAGCGCCGCGAGGAGCTTGTCCTTGCCATCCGTATCCGCGAGTTTCATGTCAGGCCTGGCGACGCCCGAGAGTTTCCAACAGAAAAAATAGTTACCCGTCGTCGCGTGAACGACGAGATGCGCGAACGTCATTTGTTGCGGTGTCGGCTGATACGAATATTTGTCGGCGGGCATTTCATCGGCCGCAGCAACCATGTTCTTGGCGCTATCGGCGAGATCGCTCCGGAGATGATTCGATATCGGATTTGCTTCGACCTTGGGTGCGGGGGCTGGTGACGGTGCCGGAGCTTGCTGGGCGAAAGCCGGAATCGCACAGCAAAGAATCGAGGCAGCAACTGAAATTCGGTAACTCATGTACTTTCCTCCTGTTAATGGCGCGCTGAGAATATGCCCGCCCGGGCAAAGCGACAAGGAAATTGAAGAGCATGTGACCGGCGGTTGGGAGGCCGGAGGCAAGCATGTTAACTTTACGGCGCAAAGTACTTGACACGCCGCCATTTCACGCTATTCTTTACTCATGTTGCAGACAAATCCTCGCGACTCCCGTTGGGCCAAGCCCGTCGCTCTTGATGACCGCGCGCGCGACAACCTGCGGTTCATCCGCGAAACGATGGAGCGCGCCTCCTCGTTCACGGCCGTTCCCGGCTGGGGTGGCGTGGCCATGGGCATCACGGCCGCTGGCGCTGCCGTCGTTGCATCGCGACAGCAAGCCGGATCCGCCGCCTGGCTGTTCACGTGGTTCGCCGAAGCCTCCGTTGCGTTTGCGATTGCGGCGTGGAGCATGACCTCCAAGGCGCGGCATGCCAATGTCCCTCTGCTCGCGGGTCCCGGCCGGAAATTCGCGTTGAGTTTCGCGCCGCCGATGTTCACCGGCGCGCTGCTGACCGTCATTTTGTTTCACGCCGGATTCATTGGCGCGATTCCTGGCGTGTGGCTGCTGCTTTATGGCACCGGCGTCCTGACTGGAGGAGCATTTTCAATCCGAATCGTGCCTCTCATGGGGCTTTGCTTCATGGTCCTCGGCGCCGTCGCGCTGTTCTGTCCCGCGACGTGGGGAAATGCGCTGCTGGCGGCAGGATTCGGCGGCTTGCACATCATCTTCGGTGCGGTAATTGCGAGGAATTATGGCGGATAAGACGAATGCCGCGCGAGCGGAGCGAGACGACCGAGCAACGGGACGGCGAGGCAACACGGCCTCAAAGCCGCACGCCGGCGCGCTGGCCTCCGAAGTCTCCGCAACGCAGCTTGACCGCCTGATTCACGAACGCACGAGACTCGCTATCGTCAGCGCTCTTGCCGTGAATCCATCGCTTTCGTTCGCCGAATTGAAGCAGTTGCTCGGCGCGAGCGATGGGAATCTGAGTGTCCACGCGCGCAAGCTCGAAGACGCAGGGCACATCGCCTGCACGAAATCATTTTCCGACCGAGTGCCAAAGACAGAGTACCGCCTGACAGCGAGCGGCCGGCGCGCTCTCGAGCGCTATCTCAACCATATGGAAGCGCTGATCCGCGCGACCCGCGAGGCCTGAGGAAAGGAAATTTTTTTTGACCATTCACTTTGCACCTGAAAGTACTTTGACCCACGCGAGTCCGCCCGGCCTACACGTGGCGATCGTCATGGACGGTAACGGGCGTTGGGCCGCGACGCGCGGACTCTTGCGCTCGGAAGGCCATCGCGCCGGTGTGGAGGCTGTCCGCCGCGTTGTCGCCGCTGCGCCGGAATTCGGCATCGGGACGCTGACTCTATTCGCACTATCAAGCGATAACTGGCGGCGTCCGGGCCCTGAAATCGCCGCGCTACTCGCACTTTTCGAAGAATATTTGCTCCACGAATCCCGGGCTTGCGCGGCGCGCGGTGTGCAGATCCGCGTGATCGGACGCCGCGATCGCATTCCAGATTCTCTTGTTTTCGCGATTCAATTCGCCGAACGAGTGACGGCCTCGGCGAGAGGAATCGAATTGCGCATCGCGATTGATTACTCCGGCCGGGACGCAATTTTGCGCGCCGCATGCTGGATGCTTTCGAGTCTCGAAGTCTCTCAGAAGGAATTCGCGCGCCGGCTTGGCGAAGTGACACACGCGGGAGGCCCGAGCGCGGATGTTGACCTCTTGATTCGCACGGGCGGAGAAAATCGCTTGAGCGATTTCTTGCTCTGGGAATGTGCGTACGCCGAGATGGTCTTCGCGTCGAAGTTGTGGCCGGACTTCGGTGCGGAGGATTTGGAAGCCGCGCTCCAGGATTTCGCGTCGCGCGAGCGCCGCTTCGGCGGGCTGCCGGCAGCCGCGGCGGGTGACTAAATGTTCGAGAGTCCGACCCGGGATTGATCGGCGAACTCCTCAGCGGCCGAGCTTTCGACGGGAGCTGCACGCTTAACGAAGGCTCAATCCGTGGTAGGTTTTACGGGATAGAGCGAGTCCGCCATCGCGAATGCCTTTCGGACAACGCGCGTGGCAGCTTCCGAGAGCGAGTATTTCCCCAGATCATCTTCGCGAACCCACGCCGTATCCGAAACATCGCTGGCCGCGCGCGCGCTTCCGCCAACGAATTCGCAAAGGTGGTCCACTATCACGAAGTGATATTGAATGCGGCCGGCAGAATCGCAGAAAATCCGGTCGAAAACTTCGATTAAACCGAGCACGCGGACTTCGATTCCCGTCTCCTCCTGCAGCTCGCGCCGAATTCCTTCCAAGATTGATTCGCCAAGCTCAAGCGTTCCGCCGGGGATGGACCACTCGCCATGAAGCGGTGGACTGCCTCGGCGAATCAAGAGAGCGCATCCGTTGTGGATCACAACGCCGCCAACTCCGACGACCGGCCGATCAGGGTATTCACGCTTCGGCGACAACTCCACACGCTCCGATTGAGAAATGCTTGACAGGTGCGTTATATAATACGCCCGTGGGTTCGAGAAGCACCGCGCAAGGAGGCCCTTCCCGTGGTGAGATGTCCGGATTGTGACACGGAGATCGATGTCGACGAAGACGAGGTAGAAGAGGGTGAAATCTTGAGCTGCCCGGAGTGCGACGTCGAGCTCGAGGTCACTCAGGTGCATCCCGTCCACGTCATCGTTCTCTCCGAAGAAGAAGACGAAGAAGAGGAAGAGGAAGAAGAGGACGACAAAGTTGTTGAGGAAGAGGAAAACGGCGACCACGGCGAAGCGATCGAAGAAGACGGAGTGGAGTAACGCCCTCCAACCTCGCCTGCCGGTTCCCTGCCTTTCTCCAACCGCTTCATCCATTGGACGGTGAGTTCTGCACTCGTCCCGATTTTGCCGAGCATTGAATTTTGCCGAGCCCGAACGGAGGAATTGTGAAGTTGTGCCGCCGCGCCGCTGTTAACGTCCTCGCGATGATCCTGACCCTTGGGATCGCACTCGCAGGAAGTTCGCAGGACAAGCAGGAAAAGAAGAAAGAGGCGCAACTGCGCACCGTCCACGGGTCGGTACTCGATGCGCATCAGAATCCTGTCGCGGACAGCGTCGTCTACCTGAAAAATCTCCGGACGCAGGATGTGAAGACGCACATTGCGGATGGATCAGGAGTCTACCGCTTCAGCGGCCTTGACCCGAATATGGACTACGAGATTCACGCGGAACACGATGACTTGTCTTCTGCAGTACATTCCATATCGAGCTTCGACAGCCGCAAGGATATCGAGGTCGTTCTGAAACTCGACAAGAAGAGATCCAGTTAGCGAAGCTTTAGGCGTAATCAGGTTTTTCGCGGCATCATGATCTGCACGGCTCCCGGTACGATCACAAAGTTCACAGGCGAATCGCCGAGAATTTCTCCGTCACCGTGAACTAGCGCCGGGCGATCGGTTTTGAACGTCACGCTACGGCAGCGATAGCGGCGCAACTCAGGCCAGCGAATATCGCCTGTGCGCAGAACCATGGGTATTGCTTCCAGCAATCGCGTAAGCGGCATTTCCTGCACCAGCGTCACTTCCAGCCAGCCATCATCCATTTTCGCCGAGGGCGCGATTCTGACGCCCGATCCATAGCAGGGCGCGTTGGCGACGGCAGCAAAAAGCACGCGGCCGCGCCACGATTCGCCGTCCATCGTCGCGTCCAATTCGATGCTCTGAAACTTTCGCCGCGCCCACAGAGCGCCCGCAATATAGCGCGTCACTCCAGGCCAGGTGCGGAACCGCGTGTTCGCAAGCTCCGCCGCTTCCGCGTCGAGTCCAAGGCCGCCCGCGCCGATGAAAATTGCCGTGCTTGATGCTGCGCGTTCCGCGATGAAATTCACGCGAACCACGTCAATCGCTCGCGGATGTCCTTGCAGAAATGCATGCGCCGCCTCGACGAGGTCGCGCGGTATATTCAGGCCTTCCGCTACGTCGTTGCCGTTCCCCGCTGGCAGGAACCCGAGGATCACGGAGGAGCCGAACGCGGCTTCGACGAGGTGGTGAAATGCACCGTCGCCTCCGAGAGCGATAACGTAGCGATAACCGCTCGCGATGGCCTGCATCGCGAGGCTGCAAAAATCTTCCGTGCTTTTCGACACCGCGAAGTCCACGCGGCGTTCGTGGTCAGAGAAGTAGCGCGCAACGGTTGGTTGCATGCGGCCGGCGCGGCCGCCGCCTGCAACAGGGTTCACGATGATGAGCGTCTCGGCCGTCACGCGGTGTCTACGGGGTGTATTGAGCGAGGCGGGCCATCGTCAACGATGTGGGCGCCGCGTGTCAATTGTTCGCAGATCTGCGAGCCGTTGCGCCAGCGGAGTACGTTCGCGGGAGATTGCCCGAACCGGCGCGGAGACCAAGAACCGTCGAATCGGCATCGTTAGTTCAGCTAGGGCTTTGACGTGCGATCGATGAAACTGGAGATGTTGTTCTTGAGAGTCGCGAGGTCGGCATCTTTCAAGTACATCATGTGCCCGGCGCCGTAATACTTGAGCTCGATGTGGCTCTGTATGTCAGCAGGAAGGCCGAGATGATCCATCGTATGCTCGGTCGCAAAAAACGGCGTGGCGAGATCAAAAAATCCGTTCTCAACTTCGACTCGGAGGTGTGGATTCGAAATCATCGCCTGGATCAGATCTCCTTCAACATTCGGCGAGCCGGGAAAGCCAAAATTTCTGCCTGTCGCATGCTTCCAATTCCAATCGCCGTTGGCCTGCTCACTCAAGACTTCGTATGACTTATCCTGGCCGAATTTCAGGTCTTCGCGAACGTAGGCGTTGAAAACTGCGGTGAAGGCTCCGCTGACGGCAGTGGATTGGGGATCGTCGTTCGCATACTCGCCGAGCAAGTCGTAAGTCGGGCCTGTGAAACGGGCGTCGAGCCGGCCGGTCGTCAGTCCCTTGCTCCTTTGGAGTTCGATCATGAATTGGGGGAGCTTCACTCGGAGGTTGGCCTTGATCAAATATTCTTCACTCAGCCCTGTATATTGAGAAAGCTTTTTCGCCACATCCGATTTCTCCGCCGCCGAAAGGTTCGATCCTTTCATCAATGCGGCCGCATAGTCCGACGCCGCATACTTTCGCACTTCCACAAGAAACGCGCTCAAGTCGTCCGGCCGATTGCTCAGCGATTTGTGATACCACGCGGTCGCAGCGTAGCTCGGAAGGTAGTAGACGTAGGTCATATCTTCGCCGGGATTGAACGAAATCGTACCGAGGTCGAGCACCGATGACATCAAAACAATTCCGTTGAAGTCCATGTTGTCATGCGATTGGAGATAGTTCCCAAGCGCCGCTGAGCGGAACGTCCCGTAGCTCTCGCCGATGAGGAACTTCGAGGAGTTCCAGCGATTGTTGCGGCTTACGTACGTACCAACGAACTGCGCGAGGGATTTTGCGTCCTCATCGACGCCCCAGAAATCCTTGTCCTTGGATTTGCCCACGGCGTGACTGAAGCCCGTGCCGACGGGATCGATGAAAACTAGATCGGTCTTATCGAGCAGGCAATTTGCGTTGTCCGTGACGGAGTATGGCGCGGGCGCCGTAGGTTCGGCGTTGGCCGTGACCACACGCCGCGGTCCAAACGCGCCCATGTGCAGCCAGACCGATGAAGAACCCGGGCCGCCGTTGTACACAAATGCGATTGGGCGCTGGCTGGGGTCCTTGACGTCACTGCGCGTGTAGGCAATTGAGAAAATCAATGCCGTCGGTTCGCTCTGGTCGTTTTTCAGCAGCGTCGTGCTCGCCGTCGCTTTATAAGGAATCGTCTGGCCTCCGATCTTGATTGTGTGATCGGTGACCGAGGATTCTTCCTTTGGTGGCGGAGGTGTTTCGGATGAGGTCTTCGATTCCGCAGGCTTCGCATCTTTGGTTTGTTCTTGCGCTGCCACGGTGGTGCAATAGACGCCGGACAAAATTAAAATCGCCGCGGCGGCAAGACCGAGAGACTGTCTCATTCGAAGAGCTCCTTGAAATTCATCCACCACGCTTCATTTAGACGTTCGACGCGACGCATTGTATGCCGGATCGCCCAGAGTTTGCCGGACTCTGAGCGCTGCGCCGAGGTTAATTTCACACACCGCTTCTGGATGCAGATTTTGGATTGAGATTCCCTGCCGAAAGTGAATACTAGAATGGATGGTGCCGGCGGTGGGACTCGAACCCACGACCTAGGGATTATGAGACCCTCGCTCTACCTCTGAGCTACACCGGCACGAATCAAACTTATTATGCTAGGGGTCGAGCGATTTACTGTCAAGAATACGCCACGAACGTAAATGCGCGAAAAAGCGCCGAAGAGCCGACCCCCAATATTTGCGCACAGTAGTACGGACGTACCGTTGACCGTTGCAGACTGAAACTTTAATCTTCCCCTCGACAACTGAATCGAAGTGCTGGCCCACTAGCCAGAGGGAAGGGTGTGTACTCTCTCGGCACACCCGTGTGTAATTTCTCTCTTGACGGCAGCCAACCGCTTAGTAGACTCCTCCGCGTAGTTTCCCAATCGGAGGGTCATGTGAATAAGTGGTTAGCGGCTGCCGGTTTAGCGCTGGTGATACTGACTGGTGCGATGGGGTTGAAGGCTGTAGCGAATCAGGCGTTCGCGCATACTTCGGCTCCGGTTCCACCGACGCCGTATTTTGCGCACACGTCAGCTCCCGTACCACCGACACCTTACTGAATTTAGTGAGGCTGAAGGTCAGGTAACGGGCAACCCAGGGCCAGGCTCGAACAGGTAAGCTTTATGGATCTTGGCCCTATTGATTATCTTCTGTGGTTAATAGGCTTCTCAGCAGAAGTCGCCGTGGTGGTGTGCTCGATCAAGAGACGAAACTTCCTGCGGTACCTTCCCCTTAACCTTTATGTAGGTTTTACCGCTCTGGTTTCAGTCGGCGAGTTTTACTGTCTTCACAAGTTTGGATTTGCATCAGCGGAGTACAACTACTTCTATTATTATTCCGACAGCTTGCTGACGATCCTGCTGTTCTTCGTCATTATGCAATTCTACCAACACGTGTTTTCTGAGATGCACGTGAGCAAGTACATCAACGCTTTAGCGATCTTCCTGCTTTTTGGCACTGCCGCGTTCTCGTATATGGTCATCGCACAGCATAAGGATCACTTGACCACGCGGTTTGCCGTAGACCTGAGCCGAAATCTTTATTTTGTTGGGGTCATACTTACATACGTACTCTGGGGGGCGGTGCTGAAGCTTCGCGAAACACGCACGCATTTGATTCAGCTCGTCCTTGCGCTTGGCGTCTTTTTCAGCGCATCGGCCGCGACGTACGCCCTACGCAACCTATTCCCGGGTCTTGAACTATCCGTATTGAAGTGGATGCCGCCCGTCGTGGCAATCTGGCTGCCAGCGGCATGGGCATTCACGTTCATGAAGGTTTCTGAAGGCGAGCGTCTTGAAACAGCACAGCTACTGGCGAGAGCGCGATGATTATGGCGATACTTATTTTCGTGATCTCGTTGGCGCTGCTGCTGCAGTTCTTTGTTTCCTACTGCCGGTCGGTGATAGCTGCAAGCCGGAAATCTGAATTATCCGAGCGCGTGCGTGAGGTCGCCGGGATTCAGGATCAGAGAGTTCGCGGCGAGGAATTCATGCGGCTGATTCAATTGCTTCATTTGTGTCCTGGGCGCGGCGACGATACCGGCGAGTTACGCGCAGTCAGCATGTACTACGCGCTGCTGGACACAATGAACAAAGTCGTTCGTCCGCTGTCGCTGGCGGTAGCGCGTTGGGCCGAGGTAGAGCGTGAGAGCTGCTCTTATTTCGCGGCCGTCGCCCTCGATCGCAGAATTTCTTATAGCCGCGAATTGCTAGCTCAGCAGATTTCTGGTTCGCTGTAGCCCGCCTTCACGATTGAATCATCCCGCCCGGAGCTTTCAACTCCGGGCTTTTTTATTTCTGCAGAGTGATGCGCGGCTGCGGGGCGCGCACTTGCAACTGGAACCGATTTCGCTGGTAACATGGATGTATCAGTTGGTCAGCGGCGGAATGCAGATGAAGTCCGAACTCCATCACGGAATCCTCGAGGCGATTCGCCGGCACCAAATGATCGTTGCCGGTGACCGCGTGGGCGTTGCCGTGTCGGGCGGCGCCGATTCCGTTGCGCTCTTGCTGTTGTTAGAGGATTTGCAGAACGAGCTTGGCGTCGGTCTGTGCGTATTGCATTTGGATCACGGTCTGCGCGGGCAAGCTTCGGATACTGACGCAGCCTTCGTTGCCGATCTGGCTCGAGCGCATGCTCTGGAATTGTGTTCGGCGCACGAAGATGTTGCGGCCGAAGCGAAGCGAAATCACTGGAACCTCGAAGACGCGGGCCGGCGCGCACGAAATAGTTTCTTCGAGCGCGCAGTTTCCCAGGGGCGTTGCACGAGAGTCGCCGTCGCGCACACGGCGGACGATCAAGCGGAAACGGTCCTGGCGCGCATCGTGCGTGGCACGGGGCCGCGCGGCATTGTGGGAATTTATCCGGTGCGAGGCAGTATCGTGCGACCGTTGCTCGACGTTCGCCGCGCCGATCTTCGCGAATACCTTGGGATGAAACGCCAGGACTGGCGCGAAGATGCAACGAATCGCGATACCACTCGTCTCCGGGCTCGCCTGAGGCATGAATTGCTGCCGCTTCTCGAGCGCGATTTCAATCCCGCGATTGTCGACCGGCTGTCGAGTCTTTCGGCAATCTTCCGGGACGAGGAAGTATTCTGGAATTTGATTGTGGAGGATCGGATCGGCGCCTTAACGAACGAGATCCGCGGCGGGTTTTCGATTGATGTGGCCGGCATCCTCTCACCGCATGAGCCGATCTCGCAGAACGCAAATGCAGCACGCTCTCTCGCCCGACGCATCATTCAGAGACTCTTCGCAAAGATTGCGGGCGATTCCGCGGGTTTGCAATTCGGGCACGTCGAGGATGTTCTGCATCTTGCGAGCGCATCGCAGAGCGGCCGTTTCATAGAGTTGCCGCACGGCGTGAACGTCGTTCGGAATTTCGATCGGCTGGAATTTATTAGCCGCCCGATCGCGGAAGCGCGCAGCAGCGAGGGAACTTTCTCGGAAAATTTGCGTCCTTATCAATATGCCGTGGCTCTGACGAGCCAAGGTGTTGCATCTATTGATATTCCGGAACTGGGGTTACGCTTTTGCCTGAAAGCCATTGACTGGCCTGTGAGGGAGAGCGACACTACTTGTGAGACCGGCGTTCTCGATGCTGATCGCCTCACGCCCCCTCTTGTCCTGAGAAACTGGCGGCCAGGCGATGCTTATAGGTTGCCCGGAAAGCGTCAGGCGCAGAAGCTTAAGCGATTGTTTTCCGGCGCGCGAATCAGAATCTCGGACCGGGAAAGATGGCCCGTCTTGACGAGCGCAGGCCGGATCGCTTGGACGCGCGGATGGCCTCCCGCCGCTGAATTTCTGGCGGGCAAGGAAACGAAACGGCGAGTGGTCGTGCTGGAAGAGAAGCTGTAGCGCGTGAATGCGAGTCGCCTTCACCAAAGAAAGGCTAGCTAGCCGGGTTCGGCAATTGGGCCGAACCATTTCGAAGGATTACGCGGGGCGAACGCTCGACGTTCTGGTGGTATTGGACAACGGGTTTCTGTTTGGCGCAGACTTGATCCGCAGCATTTCAGTGCCGGTCGTCTGCCGTTTCATTCGCGCTGAGATGCGCGACGTCAGTTTGGCGGGCCATGCTCGCCGCGAGATTTATTTCAGTTGGCCGCCCGGTTTGCGCGGCCGGGATGTCCTGCTAGTGGACGCGGTGCTGAACACGGGCGTCACTCAGGACTTTCTGATGAAGCAGATTTTGGAGGGCCGGCCGGGATCAATGAAGCTGGCCGTGCTGTTCGACAAGCCGGACGCGCGGAAGGTGAATTTGAAGGCTGAATACACCGGCTTCTCTTCAGCATCTAATAGCATGGTAGGTTTTGGATTGAGCGGGCGTGCTGGGCTGTACCGGAACCTCCCTTATGTGGGGCTGCCCCGTCCAGAACGCCGCCGTGCTTCTAAGGCAGGGCGCAGGCGTAGTGGGCGAGGCAAGGTCAAGGGTCGGAAAGGATGAGGTAGTTCTGTGAACTCAACGGTCCGTACGATTTTATTTTGGCTGGTCATGGTCGTTCTGGCGGTGGCGCTGTGGAAGATGGCGTCTACCGGCGGACAGACGGCCCATGAAGATGAGCCCAGCTACACAAAATTCCTGGCTCAGGTCCAGCAGGGCAATATTAAGGAAGTCACAATTTATCTCGCTCAGAACAGCGCCGAAGTGGAGGGCGAGTACCGCGATGGCGGAGTCAAATTCCATAATGTGACCGTCGCAAATTCTTCGATCCCGGATATAACGAAGTCCCTCCAAGACAAGGGCGTACTCATAAATATTAAGGAAGTGAAGAACAGCGATTGGCTCGCTTTCGTCGTAAATTTCGCACCGGTCATCCTGCTGATAGCATTCTGGATTTTCATGATGAAGCAGATGCAAGCGGGCGGAAATAAAGCCCTGAGTTTCGGGAAGTCCCGCGCGAGGCTGCTCACAGCGCAACAGAAGAAGGCCACATTCAAAGATGTAGCCGGGATTGACGAGCCGAAGGAAGAGCTTTACGAAATCATCGATTTCTTGAAAGACCCGCAGAAATTCCAGAAGCTCGGCGGACGCATTCCGAAAGGTGTGCTCCTCGTCGGGCCTCCGGGAACGGGCAAGACGTTGCTGGCTCGCGCGATCGCCGGCGAAGCGAACGTTCCTTTCTTTTCGATTTCAGGTTCTGATTTCGTCGAGATGTTCGTGGGCGTCGGTGCGAGCCGCGTCCGCGACCTCTTCGAGCAGGGCAAAAAGAATGCGCCATGCATTATTTTCATTGATGAAATTGATGCGGTGGGTCGCCATCGCGGCGCAGGCCTCGGCGGCGGACATGACGAGCGCGAGCAGACTTTGAACGCGTTGCTCGTCGAAATGGACGGATTTGAATCGAACGAAGGCGTGATTCTGATCGCCGCAACGAACCGGCCGGACGTTCTCGATCCAGCGCTGCTGCGTCCCGGACGATTCGATCGCCGCGTCGTCGTGCCTCGGCCGGACGTGAAGGGCCGCGAAGAAATTCTGCGCGTTCATACCCGGAAAGTTCCCGTCGGCGACGACGTGGATCTTTCCGTTATCGCGCGCGGCACGCCGGGTTTCTCCGGCGCGGACCTTGCGAACCTCGTGAACGAGTCGGCTCTCTGGGCGGCGCGCCAGAACCGCAAGGCCGTCACCATGGCGGACTTCGAGATGTCCAAAGACAAAGTCCTGATGGGCGTCGAGCGGCGGTCCATGATTCTTTCGGACGAGGAGAAGAAGAACACCGCGTATCACGAGGCCGGACACGCGTTAGTTGCTGCAATGACGCCGGGTGCCGATCCGCTTCACAAAGTAACCATCATCCCGCGCGGCATGGCGCTGGGCGTCACGATGCAACTGCCGATCGATGACAAGCACACGTACACGAAGGAATTTCTTGAAGCGCAGCTTGCCGTTCTGATGGGCGGTCGTGCGGCCGAGGAGATTTTCCTGAATCACCTTACGACGGGGGCCGGAAACGACATCGAGCGCGCAACTGATATTGCCCGCCAGATGGTCTGCGAGTGGGGCATGAGCACGCTCGGACCGCTGACGTTCGGCAAGAAGGAAGAAGCAATCTTCTTGGGCCGCGAAATCGCCCAACATCGTGATTATTCCGAGGACACCGCGATTCGCATTGACCGCGAAGTGAATTCGATCGTCACGAATGGTTATCAGAGCGCACGGAACATTCTCGAAACGAGCCGCGACGCGCTCGAGCGGGTTGCACAGGGGCTTCTCGACCGCGAAGTCCTGGATGCGACGGAGCTGAAGCTCTTGATCGAAGGCAAGCCATTGCCGGAGAAGATCAAGCCGCCTTCGCCTCCGCCCGTGGCTACCAGGGAACCGCAGCTTACGCTTCGGCCCGAGCCGCGGCCGTTGCCGGGCTTGGCCAAGGGCGAGAAACCCGCGCCGGCCTGATCGAACTGAAATTCATCTCCGCAGGGAGCCCGGAGGCCCGAGCCTCCGGGTTTTTTGTTTCGCACGAAGTCCACATATCACGCGCGTCCTTCTTCGTCCAAAATAGGCGTAAAATATGTTCATGGCGAAAGATGCCCTCAAGCCGGTGCACGTCGAATGCCCCTGCTGCCATGCGAAGCTGACCGTGGATCCGGAGCTCTCAGTTGTGCTCTCGCATGAAGCCGCGAAATTTGCGCCTTCGATTGATCTTGATGACACCGCACGGTTATTGCGCGAGCATGACCAGCGCGTCGAAGACAAATTCCGGCTCTCAGTCGAAGCTGAGAAAATGAAAGAAGATGTTCTCGCCCGTAAATTCGCTGAAGGTCTCAAAAAGGCGAAAGACCAGCCGATCGAAAAACCCCTGCGCGACTTTGACCTCGACTGAGAATCTTCCTGTGCCGGCGCGCACCCCGGCAAACTCTCTTGCGCGGACAGCAAGAGAGGCGCTGATTGCGATTGGCGTCTCCTTATTTGTCCTGGGCGCAGCACCACTCTTGTTGTTGGCGCAGACCCCGCAGCACAAACCAAGACCCCCGCATCCCGTGCAGCTCGATGCGAACGTCACCTTCAAGCGCGACGCAGCTTCGGGCGAACTCCACATTGTCGAGCCCGGTACGACGCCAAGCGAAGCAAAGGAGAAGGGCGCGGCGCGGGCCTTTCGCGTGCGCGTCAATCTTGTTCCAGTGAATTGCAATGTGTTTGCGCCGGACGGTAAGTCGGTCACCGGTCTCGCGCGCGGCGATTTCCGAATTTTCGAAGGAGGCGTCGAGCAACGCATAGCGTACTTCGACGCGGGCAATGAACCGGCAAGCGTTGCGGCGGTGATTGATGCAAGCCCCAGTGTTTTGCCCGAAGCAGAGGCGATGCTGCAGGCAACGAAAGGCCTGGCGGAAATTCTCGCCCCGCGTGACGAAGTCTCGATCGTCGAATTCTCCGCGCATTCTTATGTGCTTCTGCCATTTTCGCACGATCGCGATTTGCTCGAAAACGCCATCGCACGCGTCGACGTGAAAGCGCTCTTTGGCGACACAGGCGGCTCCAATATTTACGAGACGGTTTATCTCGTAGCGGAAAAATTGTTTGGTGGCCGCACGGGACGCAAGGCAATCCTGCTCTTCACTGACGGCGAAGACAGCGGCCTAGGACTTTCGCTCGATCGGTCGACAGCGGCCGCTCTGAATGAGGCTACTCCGACGCTCGCGCTTGATGACGTCACTCGGGCGCTCGCCATCGATGGCATCGAAGTGTTTGCCGTCTCGACCCAGAACCGGCCGCGCGTCATGACGGACAAGTGGCTCACCGCCCATCAAGATTCAACTTTCCTCACGGAAGCGACGCGCGAAAAAGGGATTCCAGCGTACACTCTCTTCCTCGCGGAACTGATTCGACGTGCGGGCGGCGGACTCTATTTTCTTCGCGAGACCCAGAGCGGGCGCGATGCTTTTGCGCGGATCGCCAGCAACATCCGCACGGAATACACGCTTGGTTTCTATCCGTCCGGCGAAGGCGCCGCGAGAACTGGCTGGCATTCGTTGCGCGTCGAAGTGACGAATCCAGATGCGGCCGAGACGCTCCGTGTGGCGAATCGCTCGGCGTATTACGTGACCGCCGCAGCGCCGCGCTGAAATACGATTGGATGGGACTTGACCCTCAGGAAGAAATTCCGGCTGCGATTGCCTTCGCGCACGATCGAACTTGGCGAGCGCACGATCGTAATGGGCGTGCTAAACGTCACGCCGGACAGCTTTTCGGATGGCGGCAAATTCTTCGAGCCCGTTTGGGCCATCGAGCAGTCGTTGGCGATTGAAAAAGCGGGCGCGGATATTCTCGATATAGGCGGCGAATCCACACGTCCCGGCTCCGAGGGAATTTCCGTGGACGAGGAGCTGGCCCGGGTGCGTCCCGTGCTGAAGGCTTTGGCGGGGCAAATCAAGATTCCGATCTCAATTGACACGCGAAAGGCCGCAGTGGCGGAAGCAGCGATTGCTGCGGGCGCGGAAATTATAAATGACGTCACCGGCCTGAGAGCCGATCCTGATCTCGCCGGGATTGCAGCTAAGCATCGGGTTCCAATTGTCCTCATGCACATGCGAGGCGAACCGCTCACAATGCAGAAGTTACCATTTGCCCGCAACGTCGTCGCCGATGTCCTGAAGGGCTTGCGGCGATCGATTGACGTTGCCCGGCGCGCGGGCGTTGCGAAATCGCAGATCGTGGTGGATCCGGGAATTGGCTTCGGAAAAACTTTCGAGCAAAATTACGAGCTCATCGCGCGGCTTCCCGAGTTGCACAAGCTTGGTTGCGCGATCCTGATCGGCACTTCGCGCAAAGGTTTTCTCGGCCATACTCTTGGCAAGCAGCCGGATGAACGAATATGGGGCACGGCCGCCACCGTCGCCGCGAGCATTCTTGCCGGAGCGCACATCGTTCGTGTTCATGATGTGGTTGAGATGGTTCAGGTCGCGCGCGTCAGCGACAAAATCCTTACGGGATCGGCTCGATGACCCGCCAAGCGCCGTCCGTTCCCCTGCGCTATAATCCGCCAAGTTGATGAGATCTCGTAGCCCTGGGAGTCTGCTTATGTTCTCGACGAGTCGAATCTCCCTCGTCGCGCTGCCGTGCCTACTGCTTTGCGCTCTGCCCGCGTGGGGTCAGATTCCGCCCGTCAAGTCGGCGCCTATGCAGTTACCAGTAGGCGAAGGTGCCTGCTCGGTCCAAAAATCGTGCTCCGATCTTGCACCGGGAATGATCGTGAGCGCTGAAGGCCCGTCGCCACTCGAAGAGAATTTGCGCCATCTGACCGATGAAATTGGCGGCCGCGTCTCGGGCTCTGCTGCGGCCGATAAGGCCGTCGGATGGGCCGTCGAAGCTTTCCATTACGCCGGCGTGGACGAAGTTCACACTGAGAAATTCACAATCCCGGTCGGTTGGAGCGAAGGAAAGACAGAGGTGACGGTGAACTCCCCGGTCGCGTTCCTTGTGCGGGCGACATCGGTTGGATGGTCACCCGCGACGCCGGAAGGCGGCATCACAGCGAACGTTGTGGATGTCGGCTCGGGAGACGAAGCCGGATTCAGAAAAGCAGGCGCCACGGTAAAGGGTGCGATCGCGCTGGTGCACAGCTCTCCTCTGGTTGCGTGGGAAGATCTCGAGAATGAATATCTATACCAGCCAGCCATCATTGATCGTGCGGCAAATGCCGGAGCGGTGGCGATATTTTGGATGTCCACGAGGCCCAATCTATTGCTCTATCGCCATAGCAATTCACTCGACGGGACGCTCGAAAAGATGCCACAGGCGGTGATCGCGCGTGAGGACGCCGAGAGGATGGCGCGGTTTCTCGCGAAAAAAGTCGCGGTCAGCGTCAATTTCGACATGCCGAACAAGATCACGGGTCCGGTCGATTCGGAAAACGTTGTTGCTGAAATTCTCGGCCGCGAGGATCCCAAAGATTTTGTAATCCTCGGCGCGCATCTCGATTCCTGGGAGCTTGGAACGGGCGCGCTCGATAATGGATGCAACGCCGCGATGGTGATAGATGCCGCACGCGTGATTCATGCGAGTGGTGCAATCCCGCGCCGCTCAATTCGCTTTGTGCTTTTTACTGGCGAAGAGCAGGGCATGCTCGGATCCTGGGCCTACGCCAAGGCGCATCGCGCCGAACTCGATCATATGGACGCGGCGATCATCTGGGATTCGGGCATCGGCCGGGTCACCGGCTATTCGCTCGGTGGCCGTAAAGATATCGAAGGACCGATGAAGGAAATTGTCGATCCGCTCAAGACGCTGGGCGCTACCGACTTGACGTTTGACGCGGATATCGGCACGGACAACTTCGATTTTCTACTCGAGGGCATACCGACGCTCGTTGCGAATCAAGATCCCGCGGACTACATGCTGAATTATCACGCCGCTTCCGACACTTTGGACAAAGTGGACATCGCGCAGTTGAAGCGCCAAGTCGCCATTTCCGCGATAACCGCATTCGGAATCGCCGATCTTGCAGAGCGGCTTGGTAAGCGGCAATCGCGCGGCGAAATCGAGGCTCTGATGAAGGACTCGGGCCTCGATCGCGAAATGGAGCTCATGGGATTTGAGCCGCTCTGGATGAATGGCACTCGAGGGCGCGAACCTTAGCACTGTGTCAAGACGATCCAGCAAGGCGAGCGGCCTAATCATTACACTCAGGAATATTCCAATCCGAATTGTATCCACAAAGAACTTGCGTCACTCAGATTCCTGCCAATCTCTTCACATTGCGTATAATTGAAACATATGAGCGTCTCCCTCAACGCGGCTGAATCGAAGAAATCTCGTGCATCGAAGCCGCAATCTTTGCGCGTTGCCGTTACGCTTCCTGGCAGGATTTTGGCGATTGACTATGGCCGCCGGCGCATTGGCATTGCCGTATCTGACGAACTTCGCATCACCGCTCGCCCGCTAACCATCCTCGAGCGCAAGAATCGCAGCGAACTAATTCGCAAGCTCCGCGAAATGGCCCGCGAATACGGCGCGCGGCAAATCGTCGTCGGATATCCGCTGAATATCGACGGCACGTCCGGCGAAATGGCGGAGGAAGCTGCTCGCTTCGCAAACCGGCTTCGGAAGGAACTTGGCGTCGAAGTGGAGCTTGTGGACGAACGGCTGACGAGTTGGGCCGCGGAACAGACCATCGCCGAAACGGGGCGTCGCGCTCGACGGAGGGACTCCGGGCCACGCCAGTCCCACGATGATTTCGCCGCTGCCATTTTTCTGCGCGATTATCTCGAGCGCAACAAACTCAATCGCCCCGCATCGCAGGCGGATAAGGACTGATCCTCATGCGGCGCTTCGGCCTCCTCTTACTTCTCGGAATTGCCGCCGTCGGGGCATTCGCAGCATGGCTCGATCAGGATCTTAGTGTTCCGTACAGACGATATAAGGGAGATTCTGTCATTGTGGATATTCCACACGGCATGGGGCGCTGGGGCATCGCGAGTCTTCTTGCAAAGAATCGCGTGATTCGCAGCCGCATCGCTTTCGAATTCTACAGTCATTGGCACCACAGACGTCCGTTGCAGGCGGGAGAATATCTTTTCGAAGGTCCGATGACTGAACGGCAAGTCTTCTGGAAAATTGCAATGGGTAAGATAAACGTCATCAGCGTGCAAATTCCAGAAGGCTGGAACATGTTCGACATTGCCGATCAATTACAACGGCAGAAACTATGCACCCGCGAAGATTTTCTGCGGGTTGTGCGCGATCCGGCGCCAATTCTGGATATCGCGCCGCACGCGCGAAGCCTCGAAGGCTTTCTTTTTCCATCCACGTATCTGTTCGCGCGCCACTCTCCGCCCGATGAGATCGCCGCGACGATGATCCGCGAATTTCGCCGGGTGTGGAGCAATCTGAATCCCGATCTCGCCATCGCCACCGCGACCACTCCGTCGATTGAAGATACGGTCACGTTGGCGTCGCTTGTCGAGCGCGAAACGCCACTCGAGTCAGAGCGGCCGCTCGTCGCCGGCGTGTTCTACAATCGCCTGCAACGCAATTATCCCCTGCAATGCGACCCGACGGTGCAATATGCGCTGGCACTGGCGGGGCACCCGGTTCAAATTGTCCGCCATGCGGACTTGCGGGTCGATTCGCCGTACAATACTTACCTGCGTCCGGGACTTCCTCCCGGACCTATCGCAAATCCGGGCGAGGCTTCATTGCGAGCGGCAATTGACCCGGCCAAAACGGACTTCATGTATTTCGTTGCAAACGACTCGGGCGGCCATTTCTTCAGCAAGACGCTCGAAGAACATAATCGCAACGTCGCAAAATATCGCCGCCGGTTGATGAGCGACTCCATCGGCGATCCATCGAGGCACGCCTACGCGACGAATCCAAGAGAACATCGGAGCCAGCCGTGACGCAGGCCAAGCACAACGAGCCGCATTCCCCGAAAGAGCCGAGCAAAAAAGAATTGATTCTCGAAGCTGCCGCAGCATTTGCAAAGGATCGAATCACGGCCGCGGAGATCGAACAGATTCGCCGGAAGTTGATCGCGCAATTCGGCGCAGAGGCGAACACTTCGGCCGATTACATCGCGAGCGTTCTCGCCGATGCGGGCCGTCGGGTCATACTCTCAACGCATGCCGATACCGAAGGGCGCTACGAGGAAGAATTTCACGATCTGCTTCACTTCTCGACTCTAGAAGACGCCGAGATGTGCCTGATCCGCCTCGACGAACTCTTTCGGAAATTCCGCCGAGAGGGCGATCACCCCGCTGAAGAACGCGTCCGGCAAGTCGGAGTGCTCGGCCGGCGCCGCGCGGAAATGATCGCGCGGAATCACAAAGTCGAAGCGGCGAAACGCGCCGAGAAGGAAGAAATCGCACAGTGGTTCGGCGTCTGGCTTCAGACTCCCGACGCATTCTTCGATTGGCTCGAAATTCGCAAGCAGTCCCCCGATTACGAGAGGCGCTTCGGCGCAAGCAGCGCCGCCGGTGCCTAGATGATTCTGTTTGAAGTTGAGCCGCTCGATTTGGGAGCGGATGTCCGCGCCGTCGGCATCGAACTTTTTGAAGCCGGCGAAGACCGCGAGCCAGTGTGCGGCGAAGTTGCCGCTAAAGTCTGGAGCCGCATCATCCCCGCGCTCGCCGGGAAAGAATCCTGGGCGCTCGATTTCTTCAGCCATCTCGAGCGCGTTCGCGCCTATTGCAAGGGCCAAGCCATGAGCTATCGCGATGCCGCGAATCGCTGTGTTGTGATTCCGGCGCTCGAACAGGCAACTTTGGAATCAATGATCGCACGATTCGAGGCCGAGACTTTTGGTGCTCGTGCCGGCGCGCTTGTGACGGAAGTCGATGCTGCTCTCGAAAGCGATCTCGCGCGTCGCGGGGCTGATGCCTATCAGCCCGCGTTCCCCAATTATCATTTCTGCGCGATTTGCGATTTCGAAGACGGCTCGCTCGTCGTTCTAAGCAAGCAGCTCTCGGCCAGCGGAATCGTGCGAATCGCGCGCCGCGCCCTCGATGGTCTCGATATCGAAGTGCGTCTCGGTTCGTCTTAGACCAAATCCGCCGTCTCGTTTACTCGGCTCGCAGGACACCCTAATTTCATTGCGCGATGGGGAGAAGTTGCGAACATCCTCGTGCTTATCGCTGCGAACGGAAATAAGCGAGGCCTCACTAAGCCATCAGAAATGCTTCAGATTTTAGAGCGAGGGAAAATACTAGCGCGCTTCCGCGTTTTCGAGCCACGGTTGTTGCGCGGGCAGGCGCGAGAATACCGCTTGTTCCAACTCGTGCGCGCTCTTCGCGTGGTCGGGATAGTTGCAGACGAACGTTTCGAACGTAAATTTATTATTTGCGCCGACAAGCCGAAGCGATTGCTCGAGCTGACCCGTAAGGCGATTCGCGCTAGCCGTGTCCGTGTCCAACAGAACGAGCCCAAAAAATCCCGGGCCGAGGAGATACATGGAGTCGGTCGGCCGCATGATGCGGGCAATCGCGCGCGCCGCTTCACCGAACGCCGCCGTCTCTTCATTCGAGTCCGCCGTGGTTTCGGCGAACATTATCTTAGTGACGACAACGGAAAGCGATCGCTCCATCGTCGAGGCTCGGCGGTAATCCATCGCCAGCCGATCCTGAAAGTGATTCAGGTCGGGGATCGTGCGCAGTAGGTCGGAATTGGCCTGGTGCCGCAGCTCGACGTTCAGTTGCAGCTCTGACACCAACTGCATCTTTAGATTGCGGAATGTCCGTTGCCGGTCCAACAGATAGGCCGCGACGAGCAGCGATAGCACGCAGAATCCGAAGAAGGCAAACCGCAACGGCAACTTTTCGGCCTCATCGGGATGGACGAACACCAGAGGATACATCAGCAGCGCGACACCGCCGGCCATTACTAGGACGATGACGGCCGCGAGGATCGTCAGTTGACGCTCTCGCCGCTCCAGTTTGTCGAGCTCAGCTAAATTGAATGCAACCATCGCCTAGTCTCCACCGGCGCATGAGAGGCGCAAAATCCGCGCCCGGTGAAATGGTGCAACTCCGCCGTACAGTAAAGTCTCGGTCGCGAATGCGTCCGGCACAAGCGGTGAGTTCGCTGCTGTGACCTACGTGTTACCACGCCGGCCCAACGGTACACGTTTCATGGTGCTGCCGGATCGCTAATTTCGCCCGCCAGTGGCCGCGTTGACTTGCTCGTTGCGCCCACATTATGATGCCGGCAGTGGCCAGCGACGAATCGCTCATCGGTAAAACCGTTTCGCACTACCGCATCCTCGAAAAGCTTGGCGGTGGGGGGATGGGTGTCGTGTACAAGGCCGAAGACACGCGGCTCCGGCGGATCGTTGCCCTGAAATTCCTGCCAACGGAAACCGCGCATGATCCCATCGCGCTCGAACGATTCCAACGCGAAGCGCAGGCGGCCTCCGCGCTCAATCACCCCAACATCTGCACGATTTACGACATTGGCACTGAGGATGGCCAGGCGTTCATCGCCATGGAATACCTCGAGGGGCAGACGCTGAAACACAGGATCGCCAACAAGCCTCTGCCTCTCGATATTCTCCTCGACTTCGGAATTCAGATTGGCGACGCGCTCGACGCGGCGCACTCGAGCGGCATCGTTCACCGCGATATTAAGCCGGCGAATATTTTTGTAACGAAGCGCGGCCAAGTGAAGGTTCTCGATTTCGGGCTGGCCAAACTCAGCGCCGACCGCCGCCAAACGAATCTCGAGAGCGATTCCGCTTCCGAGACGGCCGCCACAGCAGCGGATCGCATCCTTCTGACGACCCCAGGCGCCACCATCGGCACGGCTGCATACATGTCGCCCGAACAAGTGCGCGGTGAAGAACTGGACGGAAGGACCGACGTTTTCAGCTTTGGCGTGGTCCTCTATGAAATGGCGACGGGACGCCAGGCATTCACCGGGAACACACCCGGCGTCGTGTTTGACGCGATTCTGAATCGCGCGCCGGCCCCGGCCGTCAGCTTGAACACTTCGCTTCCGCCGAAACTCGAGGAAATCATCGAGACGGCGCTCGAGAAAGATCGCACGCTTCGATATCAGGCCGCCGCCGAATTCGTCGCGAGCCTGAAGCGTCTGAAGCGCGAAACTGGCACGGCGCGTGCGCTCACTGCATCGGGAACGGTCCAGGCCGCGGCGGATTCAGGGCAAACGGCGGTCGCGACGCAATCTGCCGCTCCAGCCATACCGACGTCAGAACCGCGATCTCGGCGCGCACCGATGCTGGCGGCGACTGCCGTGATCGCTGCAGCGGTTATCTTCGCCGCCGGATACTTCGCCGGTACACACCGTGAATCCGGTTCTGTCCCCGTATACCACCAACTCACGTTCCGTCGCGGCACCATTCGTGCGGCTCGTTTTAGCCCGGACGGCGACACGATCGTTTACAGCGCCGCGTGGGAGGGGAATCCTCAAGAGATTTATACCACTCGCCCCGAGAGTCCCCAGTCTCGTTCGCTTGGAATACCGGATTCGGAAATTCTGGGCGCTTCATCGGCCGGCGAGATGGCGGTCATGCTCGATAGCCGTCCGTCCGCGGGCTTCATCGACATGGGCACATTGGCACGCGTGCCGCTAACCGGGGGCGCCCCCAGATCTGTCGTTGAACGCGTGACCTGGGCCGATTGGTCTCCCGACGGTTCGAATCTTGCTGTCGTCCGGCAAGAGCAAGGCCGATACCGCCTCGAATATCCCGTTGGCAAGATTTTGTATGAAGCGGATGGATGGATCAGCCATCCGCGTGTATCGCCAACGGGCGATCAGATTGCTTTTCTCGACCATCCGCTATTAGGAGACGACGCGGGTTTCGTAGCCGTCATCGACACGTCTGGCCATCGGAAGACGCTTTCGCAGAATTGGGGTAGCGTGCAAGGTCTCGCTTGGTCGCCCGGCGGAAAAGAGATTTGGTTCACCGGAACGAATGTCGGCTTCGCGCGATATCTCAACGCAGTCGATCTCTCCGGGCATGAACGCATGATCGCACGTGTCCCCGGGATGCTCATGCTCCACGATATATGGCGCGACGGCCGTGTATTGCTCGGCCGCGATTCTCCTCGGCAAGGAATCATCAGCATTCCGGCAGGTGGAAAAGAACGTGATCTTTCATGGTTTGATTTCTCCACTCTTTTCGACTACTCGGCGGACGGCAAGACAGTCCTCTTTACGGAAACGGGCGAGGGCGGAGGCAGCACGTACGGAGTTTATCTCCGCGACACCGACGGGTCGCCCGCCGTGAGACTCGGTGATGGCTACTCACTAGCTCTTTCGCCCGACAAGAAATGGGTGATTTCCGTGCCTCTGGGCACGCAGACCGCGTTGACGATTCTCCCCACGGGAGCCGGAGAACAGAAGACGCTGCCTGCGGACGGGATGACGCACGAGGCCGCAGTTTGGCTTCCCGATGGCAAACGATTCGTCTTTTCCGCGTTCGAGCCAAATCACGGCGTCCGGCTCTACGTTCAAGATCTTTCGGGGGGCAAGCCTCGAGCAATTTCGCCTGAGGGCGTACTCGAATCCGATTTCGCCATTTCTCCCGATGAAAAATCGGTGGCTGGCGTCGGCCCAGATCGGCTCGGATACATATATCCGGTTGATGGAGGCGATCCACGCCTCATCGCCGGATTCGAAAAAGGTGACCGGCCAATTTCTTGGGATTCGGATAATCGTTCACAATTCATCTACGACTACCGACAGATTCCTGCCCAGGTTTTTCGGCTCGACACGGCTTCCGGCAAGAAGACCGCCTGGAAGCAACTCGTACCATCCGATTCCGCCGGTATCGACCACATCGCTCCAATCTTCATGTCCGGCGACAAGAAGAGTTACGTGTATGGCTACAGCCGAATCCTCTCCGACCTCTATCTCGTCACGGGTTTGAAGTAGCGCGCACCCCAGTTCTGAACGAATCAACGCGATTCGACGACTTTCCCCTCCTTCTTCGGAGCCCCGCAGCGCCCGCCTCGGGGCCTACGTCCGCCACGAGGAATGTACCGAGGCTTGGTACGTCCGTACCATTCCGTCCGGCTTAAGTACTAGTACAATGTAGGCATAGATAGGCGAATTGCAGGTTACAGGCCGCCCCCATATGCCCAGCGAAACTATCATCCCGACCGCACGAGCATTTGTCCGTAGCCTCAATGTTTTGTTGAAGTTCGCGAGATTGTATGGGCTGGAACACGTACGTTCGGCTTCACAATTTGAAACGACTCTGCAGGAATTGGAGGACGCCGTTGAGATGTCCGGGACCACTGGCCTCCTTCTCGGCACGACAGGCTCCCAGCTTCTGCTCGATGGAGTTCCCCTTGAAATCACCCCGGCCGAGCGCAGTTTCGCAAATCTCTTGAGCGCGGCTGGCGTTGCCAGCATAAGTTTCGGGCGCGGCCTCAAACGCGAGGAATTCGAGCGATTCATTCGCGCGTTCATGGAAATGGGTCCCAAGGCTTCGGGCTTGGCGGACAAGCTCGAGGAATTCTCGCAAAGAAGCTCCAGCGGGGCGATTCGCGTCAACGAAATTAGATTTGTCGCGGAGGATTCGGCGTATTCCGATGCGCGTATAGCTGCGCAATTGACCGCACGGACGCTCGGCGCAGATGCCGGCGCCATTCAGGAATGGTTCCGCAGTCCCGAAAAAATGATTCAGCTGATCGCCGCGGCGGAGGGCGCCTCGAAAAGCGGTGGGGCCTCAGGATCGGCGGGCGGCACCGGGGCAGGCTCTGGCACGGGCGCGATCGGAATATTTGGCGGAGGAGGCCCCGCGGCCGGCAACCTGCCGGCAACAAATTCCGCCGACGGATCCGCCGGAATTGTCCTGAACGAAGCGGACATGCAAGGGTTGCTGCGCTTGCTCGCGCAATTTGGTGAAGCTACGCAAAGCCATTCACCGCATCTCGATGCATCGGCGTGGCAGCAGAAACTATCGCACCTCCCGCAGAACGCGCAGGTCACTCTGCGCCAGGCCCTCGCAGGTATTGCCGGTTCCGCGCCGAAAGCCAAACTCGATGGCGCCACACTTTTACGTCTCGCCGAGGACCTTGCGATTCGCTTCGCGCTCGAACGCTACCAGCGCGGCGAAGTTCGCGTGAACGCCGTGCGCCAGATGCTCGACAAAATGGGCGGCGAAATCGAAACGCTGCGCAAACTCTTGAAGGCGCGCGAAGACAAAATGGCGAAAGCCGGAATCGCCGTCGAGTCCCACGCCGATTTGCTGGACCGCCAGTTCTGGGCGCGTGTGCCGGAATCAGGGAAGCGCGAGGTTCTTCTTTCCACCGAAGCCTGGTGTATTCCGCCGCGAAACGTCCAGCAATTCGTCGAAGAGCTCCTGGGACGCGGCGAAGGCGACGCCGCTGGCGACATCTTGGTCCACTACGCCACTTGCGTACGGAACAAAGATCCCGAAGCGCGCAAGAAGGCAGCCATCGGGCTCGGCCAGCTTGCGGAACTTTATAGCCGCGCGGCGAGCAAGCGATTGCAAAACGCGATTCTTGAAATCGGCCGGCAGATGCAGGACGAGCCTGAAAACGATTTACAAACTCTGCTCGGCGCCGCGTTTGTGCGCTTGAGCCAGGAAGCCGCGTCGCGCCGCTACCATCGCGCCATGCAACAGGCGCTCGACTCGCTCGATTCCCTCGAAGAATCCCGCCCAAGCTGGGCGCAAAGTCTTCGCCCGCGTCTTGGCATCGAGAATCGCATTTCCGAATTCATTGACGATGCGATGAATTCCGATGTCGTACCGCCAACACTCATGGAAGTGCTGCGCCGCGTCTCGTCTGCCGCTGCGGAACAATTGGCGCTTCGCCTTTCGCGTGCCACGCGCCGCAACGATCGCGAGCGCATCGTCGAGCTGGCCGGCACGATTGGCGATGCCTGCGCCGCGCCGCTGTGCAAGATTCTTGGCTCGGAGCCATTTGCGAAAGCAGCGATCGCTGTGGGATTGCTCAGCCGCATCGAGCCATATTCACTCGCCGAAATTCTTTCGGCCCGGCTGAGCGAAGGCAATCGTGGATTTCATGATGCGGTTGTCCGCCAACTTTCGATCGCTGGCGCGCCGGAGCGCGGCCGAATACTCGTGAACTTCCTGGAACTTTTCGATCCGCTCGTGCAGCCATTTGCCGTGGACGAGATTGGAATGTGCGGCGATTCCTGGACTGCGGATAAGCTTCTGCGCCTTGTGAATGGCGCAATTCTGCCGGACAGCTCGGAATTCCTGCGCGTAAAAGCGATCGAAGCCCTGGGGCGGATTCGCGCGCCGGGCACAGTCGAGCGCTTGCGCCATTTCCTCGAAGATCGCAAGACGTTCGGCTGGGCGCATCCCGACGAGGTTCGAACCGCGGTTGCGCAAGCTCTCGCGAAAATCGATCCGGAATGGCTCGCGGCGTTCATCCCGAAGTCAGGGCTCGATCCTGCATTGCTGGCGATCGCGCCGCTCGATCCGCTGCCCGAAAAGGATTTTGTGCGCTTCCGCCGATATCGCCGCACCAAGCTCGCTCGTACTGTTCCGGCGCTTGTCAGCTCGGCGCACGGCAAGCAATCCTTGGCGATTAACGTCATGAGCCTTGACGGCGGACTAATCAGCGGCGATGTGCAGCTTGCGGTCGGCACGTCCGCTTCACTGAAAATTCCGAATGGCTTGCGTTCCATCAATGCCCAAGCCGTCGTGCGATTCGTGCGCTCGCACCAGGCGGGCTTCGAATGGGTCGGCATGGAACTCGATGATCGCGCCAAGCTTCGCCGGCTTCTTGTCTCCCTCGGCGACCGCGTCGCTTAGTTTTCCTCCGCATTCCGAGTTGTTCCCCGCCTGAAACTGCGGGAAGATGTCCGCCGCGATGCCGCAACTCACGCTTGATCTGATCGCTGAGGCTGCAGATTTTCTTCGTGGACGAATTCGCCGCGCGCCGCTAGAACCTTCCCCGGCACTCTCCGCAAGACTTGGAATTCCTGTTTGGCTCAAACTCGAATCTTTGCAAGTAACCGGTTCGTTCAAGATTCGCGGCGCGTTTTTTCGCTTGTCGCGCTTGACGGATTCCGAGCGCCAAAGCGGAATTGTGACTTGCTCGGCCGGCAATCACGGCAAAGCCTGCGCATACGCGGGACGAGAGCTTGGCGTTCGAGTCACAATTCACGTGCCCAGCACCGTGGACGAGTCAAAATATCGGGGAATGCTGGCGCTTGGCGCCGATGTAAAAGTGTCGAAGATTCCGGGTTACGACGAGACCGAAGATCTCGCGCAGGAAGAGGCGCGACAAAGCGGCCGGCCGTTTATATCCGCCTTCGATGATACCGATGTGATGGCCGGAAACGGTGGCACGCTCGCGATGGAAATACTCGAGGATCTTCCGCAGGCAACGGATTTCATCGTTCCTGTGGGCGGCGGTGGTCTCGGCGCAGGCCTGGCGTTTTACACGAAACAGAAGAATCCCGCCGCGAGATTTATCGCGTGCCAGCATGAAGTCTCTCCGGGTTTGAAAGCCTCTTTCGAGCTGGGCCGCGCTGCAACGCGCCTGCCCTCCGGCGAGACCTTGGCAGGAGGCATCGAAGGGGGGATCGGGGAACAGACATTCGAAATTTTGCGCACGCGTGTGGATCACATCGCATTGGTGAACGATGCCGAGATTTGCGCCGCTCTTCGCTGGATGCTCGACGAGTATCAATATCTGATCGAGCCGACTGCCGCGGCAACTGTCGCGGCTTGCATGAACGGCAAAGTCGGTGAGCTTTCCGGCCCGACCGTCGTCATTCTTTCAGGCAGGAATGTCGCCGCTTCGACGATTCGGAAAATCGTCTGCTCATGAAAATCGCGACGAGAGCCGAAATTCAGAAAGTTCTCGCCTTGCGCGACGTCATTCCGCTGATGCGCGAGGCCCTTGTCGCTCAATCGCGCAGCGAATGCGAAACGCCCATGCCAATGCATCTCTACATTGGTGGGAAGCAAGGGGACAAACCCGGGGGCGGGCGTGAAGTCGAACGCGGCGAAGTCCATATTAAATCGAGCTACCGCGATGGCGGGAAGCATTTCGTCGTCAAAGTCGTTTCGGGATTTCCGGGAAATACCGCGCGTAACCTCCCGACCGCGGACGGCATGGTGCTTCTGGTGTCCGCCGAGACTGGCGCGCCGGTTGCGCTGCTTTGCGACGGCGGCGAGCTAACTGATGCGCGCACGGCTGCTGTTTCAGCGATGATTGCGCGGGAGCTTGGCCGCGAAGATACGTCGCTCGGTATTCTCGGCAGCGGCGTGCAGGCGCGCTGGCAGGCGCGAGCTCATGCCGAGATCCTGCCGCTGCGCGAAGTCTGGCTGTGGGGCCGATCGCCCGAGCGGGTCCGCAAGTGCCGCGACGATATTGCGAATCTCGTGAACGGGATCGATGTACAAATCGCAGCTTCGCCTGCTGATGTCGCTCGACACGCGCGGCTTATTGTGACGGCCACCGCCGCGCGAGTGCCGCTTCTCTCGTTTGAAGACATCGCTCCCGGCACGCTCATTTCCGCCGTGGGTTCCGATTCGCCGGGCAAACAGGAAGTCGATCCGCAAATTCTCACGAATGCTTCGCTTGTGCTGGTGGATTCGCGGCAGCAGTGCGAACGCCTTGGCGAATTGCAGCACGCACCAGCGGCGTTCGACCGCGCGATCGAAATGGGCAAGTTCTGCGATTTCCATCCCGCGTTTGATGCGGGCGGTATTATCGTTGCTGATTACACGGGTATCGGCGTCGAAGATCTCTTCGTTGCCGAGGATTGTTACCGCAAACTCGCTGATTGAATATTATCGGAGGGAAACCGCTCGGATGCACTGGCTCCTCATCGTCGTACTTGGATTCGCCGTCGGAATTCTCGTCGGCATCATGGGCATCGGCGGAGGCATCATCGTCGTTCCCGCGCTCGTTCATCTCTCCGGAATGGACCAGCATCTCGCTCAGGGCACGTCGCTCTTCATTATTTTGTTTCCGCTCGGGCTCGGTGCGCTTTGGGTCTACTGGAAGAAACGTGAAGTGAATCTTCGCGCCGGAATTGTTTGCGCCATTGGGATGCTTGCGGGCGGTTATCTCGGCGGGCGAATCGCAGTTGATTTGGATTCCGCGCGCCTTGAGTCCGCGTTCGGATTGTTCCTCATGCTAGCCGCAATACTTCTTTGGCGGCGCGTCAAGCCCACACCGAACGCCGGAGCCGAGAATGCCTGATTCGAATGCGAATCTCATCGGCGTATTCGCCACCGCTTGCGTCGTAGGAGTCGCGAGCGGTTTGTTCGGAGTCGGCGGCGGCGTCCTCCTCGTTCCACTTCTCGTGCTTCTCCATCATTACAGCCAGCATCGGGCGCAGGGCACAAGTCTCGTCGCGCTCGTTCCTCCCACCGGCTTGCTCGCGTTCATCACCTATTATCGCGCGCACGAAGTGAACGTCCGCATCGGCTTGCTGATCATCCCCGGTGTACTCATTGGCGGAATTCTCGGAGGCCGCCTGGCCGTCCGGCTTTCCGCAGGACGTCTGCGGCGTGTTTTCGCCTGCATCCTATTCGTTCTAGGGACGTGGGAATTCCTATCGCCCCTGGTTCACTCGACGGCTCACGCCGCCCGCTAGTCCCCATTGTTGCCGCCGTCGAACCGGTTTCGTTGTCATCGCCCTGCGCATAAGCTATTCTTTTTTCCACATGGTTGATATTCACTGC
>Ga0302326_10004214_pt1 | contig 33408 bp, 28 predicted proteins | sample Palsa_T0_3_FD_202264 | JGI IMG/M metagenome (GOLD analysis project Ga0302326, IMG submission 202264) | Peat permafrost microbial communities from Stordalen Mire near Abisko, Sweden - Palsa_T0_3 | ecosystem: Environmental > Terrestrial > Soil > Palsa > Peat permafrost | place: Sweden: Abisko...
TCGGTCGACTGTAGTCAACGTCGACTGGATTCAGGAAGTGAACTCGTGGTTCGCGGGCAAGGTGATGCTCTCCCTCAAAGATCCGCAGCGTACGCAGATTCCCGTGGCCCGCGATCGCGTCCGCGCCCTGAAGGCGAGCCTGGGAATTCAGGTTCGCTCGACGGATTCGTAAATGCGGCGAGTCAGTGAATCGCTCCATAACGATTGGCGATTGTGCTCGCCGTTAGCATGGCGAGAAGCAGGTCCTTCGACTCCGCTGAAGTACGCTTCGCTCAGGATGACAAGATGTGTGGTTGGAGACGAACAAAGAGCAACTGCAGGTCCTTCGACTCCGCTGAAGTACGCTTCGCTCAGGATGACAGTTCATTTGGTGATATGAACTACGTTACTTCTGCTGCGCGGGCTCCTCGACGTTGTAGAGCTGAAACTCGCGGACGGCGGCTGCGTCGGTGCTGGAGAGGATGTTCAGTCGGACTTTGGTTGCGGTCACACTCGAGAAGATGTCGATCTTCTTGTGTCCGATGGCTTGCGCGGAGGCGACGGTCTTCCACGCGTTGCCGGTCCAGATGTCGATGGAGTACTTCTGGATGCGCTGGCCGTCGTTGAGCCACTCCATGATGAGCGCGCGGTTGAACGTGACGGGTGCAGGGAAGGCAACCTCGAGCGCGGAGTGATGCGATCCCGCGGGCGCAGTCCAGAATGTGTCCGGGTTGCCGTCAAGCGCGGCGGAAACTTCAGCGGAGGTTGGCAAGTGTTGCAGCGCCAGGTTGTGTCCGTAACGGGCGCGCAGCGACTTGCCGAATTCTTCCAGCCGGGCCACGTCGCTCGAGGGCAACAGGCCGCGGCGGTCTGGAGCCAGGCCCAGCATCAACTGTGCGCCGTGGCCAACAGTTTGATCGTAGGTGGTGAGCAGTTCATTCAGGCTCTTGAGCGAGGCTTCGTCGTTGGGATGCCAGAACCAGTGTTGGTTGCGCAGCGGCGTATCGGCCTCGACCGGACGCCATCGGAGATAGCCGTGGCGGTCGATGACATTCCAGTTCTCATAGGGGACGCGGCCGCTTTCCGTGCCCACCCAGCGGGCGTCGCCGTATTCGAAGAGCCCCGTGTCCGCGAAGACGATTGTATTTGGTTGATAAGTGCGCAGAGTCTCAATGATCTTTGCGAAGTTATAAACGTGGCCGCCGCTGCCTGCCCCATCCAGCCAGAATTCAACTAAGTCGCCATAATTCGAAGCTAACTCGGTTAACCCGGCTTGGTAGTAATCGTCATAGGCGGCGGAGTCTTTGTATCTGGGCTCGTGACGGTCCCAGGGAGATAGGTAGACGCCGAATTGCAGGCCGTATTTGCGAGCGGCGCGCGCCACATCTCCCACCACATCGCCTTTGCCGTTTTTCCATGGACTGGATTTGATGCTGTATGCGGTCTGCTCTGTGGGCCACAGACAGAAGCCATCATGGTGCTTGGCGACGAGGACCACGTATTTTGCACCGGAGTCGTGGATGGCTTTCATCCATTGGTCGGGATCGAATGCCGTGGGATTGAAGATCGATGGATCGGCAGTGCCGTCGCCCCATTCGCGGTCGAGAAAGGTGTTGGTGGAGAAGTGGATGATTACGCCGAATTCGAGGTCCTGCCAGGCGGTTTGCTGTGCGGTGGGTTTGATGTCGGGGAAGCTTTGCGCGAGAGCGGGTGAGACGCACAGCGCAATGAAGCCGGCCAGAAAGATTTGGATGCGAGAAGCTTTCATTAATGACTGCCCCTGTGTCCCGATGATTGTGAATCCGATGTTGATTTTGGACGGGGTCGAACATTGGAGTATTCTGTTGAGTTCACGGCGGCCCTACGGGACGCAATGTCTTCGGCCGTACTTTACCCAGGACTTTGTCCTGGGCTATTCTCACTGGCTCCCTCCGGGAGCGTTGGCACTGGGCTCCCGATCCTTTTCGAATATTGAGACAAAGATTACGTTGGACCAAATCTGTATTCACTGGTGGCGAGGCAAAAACTTCCAGATTTCAGGGTCTTCCTCGCCCAGAACCCAGGAGCAGAAGCCTTGAATTCCGCTTTTTTTCACTAACTCGTAGCGATCTTTGAAAGTATGCAGATCGGTGAAGAAGATCCACTCGCGCATCTGGTCGCGGTAAAACCAGAAATACGCGGTGTGATCGGCTTCGTCCCATTGAACCTTTCCGTTGTAGGCCGTGGCCAGTTGCATCGCGTTGGCGTAGCCGATGTAGTCGGCGGTGGCGTTTGGCTTGTCCACGTCGGAGTTGGCGTCATGTGTGGGAGCGCCTGCGTACCAGTGATAACCATAAAGCGGGATGCCGAGCGAGAGCTTTGCCTTGGGGACAGATTGCAATGCGTAATCAAGATTCTCATTCGTCCAATCCCATCCGGCAACCGGGCCGGGCATTGTCCAGCGAGTGTTCTGGTCATAAGTCATCAGGCAGACCAGGTCAACGTAAGTGGAGAGGTTGGCAATGTCGTAAGCGCCGCGCCAGTCCGTATAGATCCACTTGGCAAAGCCACCTGCCCCCGGATAGCCGGGTGCGTTGGGCACCGTAGCAATGGAAAGTTGCAGGGCCGATGAATGAAGAGCATTGGCAGAGGTTTTGACCAGTGCAGTGAGGCGATCGCGGTCGTTCCAATCAATGTTTTCGAAGTCAAATTGAAAGCCGATGTAACCGTGCGCCTTGCATTCGCGGATCATTGCCTGGTTCATGATCGCCTGCGCGGCGGGGTTCAATGCCAGCGTGTGAAAGCCCTTCTTGTTGAACATGGCGAGGATGGGCATGAGCGGAACCTTGTCGTCGTCGGCGCGCTTGAGCACGGTGGGGTCGGGGGCGCCGGTGACGAGGCCGTTCTCGTCCACCTGGTACCACGTGGGCACCAGCATATCGATCTGCGTGGAGTGCGCCAGAAAGGAGCGGATGGAGTCAGGATTGCTGGTCATGTAGAACAGCGCCACCGGGGCCGCGCCGAAGCACGGGAGCGCCGTGAGAGCGAATGCGAGGAAGACAACGACACGTTTCATGGGACTCCTGTTGAATGTCGAGACGGAACGCCCGTCATTGCGTTGATTGCGATTTCCCGGGCTTGGTGGCCGCGACGCGCGTCTCTTTTCCGCTCACGAACACCTTCATGGAGCTTTCGTCTTCGCCCGACTCGTCGGTGTACTCGTAGGAGTCCGGTGACACAAACTTCATGGTGTACCGGGTGTGATACAGCTTCCCGGCAAAAGTGCTCTCCCCGAGCCAGGTCCATACGTCGCCGTTCACGGTGCCAGTCTTGTTTTCTATTCCTCCTGAACTGTCGACTCCGTGGTATTGGTATGTCTTGGAAGCCGGATCGTAGTAGGTGAACGAAGTCTCCGAGTAATTCGTTCCAGGTCTATGCAGTGACGCCTCGCAGATCACGGCGAAGCCGCTTGCCGTCCATCTGCAATTCTCAGTGCCACTGAATTTCATTGCTGGCGAGTTCGGCCCCATTGCCCCGGCTTTCAGTTCGTCTTCGATTGTGAACCTGCCGACCATTACTGCCAGCTTCTTCACTTCCGGGCCACGCGTTGTCTGGGACTGAGCGCCAGCCACGATTACGATCGAAGCGCACGCCAACACAAATGACAGCAATTTTTGGGGGTCACTCATTTGGAATCTCCTTTCAGAGCCCTTTGCCTTCGAAGTGAGCCTCGATCTCTTCCAGAGTTTTGCCCTTGGTCTCCGGAAGGAAGAAGACGATGGTGATGAAGTAGACGACTGTGAAGGATGAGAAAAGGAAAAACATCGACGAGTAGCCATACTTTGAGACGAAGGGCAGAAAAATTCCCGCGAGCACGGTGGACACAAGCTGATTGATGAGCAGTGTGATGCTCATGCCGTTGGAGCGAATGCGCGTGGGCATCAGTTCAGACAACGCGAGCCAGACGCAGACGCCGGGGCCCATGGCGTAGAAGGCCATGAAGAGATAAAGGCCGACAGCGACCAGCCAGCCGTGATGTGCGTCGGGCACCTGGCCGATGACGGCCTTGCGGATTTTGAGCGGTGCGATTTGAGCGGCATCGAGGTCGGCGAAGGGATTCTTGAAGAAGGACTCGACCTTGTTGGCGGGCACGGCGCTGTCGCGTGTGATCTGAATTGGAGCAGCGGCAAGATCGTCGGAACGGACGAAGCTGGTGGCGGCTGTGTAATCGCCATAAGAGTAAATAATGGCCAGCGAGGCACGATTGCTCGCGATCTGTTTTCCGTCGTCGCCCTGCGCCGCCAGCAACTGGCTCGCAACGGATTGATCGAAGCGCAGCGATAGTTCCTGATTGGGTCCTACCAGAGTTTGCACCTGGCTGCGCGCGTCGACCGAGATTTTTTCTGTGCGCATAAAGAGAATGCCGACGCAGACCAGAGAAACGATAATGCCGCTGGTGCCCACGATAAACAGGAACCTGCGCCCCATGCGATCGACCAGCATCATGCCGACCATGGTCATGGAGAAGTTGACGGCAGTGAACAGCACATAACCCCAGTGGGCCTGCAGATCGGAGAGGCCGCTCTGCAGCAGAATTCCAACATTGTATCCGATGATGGAGTTGATGCCGGTTGCGGTGTTGCAGGCCAGAATGACGAGAGCCAGCATAAACGGGATTACATACTTACGCTGCAGCAGTGTTTCGCGCACTCGCTTGCCGGTGGAGAGTTTCTGCTCGGCCACGCGCGCGGTTTCTTCCATCTCGCGAAGCTCAAGGCTGGCTTGCTCAGGGCTGCGCGAGCGCAGCAGCGCGGCGTAGGCCTTGTCCTTTTTGCCGCGGCGGAAGAGCCAGCGCGGCGACTCGCTGACCATCAGACTGCCAATCACGAAGAGAAGCCCGGGCGGGAGCGAAACCCAGAAGATACTGCGCCAGGCGTGATTCTTGAAGTCGAAGAGCGTGGCGGCATTCGCGGTAAGCGAGACGGCCTGCACACGGTAGCTGTAGTACATGCCGACCAGGGCCGCGGCCACAATGCCGAAGGTGAGCAGCCACTGAAAGATTCCGGTGCCTTTGCCACGGCTGGATGCGGACAGGCATTCGGCGAGATAGAGCGGAACGACAACGCCGATGAGCCCGCCGCTCATGCCCTGAAGCAGGCGGCCAAAGAACAAGTTTCCGTAGCCCTGCGAAAGGGCGATGATCGGGATGCTGAGGACAAAGGTGGCTCCGCTGAGAATCATAAGCGTCTTGCGGCCAAGCCAGTCCGCGAGAAGTCCGGCAAAGAGCGTGGAGAAGACGGTGCCCAGCAGCACGGCGGCTACGATGTTTGATTCTTGTGAAGCGGTAAGGTGCGATGTCGCTTGCAGGTAGGGGAGCGCGCCCGCGATGATGCCCACGTCGATGCCATAGAGCAGGCCGCCGAGTCCGGCCACCAGAAGCAGGAAGCGGCTGTAGCGGATTTTTGCGGAAGAGTTGTCGGATGCGGTCGCGGAGTGGTTTGCTGTCATTGGTTGTGGTTTACCTTTTCTGGTTGCTGTGCTCGGCAGTTTCGGGTGCGATCAGTATACAGTGATTGAATTGAAACGAAACGATCATGGGAAATGGACAGTTGATCGATGTGCGGTGGGCAAAGCGAGCCGCGATGGAGAGCAGCGCGGCGGTATGAGCGTTGCACAGTTCCACAGGCGAAGCGGCAAGTGGTTCTGTTGAGATGGTCGACGGAGTTGTTTGATTCGGAACGATTTGGTTAGCGCCGGACAGTTTCAGGGCTGTTGATTGCGCGGATTTTTTATTTCGGCAAAGACCGAATGCAACCAGAACGGCGTTGCTCTTTCCCGCATTGTGGGCCGAAAAATGGGGGGTGGGGTGAAAATTCGCCGCGATCCTTTCTGGGTACTCTTCTGTACTTCTAATTCTTCTGACACTTCCAATTCTGCTCCAACGGGAGTTAATTGCACGCAAATTCCCGGAGGAAATCTTGATGGATTCGAGGGTTCCAGAGCGTTAGATTTAAAGGGATTCGAAGTTTGTGTTCGAGGAGAATTGCAGGCGGGGGCTTGACAAGAATTAGCGGAGGGCGCGAAGAGGGCGGGCTGGGTTCGCACCGGCCCTACGGGGCGGAAGGATTTCTGTTGGGACGTTTTCCCTGGATTGGGTTCTCCGCGGCAGGCCGCGGCGCACTTTATCCGGGGCTATTATCGACCGTCCCTCCGGGACGAAGTGCGGCTGGTTCCGCGACTGTATGGACATGCGGTCTCCCAGGTCTCAAAGACGAGATCCTTCGACAAGCTCAGGACGGGCTCTGGGGCACCCAGAGTTAGAGGTTGACTGACCAAATCACGCGGACAAGGTGCTAACGATCGTCGGTGATTTTGCGCCAGGGACCTGAGGGGCGTGGAACAACCGGTGTCGAGAGATCGATATTTGTACGCGGCAATACAACCAGATCGACGCGGCGATTTTCAGCGCGGCCTTGTGCGGAATCGTTGCTGGCGATGGGGTGGAATTGGGCATATCCTGCCGCTGAAATCCGATCCGGAGGCACGGCTTTCAGGTCCAGAAGGTCGCGGGCTATGCGTGTGGCGCGGGCGGTGGAGAGCTCCCAATTGGAATCGAATTCAGCGGTGTGAATGGGAATGTTATCCGTGTGCCCCTCGATGCGGAGGCTGTATGGGGTTCGGGCCAGCGATGCGGCAATCCGGCGCAGAGTGGCAACGGTCTCCGGCATTGGAGTCGCCGATCCGGAAGTGAAGAATCCAGCTTCGCGCAGGCTTATGACCAGGCCATCGCGGCCCATGTGAATGGAGACGGTGTGGGCCGCGATCTGGCTGGCGAGAGATTGCAGCAGTTCGCCGTTGAGACGGCTGAGATCGTTTCTTACCTGGTCGGGCGAGACCACGTCTTCACGCATTACGGTGTTCATCGAATTGAGCGCTTGCTCGGGGCCGTCGCCAGGGATTGAATCGAGGGATGGATGCTGCGCAGCGCCGGGAAACAGGCCGAGAGAGCGGAATGCGGAGGCGATCGACTGGGTAACCTGCACCTGTTTTTTCTGGTCGGCCTTGGCGAAGGCGAACAGGACCACGAAGAGCCCGAAGAGCAACGTGATGAAGTCGGCGTAGGAGATAAGCCATCGATCGTGGGTAACGCGGCTGCGAGGGACGCGACGGCTCATGCGGCGTTCTCCTTCTGTTGCGGAAATGGATCGTCGAGGAAGCCCGCCAGCTTGAATTCAAGCATGCGAGGATTGATGCCTTCGAGTATGGAGGCCACGCCCTCCAGCATCATTTCGCGGCACTGGTGTTCCTGGCGAATGCGGATGCGCATCTTTCCCGCAAAGGGGAGAAAGAAGAGGTTGGCGATACCCACGCCGTAGATGGTTGCGACGAATGCCACGGCGATGCCGCGGCCGACTTCGGTGATGTTGTCCAGGTGCTGCATCACCTGGATAAGACCGAGCACGGCGCCGAGGATGCCGATGGTTGGCGAGAATCCGCCCGCCGATTCAAATACAGCGGGAAGCCGCTCTTCGCTTTCAGTCGTTGAGTCCAGGCTGACGCGCATGATTCTGCGTAATTCATTGGGTTCGGTGCCATCCACGGCCAGCATCAGGGCTTGACGCAGGAATGGGTTTTCGATGCTTCCGAGGTCGTTGTCGAGAGAAATCACTCCGTGGCGTCGAGCCTTGTTGGCAAATGAAACGAGCAGCTTGACAATACGATCGTCGTGCTTTTGAGGCGCGGCAAACAGATGCAACATGCTGCGAAAAGCGGCCATGACGGTGGAGAGCGGGAACTGCAGCAGCACGGCGCCCAAGGTGCCGCCGAAGACGATCATGGCGGCGGTGGGCTGCAGAATCTGGCCGAGGTTTCCGCCTTCGAGGAGCAGGCCGGCGACAATGCCGGCGATGGCCAGAACCACTCCGGCTACGCTTGATTTATCCATGATCAGCTCCTGAGAACCCGGATGACATTAGTACGGCCTCGCGTGAATAAGTGGTCTCCCAGGTCTCAAAAGCGAGATCCTTCGACTTCGCTCAGGACAGGCTCTGGGGCACCCAATATCAAGCGGCTCATTTAACGGCTCGATTCAGAGTCGCGGAACGCTGCAGCCAGGGGTACGGACTTGCCAGAGACATCGAGGCTGGAGATAGAGACCACCCGCTGCAGATGATCGTAGGAAGGCAGTCGCCGGGCCACCACTGAAAGCAGGCGCGCGCGGTATGCGAGCACTCGTTCGGTCACTTCTTCACACGATTCGCGCACGATGATCTTCTCACCGTTGATGAGCGTCAGCATAGTGTCCGGCGACGATTCGGAAGTCTTGATCAGGTCGCTGTTGAGAATAATGGGAAGGCCGTTCAGCCGCGTCAGTTGGATCATTGCGTTTGAAACTCCTCTGCGGAAGTTATCGGCAAAGAGCGGGAAAGGTTAAAAAATCGAAACTCAATGCCCGGAACTGTCCTCACTGGGACAGTTGAGGGGTGTGGATAAAGTCCACAAGTGTAGCGCCGAAGAAGGGGCCAGATGCGACGGCAATCACGCCGGAAACAGCTACCCAGAGCTACACATAAATGGGAGCGCTTTCGCGTGAGTACCCGTAAATCAACGCATCGATAAGGAGCACCCCATGTCCCTGGGAGTTTTAAATAATATCTCCGCTATGTATGCGGAGAACAACCTTAACAACACCACCAACAGCCTGAATACCGTGCTGCAACAGTTGTCTTCCGGTTCGAAGATCAACTCCGGCGCGGATGATGCCGCTGGCCTATCATTGGTCAACGGTCTCCAGGCCAATTCACAAGCCCTGGCCCAGTCGCAGACCAACTCGCAAGAGGGCGTCGGCCTTCTGCAAGTGGCCGATGGCGCACTCTCGCAAGTGACAAGCCTGCTCAACCGTGCCGTTACGCTGGCTACCGAAGCCTCGAACGGTACCCTAAATAGCTCGCAGGATACGGCGGCTAACCAGGAATACCAGTCCATCCTGTCGGAAGTCTCGAACATCGGCTCCACGACCACCTATAACGGTCAAGCAGTCTTCGGCTCAAGCACCAACATCTACACCGGCGACTCTACTGCTCAGGGCTCATCTGTCGACAATCTGAACATCCGTTCGCTGTCTTCGTCCAACGTGGGCGACTCCGCCGGCGTGATGGCATACAGCAGCGGCACCAACAACGTATTCGTCGATCTCTCGACCACCGGAAAGAATGCGGCGATCACCGATACGCTGGGCGCAAGTACCGCTACCACAACCATTGCGGTCAGCTATCTCAGCAAGGGTGCAAACGGCTCCGCCGTCAGCTCGACAGCGAATATCTCCGTTGGCGCGGGCAGCAATTATGCAAACACCACTCAGGGCCTGATCAGCGCAATCAATGGTGCGGGCTTAGGCTTAACCGCCAGCTTCGGCACGGCAGCACAGGCCGGAAGCGCGGCGACATCGACGGCCACGAGCGCCAATGACACCAACAACGCTCTGTTGACCGGCTCTACCGACACAGGCATCATCATCTCCGGCGCGGGCGTTGGCGTCAGCAACAACTCCTCTGCCGCTGGATACTCCAATGGCGCGGGCGAAGTGGGAACGATCGCTGTCTCCACCAGCACCGACACCTTGGGAGGCAGCCTCACCGTCGTAGGCTCCGACGGAGCGAGCCACGCCATTACCCTGGGCATCGCAAACTCTACTGACACCCTGGTTAACCTGGAGTCGAACATCAACGCAGCCGGTTATGGCGTTACGGCTTCACTGAACACGGCGTCCGTCACCAACGCAAGCGGGTCCCATGCAGCGGGCACTCTGATGACGCTGACTTCGTCCAATGCAGCGGTCACAGTTAACGGAAGTAACATCACCGACGCTCAGCCGACTGCCTCTGTGATTACCCTCGGCGCCGCTTCAGGCACACAAACGGCCGCCGGAAGCACGGCAGGCACCTTGACGGCTAACTCGGCCACCGATACGCTCACTGGCGTCCTCAGTCTCACTATCGGCTCAGCCGGCACATCGGCGCTTCTCAACCTGGGTGGACAAACCGTGACTCAATTCATGGCCAATTCCACACAGCAGACTGCTGTCGGGCTCGCTGGCCTCACAGCGACGGCAAACGCCGCTGACACGGTGATCACGTTTACCCAGACCGCTGCTCAGGCGGCAGGCGCCACTATCGGCGTTCAAGCGAACAGCCAAATCCAGGACAGCGCGGCTGCGACGGGTACTGCTGTCGTATCGCAAGCCGCTGCTTTCACAACCACCCAAGCTACTGCCACAACCGTGGGAACGGTATCCGTCTCCAACGCGAACGATTCCCTTACCGGCGGGACGATCAAACTGACCGGCGCAGCCGGCACCCAGACTTCCTACACCCTGGGAACCGCAGGCTCAACCGACAACCTGACCGACCTGGCCAAGGCAATCAACGCCAATACCGCCACCGACAAGGTGAGCGCGAGCCTGAATACAGCCGGCACCGTGATGACCATCGTCACGACCGCTGCGGCCACCACAGTTGCGCCCACGCTTTACGGCACAGGCGTAACCACCTCACTGTCATTGACGGGCACGCCTACCACGGGCACCAAAGCCAATGCCACCACCATGGGAACACTGGCTCTGCCCACCGGCGGCGCTTCCGGCGATGCATTGACCGGCACGCTCACCATCGGCACGGAGGTTCTCACGCTCGGCACCGCGTCAACCAACGCAACGCCGGGAACCGCAACCATGTCTGAGCTTGCACAGACCATCAACGCCGGCAACTATGGAATATCGGCTTCGATCAACTCTGCGGGAACGGCCATGACGTTTACGTCGGCCAACTCCAACAACCTCAGCGTCACGCCCACCGTGTCCGCGGCTCTTGATTCAACCGACAGCAGCGCGGCTCTCACCTGGAGCACCGCTAACCTGGGCGCCACTTCTTCCGCTTACTACAGCATCGGAATCAGCGGCACCGTCGAAGACACCAGCACGCTGGCCAACACCACAACCGCTCTGTCCAAAGGCATCTCCAACGATCAGAACGGAAGCGGTGGAGTCGCAACCATCAGCTACTCGGATGCCGCAGGAGCGTCGCTCAGCAGCTCTGACCTCTCCAACCAGACGGATGCGCAAGCTACCCTGACTGCGCTCAACGCCGCCATCACAGACGTTTCAGCGCAGGACGGCTATGTGGGCGCGCAAATCAACACGCTGAACGCGGTCAGTTCCGTGCTCAGCACGCAGCAGGAGAACGTGACCTCTGCGCAAAACGCAGTGCAGGCTACCGATTACGCTTCGGCAACCTCCAACATGTCCAAGTACGAAATTCTGAGCCAGACCGGCATCTCGGCCCTGGCGCAGGCCAACAGCATGTCGCAGGAAGTCACCAAGCTGCTGCAGTAATCAGGGGTGACAAAACTGGATAGTGCTGATCAACAGGCTGCAAACCAGTAGCCTGCCGGCAAACCGCAAATCAACTGAAGAAGGGCGTCCATAAAAGGACGCCCTTCTTCACGCATCGGGGAAGCTTCTTTACGGCAATGAGTTTTTTCCAATGGGTTTTCAGGCAGCGTGGGTATTCGGCTGCTTGGTTTTCAAAGGGAGAGCATCAATGGGTACAGTAGGGCTGAGTTTTGGGTCGCCGACCAGCGGCGCCGGGTTCGATGTGAGTTCGACGGTTTCGGCCATTGTGGCGAACCTGCAGAATGTGGAGACACCCTGGAAAACGCAGTTGGCTTCGCTGCAGAGCCAGGACACGGCCATTTCCAGCCTCGGAACGCTGTTTTCGAACCTGTCGAATGATATGAGTTCGCTGACCGATCTTCAAGGAATCCTCTCCGAGAAGACGGGCTCAAGCTCAGACACCAACGTGCTCTCGCTTACCGCGGCGAACTCCTCTGCGGCGGCTGGAACCTACACCGTGGAGGTGACCAACCTGGCCCAGACTTCGAGCGGGTACCTGGCCCCGATCGCGAGCGCCGCTGATACACTGGCCGGTTCTATCACGCTCCAGGTGGGCAGTGGAACGCCGCAGACCGTGACGCTGGGCCCTTCTGACAACACGCTGGCCGGCCTGGCCTCAGCCATCAACTCTTCATCGGCGGGCATCACCGCCAGCGTTCTGACTGACGCTTCGGGGTCGCGACTGAGCCTGGTCTCCGGCACGTCAGGAGCGGGTGGAGACATCAGTGTCAGCGCGAATTCGATCGTGGACAGCACTCATACAACCACCATCGCGCCGAGCTACACCAGCAATTCATCCACCGCCGGAATTCTGACGCCGATTGCCAATGCAGGCAGCGACGCGCTGACGGGATCCATCTCCATCACTGTGGCTGGTGGAGCAGCGCAGGTCATCAGCGTCCCCACAACATCCGGGAACAATACCCTTGCCGGTCTTGAAGGGGCCATCAACACGGCCAATATTGGTGTCACAGCCACGGTTGTCACCAACAGCGATGGATCGTCGAGCCTGGCGCTCAGCACCGGGTCAAGCGCGACGCTGGCCGTGAATCCGAGCATTGTCGACACTACCAATTCGCTGGCTTACCGATCTCCGGTCGCGGGCGTCAATGCCAATATGACAGTGGACGGCGTCAACCTGACCAGCGCCTCCAACACGGTAGCCAATCTGATTCCCGGCGTGACCTTCCAGTTGTTGGCTCCGAGCACCAACGGCGAGCAGGTGCAGGTGGTGATCGGCAACGACAATACCGGCGTCGAGAGCACCGTGAACCAGTTCGTCACCGACTACAACTCGCTGGTCAGCGCCATGAACACCCAGGACGGAAATACCTCATCGGGCACGCCGGAGCCGCTGTTCGGGTCTCCCACGCTATCGCTGCTGCAACAGCAACTGCTCGGCGGTCTGAATACGAGCAATCCGAACGGCAGCCTGACCGCGGTCGCCAACGTCGCCGGGACAACGTTTTCAGGCTCGATGACCATCGGCGTGGGCAACGGCGTTACGGAGAATGTCGTCTTCGGCGCCGCGCCTGCGAGTCCGGTTGCCAACACCATCTATACCGGGAGCGGGGTCAACACACTGGCTGGACTGGCCAGCGCCATCAACTCCGCCAGCATTGGTGTAACCGCCAATGTGGTCACCAGCAGCGGGGATTCAACTCTCACGCTGACGTCGCAAACGGCAGGGTCGAGCGGGGTATTGAGCGTGGGTTCAAGCATCGTGGCCACGGCGCCCACCGCGCTTTTTTATTCAGACTCGGGCGGCTACACCAAAACAACCGCCGACAGCGGCACTCTTGGCAAAGCGGCCCTGAGTTCCGATACACTCTCCGGCTCAGTCTCCATTTCGATTGGCGCAGGATTGGCAACCAGCTTCACGCTCGATTCGACCGACAACACGCTGGCCGGTCTCTCTAATACGATCAACACGGCCAACCTCGGTATTACGGCCGCAGTCATAACCAACCTCGATGGAACGTCGAGCCTTTCGCTGACGTCGGCCACCGTGGGCGCGGCCGGAGTCATTCACGTGGCTTCCAGCCTGCTCGATCCGACCAGCCCCACCAGCACCACGCTGAATTACTCAAACTCGTCGGACATCAACAACCTGACCAGCCTCGGCATCAGCGTGAACAACGATGGGTCGATTACGTTCGACGCCGAATCTCTCGACTCGACTCTGAATACCGACTATGGCAGCGTGGTTGGGTTCTTCCAGAATGCGAATGGATGGGGGCAGACCTTCTCCACCATACTCACAGATACCGGCGCCGCCGCGGGGACGGGCATCCTGGCGCTGGCATCGAGCTCCAACAGCAGCATCGAATCCACGTTGAATGCGGACATCACGCGAGAAGGCAGCCTGATCTCCGCGGAGCAATCCAGCCTTACCGCGGAACTGAACAGCGCCAACGAAATCATGCAGCAATTGCCCACGCAGCTGGAAGGTGTCAACGAACTCTACTCCGCGATCACCGGGTACAACCAGAACACGAACGGTTAAGGGGAAACACTTCGATGGGAAGTTATCAGCAGCATACTCTGGAAAGCGCATCGGCAGTGGACCTGGTGGTTGCGCTTTACGACGGGATCATCCGGTTTCTCTATTCGGCCGCGGCAGCGGTCGACCGCGGAGACCAGGCGGCGCGCCGGGTGGCAGCCAAACGGGCCATGGACATCATTATTCATTTGCAGGCGCGGCTGCGCATGGATGTGGGCGGAAAGCCGGCGCAGGCGCTGAGCGAGTTCTACGCCACCATCTTCGCCCAGATTCTGCAGGCCTCGCAGTCGGCCTCAAAGCAGAAGTTCGAGCATGCAATTGAATGCGTGCGCAATGTGCGCGATGCATGGCGCGAGGTGGCGAAGGATCCCGAAGTCAATCCGCCGCCGGCGCAGGTGGCCGGCCTGTCACGACGCGGGGACGCGGCGTTCGACGGAGACGAATTTGGCGCCGAGGTTTCGGTGGGTTCGCGATGGAACGCGTGATATAGCTTGGAATTGGTGGTTGTTCCGGGTTCGTAGGTATACGTCGTCCGCGCTCATCGGTAGATCTGTTTTCGATCACCGATGGTGATTACGAAAATACGTAAAGCCTTATCTTGGATTTCGGCAACAATGCGGAAATCACCGACGCGATATTTCCAGAAATCGCCGAGCTTTGAGCCCTTCAGCGCCTCGCCAATGCTGCGCGGATCATCGAGTTTTGCAACGCGCTGGCCCAGAAACTTTACGATGCGTTGTGCGACTTGTCTATCAAGCTTTGAGAGGTCTTTTTCAGCGCCCGCGTCGTACTCAATCCGCCAGGCCATACCGCTTTTCCATCTCTTTCTGGGTATACGACTTGCTGCGTCCAGCGCGGTGTCTGCGCAGGCGCTGCTCTGCAATATAGAGGTCTTCCAGGTCGCCGATGTGCTCCTTGATGGCCTCGATCATGTAATAGGTTTTGCTCCGCCCGGTGCGCTCCGAGAGGTTGACTAAGCGGGCTTTCAATTCTTCGGGTAAGCGAAGAGAAACTGCGGCCATAGGCGCCTCCGGTTGCAGAATGTTGCACTACAAGTATCGCACGCAACGACTTCTCAAAGAAGCATTTTCCGGCAATTTCTTTCTTGTTATCCGGCCACAGTGAGCTCTTCTTCCAGTTGCTGTTTGTGGTAGAGGCCGGCGTAGTAGCCGTCGAGAGCCAGCAACTCGTCGTGACGTCCAATCTCGACGATCCTGCCGTGGTCGAGCACGGCGATCTGGTCGGCGCTGCGTACTGTTGACACGCGGTGCGAGATGAGGATGGTGGTCGAAGCCGCGGTATAGTTTCCCAGGCCGCTGAGAATGCGTTCTTCCGTGTAGGTGTCCACGCTGGCCAGGGCGTCGTCGAGGATGAGAATCGCGGGGCGGCGCAGCAGGGCGCGGGCAATGGCGGCGCGCTGCTTCTGGCCGCCGGAGAGAGTCAGCCCACGCTCGCCAACCATGGTCTCAAAGCCCTGCGGAAATTCTTCAAATTCCACGCGGATGTGCGCTGTTTCGGCAGCCTTCAGCATCTCCTCGGCGCTCGCCTTTGGAGCGCCAAAGGTCAGGTTCTCGCGCAGCGTATCGCTGAACAGGAACGTCTCCTGCGGAACCATGCCGATGTTGCGGCGCAGTGTGGCGAGCGGGTAATCGCGCACCGGGCGGCCGTCGATGAGAAGCGATCCCGCAGGCGCTTCATAAAGTCGCGAGAGCAGGCTGACGAGCGTAGTCTTTCCGGAGCCGGTGGGTCCGACGATGGCCAGCGTTGAGCCGGCGGGAATGTTGAGTGAGATATCGCGCAGAACCGGCGTCTCGCCATAACTAAAGCTGAGATGGCGGAACTCGATTTCGCCGTGGAGCGTAGCGTCCGGGGCAATCGTGGGGTCAGCGGAACGGTCGTCAATTACCGGCTCGGCTTTGAGCAGTTCATCAATGCGGACGACAGAAGCCGTGCCTCTCTGGAAAAGATTGACCACCCAGCCCACCGCGATGATGGGCCAGATGAGCAAAATCATGAAGGTGAAGAACTCGAAAAACTGGCCCGATGTGATGCGATTGGTAAGAACCTGGCGGCCGCCCACGAAAAGGGTGATGACCATCGACACGCCGAGGATGAACTCCAGCGTGGGCCAAAGCATGCCCATGAGCTGAACCAGCCGCAGCGAACGCGCGATGTAAAGGCGATTGAGCTTTTCGAAGAGGCCGATCTGTGACTCTTCGCGGGCAAATGCGCGGATGAGACGTGCGCCGGAGTAATTCTCCTGGGCCTGCGCGGAGATCTCGGAGAAGCTGGCCTGGATGCGCTCGAAGCGGTCGTGAATCCGGTGGCCCAGGTACTGGACCAGGATGCTGGCCAGCGGCATGGGCGCGAGAGCAACGAGGGTGAGCCAGGGGCTCAGGTGCAGCAGGAAGGGCAGTGCGAACACGGTGAAGAAGACGGTGTTGGCCGAATACATGAGCGCGGGGCCGAGCAGGTTGCGCACGGCATTCAGGTCGTTGGTCATGCGCGCCATGACGTCGCCGGTGCGATAACGCTGATAGAAGCCCGAGTCCTGCTTTTCCAGGTGGCGGAAAAGATCGTTGCGGATGTCGAATTCAATCTCGCGGGATATGCCGATCAGAATCCAGCGCTGGGCGTAGAGGAAAACGCCCTTGACGAGAGAGATGGCAACCAGCAGTCCCGCAAAGCCGAGAATCATGCGGTGGTTGGCATAATGGCCTTTCAAGCTGTCGACCGCCCAGCCCAGCACCCTGGGAGCTTGCACCGCCGCTGCGTTGGTGGCGATGCAGGAGAGGCTGCCCCACAGGTATCCCCAGCGGTAGCGTCGCATGTAGCTGAAGAGGGGGCGGAGGTCGCGAAGCATGAGTCTATTGTACGGGTGCGAGGGTGCGGACTGGGATGGCAGTATCAGGGTGAGGAGAGAGCGAAGAAAATGCAGGTCCCCTTCGACTGCGCTCAGGGCAGGCTTTCGACTCCGCTGAAGTGCGCTTCGCTCAGGATGACAGATTTGTGGGGGTGAAAGAACGAAAAGCACCCGCGGCCGGAGGGCACCCGCCTTCGACTCCGCTGGAGTACGCTTCGCTCAGGATGACAGGTCAATTCTCGCTGTGGAATTTGGAGGCGGGACGCTAGAGAAAGTCCATTTTTCGAGACTGAAAGAAGAATGTGAGGCTCAGAAACAGCGCAATTAAAGCGAACTCAGACAGCAGCACAGTCGAAGCTGCCGGACTCCAACTGACTGTTGAGCCTCCCATCCCTTTGGCGATGCCGGCGATGTGGGCGACGAAGTATCCAACGATGTTGATGGCGATGTTCCCCACCATGATGGCAGCGACGGTCCACCCCTGTGACTCGGTGACGAGTGCCGTGCAGACAATCAGGCAGGTGTTAACCAGGATCTCCGCTGCCATGATGATTGTGAAGGGCAACAAGCCGTGCGGCGCCCCGTGGGGGAAAGCGAACAGGGCAAGGCTGCCCATCACCAGCATCAGAAACGGGAGCATGAAAATGAGCAGAGTGCCGAGCAGCTTTGCCACCGTGTATTCGCGGAACGAGATTGGCAGGGTCATGACGAAAGCTAGCGTCTGCTCCTTACGCTCATTCACCATGGTTGCGACGGCGAGCTGCGCGCCGACGGCAATCAGCACCGTGATGAGCAGGATCAAGCCGAGGAAGAAGGTTAGATTTCCAGGAATGCACACGATGCCGAGGGCGACCACTCCGCCGAGCAGCGATGCCGCAACGGTCCAGCGCTGCAGGTACCAGTCTTTGAGGATGAGAGATTTAACCATCGAATAGTTCATACAGCCTGGGTCTCCCTTCTGCACTGCACATTGGCGACGAAGATTTCTTCCAGCGTCATGGTGTCTACGGCGTTGACCGTGACGCCCATGTCCTGGCACAGCGACACCATCGCCGGCTCGAAGCGGTTGGTGGTGAGCACGGGAAGCCTGGTGCTGCCCCCAACCTCAATCACGCCGGGCAAGCGTGGCAAGGTGGTGTCTTGTGGGAGCATCAGCCTTAAACGACGCCAACGATCGAGAAAGATCTCCTTTTCGTCGGAGTCGATGATCTTGCCGCGATCGATGAAGGTGATCACATCTGAGATCTGCTCGACGTCCTTGGTGTTGTGTGAGGAAAACAAAATAGTGCGTTCCTCGTCCGCGAGGACTGCCATCAGCTCTCCCAGAACTTCGTGGCGTGCCACCGGGTCGAGTCCTGTGGTTGGCTCGTCGAGCACCAGCAGGCGGGGACGGCGGGCCAGAGCCAGCAGCAATGCCGCCTTCACGCGCTGTCCATGCGAGAGCCCCTTCACCTTTTGTTCCGCTTTTAGATCGAAACGCTGTAGCAGCTTTTCCGCGTACGGCTGGTCCCATCGCGGATAAATCGATCGAACAAATTGCATGTGCCAGCCAACTGTGGCCGTGCCGTAGAGCCGCATATCCTCCGACACAAAACCGATATCAAGTTTGGCGGCGGCCTGTTGCGCAGGCATGGAAAACCCAAGCACATTCACGGTTCCGCTGTCCTGGCGGACGAGGCCCATCAGAATCCGAATCGTCGTGGACTTTCCGGCGCCATTGGCCCCGATGAATCCCATGATGCTGCCTGTGGGCAACTCAAGATCGATGTCGTCCAGAGTGAAGTGAGGATATTTCTTGCTCACTCCTTGAAATTGAACCGTGAGGTCCTTCATATAGTCTCCTTGGTGCGGTCTTCCATCAGGCGGGCAGCGGTGTCGTTTACGCGGTCGCTGAGTTCGCGAGATGACAGGCCGAGCAATTCTCCCAGCCGCACAGCCTGCTCAACGTGCTCGGCCAACTCCTGTTCGTAGATTTGCGGCGTCAATTCGGGGTTTGAAGCGATCATCGACCCTTTGCCGTGTTGGGTGACAATGACACCCTCACGCTCCAATTCCAGATAGGCCCGTTTGACCGTAATTACGCTCACTCGCAGCGCGACGGCGAGTTGCCGAATGGAGGGAATCTCCTGGCCGCTCGCCCAGTCTCCAACCGCAACCCGCTGCTTGATCTGCTCCACAATCTGCAGATACATGGGCCTGCCATCCGACTGGGAGATGACGAGATCACTGTGCATATCAATATACTGAGTATACACAGTTGAGATGGAATGTCAAGGTGCTCTTTTTTGGGCGCTTGGTCAGAGTGACCTGAGTCGAAAGCTCATTGCCTAAGGTCCGAAGTGCAACGGCGGGTCGTTCGACCATGCTGAAGTTCGCCTGGCTCAGGTGACATGTGCATTGGTGATAGGCGCTTCAGACTCACGGCATCAAAGCGAGCCGGTCAGGATGTGGGCGCAGGGGACAAAGCCGGCCTTTTGGAGGGTCTTGCGGGATGCGATGTTGTCGGGGTTGCAGCGGGCGCACGGGATGCTGCCCATCTGATAGCTGATCTTCTTCAATTCCTGCACTATGTAGCTGCCCAGGCCGCGCTGACGGAAGGTCTCCTCGACACGCATGTAAATATCGCTGTACGGGCGGTTGTAATGGAACATGATTCCGCCGTTGGCGACAATTGCGCCGTCCACTTCGACGCCCCATTCGCTGTCTTCGCGCCGCTCGGGAATGAAGGTCGCGCCGTTTGCGGAGAGGCTGGTGGTGACTTTATCTTCAAAGACGATCGATTCGCTGCTGATGTTGCGCGCGAATGCATGCAGCATCACGGTGAGAAGCACGTCGTTGGTCTGCGTCTCGATTGCGGTTGCGCCGCTCGCTTCACGCAGGCTGCCAAAAAGGTCGAACACGCGCAACTGCTGCTCAGGCAAAATGTAGAACTCGAAGACCGTCCGAGTTCCTTTCCATGGCCCGCCGACGACAATCGATCCGTAGCCTGCTGCCTTTCCGCCAACCTCGAGTAGATAGGGCTCTGTCCAGCCCTCGCGAGGGTGCAGCGAATCGTGGACGATTTGGCAATTCATTTGCCGGCGATACAAATCGCGCCAGGGCAGAATCTCGGGAACGGATACGGGTTTGGCTGAGAATTCCATCCTGATTTGAGAAATCTACGTTGGCGTGCGCAGCAGCATGTAGCCGCCGACGAGGCCGAAGAGCATATCCGATGACCATGCGGCGAGTGCGGCGGGCAGGTAGTTCACGTTGCCGAGCGCGCCGAACAGGTTCTCGACGACGAAGTAGCTCAGCGCCACGCCAATGGCCACGGCGATACCAGTGAGCGAGCCGCGTCGGCCCATGGTTAGCGCGAAGGGAATAGCCAGCACCGCCATCACCACGGCAACCAGCGGGTAAGAGAGCTTTTGCCATAGCGCCACGCGCAGCTTCATGGTGTCAAAGCCGCTTTGGCGCAGGTCGCCGATGTAGCGGTCGAGCTGCCCGAAGTTCATCTCCTGGGCCTGCAGGCTCTCCTTGTTGAAGTAGCTGGGATCTTCGTGGATCTCAGAAAACGAAGTCGACAGGAACTGCCGAAAGCCTGTGGCGTGATCGCCCTGGATATCGCTCTGCCAGCCGTTCTCAAAGTGCCATGCGGATGTCTCCGGGTCCCAGACGGCCTTGGCGGCAAAGATGCGGCGCGTGAGCGCGAACGTTGCGGGGTCGAACTCGAAGACGGAGATATTGGCAAACTCGTTGCGGTCGGGATCGAAGAAGCGGTAGTAGAAGATGCGTCCGGGCTCGCCGGGCCGCGGATCGCCGAAGATCCAGTTCTGCTCCGGATGGCTGACTGTCTGTGCAGGCTTGCCTTTGATCACATTGCGCAGGGCATCCTGCCGTTTGTTGGCCTGGGGCAGGTAGTACTCGTCGAAGAGGAACAGGCTTACGGAAAGAATGGCGGCGATGGAGACTATGGGAACAACCAGCCGGTAGAGGCTGATGCCGGTGGCTTTCATCGCGATGATTTCACTGTTGCGATTGAGCACGCCGAAGGTGACCAGCACCGCGATCAGCACGGCGAGGGGCGCGATCTGGTAGAGCATGCTGGGGGTGAGGTTGATCAAGTAAGCGCCCACGGTGGTGAAGGCCACGCGGTTGCGCAGGATGTCGCTGAGCAGATCGAATACGGTGAACACCAGCATCAGCAAGACAAAGCCCATCAGCACCAGCGCAAACATCTTGAGGAACTCGAGCACCACGTATTGGTCGAGGATACGGGGAAATACACCGTTAGAGACGGCGCGGTGAGGCCCGGCACGAAGCCTCTCCGGGAGGCGGGCCCGGAGCCGTGCGAGCATGCCTTCGAGCGGGGCGCTTTTCGGTTGTTCCGTGGGAGCGTGTTCGGTCTTCGGTGTCCGCGCTGCAAAGCCGGCAATGCCGCTGAACGGCTGGCTGCCGCTGGCCATTTGCCACAGCAGAATGAGTCCGCCGATCGCGAAAAGAATGTTGGCTGACCACACGGCGAGAAAAGTGGGGATCCAGTTTTGCCGTCCCAAGGCGATGCCAACCAGCGACAAAGTGTAATACACGATGACAAGCAGAATGGTGAAGACCCACGCGGAGCTTTTGCCTCCGCGCCTTGAGGTTACGCCCAGCGGCACACCCACCAGCATCAGCACCAGGCAGGCGGCGGGATAGGCGAAGCGCTTGTGCAGTTCGATCCGGAACCCCTTGCCGTCGGGGCCGTGGGTCTTCTCAATGAGCTCCCGCATGGGCAGCGCCCAGATGGCGGTGTCGAGCCGTCCAAGATGGCCCTCGCTTTGCTGATTCGAGGCGAACGGCAGATCGTTGATGGCAAAAGTGGAAATATTCGATTGCTCCGGCTGGCCTGGAACGGGCTCGTCCTCGGTTCCATTGCGCAGCCGCATGAGCAGTTCCTGGGTGGTGTCGCTCACCACGGTGGCGGAAGCGGCAGTGGTGATTTTGGGCAATGCGGGGTCAGTGATATCGGCCATGAAAACCTGGCGCCAATTGGCCGCGCCGGTGCCTGAGCGCACGTCCTGCACGTAAAGAACGGTGTTCTTGAAGTCTTCGTAAAAGACGCGCGGCTGGATTTCGTAAGTGGCCTGGGAGGCGAGAGCCTTATCCAGGTCGAGGATGCCCTGGTTGGCACGCGGGGCAACGTAGAGAGAGTTGAAAAGCCCAATCGCCGTTCCACCAACGGCGATAATGGCAGCTACCCGCACAAAGTAGCCGATCCCCAGGCCGGAAGCGCGCATGGCGATGATTTCGCTGTCGGCGGCCAGGCGGCTGAATCCAAGCAGCACGCCCACCAGCACCGCCATGGGGATGGTGACCATGAAGAAGTTGGGCAGCAGAAACAGGATGACTTCAAGGACGCTGGCCAGGGTGTTGCTGTTACGCACAACGGTATCAAGGATTTTGGGCAACTCCTTCATCAGGAGGATGAAGGTGAACAAAGCGCACCCAATCAGCGTGTGGGAGAGGATTTCACCGAGAATGTAGCGGGTGAGGATGCGCACAGGCTGGCTCCGTTTTTAGTCTACTGTCTCAGGGTTCCCAGGCGCGCAGCCGCAGACTGTTGCCCAGCACGCAAACGGAGCTGAGCGCCATGGCGGCGGCGGCCAACCACGGCGTCAGCAACAGGTGGAAGCGCGGATAGAGCAGCCCGGCAGCCAGCGGAATGCCGAGCAGGTTGTAGCCCGCGGCCCAGGCAAGATTCTGGCGCATGATGCGCATCGTCGCTCGTGCCAGGCCAAGCGCTTCGGGGATAGCCGACGGTTGGGCGCGCAGCAGCAGCACATCGCCCGCCTCCTGGGCCAGATCTGCGCCGGAACCCATGGCGATGCCGGCATCGGCCTGGGCCAGCGCGGCTGCGTCGTTGATGCCGTCGCCCACCATAGCCACGCGCAAGCCGCCTTGCTGCAGCTCGCGAATCCGGGCCAGCTTGCCGGCGGGGTCGAGGCCGGCCTCTACATCCATGATTCCAGCCTGTTCCGCGATGGGCGCTGCCGCTTCGGCGGTATCGCCGGTGAGCATCAGGACCAGCATATCGGCCTTGCGCGAGCCATCGCGGTGAAGCGCTGCAATGGCCTCGGCCGCATCGGGACGAAGCGCGTCGCGAGCATCGAAATAGCCGACAGGGACGGTGTCGAGCGCCATCCACATGCGGGTCACGCCCGGCTGCGGCCCGCGCACCTGGGCCGGCAGAGGGATGAAGAGCTCGCGAAAGAGCGTCTCGTTGCCAAGCAGGCATTCCTGCCCCTCAACGCGAGCAGAAAGGCCGCGACCGGGATAAATCTTCAGGTCCTCGGCGGACGGCCAAGTCAACCCAAGCGAGTGCGCCTGGTCAATTACTGCGTGGGCCAGTGGGTGGTTGGACTGCTCCTCGGCCGCGGCGGCTATGCGGAGCAGATCGTTGGCCAGCCGGGGCGTAATGGAGCGGACAGCGGCAAGCGCCGGACGGCCCACGGTAATGGTTCCCGTCTTGTCGAGAACGATTGCGTCGATATGAGCAAGCCGCTCCAGCGCTTCTCCACCTTTGAAGAGGATGCCGAGTTGAGCGCCGCGGCCCACGGCGACGGTAAGCGCAGCGGGCACAGCCAGACCCATGGCGCAGGGGCATGCGACCACCAGCACAGCAACGGTATTCGCGACAGCCAGTCCGAACGAGTGTGCCGCAAACAGCCATGCGGCGAAGGTGACGGCGGCCAGCGCCAGCACAACGGGCACAAAAATAGAGCTGGCGCGGTCGGCAAGACGCTCCATGGGCGCTCGGGAAGACTGCGCCTGCTGCACCATGCGCGTGATCTGGGCCAGCACCGTGTCCTGGCCTAAAGATTGCGCGCGGCAGGTGACGGCGCCGTCGTAGTTGAGCGAGCCGGCCAGTACGCGCTCCCCCGGCTCTCGCGGCTGCGGAGTGGGTTCGCCAGTGAGCATGGATTCGTCGACCGAAGTGCGGCCTTCAAGAATCACCGCGTCCACCGGGAACCGCTCGCCGGGAAGGACGAGAACGCTGTCGCCGGGCTTTATCTCTTCCAGCGGAACGACAGCCTGCACGCCGTCGAGAATGCGGCGGGCAGTCACGGGCCGCAGCCGGGCGAGCGAGTCCAGCGCAGAAAGGGCGCGACGCTTGGCGCGACCTTCCAGGCTCTTACCCAGAAGGAGAAATCCTATAATCAGCAACACCGCGTCGAAGTAGACCTGCCGGCCTTCAGCGGGCAGGATGGTTGCGTAAGCTGACCAGGCGAAAGCCACTCCGGTACCCAGGCTCACCAGCGTGTTCATGTTGGTTGTGCCGTGTTGCAATGCGCGCCAGGCATTGAGGTAGATGTCGCGCCCGGCCCAGGTCACGAGAAGCCCCGTCAAAATCAGCAGAAACCAGCGCAGCAGGGATGGCGGCAGGGAATAGAGCCATGGAGCGATGTCCATCAAGGTGCGATCAAGCGGACCCATTTCGGTGTCGAGTGGCATGGCCAGCAGCATCGCTGCTGCGCCGGCAGCGAGCGTGATCCAGGCTTTACGGTCCGCGGCAACGTTGTCTGTTTCGTTCGCGGCGGATGCGGCCGCGGCAGCATCGGCACGGGGAAGCGCGGCATCGTAGCCGGCGCCGCGAATTGCCTCGATCAACGCTTCCGGGGCCGTGACAGCAGGATCAAATACAACCGTGGCGCGATTGGCCATGAGATCCACGCGCGCGGACTGAACGCCGGCAGTTGAATTCAGAGCCGATTCGACATGATGCTGGCAGGAGGCGCACGTCATCCCCAGGACTGGGAGCGTAATCGATTCGGCGGCTCGCTGACTCACTAAGTTTCCAATTGCGCGGGATACCCGGCTTTGGCCAGAGCGTCCAGCACCTGATCGACCGGAGCGGGGATCTGAGAGGAGCTAACGCGCGCAGCACCGATGCGGACCTCCTCGACCTGGAGACCTTTGATCGATGCCAGGGCCCGGCTTACGTGTCGCAGGCACGAACCGCAATGCATGTTCTCGATGCGAAGAATGATTTCCGGCATGATTTCCCTCGGGATTTTGCTCAAGTCCCCCCAGTTGTGTTTGATGATAGCGCGCTGGGAACGATGCAAGTGAGCACAAAAGAGCTTGGACAACAGACCCGCCACATGGTGCGGAAGAGCTGCAAGCGAACTATGGTAGAAAGAGTCCGGATGGCAAGTGGAGGTCAGATGCAACGAGAGTTTCCCGAATCGCCATTGGTAGGTGTGGGCGCGGTTGTTGTTGACCAGGGCCGCGTGCTGCTGGTTCGCCGTGGCCGCGAGCCGCTCAAGGGCCAATGGTCGCTACCGGGAGGGCTATTGGAGATAGGCGAGTCGCTCTCTGCCGGCGTAGTGCGCGAGGTGAGGGAAGAGACAGGGTTGACCGTTGAGCCGGTGGAGCTGATCGAGCTGCTCGACCGCATTCATCGCGAAGGTGAGCGCGTCCGTTACCATTATGTGATTGCGGACTATTTGTGCAGGGTTGCAGGCGGGGATTTGAAGGCGGCCTCGGATGCCGAGGCTGTGCGATGGGTGGAGCGCGCGGAGTGGAACAGCCACAGCGCTTTGAAGCTCGATCCCATAACGGTTCGCGTGATTGAAGCAGGCTGGCAACGCGCGCGAGCAATTGAGAGGGACAGGGAGGGCCGTTGAGATTGGGCAGGAAGCTGTTCTGGGGCGTGGCATTGCTTCTGGTGATTGCCGGCGTTGGATTCTGGGAGCGGCCGGTGAGCTACTACAACGAGTCGATGTATGTGCGCGATTGGTTTGCGGGCGTTCGCAGCGGCGAGGTGATGGTTGGTGGGCATCGCCTGCATTATGAAACGGAAGGCCCGGCCGGCGGATTGCCGGTGGTGCTGGTACATGGGCTCGGCAGCCGGGCCGAGGATTGGCGCAATCTTGCGCCCTATCTGGCCAAAGCCGGATTCCGCGTGTATCTGCCGGATCTGATCGGCTACGGCCGCAGCGAGAAGCCCGCGGATTTTTCCTACTCCGTGCATGACGAAGCAGATGTTGTGCTGGGTTTTCTGGATGCTTTGGATCTAAAGCAGGTGGATCTGGGCGGATGGTCGATGGGCGGCGCAATTGTGCAGCACGTGGCTGCCGACCATCCGGAGCGCGTGCGCCGGCTCATGCTGTTCAATTCTGCAGGGCTCTTCGTCTTGCCCTCGTGGGATCAAAAGCTGTTCACGCCGCAGTCGGCAGCTGAGCTCGATCAACTGGACATATTGCTTATGCCCAATCCTCCCAGGGTGCCGGCGTTTGTGGCACGCGACATTCTGCGCGTCTCAAATGGAAGAGCATGGATCATTCATCGCGCCTTCGCTGAGATGCTCACCGGAAAGGACGCTACCGACAAGCTGCTGCCGCAACTCAAAATGCCGGTGCTGATTATATGGGGCGGCGAGGACCACATTACGCCGCCCAACCTCGGCGAGACCATGCACAAACTGGTCCTGCAATCCGAGTTCGACGTCATTCCAGGTTGCGGACACCTCGCGCCCGAACAATGTGCAAAGCAAATCGGCCCAAAAGTAGTTGAGTTCGCGAAGCGGTAAGTTGCTTGCGCATCCACCCGCAAGTCAGCGTTGTTGGCGCCAACTCGCTAACTTGCTTGTCCCCGCGCAGCGGGGGCTAACTCGGTGCTCTTATACAAATCTCTTTCCGGAATCCTTGTAGAATGGGCGATCCAACGCAGCGCCCCGGGAAAAGCCGCAAGCCCGATCGGCGCCGTCGCGCGACCGATGCCGGTAACCATAGCACGCGACAGAAACGTCGCCAAACGCATGCCCCTGCCGAGATTCGCGCGCAGCTTCTGCTGGTAACGATCCGCACTCTCGCCGGCCAGATACATCTGCGCCGCAAGCGTCGCGCTATGCAGCGCAATCGACATCCCGTCTCCGGTGAAGGATGGGATGACCGCAGCCTGATCTCCAACACACCACAAGCCATTCGGCTGACCAGCCAGGTATCCATAGGGTATCGGCGAAACGGCTAGTGGCCGCTCCCACAGCGGCGTTGCGCTGCTCAGCCGCTCCGCGATGTGCGGATTTTCATTCTGGATTGCCGCCAACAGTTCAGGCCATCCACCCTTGCTTCGCAGAACGGAGCGGCGGACAACCAGGCAAAGATTCGCGACATCGCCTTCAACCAGCGATAAGCCGCCATAGCCGCCAGGAAACAGATAGAGTTCCATCAGTTCGCGCAACGCGTCGGTCTGATCCGGAGTCAGGCGCCAATGAAGTTTGAAGCCAACAAGGTCGGCTTGCGGCGCAGGCTTGCGCTCGAAGCCGTGCAGATCGTGCTTCCCGTTGGCGAGAAAGACAGTTGGGGCGCTCCAGCATTCCCCACCGCGAAGTTGCGCACGCCACAATCCGTCGCCGATGGTAAGACTTTCGACAAATGCGCCGCGCTTGACCCTGCACCCCTCTTGCGCCGCGCGCGCAAGCAAAGCCTCATCCAGAACGCATCGAGAAACCGACAGTGCGGTGAACGGCAGATTGGTCTCGATCACGCGCCGCTTCGAAGTGAGACGGACGCGTTGAATGGCCTGCGCTCCGAGCGCCAGCGGATCCACGCCGGCCTGCTTGAGATACTCTTGAGCTTCCGGGCTCAGGAACTCGCCGCACACCTTGTGATGCGGACCGCGCTCGCGCTCCAGCAGCGTAACTTCGCGACCTGCCGCCGCCAGCCTGAGTCCCACCATAGACCCGGCAAGCCCTCCTCCGATGACCAGCCGATCCGTGATTCGAGTCGTCGCACTCATTGCGGCATTCTCCGCGCCACGCACAGCCTGGCCGGCCTGAAGGCTCGAATCTCAACGCTCCCCTCGCCCAGTCCGGCCACAGCGCACATGGCTTGCCATTCAGCCGGGATGAAGGATCGCGCAACAGACACAGGGCCATCGTACTGGACGAAAGGATGAAGCCGGACGATCTTTGCAAAAGCGCGAAAGACATAGTACGGCACGGGCGCTCGGGAAAGATCGCTGATGAACCATCCGATTTGCGCGTGGGCCTCCAACCAGCGGAGGAATTGAATGATTTGCTCTTCGGCCAGATGGTGCGTGAACAGCGAGCATATCACCAGATGCGGGGAAAGCGGTGGAGAGTATGTGAGAATGTCCGCCGTAACCCACTCGATTGCACTCGAAGCGTCCGTGACTTCGGCGGCGATGGCGGTTGCGTCGGGATTGAGATCGAGTCCGGTCAGCTCGACGGCGATGCAGCGCGCCTTCGCCCATCGCTCAATGCGGCGCAGTCCGTCGCCGTAGCCGCAGCCCACGTCGAGAATGCGTAGCGGCTCGTTGCCATGCGGCAGTGAAGCAGTGACCTCATCGAGCCAGTTGAGCAATGGCCGATACGCGAATGTCCAGCGGTTGGTGCGCGCAATGTCGCACAGGCAGGCGCGCAGCGTGTCGCGGCTGCACGGCTCGTCCATGAGCTCGATCAGTTGCGCCCGGCGGCGAAAATCCGGAGCACTATGCGGCATGGAAGAGCATGGTCTCGGCGGTCAGTCCCGGCCCGAATGACATCGCGCATCCCAGCTGTCCGCTCTCCGCCCTCTGCATAATTTCGCGCAGCACAAACATGACCGTAGCCGAAGACATGTTGCCATACTGCGCAAGCACGTTCCGCGATGAGACAAGCGCATCCGCGGGCAAGGCAAGGCCCTTCTCAACGGAGTCGAGGATCGAACGGCCGCCGGGATGAACCGCCCAGAGATCGATTGCGATCGGGTCACGGCCGCGCGTCACCTGGCTGCCCACCCGCTTGAGGGCGCCGCCAATCTCGCCGGGCACCTGGCCGGATAAATACATGTCGAAACCAAGTTCGCCGATGCGCCAAGTGATCAGTTCGCTGCTGCCGGGAATGGTGAGGGCAAGAAAGCTGTCGATGGCCAGGCCGCGCGGTTGCGCGCTGATCAGCGACGCGGCGCATCCGTCGGCGAACACCAGGAACGAGAGCACCTGCTCCAGTTCGTGAGTCTCCTGGAAATGCAGCGAGCACAGTTCGAGATTCAAAATCAGAACGCGCGCCTCGGGCTCGGAGCGAATAATATGGTGAGCCGACTTGAGCGCATTGATGGCCGCGTAACAGCCCATGAAACCGATCATGGTCCGCTCGACCGAGGGGTTGAGCCCGAGGTGCTTGACCACTTCGAAGTCCAGCCCGGGAGCGTAGAGTCCGGTACACGAAGTTACCAGCACGTGCGTTATAGCCCCGCGTTCCTCTTCGGTAAGCGAGAGTTTATCCAGAGCATTGTGCGCAAGTTGCGGGGCAAAGTTCTCGAAGAACTTCATGCGGCGCGCGGTGATAGGAAAGTTGCCCGGCTCATAGACCTGCTCGACATCCTTCCATGCCCCATCCTCGGTGGTAACCGGCTGCACAAACGAGTAGCGATGTTCGATCGCCGACAGCCGCGCCATGCGCCGGAACAGATTGCGCATCGTCCCCTCCGGCAGCAGGCCGGTGGCGAACGCGATGAAGGCCTGGTGCACGTCGTGCGGCGGAACCGCGGTTGCGATACGGTTGATGAAGGCTGTTGTCATGAATGCAGTCTTTCCAGTGAAGTCTACACCGTGAGATGCAGTTCAGGAGACGCCGTGAGCGAATTACGACAAGGGAATGACAAAAGAGTCATGGCGCGGAGGCAATCGACGAGATGAATGACCGGAGATCTGAATGTTGAGCGCCCGGCAGGAATGGAGATACGGCGCGTAAAAAGGGAGAGGCAGCGTTGATGCGGCCCGAGGAATGAATGAAAGGTACGGCTGGCTGCGCTTATTGCTTGACCAGTTCAACGCGGCGGTTGAGGGCGCGGCCGTCCTCAGCATCGTTGGAAGCGACGGGTGCGTAGGGGCCGTCGCCGTAGGGCTGAAGCTGGGCGGCCGGAATGCCGTACTTTGTGGTGAGCGACGCCACCACGGCGGCTGCGCGGCGCTTGGAGAGGTCAATGTTAGCTGCGAGTCCGCCCACGTTGTCTGTATGCCCGACGACGTAAACCTTGAGGGCCGGGTTCCCCTTGAGCATCTTGGCCACTTCCTGGAGCGCTGGATCGGATTCAGGCTTGACGTCGGCCTTGCCGGTGTCGAAGAGGATGCCGTTGACTATCACATGACCATTGCCGGCAAGGCCTCCTGAAAGCGCGGCGGCGTTGGCGACAACTTCCTGGGTCATGGCCTGTTCGACAACGATGGTTTCCTTGTACCAGCCGCCCATGCTCACCTCTTCCATGATCCATGTCTTGCCCATATGCACGGTAAAGTCGCCGTTGTCTCCTGAGTCGTAATCGAGTGTGTAGCCGGCGGTCCTGAGCGCGTTATTCAGATTCCGGACCACTTGGGATTTGCTGGCCTTATCCCGCGGCCAATTGTAGAGCAGCTGAAAATACTTGCCTTCGATACGCCTTGTTTTGTTTTGCTTGCTCACCGTGATGGTGAAGTCATAACCGTCGAACGGCTCTTCCTTGCATGTGCTGATGATGCTGCCCGGGAACCGGTTGACAAGCGGAGAGTCCTTACAACCCGTTGCATCCTGCGCCTGGGCTGTAAAGAAAGGTGAAAAAAGCGGCAACGCAAGAAAGGCAAGCAGAGTCCGGATCGTTTTCAAACTGCCTCCTCGATGGTCATAAATTGCGCGACTGATCACAAAACCCAATTCCGAACCGACTGGGATGGGATGCGCTGCGTTCCGGCGCAACGGACGATGCTAAACGCCGATAACCGCACAGAGCTCCTTCACCGCTTCAGCGCTCTTTTTGAGCGCAGCATCTTCTTCGTCGGTGAGTTTGATCTCGATGATCTTTTCCAAGCCGGCAGCACCCAGCTTGCATGGAACGCCGATGTAGTAGCCCTCTATGCCGTATTCGCCCTGCAAATAGGCGGCGCAGGGAAGAATCTTTTTCTTGTCCTTGAGAATGGCTTCTACCATCTCAGTAACCGCGGCCGAAGGGGCGTAGTACGCGCTACCGGCTTTGAGGTACTTCACGATCTCCGCGCCGCCGTCGCGGGTGCGCTGAATTAGCGATTCAAGCCGGTCAGGCGCGATGAGTTCTGTGATTGGAATTCCGGCGACGGTGGAGTAGCGGGCGAGCGGGACCATGGTATCGCCGTGGCCTCCGAGAACAAAAGCAGTAACATTTTCCACGCTCACGTCGAGCTCCGCGGCAATAAAGGTCCTGAAGCGCGCCGAATCAAGCACGCCTGCCATGCCGATGACGCGCTCGCGGTTGAAACCCGCCTGGCGATAGGCAGCCTGCGCCATAGCATCCAATGGATTCGACACGATGATGAGGATCGACTCCGGCGACTGCGCCACGACCTTCGAGACCACGTCCGACATGATTTTGAAATTGGTATGCAGCAGGTCGTCGCGGCTCATCCCCGGCTTGCGCGGGATGCCGGCGGTGATGACTACGATGTCGGAGTTGGCCGACGCCGCGTAGTCATTGGCGCCTGTGATGCTGACGTCGCGCTTTTCGATGGGCATGGCCTCAAGCAAGTCAAGCGCCTTGCCCTGGGGAATGCCCTCGACCACGTCAATCAGAACTACATCGGCCAGTTCTTTGGAAGCGATCCAATGGGCCGCGGTGGCACCTACGTTGCCGGCGCCTACAATGCTTACTTTCTTGCGCATTTCAACTCTCCCGGGTGAGCTGGCAGCTCACATATTGCCAATGATTCGCGTCGCAAATTCGCTGGTACCCACTTTGGTTGCGCCAGCGGTCTGCCGCTCGAAATCATACGTCACAAACTTCTGCTGAATGGTCTTCTCCATCGCTGTCTCGATCAGCTTCGCCGCTTCCTTCCAGCCGATGAAATCGAGCAGCATCACTCCGGAAAGAATCACCGATCCAGGATTGATGACATCCTTATCTGCATACTTGGGTGCGGTTCCGTGCGTGGCTTCAAATACCGCAAAGCCATCGCCGATGTTGGCGCCAGGAGCGATGCCGAGCCCGCCAACCTGCGCTGCTGCGGCGTCGGAGATGTAGTCGCCGTTGAGGTTGGTCGTGGCCAGGATCGAGTAGTCGGAAGGGCGGATGATGATCTGCTGAAAGATGGAGTCGGCGATGCGGTCGTTGATGAGAATCTTCTTCTTCCACGCGCCGTTGCCGTGCGTCTTGCCGATGGAGTCCAGCACGCCTTTGATTTCGGCATAGAGTTCGTCGCGGAATTGTTGATTGCCGAACTCGAGGCCGGGCTCGATCAGTGCCGCATTCTCCTCAATCGAGATTCCGGGCTTGGCGTCGACATTGCCGAGAATCCAGCTTTCGCGCTCGGTGACAACGTGTTCGCGGAACTCTTCGACCGCAACCTCGTAACCCCACTCGCGGAACGCTCCCTCGGTAAATTTCTGAATGTTTCCTTTGTGCACCAGTGTTACGGTCTTGCGGCCGGTCTCGAGAGCGCTCTTCAGGGCATAGCGAACCAGCCGCTTGGTGCCGAAGATGGAAATAGGCTTGATGCCCACGCCTGAGTCGGAGCGAATCTTTTTCTTACCGCCTTTAAGCAGATCCTCGTTGATGAACTCGATCAGACGCGCCACATCTTTGCTGCCTTGCTTGAACTCGATGCCCGAATACACATCTTCCGTGTTCTCGCGGAAGATGACGATGTCGACCTTCTCTGGATGTTTCACCGGGCTGGGCACGCCCTGGTAATACTTGACCGGCCGCACGCACGCATAGAGGTCGAGAAGCTGTCGCAACGCCACGTTGAGCGAGCGGATTCCTCCCCCTACCGGAGTGGTCAGCGGCCCCTTGATGGAGATGCGCAAATCGCGCGCTGCAGCTACCGAATCGTCGGGCAGCCATGTCGAGAACTGGCGAAACGCCTTTTCGCCTGCGAAGATCTCGAACCAGCGAATGGCCCGCTTGCCGCCGTATGCTTTCTCAACCGCTGCGTCAAAAACGCGCTGCGATGCTTTCCAGATGTCGCGGCCGGTGCCGTCGCCTTCAATAAAAGGAATGATGGGATGATCGGGGACTTCGAAGTTCCCGTTGCGGTATTCGATCGCCTGACCGTCCTTGGGAAGTTCCAATCCGTTGTAAGAGGTTTGCATGGCTTTGAGGGGGTTCCTTTCTTGCGTAGTCAACGATGAGGCTAACACCTGCAAATTGGAGGTGGCAATGGCGGGGGATGCAAGCTTGCCAGGGCTTCCCGTTGTGAAAGTGCGATGAAATTGGCGGGAATGCTGTTGCCACCCGGCCAGATGCGATAAACTCATGCGGGAACGTTTAATGGGAAACCCATCTTTGAAACTCACGGAGGATACATAGGAATTGGGAAAAAGCATGGTCCCGAAGAAGCTTTTCTTCACCAAGGGCGTAGGCAAACACAAGGAGCGGCTGACCTCGTTTGAGCTGGCGCTGCGGGATGCGGGGATTGCCTCGCAGAATCTGGTACGTGTCTCTTCCATCTTTCCGCCGCGCTGCAAGGTAATTCCGCGCAAAGAAGGGCTGAAGTACCTGGATGACGGCGAAGTGGTTTTCTCGGTGATAGCCGAAAACTCAACGCGCGAGCCGCACCGGCTGATTGTTTCGAGCATCGGTGTAGCTATTCCGGCGGACAGAGACACCTATGGCTATCTGAGCGAGCACCACAGCTTTGGCGAGACCGAGGAGCAGGCAGGCG
>Ga0302326_10004215_pt1 | contig 33402 bp, 25 predicted proteins | sample Palsa_T0_3_FD_202264 | JGI IMG/M metagenome (GOLD analysis project Ga0302326, IMG submission 202264) | Peat permafrost microbial communities from Stordalen Mire near Abisko, Sweden - Palsa_T0_3 | ecosystem: Environmental > Terrestrial > Soil > Palsa > Peat permafrost | place: Sweden: Abisko...
CGATGAAGCGGATGTGGTGAAATCGGCATTCAATGCGAAGTTCTACAATCCGGATACCGGCGTGTATGACAATGCTTCTCAGACATCGTTCGTCTTGCCGCTGGCGTTTGGATTGGTGCCGGATGGGGATCGGCAAAAGGTGTTTGATGGGCTGGTGGACAAGATCGTGAACCGCACGCATGGGCATCTGGGCACCGGCCTTGTCGGCGGACAGTGGCTCATGCGGACATTGACCGACAATGGGCGCGCGGATTTGGCGTATTCAATTGCGACACAAAAAGATTATCCCGGCTGGGGATACATGGTCGAAAACGGCGCGACGACCATTTGGGAACTGTGGAACGGCAACACAGCCAATCCATCCATGAATTCCGGCAATCACATCATGCTGGTCGGCGATCTGTACATTTGGATGAACCAATATCTCGCCGGCATCCGGCCGGATGAGAACCAGCCGGGCTATCGCCACATCATCATCTGGCCCACGCCGGTTGGCGATTTAAATCAGGTGAAGGCGACGCGCATGACGCCGTATGGCCAGGTAGTCAGCGAGTGGCAATTGAGTAACAGAGGCTTTGCGCTTTCGCTGACGATTCCGGCGAACACCACGGCGACCGTACATCTGCCCAAGGGATTCGGCGGCAATTGGCTCGAAGGCACGATGCCCATCGACCAAGCAGATGGCGTGCGGGTTATGAGTCGGGAGGGTGATTCATTAGTATGCGAGATCGGATCGGGAAGTTATCGATTTTTGTCGGCTCCTTGATGCTTCGTTTCATTTCAACGGCAACGAAAAATGATACGTTCCAGCCGGGAGTTCGATCAGTGTGTTGGTTCCATCCACGGAAGTTTTTCCGACCGGATCGCCGGAGATTTGCAGATCGCCGCCGGTCGCGGGAAGGGTCAGGGTTGCCGAACTGTTGGGCGGCACCGTCGCATCGTACGACACCTTGCCGTTGTCGAGTGTCCAACCGGAAGCGATTTCGCCGTAGGGGGAATTGAATGTTGCCTTCAGATAGGAAAATTTATCCGAGAACTGCGGAGCGAGGATGAAGTGTTTAAATCCGGGGCTTTGCTCGTCCACGCCGATGCCGGCGGCGCCGGAGTAGAGCCATTTGCCGACCGCGCCGAGGGAATAATGGTTGAACGAATTCATGGTCGAGGTCTGGAATCCCTTTTCCGGCGTCCATCCGTCCCAGCGTTCCCAAATCGTCGTCGCGCCTTCCTTGACCGGGAACAGCCAGGACGGATAGGTGTCGGTGAGCAGAAGTTGATACGCCAAATCTTTTCGGCCGATGACGGTCAGGACGGGCTCGAGGAATCCAACGCCGACGAAGCCGGTGCTCAAATGCCCCTTGGCCGTAACGTCATCGGTGAGCTGTCTGACGACCGCATCATGCAAATTGTCCGGAATCATGCCGAACGACAATGCCACGACGTAGGTGCTCTGATCGCCCGGCGTCATGGTGCCGTCGGGTTTGAGATACTGTTTGTCATAAGCGGCGACGATGTCGTGATAGAGTTTGTCATATTTCGCCGCATCGTCGGTTTTTCCCAGAAGAGCGGCCGCTTTGGAAACGATCCAGGCGGAGTGGGCGAAGTAGCAGTTGTCGAGGTTGGCGGTGATAGTGCCGACTCCGCCGAACGCCCCGAATCCGCCGCCGCCGAATCCTCTTCGCCCGCCCGGAGCGGTGGTCGGTTGTGTGCCGGCTCCGAAACGGCCGGTGCCCGCGCCCGGCGCTCCGCCGGGCCCGCCGCGGCCGGTGCCGCCGGCGAGCGGGGCGAGATTGTCGCCCACGCCGCCGCTTTCCAGCAAGTTGGTCGAGTGACTCTGGCAGTAATCGACCCAGCGCGCCATGTGGTCGTAGTTCGCTTCCAGAAATTTCTTGTCGCCGTAGCTCGTGTACATCACCCACGGGACAATCACACCGGCATCGCCCCAGATCGGATAGCCGGGACCATTGTTGGCAACGCGCGGCGAAGTCTGGCAGAAAGCGCCATCATTGTTGCCGCCGGTCAATTGCCCATCGTCCACATCCACCATCCACTTGGTGAAGAATCCGGCCACGTCGGCGTTGTATGTGGCGGTCGGGGCGAAGACCTGCGCATCGCCCATCCAGCCCTGTCGCTCGTCACGCTGCGGGCAATCGGTGGGCACGGAAAGATAATTCCCGCGCTGGCCCCAGCGGATGTTGGAGAAAAGCTGATTCACATCGGGATCGGAGCAGCTAAATGTTCCCGTATCCGGCGTGTCCGAGCCGACGACGATTCCGCGAATTTCATCGGGCGTCAACTGCCCCGGATATCCGCTGATTTGCGCGTAACGGAATCCGTGAAACGTGAATTTGGGCTCGAATGTTTCAGGGCTGCCGGTGCCGCGAAAGATGAATGTATCCAGCGAGATCGCCTGCCGCAGGTTTTCATTGTAAACACTGCCATCGGCGTTGAGCATTTCGCCGTGCAGGACTTCGACCTGCGTTCCGGCGGGGGCGGCGCCGGTGAGGCGGATGTGGCCGACCATGTTCTGGCCAAAATCGACAACCCACGTGCCGCCGACTTCGGTAATTTTCTTTGGCGTCAGTTCCATCAGCTTGCGCACTGGCGGACCGAGCTGGGGGTCCAATTCGATTTTGGAATGATCCTCGACGCTGGCATTTTTCCAGCCCGAATCATCGAAGGAATTGGCCTGCCAATCGACGGCCCGGCGCGCGTCCCACACTTCGCCCAACTGCTGGTCGGAGCCGACCAACTCACCGCCGCCGCCTTTCCAGGAATCATCCGTGGCGATCGTGTCGGTCGAGCCGTCGGCGTAAGTGATCTCAAGCTGGGCGTTGAAGGATGGATGATCGGCGACGGCCGCATATTGCTGCGGCCCCATCCACCCGAGCCGGCCGGCAAACCAGCCATCGGCCAGCAGGGCGCCCAGCGTGTTGGTCTGGCCGGGCGCGAGCAGCTTGGTGACATCGTAGGTCTGCACCATCACGCGCTTGAAATAATCGGTCCAGCCGGGCGTGAATTGATCGTCGGTGACCAATTTGCCGTTGATGGATGCTTCGTACACGCCCAGCGCGGTGGCATAGAGGCGAGCCTTGGCGACCGGGCCTTTGAGCGTGAATGTCTTGCGGAGATACCGGCCCGGCCCGATCGTTCCATCGGCGCTGCGAATCGGCGGTGTGTCGGAATACGGCCCTTCCACCGTCGCGGTCTGCCAACTGGAATCATCAAAATCCGGCGACGACCAATCTCCAACCAGATCAACAACAGAAGATTTCCAGGTTCCATCGGTAACCACGTCGATGTGCTGGCCGCTCGCCAATTCGATGACGGCATGAGCGGCAATGGCGTTCTTGATCGCCGTTCCACCGCCGCGCGCGCCGCGCACGGCGAGGGAGGAAATGGCGATCACATTTTTCCCCGGCTTCAATTCGTTGCCGAAATCCGCGTAGAAGGGCGCCGTGTGACTGCTCGCCCCTTGCCGGGTCGCTTTGCCGTTGACGTAAAGAGCAATCAACCCTTCCGCGGCGACATCAATGCTGGCGCTTTGGATCTGTGCATCATCCGGCAGATTCACCACCGTCCTGGCGCCGATGGTTTGGGTTTGCGAAGCACCGGGTGTGATCCAGGATGCCTGGGCCAGCTCGCCGCCGAGCATGTCGTAGCGCGGCAAGTCGATGGTGATCCATTTGCCTTTCCACTCCGAGGCCGGATCGAGAATTCCCAGTTCAAACCACGCGGGATCGCTCCACGCCGAATCTTTGCCGGCTTTGTCCCAGATGCGCACCTGCCAATAGACCATCGCGCGCGACCCCAGCGGCTTGCCCGCCCATTGCACGAGGACCGACTGATCGGACTTCACTTTTCCCGAATCCCACAAATCCGGCTTGCTCAGCGCATCCGCGGAAGAGGCGGCGCGAATTTCGTAGGCGGTTTGAACTTCACCGGGCCGATTGGAAATTAATTTCCACGAAAACCTCGGCTGCGTGACGCCGATGCCCATGGGATTGGTTTCGTGTTCGGTCGCAAAATGATTAACGCGAACCGATGAGTCGGGGGCGCACGAGATGGAAGAGGCCAGAAGCAAAAATGATGCGAGAAAGGTAGCGCGCATGGTGGGTTCCTCAAAATTTCTGCAAGCAGGCAGACTCCGCGCTGAAATTCTCGCATCTTTCCAGCACCCTCGCAAATCGGCAACTGATATCGAACAGATCGGTTTTCTACAGCCGCGAGGACGATTCCGTCGCCGGGCCATTGTAGTCTTTGCCGTTGATCCTCACGTTTTTCACGGTGAGGTTTGTGACGCCATTGACGATCATCGGTCGAGCCGATTGCAGATTCACGTTGATGTTTTCCAACGTGACGTTCTCGACGATATCGCCTCGATTGGGGCTGATGTTGGCGAGGCTGCCGAACGCGCCGGTGATGTTGGAAATCGTGATGTTCCGCACCGTGCGGCACGGCTGGGGATGGCCTTTGAGATCGAAGAATTGCGCCCACGGCGCCATCGTGAGGATCGTGCCGCTGCCCTGAAGTTGCAGGTCGCGGATGTGAAAATCCTCATACAGTTGCGGCGTATCCGTGCGGAGCTTGAGCCGAAGCACCAGCATCGCCTTGCTTGCATCCGGGCCGGCTTTGCAATTCTCAATCGTCACATCCCGCACGATGGTCGCTTCGCTGCCGCAGGTCACGAAGCTTTGGCCGCGCAGGAATGTGCAGCCGACCACGCGGATGTGCTCCACCGGCGGGCTATCCTTGTCATCCATCGCCAGGGGACCTTTGGAGCCTTTGAGGGCGATGCAATCATCGTTGTTGGCGATCATGCAATTTTGGATCGTCACCTGCTGACAACTGTCCACGTCAATCCCATCCGTGCTCGGCGAGCGCTCGGGGGCTTCGATGTTGAGTCCGTCCACCAGCACATTCTGGCAGCGATAAAGGTGCAGATTCCAGAATCCGGAGTTGAGAAATTTCAGCCCGGAAACCTGAACGTCTCTCGAATTTGAAATGAACATCAATCGCGGCCGGGGCGTGGCGAGATTGGTGACGTTGCGATTCACATCCCGCGCGGCATAAAACGCATCGTAAAAAACCTGCCCGCTGCCATCCAGTGTTCCTTCGCCGCCGATATGGAGATGGTCTACCCCGTCGGCATTCACCAGCGCGGGAAGCCACGGCTCAAAGTGCCCCTCGATGCGCGTGTTCATCGTGGGGTAATCCCCAGTATTCTCCGAACCCTTCAGCACACCGCTCTTGGCCACATGGAGATTGACGCCAGGCTTGAGGAAAATCGCGCCGCTGAGGAAGGTGCCCTCGGGGACGACAACAGTACCACCGCTGTTTTGCGCGAGGGCATCAATGCATTTCTGAATGGCGGCGGTGTTGATGGTTTTCCCATCGCCAACCGCACCGAAATCGGAGATGGAGGATTGTTTGTCGGAGGGTATCATGGTTTTAGTTGCAGCCAAGCACGAATTATACAGGCTCGCCGCGATATATCGCGCCGTTCGTCATTTCGCGTAGGTGGTCTTTAAATAGAAGATGATCTTCTGTAAATCGGCATCCGGCAGGTCCAGGCCGTTGTCCACCATCCGGTTCACCAACTCTTCGGCCTGCTTTTGCGAGCGGGGCGGGTGCTGTTCGACGAGAGTCAGTGCGTGGCACTGGACACAGGATATCTCGAAGACCCTTCTGGAATCGGCCAGATTAATCTCGCCGACAGGAGCTGGCTCGGTGGCGATGTTCTTGGCGATTTCCTGTGCCATCGCGTGAGATTGTTCCTGGCCGCGTTCATCTGCGACTCCTAACCGCAGCTCCGGGGAGATTGCGACGAGGTAGGCGATCACGTACTGCTGCTCCCGCGCAGTAATCGGCTGCAACGCGCTGGATCGCTGGGACATTCGGCGAACCACATCGATCCACTCATCGGGCGTCCGCGGTTTGGCCAGCACCGTGCGAAGATCGTGGCATTGCAAGCAGCCTGTCATCAAGACGGATTGCCCCATGTGCAGACCTTCAGGGGTCACAAGCTCCGCCAGCGGAACATCTCCTGGCAATTGAGCGTGAGACAGAAGCATGGAGACGCGCTGCAGATTTTCCTCACCGAATGCCGATCCTCCCGGCGCATGCCGTTCAACATAAAGTAATCGCAGCGAGAACGGCACGCTTAGCCCAAGAACCAGAACTGTGCAGATAAGAAGCGATGTGCCAAGAAAGGGAACGAGGGCGCCTTCCAGATGCTTAAAGTAACGGACGATGGCGATCTTGATGATCAGCAGCACACCGATCAGCATTCCAAATGCTATGTGGAGAACGGTCCGGGCGGGAAATTCCACCTGGTAACGCCACAGGCGCGGAACCATCTGCGTCATCAGAATTACATAAATGCTGACGTAACCGTAGCCGAGGATTCGATGAAGCAGCATAAGCCGCGGTGGAGCTGAACTTTTGAGTTTCTCATGATCGAATGGGTAGCCCCACAGATGGTACATCAGAAACGTGGCGGCGATGGCCAATACCAGAAATGCCATCCCGAGGATCGTATTGGTCAGGGCGCTCATATGTTGCTCAGCGTGACCAAGGGCAACCCGCGCGTGCCTTGGCGGCGGACAGTTAAGTGTTGGGAAGAATCGCCTTTGGCGCGATCGCTAAACATCCGGATTTGCGTCATCGCTCCCGTGTACCGGCTCACCCGTATACGGATCGAATTTGTACCCAGCCGCGAGCGATGGAAGGGCGACACGATCGATGCGTCCGATTGTCGGTTGCTGGCTGGACTGGGTAATATCCTCCTCGATTCCGGCTAGTCCCTTTTTGAACTCCACAATCCCTTTGCCGAGGCTGCGGCCTACCTCGGGCATGCGCTTGCCAAACAGCAGCAGCGCCACCAGCGCGATAACCATCCAGTTCTCGGGGCCAAATAAGTTTGAAAGCGGAAGAATCATTGGACACGTCCTTTGAATGAAGAAATAAGTCTGGTTGTCAGTTGGTATTTCTTTGCGCCTTCTACGAAGAACGCCGCTTTCTCATAATCTGTTGGTACATGAGCAGGGCGCGTATCGAGCAATCGGGCATCTCCCGTGAAAACTCAACTTCGTAGACGGTAATCGGTCCAAACCATGTGCTGCATACGCAACCGATTTCACCGCGCTGCAATCCCAGTTCGGGTACGTCCGTCATCAACTGCACCTGCTCATTAACTTTTATCTCGATCATTGCTTTGCCTCCACGCCATTAAGGCGAATGTGCGCTTCCCGCGCTCTTAAAAATTGTTTGACTTGCACCTCAAGGGGCTTTTCAAGAAATTGAACTTGTGGCTTTATTTAGTACGTCGGCGCCATGCTCCGAAATGGGATTTGTGTGCGCTGCGACGGTGAGTTCCTTTGTCCATAGCTTGGCACAACCTGGCCTCATCTACGCGCAGGCAGCACAGCGACGCGACGATTGACATATGCCAACCGGTTTCATAATCCAGGCAATGGCATATCTGTTTTCCGGGTTCATATATGCTCCAAGTATTCGCTCATCACGTTCAGGCGAAACGCTTCGTTCGATTGCGTCTAAGGCTGCGTGGCCGGGACATCATCGGCGAGCGTCGAATCCGTCGTGGCCAGCATTCCAGAGTGTTCCACATAGTCCACGCGTGTCAGGCCGAGATAGTTTCTGAGCTTTTCTGCCGCGATGTTCTTCATCGGGCCCGGGGAATCCGCCGTGCCGGGCGCCGGCTGCGGAAACGCCGTCGATCTGGCGGTGTGGAAGGTGATGTTCCCTTCGACTTTTTGCAGTATTTGATGGATGTGGCCATTGAGAACGCTGACCGATCCGAACCTTTTGAGATATCCCAAAGCCTGGGCGGCATCTTGCGTTCCCCAGCCCCATTGTTCGTAGATCGTCCAAAGCGGCACGTGGGCGAAGACGACGATGGGTGTGCTGCTGCCCAGGCTGGCCACATCCTTCTCCATCCACTCCAACTGCTCATCTCCGAGAACCCCGAGCGCCGTGTTTCCATTGGAAATGTTGGCGACGTTCACCAATCCGATGAAATGAACGCCCTTGTAATCGAAACTTTGGTAACCGGTTCCGAAGGTGCCTTTGCCGAAACGCTCCAGATAGCGGTTGCCATTGTCGACAAAATAATCGTGCTCGCCCGGGACGAAGAACGACCGTTGCGTTTTGATCGACTGCATGACCTGCGCAACCGTGTCAAATTCCGCCGGCTTGGACAGATGCGTCAGATCGCCGGTATGCAAAACCAGTGATGGCGGCGTCGGCAAAGCGTTAATTCGCGAAACAGCCGACTGAAAAGTCCCCACCACATCGGAATAGGCACCCTTGTTAAAGCCGATGTGGCTGTCACTGACCTGCACGAAGGTAAAGTCCTCGCCGGCGGCAATCGCGGCTTCTTGCCCAAAAGCGCGGGCTGTGAGAATGCCGCCCTTCATCGCCCAGACCATTCCCGCGCCGGCCCAGGCCATGCACTTGAGAAATCCGCGGCGGTCAATTCCGTCATTGGTCGTATTTTTGTCAATATAATTGGACATTTGAACTCCTGTAAAAAAGGGAAAGATTATTTCACAACGACAACACCCGTCATGTGCGGGTGCACTTTGCAGTAATAGGCGTATGTGCCGGGTTTGCTGAAGGTGAAGGAGAATTTGTCGTCCGTATCCAGTGGCCCGGAGTCGAAGGTCTGCGGATCGTCCTTGCTGGTGGCCGTGTGCGGCACATCGTCGGCGTTCTGCCACGTCACAGTGGTGCCGACCGCGACATCCAATTCCTTGGGTTGAAACGCAAAATTTTCGATCCGCACGCTCGCCGTCGGCTGCGTTGCCGGCTCGGTTGCAGGCTGCGTTTGGGGAACAGCAGCCTTTGCAGTAACCGGCGACTTGGCATAGATGCCCGCATTGGCGATGGATAATTGAATTGCAATAATTGCAAATACAACCGTTAAGAGTGTCAGAAAATACGTTGCGGCTTTCATTTTTGCTCCTGCTTTTGCGGTGGTTTATTCCGCCAGCACTTGCCAGACGCGCCGGCGGGGCGACTTATTCCATTGAATCGGAAAATTCTCAGGAACGGGTTGAAGCGGCCTTCTGCGCCTTGAACAGGTCCGCGAACTGTTGCAGTTCTGCGGTATTCAGATCCGAGACCGCCCAGCAGGTCATCCCCTTGCATTCAAATCGGATGAGATTAAACCCTTGTTTGGCATCAACTTCCGGCGTTGCATCACCGGGCCAGATGAAGAGATTGATCACATGCTTGTTGCGGCGATAGATCAGAGCCGCGACCTTCTTTTGGTCAAGATAATCGAGCCGACCCCCAATCAGCGGATATCCCTCGGCCGACAAATCAATTACCGGCGGCGAAAACTCGATTTTGCCTTCAAACCACGGCTTCACGGTGTGCTGGTCAGTTGATGCCACATCCATCAGATGATTCTCTTCCAGCGAGCGCACGTGCGACGCCACGAGATCATCAATCTGTCCGGGCGATGCGCGGTTCGGCAATAGCAGCGCAATGGAGCAAACGATCAGTATCATCGCCGCCGCCAGGCCGGAATATGCCAATGGCCGCTTCCACCAGGCCGTTAAGAATCCCGCATGTTGCGGAGTTTCCGTCTCTCCGATTTCGGATCGAATCGCCCGCTTCAATCGGTCGCGCAGCTCGGACGGCGCCGGGTAATAGATCGCCGGCTGCGCAACCGCGCGTCCCGCGATCCGCGCGGCCTCCAATTCTTTGGAACACTTTGGACAATCCGGTAAATGCGCTTCAATCTGCAATGCGGTGGCAAGATCGAGTTCATCGTCGAGATAGGCATGCAGAAGTTGTTGGGCTTGATCGCAAGTCATCGATCGTCCTCCTGAACCGCGTTGCCCGTATTCGGTCCATCCATCTCGACCAGCAGCGCCTGTAATTGCATCCGTCCCCGCGCCAGGCGCGACATCACCGTGCCAATCGGCACCCCTGCGATCTTGCCGATTTCTTTGTAGCTCAGACCTTCCATCTCGCGCAGAACCACCGCCTCACGCAATAACTCCGGCAATGCGGCAATGGCCCGACGAACCAAATCCGCGTCTGCCGCGCGAATCGCGATCGCCTGCGGATCATACACCTCATAATCGGCGGCAATCTCCGCACCAGCCTCCAGACTTTGTCCCGCCGCCGGACTCGACAAATTCTTTCTACGACGCAACCAGGTGAAACTGGTATTGCGAACGATGGCCAGAAACCAGGCCCGAAAGTCTCCACCCCGAAACGAATCGAAAGCGCGCAGCGCGTTCATGCAAGATTCCTGAACCACGTCCTGCGCATCCTGTTCATTGCGCGTAAGCCACCGCGCAAGGTTATAGGCGGCATCCAAATGCTCCAGGACCGCCGTCTCGAACTTTGATGCCGTCGCAGGCAAGCTAAATGGTCTCCGAGTAAGACGCGCCCAACAGAGAGTTTATTCCACGATGACCGGTGGGGTTAAAGTAATGAGGCAAGAAACGCCGTTTTTACGCTAATTTCTCACTGAGCGCGCTGGGACTAGAACCGTTTTCTGCCGCCAATCGCTTTGCATAATACGGAAATTGCAGCCGTTTGGCCAAAAGTGCTCGAACATTAGGCCTCACCTTTTCCGGGCCAATTAATTGCGATTCGCCCGAATTCCGGCTGATGGCGTCGCATTTATCTGTCGAAGGGGAGGGTGGCGTCTGGTGTAACTGCATTCCTGACACAATGCCTCGGAGGGAAAATGCATCGAGATATTCTTCTTATTGACGATTCAAAGCCGATTCATGCGCTGGTGATGTCTTTGCTGGAGGACGAGGAGGTGACGGTCCATTCGGCGTACGACGCGCAGTTCGGGATCGTCCTGGCAGAGTCGTTGCAGCCGGATCTGATCCTGCTCGATGTGGAGATGCCCGGCGTGGATGGATTTGAGACTTGTCGCCTGCTCAAGGCCAACCCAGCAACGGCCGGCCTCCCGATCATATTTCTGACGTCGCGCGCGGCCACCGAAGAGATGGTGCGCGGCCTGGACCTTGGCGCCAGCGACTACGTGACCAAGCCGTTCAAGCTCTCGGAATTGGTGTCACGGGTCCGCGCGGCCCTGCGTACCAGCCAATTGATTCGATTGCTTGAAGAAAAAGCGCTGATCGACTCGCTCACGGGCCTTGGAAATCGCGCGATGTTCGATGCGCGGTTTGCGGCGGAAGTGTCGCTGCGAATCAAATCCGGCCATCCGCTCTCGTGCATCGCCGTGGATGCGGATCATTTCAAGGCCCTTAGCGACGAGTATGGGATTGCATTCGGCGAGCGCGTGCTGAGCAAGATCGGAAATGTGTTGAGTGAAACCTGCCGGGACGAGGACGTCGCCTGTCGTGTTGCCAGCCATGGGTTCGTTATCCTTGCGCCGCAGAGCACGACCGAAACGGCTGTCCTGCTCGTGCAGGAGATGAGCGTCGCCATCGCCAAGACGCCATTGACGTGTCAAGGCAAGTCAATCACGGTCACATGCAGCTTCGGCATCGCGGAAGCGGTCGGCCTCTATGACCGTACGATGCTGGAGCGCGCCGAGGAGGCAGCGATCCAATCCAGGAAGACCGGCCCCAACCGCTTTGCGATCGCTCCGCCGCCGCCCGCGCCCTCGACGGTTGCGGCATGACGCGGCGAGAGGTGAACAGTGAGCTGTTTCACGGATTAAGCGGCGGCAACCGGAGTTTTGGATTCGTCATATCCATCGATTCGACGGATGACCTCGATCAGAGAATTTACTTCGGCCGTGATGGACTGCAGAGCCTTGCCCGCTTTGATCGTTTCTTCCGCCTTCAGGGCCGGCTCGGAGACGGGGTCAAATCCATATCCCCCGCACGCACCCAGAAGCTGATGGACGACCTGCTTGAGCGCGATCAGATCGTTGCGCTGCAGAAGATCGATCATTTTCCGCACCTCGCCGGGAAGCCCATCCACGAATTCCGGGATGATCTTCATCATCCGCGGATTTCCAGCCAGGCTGCTGGTGATGCGACCTGCGCCGTCGTTGGCTACCGCCGGAGGCGGTGATGTAGCGATGCGTTTGCCGGCAGGCTCGTTGGGGTTGGGAGCACGATTTTTTCCGAGTTGTTGATTTACGGTGTTCAAGAGTTTCTCCTCGTCAATGGGTTTACTGAGGTAATCGCTGCATCCGCTGGCCAGGCATTTGCCTCGGTCTTCAGCCATGGCATGCGCTGTCAGTGCGACGATTGGTATTATCAATCCTCTGCGGCGCAGTTCGGTGGTGGCCGCATAGCCGTCCATCACAGGCATCTGCATATCCATCAGGATCAGGTCGAACGGCTGGCTGGTCGCCAGATCGACGGCGATTTGCCCGTTTTCGGCAATGACCACCGCCGCCCCGGCGTCGCTGAGTTGCATCCGCAGCAACCGCTGATTGTCGCGCCCGTCCTCCGCCAACAGAATCCGTCCGGAAAGGTGGATATCGGATTTTCCTCCGTGATCCAGATTTGCCGGCAGTGTCGCTTCGGTCAAACCTTGCAATTGCTCCACCCCCGCGGAAGGGCCGCCGTCGATGGTCAGCGTAAATGTGCTTCCGGTCCCGAGCTTGGACGCGACGGTGACATCTCCATTGAGCAGTTTGGCGAGCCGCTGACTGATGGCCAGACCCAATCCCGTTCCTCCGAACTTGCGTGTGATGGAATCGTCGCCCTGGGCGAACGGCTGAAAGAGTCGTTGGAGTTGTTCCGGCGTCATTCCGATCCCGGTGTCGATGATCTCGACGCGCAGGATGATATTTGGGCCGCCGGCGTCGTCGTCCATGATCCGCAGGTCAATCCTGCCTGCTTGGGTAAATTTCATCGCATTGCCGAGCAGGTTGACGAGGATTTGCCGGAGTCGCATGGGGTCGGTCTGGATCAGGCGCGGGATCGAGCCCTGGAATGTGACACCGAAGCCCAGCCCCTTTTCCACCGCTCTTGGACGCATGAGCGACACGATCTCCGACAACAGCGCCGGCAGATCGCAGGAGATGCGCTCCACCGTCATCTGCTGGGCCTCGATCTTGGAGAGATCGAGAATCTCGTTGATGATTTCCAGCAGGTGCAAGGCGTTGCGGCGGATGATCTGAACGCAGCCGGCCTGTCCGCACTCTTCCGGAGTTTTGTTCAGCAGCATCTCTGCGAATCCCAGGATGGCGTTCATCGGCGTGCGGATCTCGTGGCTCATGTTGGCCAGAAACTCGCTCTTGGAAAGGTTGGCGGCCTCGGCGGCTTCCTTGGCCAATTTCAATTGCGTATCGAGCAGGCGGCGCTCGGTAATATCCTGGATCATTCCCGTCACCTCGATCGCGCGGCCGCTTTCATCACGCATAATTTCCCCGCGAATGTGAACGAATTGGGCGGCTAGGTTCACACACACGATCGGGCAATCTTGCGCGATCAATTTTTGGTCGGACGATTTCAGACAGGCGTCGATCAACCGTCGGTCATCGGCGGGAAGGCACGCCAAAAACTGCGGAAACGTCAAACCGGGTTCACCCGGCGGGAAGCCCAGAATGCGGGAGGCTTCATCCGACCAGATCGCGATATTGGTGCGAAGATCCGCATGCCATGTCCCCAGATGGGCCACGCGCTGAGCATCGGAGAGTTGCCGCTCGCCCTTTTGCAGCTGCCGCTCGATATGTTCGGCTTTGCGGTGTCCTTCCACGTCGCGCAGTTCGCGCTCCACCGCAGGCAAGAGCCGCTGAAGATTTCCCTTGAACAAATAGTCGTCTGCACCGTCCTGCATGGCCTGGACGGCGGTATCTTCACCGACCTTACCCGATACCAGAATGAACGGGATATCCGCCGATCGTTCGCGCGTCATCTCCAGCGCGGCCGGGCCGCTGAAGGACGGCATCGCGTAGTCCGCGATAATCAAATCCCACGGATGTGCGTTCAGAGCCGCAGCCATATCCTGCGGTGTGTCCACGCGCTCGTGTGTGATCTCCCATTTGCCACGGCGCAGTTCCCTTAACATCTGCTCGGTGTCGTCTTCGGAATCTTCCACGATCAGGACACGCAGTTGAGCGGGCAATGCACTATTCGCTTGATTTATAATGATGGCACCTCGTTGAGCATGAGCCAGTACAGTCCCAATTGCCGGACCGCCTCGGTGAATTGATTGAAGTCAACCGGTTTGCGGATGTAGCTGTTGGCGCCCAGGTCGTAACTCCGGATGACATCCTGCTCCTCTTTCGAGCTGGTCAGCACCACCACGGGCATTCGCCGGGTCCGTTCGTCAGCGCGAATGCGCCGCAGCACCTCCAGCCCGTCCATTTTCGGCAGCTTCAAATCGAGCAGGACCAACCCTGGGACGACCGTAGCATCTCGCCCGGCGTAAGCGCCGGTCCCGAAGAGGTAATCCAGCGCTTCAACTCCATCGCGCGCAATCGCCAGCTCATTGGTAACGTTATTTTTCTTCAGCGCCCTGACCGTGAGTTCCTCGTCATCTGGGTTGTCTTCCACAAGTAGAATTATTTTTTCAAACATATAAATTCCTTTTGATTGCGATGTACACAAAACACTGAACCATGCATTGCTCTTCCCACGTTTCACAGCGTGAAATGAAACGTGGCGCCTTGATCGACTTTTCCCTCGGCCCAGACGCGGCCACCTTGTCGCTGGATGATGCGTTGCACGGTCGCCAGGCCAATCCCCGTTCCCGGGAAGTCTTTGGCCGCGTGCAGTCGCTGAAACGCCCCGAATAGCTTGCTGGTGTACGCCGCATCGAAGCCCGCGCCGTTGTCGCGCATGAAATACTCCTTGTCGCCATTCTCGCCATTACATCCGAATTCAATGCGGGCATGCGGTTGTTTGGAGGTGAACTTCCAGGCATTGCCGAACAAATTGGTTAATACAATCCGCAACAGGCGGGGGTCCGTTTCGGCGATGAGGCCTTCAGCCACCACGACTTCGGCATCTCGCTGTGGCGTGGTGGCGCGCATTTCCTCAGCCACTTCATGCGCCATCTTGCTCAGATCGACCAGCTCCTTGCTCGTCTCAACACGGGAGACACGCGACAAGTTCAGAAGATCGTCGATCAGTTGTGCCATCCGCTGGCTGCTGGCGCGAACGCGGCGAAGATAATCCTTGCCCTGGGCGTCCAGCTTGTCGGAGCAATCTTCGAGCAGAGCCTGACTGAATCCATCCAGGCTTCGGAGCGGCGCGCGCAAATCGTGCGAGACCGAATAGCAGAATGCTTCCAATTCCTTGTTGGCGGTTTGCAGTTGTGCGGTGCGTTCGACAACCCGTTGCTCCAGGTCCGTGTTGAGTTGGCGAATCAAATCTGCCGCCTGCTTCCGCGCGGTGTTGTCGGTGCCAATCAGCAGGTAACCAATGATGGCGTCCTGCGCGTCGCGCAGCGCCGTCACCGATACCACCGCTGGGAAACGGCTTCCGTCCTTGCGGATGTAGGTCAGCTCGTAAATGTCTTCGATCCGGCGCGAGGCTTTGAAGACCAATGCTTCAAAGCCGGCCGTTATCGGCGTACCAAGTTCGACGCTCAACGCTTTGGCGCGCGCGATCACCTCCTGTGGATCGGAAATGTCGGCCGGCGTGATCTTGTTCATCACTTCGGCGGCTGTGTAGCCCAGCATGCGCTCGGCGCCGACGTTGAAGATCTGAATGACACCCTTGGCGTCGGTGGCGATACTGGAGAAATTGGCACTGTTGAAAATCGCGCGTTGCAGAGCGCCGGCCCTAAGGAGTGCCTCTTCTGCTTGCTTCCGCGCGGTGTTGTCGGTGCCAATCAGCAGGTAACCGATGATGGCGTCCTGCGCGTCGCGCAGCGCGGTAACCGACACCACCGCCGGGAAACGGCTTCCGTCCTTGCGGATATAGGTCAGCTCATAAATATCTTCGATCCGGCGAGAGGCCTTGAAGACCAATGCCTCAAAGCCCGCTGCTATCGGCGTACCAAGTTCGACGCTCAACGCTTTGGCGCGCGCGATCACCTCCTGTGGATCGGAAATGTCGGCCGGCGTGATCTTGTTCATCACTTCGGCGGCTGTGTAGCCCAGCATGCGCTCGGCGCCGACATTGAATATCTGAATGACGCCCTTGGCATCGGTGGCGATGCTAGAGAAATGCGCGCTGTTGAAAATCGCTCGCTGCAAAGCGCCCGCCTTGAGCAAGGCTTCTTCCGCCTGCTTGCGTTCGGAGATGTCGCGCGTCAGCTTGGAATACCCCCGCAGATTTCCGGCATCGTCCTTCAAGGCGGTGATCAGTACGTTAGCCCAGAACCGCGTCCCGTCCGCCCGAACGCGCCAGCCTTCGCCCTCCCATCGCCCCTTTTCCGCCGCCACCTTCAGCTCCATCGCCGGCTCGCCCGCGGCAATGTCCTCCGGCTGATAGAACACCGAGAATGGTCGCCCGATGATCTCCGCGGCCTTGTGTCCCTTTAGCCGCTCGGCCCCCGCGTTCCAACTGACGACATTTCCTTCGGGGTCGAGCAGGATGATCGCATAATCATGCACCCCTTCCACAAGCAGGCGGAACCGTTCCTCGCTATCACGCAGCGCATCGGCGTCCCGCTTGCGCCCGGTGATGTCGCGCGCCACCTTGGAAGCGCCGATAACTCTGCCATGAGAATCCTTGATCGGTGAAACCGTGGCCGAGACGGCGACCAGACTTCCATCTTTTCTCAATCGCTCGGTCTCGAAATGTTCGATTCGTTCACCACGCTTGATCTTAGACAGAATCTGTTCTTCCTCGTTCTGGTGGCCTGCTGGAATGATGAGCGTGATCGGCCGTCCCATCATCTCGTCGGCCGAATACCCGAACATCCTCTCCGCGGCGGCATTCCAACTGGTGACGATACTATTCAAATCCTTTCCGATGACGGCATCGGTGGAGGATTCCACGATAGCGGCGAGCAACAACGCGGTCGATTCAGCCTGTTTGCGTCCAGTAATGTCGCTGATGGTGACTACCGCCATCAGTGGCTTACCGCCGGCATCGTGAGCCAGAGCACCGCCGAAACTGTAAATATGCTCCCAGGGGGTGCCGATTCGCCGCATGCGCGCTTCCAAATCGTGTAGCCTTTCGCCGCGCAGAATGCGTGCCAGCGGCCACTGGTCCACGGACCACGCCGCGCCGTCAATGCCCGAAAGCTCAAACGTGTCGGCCAGTGCGCTAAAGTTGCGGCGGCCTTCGTCCAGACTGGCATATCCAAGCGTGTCGAGCGCTGCTTGATTGAAATGCAGCAACTGTCCATTCATGTCGGAAACGACGACGGCATCGCTGATGTTTTCAACAATTGCCTGGAGTTGGGCCTCGCTCTTTCGCAGCGCGTCGCCCGCATGTTTGCGCGCTGTGTTGTCCGTGCCGATCAGGAGGTAGCCGATGATCGTGTTCTCTGGATTTCGCAGCGGCGTGACCGATAACATCGCCGGGTATCGGCTCTTGTCTTTGCGGATCCTGGTCAACTCGTAGATGTCTTCGATTCCGCGCGAGGCCTTGAAGACCAACGCTTCAAAGCCCGGTGTAATCGGAGTTCCGTATTCCACGCTTAGCGCCTGGGCACGCGCGATCAATTCCTGTGGATCAGAAAAATCGGCTGGGGTCAGTTTATTGAGCACTTCAGCCGCCGAGTATCCCAACATGCGCTCCGCGCCGACGTTGAAGATTTGAATAATGCCTTTTTCGTCGGTTGCGATACTCGAAAAACTCACGCTATTGAAAATGGCCCGCTGGAGAGCCTCCGCCTCGACCACGGCGACCCTCGCCTGCAGGTCGCGGGTGGCGATTTCGGCTCGGCAGCGCGCGCGATGAAGGCCCTCGTTTAGCACGCTGATGGCCACACCGGCCAGCATGACAAAGAACAGATCCCAACGGTCGACTGCGTACGCGACCCGAAAGCTGTGGATCGGCGGCAGCAAAAAGTAGGCAATGCCCAGATAGGAGAGCACCGTCGCCAGCAGCCCGGCGCGCAGCCCCCCTACATAGGCGCATAGCATGATCGGTATTGTGAAAACGATTAGTGTCGGTCGATCTCTTAATTGGTCAGTGAGTGCGACACGCAAACCAAGCGTGGCCGCCGTCGCCGTTGTCGCTAACACATAGGCCTGCCAGGGCTTTATCGAACCCGAGCCGACGGTCCGCTGAGCTTCGCAGTCTTGTACTGGCAGGGATTCGTTCGCCGTGGTCGCGGGTAATTGATTTCCCGAAGACTTTTCTTTCATGACATCCCATTTCCAAAGATGGTTGCGCACCGGGATCGGCCATCGTGAATGCCCGACCTCCGCACCCCATATCGTCGCTTGCAGTTCTGCACAACGCAGGGGATTTGAGTTTTTGTTTTTTTATTAGGAGTGATTCCTAAGCCCTGGAACGTCGAGTCTAACTTGATGCGGTCTCACCCGTTGATATGGGGCTGGACATGAAGTTTATTGCATTGAAAGGCGACCTATTGTTGAGGTTCCCCGCTATTCCTTTATAAACCACGGCAGGTCAATGACGATCACGTGAACGTCTTGTCGTGCCCGCAGCGCTGAGCGGAGTCGCGAAGCGCGACGGCTGTGCAGCAGCGAATACCACCAGTGTTTCTCCACGATCTCCGGAATGATGACCGCAACGAGCCGCCCTGGATACCGGGCCATAATCTTGTCGATGTGAGCCAGCAGCGGTGTGATGAACTCACGGTACGGCGTCCGCACCAGATCGAGTTTTGGCGCCGGCACGCCAGCGCTATGAGCCGGTTTCTCTACCCGCTTAGCCCATTGTTGCCGCAACTGCGATGCCTCGTTTTCGGCGGCGTCCCCTTCGAGGTTGCTTAGATGCACCGCGATTACATCCGGCGACAGGAGCATTCCGAACTGCACGGACTTGGCCACAAGCCGGTCCCAGCAGCTGATCGGCACCAGCACGACTGGCGCCTCCTTGTGCGTCACGTCCAACGGATCGTCGGACTCGGTCTGCTTCTCAACCAATACATAGTGGCGGTTGACGAGCCGGAAGATTGCCAGCATGATCGGGATCGCCAGGACGGTGATCCACGCTCCCTCGATGAATTTTGCAGTCAGGATGATGGTCAGCGCGCCGGCGGTGGCGGCCGCACCAAGGCCGTTCACCCACAACCTCAGACGGAGGTTGGCCCGCCCGTGTTTCGACTGGCGCAAATTGCCGCCGATTGGGCCGCCGCCATTCTTAGATTCCGGGACTGACGATTCGCGCATCTGCTTTCGCCAGTGCATGACCATGCCGGCCTGCGACAGCGTGAAAGCGAGAAACGCCCCGACTGCGTACAAAGGGATGAGCCGATCGGTGATCGCGCCGAATGCCGCCAGAAGCAAACCGGAGGCGGTGGCAAGGAACAATATGCCCACCACATAGACCAGCCGCCGGTCCACGATGGCGAAGGCGCGAGGGAGGAAGGAGTCCTTGGCGATCAAACGACATAGGCGTGGGAAATCCACGAAGCTTGTGTTGGCCGACAGGCAGAGCACCGCCAGCACACTGCCCATCGTCGTGTAGTAGAACCAGTCTCTTCCCACCACCGCGCCAACCAGTTGCGACAACACGCTCTGGTACGCGGACTGATCCTGGATCGTCGCTCCAATCTGATAGGTATGTGACAGGAAGGCGATCCCACCGAGTAGCATCGCCAGAATCACCACGATCAATGTCAGCGTGCGATGAGCCCTTTCGACCGTCGGGTCCTTGAAGGCGCTGACGCCATTGCTAACGGCCTCTACGCCGGTCATGGCAGTGCAACCGCTGGCGAATGATCGCAGCAAAAGCCACATCCCGACGCTTGCCGTCGCCGCCGGCATGGTCGGGGGTGGAGCAATGGGATGAGGATGTCCGCCGCTGGAGACGGATTTAGCGACTCCCAGGCCCAACACGACGAACATACTGGCGATGAACAAGTAAGTGGGTAGGGCAAAGGCAACTCCCGCCTGTCCGGTGCCCCGCAGGTTCAGGAGTGTGATCAGCGCGAGGATGCCCAGACACATGGGTACCGTGAACTTGTGAAGGTGAGGCGCGGCGGACACCAGTGCGGCCACGCCGGCCGAGATGCCTACCGCGACCGTCAGCACGTAGTCGATCATCAGGGCAGAGGCGGCGAATAGGCTGGCCCAGGTCCCGAGGTTCTCCTTGGCGACGGTGTACGAGCCGCCGTTAACCGGGTAGGCAGCGATGGTCTGGCGGTAGGAGAAGTACAGCATCCCCAGCAGGGCGAGGATGATCCCGGTGATCGGCAGGATGTAATTCAGACCGACCGCGCCCAAGGGCAGCAGGATCGTCAGTGCCGCCTCAGGACCGTACGCGGATGAAGACAAACCGTCGAGACCGAGAGCAGGCAAGCCGGAGAGGACACCGATCTTCTGGCCAGTCTGCTCGTCGGAAGCCAGTCGGCGACCGAAGAGGAAATCAACGACTGACATTTGAACCCTCTAGCATCGGATCTCACTGAGCGCGCTGGGACTTGAACCCAGGACCTACGGATTAAAAGTCCGTTGCTCTACCAACTGAGCTACGCGCTCGGACGCGGGGCAAGACTATAGGGGGTTTGGGGCGTTGGCTCAACCAAGGCTCCGCCGGCCGGGGCGTGGGTTCGTTTCCGCGGTGCATTCTGGCACCTATAATTCGGCCATGCCGTTGGTTGTCGATCGGTCCATTTGCCTGCGGAAACTGGAGTTCAGTGAGACTTCACAGATTCTCACGCTGTTTTCACAGCATCATGGGCTTGTGCCGGTGATCGCCAAGGGGGCGCATCGGCGGACCAAGGCGGGGGCGAGCAAGTTTGATGGCGGGGTGGATTTGCTGGATGTGGGACAGGCCATTTTCACCAAGGACTCCAGCAAGGAATTGGCCACGCTCACGGAATGGAAATTGGAAGAGGGGCATCTGGAACTGCGGCATGATCTGCGCGGCATGCACCTGGGGCTATATGCCGCTGAACTCGTTTCGGTGTTCATCGAAGAGCACGATCCGCATGAGGTGATCTTCTCGCGCTTTCTGGAGGTGCTTGGCCAATTGGGCGGGCCACGGAAGGAAGAGGAATTTCTCGCCTTTGAGTTGGATTTACTGCGCGAGGCGGGATATGTGCCGGAACTGCATCAATGTGTGCATTGCGGAGCGGGAACAGAGCATCTGGTCTATTTTTCGGTGTCGGCGGGTGGGGCGGTTTGCCGGCAATGTCGGGCTCGGGTGTCGGACTGTTTTGGGCTGGATGTGCGGCTGCTTCGGCTGATTCAGGCGATTAGCCGGCCGATTGGACCAACTCGGCGATTACCGCAGTTAACCCGCCACCAGACCGATCCGCTCAATAGTCTATTGGCCAGGCACATGGAGCATTCGCTTTCCAAACGGCTGCGGATGACCCGATATGTTCTGGAAGGGTACCGGTCGCGCGTTTATCGTCAGGAATCGCCGGATTTGCGTGGAACTGGCAGCGGTTTGCCGGCATAATATGATCCGGTGGACCAAGCGAATAATACGACATCGAGGGTTGGAATGACGCGAACACTTCGCATGTTGCTTGGGGTCATTGCCGTGGTGTTGCTGTCGACCGGCGGCGTCAAGGGGGCCAAGCTGATCATGAAGGATGGCACCACCATCGAGGGGACCGTCATCCGCAATGGGGATTCCTACTGGGTCAAGACCGCGGATGGCAATACGCAGAATATCGCCATCGATGATGTGCAAACGTTGGTGACGGATGACGATTCCAGCGATGCCGCCACCTCCGATGCGGGAACAAGCGAGCAATCCTACGAATTTCTCTCCTCCCACAATCGCGCCAACGACGCCCCATCGGCTCTTGCGGCGGTCGCCATCTGGCAAGGATTCATCGATAAAAACCCCGACAGCCCGGACATGGCCAGCGCCAAGCAGGAATTGGCGCACTGGTCCACCCTGGCCGAGCAGGGGGCGGAAAAGGTCAATGGCAAATGGATTTCCGGCGACGATCTCAAGCAACTGATCCAACAAGCTGAAGACCTCACGCAAGAAGGTCTGCAGATGATCAATCAGAAGCAGACCCTGATGGCCATCGACAAGCTCCAGCAATCGGTGCGGATTTATCCCAATTCCTATGTGACCAATTTCGCGCTGGGGTATCTCAAGGCGCTGCAAAAGGATTACGACGGTTCGATTCAATATTATCTGGCCGCCACCAAGCTTAAGCCCCAGGCGGTGGAGGCGGTGAACAATCTGGCGGTGGAGAATTTCGAGAAGGGCCGATACGAGCAGGCGATCGATGGATTTCAGCAAGCCGCGGAGATTCAGGACAGCGAGCCGGTGGCGCGAAATCTCTACACCGCTCTTTCCATCTGCCCGGAAGACATCAGTGATTCTCCGAAGATGAAACCGGCTCAGGAAGCCTCCAACATTTTGGCCGCCAAATATCAAATCAGCGGGCCGCAGGAAGTTTTTTATCTGATGCATCCGCCGTCGAGTTTGGTGAAGTCGAACACCGGGCCGGATGCGCCATCGGATGTCTGGAGCGGAACGGGTTTCTTCATCTCGACCGATGGATTGATCCTGACCAACCGTCACGTTGCCAAGGGCGCGACGGATTTGCTGGTGGTCATAGGCGATCAGCAACTTTCGGCCCGAGCGGTGGCGATTGATGATGCGTATGATCTGGCCCTGATTCGCCTGACCAAGCCGCGCACCACGCCCATGGTTTCATTTTCGCCCGCCGATCTTCCGGCCGATGGCGCGGATTGCGTGGTGATGGGATTCCCGCTGATGGACCGGCTCGGATCGGAAATTAAAATCACCCGCGGAATCATTTCATCCGCATCCGCCAACGAAGGCAACGGCGCCGATCTGCTCACCGATGCCAAGGTCAACCCCGGCAACAGCGGCGGCCCGATCCTCGACAAATACGGCAATGTTATGGCCATCGTCTGCATGAAGAGCCTGGCCAGCGCAACGGAAGACAGCTACGGCATCGGCATCAGCGCGGGGCACATCCGAGAATTCCTCAAGCGCAACAACATCGACACCACCCTCGGCCCGACCGACAAAGTGATGGACACCGAAGACATCGTTGCCCAGGTCAAAACCGCAACCGTCTGCATCCTCGCGACAAAGTAGAACCATCGCCCCCACCGGGCTTGCTCACTTCAGTGGCAAGCCAAGTGCCCGTTCTATTTGCATCCCCACCATTGTTAGAATACCCGCGTGACTACCGACCTCATCTCCATCCAGGACATCACCGACGACCTCGTCATCTCCGCCAGCAATCTGAAACAATCCGCCGTCGAGCAAGTGTTCCACGCCCACCACCCGCGCGTCTGCCGAATCGCCTACGCCCTCTGCGGCCGAGAAAAATCCGGGCGGGCGACCGTCAAGCGCGTGATGAAAAAAGCATTCATCGCGCTCCCGAAATGGGAATCCGCCGCCGACGCCGGCAACTGGTTTCTGCATCACACGATTCTGGAATCGCGCGAATCCATGACGTCACCGCCGGATGCATCCGATGATTGCCTCATTCAACGAATGGGTCGGGCCGCTAGGGAACATGAGGCATTTGTCCGCGCCCTGCGGAATCTCCCTCCGCAGCAACAGGAAGCATTTCTCCTCTCGCGCTGCGAGCGTCTGGAACCCCGGCAACTGTCAATTGCAATGGATTGCTCCACCAACGCCGCCGCCAATCATCTCATCGCCGCCAATCGCACACTGGGCACGATTGCCGCCGGCGCGTTTGATGCGAACGTCGCCAATCTCAATCGGGTTTATGCATCTCTCACTCCGCCGGAAGACCTGATCGTCGGCGATGTGAGCGTCATCGGCCGTAAGCTCGCCCGGCGTCGCCTTCGCCGGGCGATTTTATTTGTGATGGTCTTGGTCGTTCTCGCCGCCGCGGGTTGGGCGGCTTGGCGTTTGTCGCAGATGATCGTATTTTAATAAAGCACGATCACACGAAACAACATCAGAATCACCAACACAAGCAGCAGTGCTCCGATCGCGCCGCTAGGGCCATATCCCCATTCCCGGCTATAGGGCCATGATGGAACGGCGCCGATGAGCAGCAGAATCACGATGATTAAAAGTACGAGTCCCATGGTTCCACTTCCTTTCTTTTCGATGGGAAATGGATCGCAATTGCCGTGCCAAAATGATTGCGCTCGGTTCGCTGCAATGATCCCGGAAAGGCCGGTCTAGCACGACCTTTGCATGTTGTCGTACTACCGGCCCCGGCCGGTCAAAAAGTGTTGCGAACCTTCAGGTTCCTCTTGCAGGAGAAGCAATATGTCAACCACTACTACCAAAAGCATTCAGGAGATTGTGAATCCGGTGATTGAAACATGTCGCGATGGAGAAGCGGGTTTCAATGCCGCGGCCGAGGCAGTCAGCGATGAATCTCTTAAGACAGAATTTTTTCAATACAGCCGGGTTCGCGCAGGATTTGCCGCAGCGCTGGTGAGTTCACTGCAGAGGATCGGCCAATCGTCCAGCACCAATGGATCCCTTGCCGGCGCCGTCCACCGCGGGTGGATCAAACTGACCATGCTCAAGCCCGGCGACAACGAACACGCCGTCCTGGCTGCCTGCGAGAGCGGCGAGGATTCGGCGATCCAGGCGTACACCCAGGCGATGCGATCCCCGCTCCCCGGCGTGATCGCGGAACTGGTCTCAAATCAATTCAAAATAATCAAGGCCACCCACGACCGCATTCGTGCCCTGCGTGATGCCGTCCAGCAGAAGTGAGTTGTTCTCCATGCGCCCCCTGGTGTCTGCCAGCCCGGGGGCGTTTTTTTGCATCTCCAAACGCGACTGCATGACGCATTGCGCGACTTTTTGGCTCACCTCGCCGCATTACTCAGCCATGTTGGCGGGCTGGATCAAGCCTTTATTCGACGTTCCCTGTCCATTCCCGGTAAAATCAGCCGATGCACCAACTCGCTCAACCGCGCCGCAGGCGCACTTGGGAACTATCGCATCTTATCTCCTTTTTCTTTCTCCTCTATTTTCTCATCTCCTCGTCGCTACGAGCGCAGACCACCGCCCCATCCGATGCGACATTCATCGACATCGCCCACGCTCCCGCGCCGCTCTTTGATGATCCGGTCTATCACGCCGCCTGTGATCCGTTTGTGATCTGGAATCCGCACACATCGCAGTGGTTTATGTATTACACCCAGCGACGCGGCACGCTGGATAATCCCACCGGCGCCGATTGGGTCCACGGCAGCGCCATCGGCATCGCCACCTCCCCCGATGGGATCCACTGGACCTATCTCGGCACCGCCAAGGGTGATCACGATCTTTCCGATCCACTCGCCGCCAGGGGCAACGGCCCCGAACCCGGCGTCACGTGGTGGGCGCCATGCTTCCTCTGGCAGGGCGATACGCTCCACATGTGGGTCGTCGAAGTCGACGGCGTCTACACCAACTGGTCCGGACAACGGCACATCCTCCACTTCACCAGCACCGACGGCGTCAACTGGAAATATATCTCCACCGCCCAGCTCTCCACCGATCGCGTGATCGACCCCACCGTCTACCGCGTCGGCGACACGTGGTACATGGTCTACAAAGACGAAGCCCACGGCTCGCACACTTATGTCAGCCAAAGCCCAGACCTGGAAAACTGGACCAATGCCCACCAGGCCGGCCCCGACGGCGGACAGGAAGCGCCCTTCACCTTCTACTGGAAAAACCAGTGGTGGCTCATCGTCGACGCCGGCCGAAGCATGCGAATCTATAAATCCGACACCGGCATCGACAACTGGGTCTACACCACCAGCATCCTCGACAAACCCGATGGCACTCGCCCCGGCGACAACGGCGTCGGCCACCACCCCGGCATCATCATCCAAAAACGCGGCGACAACGAGCAGTGCCTGATTTACTACTTCACCCAACGAAGAACCCGCACCGTCATGCAACTGGCAGAATTGGAATTGGGCGCGGATGGGGTGCCGTTTTGCAATCGGAATAAATATGCGCAGGCGACCACCCGGTGAGATTGGACTTCGGATCTAGGGCGCGGAAAAAGATGCCGCTGATAGCACTCACCTTTTCCATGTGGTTTCGCGCCGATTCAACTGGAAACACGAGCGTCGGCGCGACAGAAGCAAAATCGACCCCGCTGCTAGAATTGAAAACGATGCCGGCTCGGGGACCGATATGCTGTAAAGCACGCCATTGGCGTCTAAGCCGGTTCCGCCAAATTGGGCCGTTCCATACAGAGTATCTCCAACCATTGCCAACGTACCGAAGGGACGCAATCCGTCGGTTACATCAAAGGAGTGCAAAACGGTTTCGACGCCGTCATCCAGATCGTAGGAGAAGACGGACCCATAGCTGTCTGTCCCGCCGCCGTATGTTGTACCGTAGAGAGTCGATCCCACCAATAAGAGTCCATTTTTGTAAGGGCCTGGGCCCGTTCCGTCGTCAGGGCCACTGCCGAAGGAATAAAGAATGTTGTACGCGTCATCACTCATATCGAAGGAATAGAGCGTTCCCTTTCCATGCGCGCCGCCGTCGATGGTCGCGCCGTAGATAATGGTTCCCGATACGACTGGCGTCGTGACGACAAAATTTCCATCGGTGGAACTTGCGCCAAAATTGTACAGGGTTTGATAATCCCCGCTGGACATGTCATATGAGAATAGCGTTCCGCCGCTATTTGCGCCGCCACCGGCGGTTGTGCCGATCAGCAATGTCCCCGATTGAGCCAGGCCCGCCTCCGGTTCTATTCCATCGGATGCTGTCGAGCCGAAGGAGTGTATATCCGTGAGCGTGCTGCTGGCGGTGTCGTACTTGTAGAGGGTGCCTCCGTTGGCGGTTCCGCCGCCTCCGGCAGCGAGTCCATACATAACCGTATCCGTCGGCGAGGAACTGGTAATCACCAACGCTCCGAATTCCGGCGCATCTCCGTCCGTTGCCGATCCAGTGAAAGAGTACAAAAGACTGTATCCACTGCCATCCGGGTTAATCTGATAAATCGTTCCCTTATTGGAAGATCCACCGGTGAAAGTCGTACCGTAAAAGACGGAACCGGAATAAGTCGGCGGGGCATACGGCTGGCTGGGCTGAGCAGCACTCGTGAAGCCATAGTTCTGTGAATAGATGCCGGTGCTCAGATTATACTGGTACATTGATCCACCGAGGTCGCTTCCGCCCTGTTCCGTCGTTCCATAAAGCGAATTACCGGCGACGACGGGACTGCTATATGGGAAGATGCCATCCGTCCCGGTATTTCCAAAATCGTGCAGAATGGTGAACGTGTTTCCTGCCCTTGCTACAGTCGCCGCCAAAAGCCAAGCCGCGAACACCACGCAGAGCAACGGTGAGCATTTCAAAACGCGCTGAATTCGCATGATTCATTCCCTCGCAATCCTGCCTGATGAGCTCGCGATAGTCTTTAAATGGCCCTGTCCCAGCCACTTTCGAGGCATGGAATTTACCCCAGCAAATCCTAAATTCAACCAAATTCTTCGCGTTTTTTTAAACCAAAAACCGGCTCGCGCATGATCCGGCTTCCCATTTTGACGGGAAGGTGAACCCTTGTTGAAGTAGCGCCTGAAAAACTCAGTAAAGCTCCCCTTTTCTTCCATTCGTTCGTCGCCCAGATCTGCGCAAAACTTTCACCATCTTCTCTCAAACTCCTCTCCCTCAATCCAACCCCTGCTCCTTCCTCACCTCCTGATAATTATCCCTGGTAATCAAAATCCCCGTCGTCAGCGTTTCCTTCGGCGGCTCAACGCCGTCGTGGATCCAGTGGTACATAAACTCGGCGGTCTCGAAGCCGTGGCGTTTGGGGCTGATCAGAACGCTGGCGAAGAAACCCGTGGGGCTCGGTTTTTCAAAATCGCTGACGCCCGTGTCGCCGCCGATGCCGATGCCGATGATGTGGTCGGCGGTGTAGCCGTGATCCTCCATCGCCCGCACCGTGCCGAGCACCGCCTCATCATTCATGCCGGCGGCCAGCCAGTTTTTCACATCCTGATGCTGCACGAGCAAAATATTGGCCGCGTCCCGGCCGGAGGGTTCATCCGCCTGTTTTTGTGGGGCGGTGAAAATGCGATCCTTGGGAAATCCCTTGGCGACCAGTTCCTCGATCGCGCCATCCGTGCGATCATGGGCGGTGGGGAGTTCTTCATAGGTAGGAATTGCCGCGGCGGTGTCGGCGGGATTCCAGCCGCGCTTTTGCATTTCATCCCAGAGCGCATCGCCGACCATGTGCCCGATCGCGCGAGCCGAGATGCCCATGTGATGTTCATCCATCGGATTTCCGCTGCCATCGATGAAGCGGTCATCGACGCTGAAGACTTTCATGTCATACTTGCCCGCACGGGCGATGATGGCCGGGCCGAGGCGAACATCCGGCGTGCAGATGATCAGCCCCTGCGCGCCCTGAGCGCCGAGGTTGTCGATCTGCGAGAGCACCTGCTCCCCATCGGTGCCACCGAGTTTGACGAGAGAAAATCCATCCTTGTCCGCAGCCTGCTGGGCGAATTTCCATTCGTTCTGAAACCACGGCTGGTCCGGCATCTTCACAATGAATCCGATGACGATTGGCGAATTCTCCGGCTGAGTCGTGGAACTGGCGCTGTTGCTCTGCTTATCGCAACCAAATGGAATGATTCCCAGGCAAAGAAAAATCGCCGCCGACAGAAATCGCTTATCGCATCGCATGTGTTTCCTCCGATTTTATGGAACCGAGCAAATCCGCCGCCAGGGGATGATTGGGATCATCCTGCAAAATCTCGCGCAGCAATTTCTCCGCCGCGCCGCGCTCCTCCAAACCCAACTTCGCCTGAGCCGCCAGCAATCGCGCTTGGATCGTCTGTCGTTTCTGCAGATCATCCTCGAAGATCAACATGGCCGGTAGCGACGTAGCGAAATAATCGATCTTCGCCGGCGTGTTTTCCAGTTTCCGCGCGTAATCGACCAGGTCGTGCAAAAGCTGCGTCGCTTCGGCATCCCGCCCCAACCGCCGCAACGAAATCGCGGAGAAATACGTCATTTCCGAAAACGCCCGCACGCTCATCTCCTGAAAATCGCCGCGCGTCTCGGCGGCGATCGACCAATGTTGACGAGCCGATTCGACGTCGCCATTGGCTTGGCACGCTTCGCCGATCCAGAAGTGGATGTCGGCCGCGTTGGCCAGAAGATGTCGGGCCTCACTGAGATTCTCCGGACAATTCAGGGCCAATTCAAAAAAACGCCTCGCTTCGGCGGCATTGCCGGATCGCAACGCCTTTCGCCCCAGCGATAGATGCGTTCGGACATGTTGACCAAGCGCCAAGCCCTCGCCGCCCTCCCATGGCTGGAATTTCCGCGCTCGCAAAATTTCCAGAGCCGATTCGTGTTGCCCAGTCTGATTCAGCAGCGCGCAAAGTTCCACGCAAAGATCATCGCGATGATGGACCAATTCGATATTCCGCTGCAATTCAGCCAGCCGGTTTTCGGGGGATTCCCCGGTCCGTTTCCAGAGTTGATCGCGCTCAAACAACACCCGCGCATCGCGCGGATTGACGGTGAATGCACGGTCATATGCCGCCCGAGCCGACGGCGCATCGGACCGAATGTTGAAGTATCCAATCCCCAGATTCCGCCAGACGATGGCGAATCGCGGATCGAGTTGGGCCGATCTCTCCCAAAGCGCAATCGCCTCTTCGTGGCGGCGTCGATCGTAAAAAAGATTCCCCAGCAGATACCGCGCCCGGGCATCGGTTGCATCCGCATCGATGGCGGATTGCAGGATGGCGATCTCTTCTAATCTCGATGGGAAACAATAATCCACCGATGTTTGCCGCACCTTCGTTGGCTTGCCGAATTTGAACTGGAAATAAGCGCGGGCATATTCGGTCATCGTTGTGGGCTCGGCTGGCAGAATCTTGACGGCCTCGTCAAAGAATCCCGCGCGGGCGAAATCCAGGGCCAAATCCAATCGCGTCTGGGCGTCGCAATCAATAGGTTCACCAGAGAGATACAAAGCCGAGAAATCCAGCGGATCGGCGGCCAGTGTTTGCTTGAGAATCTCCGCAGCCTCCGCCTCCCGCCCGAGTCTGCGCAACACAATCGCCTTGAGATTCCGCGCGCGGGAATTATCGACGTTCACCCGCAGTGAGCGGTCCAGATGCTCCAGCGCGGTTGGCCAGTCGGATTTCCGGCAATCGAGTTCCGCCAAGGCGAGGAATGCCGGCGACTGCCATGCGAAATTCCAGGTGGATTTATAGAGCGCATCATAGGTCGATTGATCTCGCCCAAGATATCGCAGCGCGATGCCGAGGTAGTAAAGCGCTTCGCCATCCGATGGATTTGGATTTCGCCGGGTTCGCGAATCGACGGCTTTTTGCAGATGTTCCGCCGCCATCGAAAATTCGCCGCGGCGAAGATGCCAGATTCCCATTGCGGTGTTGCAGCGGCTGTCGGTTGGATCGCGCCGCAGGGCTTCGCGCCAATAGTCGGCCGGATTGCGCGTGGCGTGGCGATATTGTTCCAGGTGCAGACCCGTCAAATACAGTTCGTCATTCCCGGCAATGTCGCGCGGAAGTGCCGGTTCCGTCGCGGGGGGTGGAACAGGTTTCTCGATCTCGGCGACAGGAGAATATTCAATCACAATTCGGCCGTTTGCGTCAGTGACGGTCAGTGAAGCATCTCCATCACAGGCGGTTTCAAATACCAGCGGTTTTTCCGGTGAAAGATCCGCGGAACGCTGATGAATTATTCGACCCCCCAACCGCAAGCTCACCGACGCGGATTTGAACTCCGATGAAACCGCTACGCCGGCGCGCGCTTTTCCTTCGGCGATATGCAGCGACACAGCCGCATCCAGATTCGCATGTTGCGCCGGACCGATTTTTTGGATCGGATACCAGAACTGGCTGAACGTACGCGTCTCGCCCGGATGTAAGAAGGAAAAATCCGGCTGGTTATCGGTGTAAACGCCGGCCATCAGTTCGATGTATGGGCCGTCCGAGTCAGTCAGATTGCGATCCCATGCATAACCGAATTCGTGATTGCCCCAGGTCCACTGTTTTTTGCCGGGGGAGATGTGGTGATTGGCGTCGTGAATCAAGCCGGCGTCGCGCGAAAAATCGTAGCCGCCGAAAAAGTTCTCGCGGCTGCCCATCGCCATGTAGCTGGTGGGGACGGGGATGTTGGAGTACCAACTGAGATCATCCGGGAAGTAACCGCCCGGCGGGATAAATTGCCGCGGCATTTCGGCGGCGAGGACACCATCTCGGCCGCGCTTGCCGTAGTTCACGCCGTAATAAAAGCCATCACAATGCGGGAATCGACTCATCGCGCGCTTGGCATGGTCGGCCACATAATTCACATCGGGCGGAAAAAACGATTGATATTTCTCATGCACCCGCGCGGCCACGTTTGCCCACCACAAAAATGTCTGCGTTAGTTCCGTTCGGTTGTAGAGACGGACTTTCAATTCTATGAATGATTTGCCGGGGTGAAGACAAATGCCGTGCATCCCCTTCATGCGATTCATCGGTTCATGCTCGGAACACCAGATGGTCCGCGAGCCATCGGTATGTTCTTCGACCCGCACGTCCACCGGCATGAACGTGGATGGCCGATGATGCTGCGGCCAATTAAATTCAACGCCCCCGGAAATCCATGGGCCCGCCAATCCCACCAGCGCGGGCTTGATCACATTTTGTCGGTAGAAAAAATCGTAGCCGTTGGTTTTGTCGAGCCCGACATGAATTCGCCCGCCGATTTCGGGCAGGACCATAAGTCGGACAAATTCGTTTTCGATGTGCACCGCATCCCACGCGTGCGGGACTTTGGTTTCGGAAATCCGATCGGTGAACGGCAACGGATACACCTTCCCGCTGCTGCCCTGATAGACGCGCTTCTCGAGGAACATCGGATTGCGATCCGCGGGCATCGGGAGATAGGTGTCGATGGTCACCGGCTGTTGCCACGCCTTCACCGGACCTGTCAGATTCGATGGAGCATCGGGGAGGAGCAGTTCGCTCATATTTGCAAAGTTACGTCTGAGTGAGCGGCAATCCCATATTTCAAACCATCGACTGCATGGACGATCCTACGGTTGATGGTAGCATAAACAAACCCCCTCTACCGGTACTCCGGGGGAGGGTTGGGGTGGGGGTTTCTTGGCGGGCCTCTGCGAACCCCCACCCCTGCCCTCCCCCGGTGTACCGGAGGAGGCGGAAAGAGGTCGAGCGCTTGCTATGCGGCGAAAATCAAAAACAATTCGTGAAGGTTTTGCCGGACAGCGCATGATCGTGCTGCCGCGGCCGGTGGTGCAGGCGGAGTTGTCCGGGCCGGCGTCGCTGGATTTGCTTTGCACGGATATTGGATATTTCCCACACGCTTCGCATCATGCCGTGAAGAGGCCTTCAGGTTCGCCGCAGATGATTCTGATCCTCTGCGTGCAGGGAGCGGGGTGGGCGGAGATTGGGTCGGCGCGATATTCAATCGGGGCCGGACAACTGCTGGTGATGCCGCAGAATGTTTCCCATTCCTACGGAGCCGACGATGCGAATCCATGGACGATCTATTGGCTGCACGCCGCGGGGCGCAAAATCGGCCGCATTCATGCGCTGCTGACCGACAACGACGCAACGCCGATTTTCTTTTGCGGCGAAGATCCTGAAACGCTGGCACTTTTTGAGGAAACTTTTTCGATTCTGCGACAATCCTACGGCCGGGATCATCTGCTGCTCTCGTCATTGGCACTGGGGCGACTGCTGGGCAGATTGATCGCAGTCCACCGCGCCCGGCCGGAATTTGCCAGCACCCGCCAGCGCATCGAGCAGACCGTCGCCTTCATGCGCAACCGTCTGTCGGCCAAAATCCACGTCTCTGAGCTCGCTCGATTGGCCAATCTTTCCCCGTCTCACTTTGCGTGGGCATTCAAACGACAAACCGGGTATCCTGTGTTAGACTTTTTTATTCGACTCAAGATGCAACGGGCCGCCCAGCTTTTGGACACAACGCCCATGCCGGTCAAAGCCATTGCCGCGGAAATGGGGTTTGACGACCCGCTTTATTTTTCCCGGCAATTCCGCAAAGTGCATGCGCTCTCGCCGGCGCAATATCGAGCCATTAAGAAGGGATGAACCGGTCGAACGATCGGAACGAGCAACAGCGTGACCAGCGTTCGAACCATCACATCCAATTCTTCACCGGCGTTAATCTCCAAGCCGTTGTTGTCGGAATCCATTGCGCGGTTTGCGGACCAGAATCGCTATTACCTATTCGCGCTGATACTGCTGTTTTATCTGGTTGGATTTAACGGCCAATGGCAGATCGAGCCGGATAGTGCGCTCTATCTGGACGTCGGCAAAAATATCAGTCTTGGACGCGGATACACATATCATGGAATGCCGCATGCGTTGGCGTATCCGGGATTGCCCTATGCCTTGGCGGGGATTTTTCGGATTTTTGGATCCCATGCGATCGCGGCAGCGGATGCGTTTATTCTGATCTG